>OODJ01000088.1_pt1 | contig 105446 bp, 93 predicted proteins | sample 1671611 | NCBI WGS metagenome assembly OODJ01 (sample SAMN06348174, study PRJEB24527) | human gut metagenome | biome: human gut; feature: ankylosing spondylitis patient; material: feces | host: Homo sapiens | place: China | collected 2015-10 | reverse complement strand
TAAAATATATATCTGAAATATTAATATTGCATGGAATGTGAAGTCCATTTTCATTACAATACTTATAGAATAGATGTAGGTATGATGTTTCTTTTAATAATTGATCTGAAAATAAAAAATTTGATGGAATATTTCTCAATATATTTGGAGTTAAAGTAAAGCTAGAACTTCCAACACCACGAAATATACAGTCGCCAAGGAAATTTGTGTTATTTTCAGGGTCATCATAATAAGAATATTGAATATATTTATAAAAATCTTCAATATTATCAAAAAAGCACTTCAATTCAAAGTCGTTTTCAAATTCTATTTTCATATATCCTCCCAAATAAGTGTATGATATGCCTATTTGTTAACAACTATTATAAACAAAAGCAGGGCAAAGAAAAAGGCCGGGATCACCTCCCGGCCTTTTCTTTTGCTCTTCTTCTTTCCTTCCTCTACAGCCGCAGGTCGATGACGCCCGCGAAGACGTGCAGGCCGTTGACCACGTCGGACGGGATGCGGCAGTCCAGGCGGTTGGGGTCTTGCAGATCGCGTTCGCAGATGACCCCGGCGGCGTTGGCCTCCACTTCCTCCACGATCTCCAGCTGTTCCAGCCGGCGCAGCACGTCCAGCACCTCGCTGCGGACCTTGGGCGGTGTGCGGGTGGACAGTTTTTCGCGCGGGAAGCGCAGGTCGATGCGCTCCTTCACGGTCCGGGCCACATAGTCCAGAGTGCGGATGGTGGTCATGTCCAGCAGGGAAATGTCCGTAGCCCCGGCGGCATTGCGGGTATAGGTGGAGATGGCGCGCACTATCTGCACCACCTCGCCCGGCCCCACCTCCAGCGGGGTCACGCCATTTTTGAGGGCCACCTCCTGCTCGGTACGGGACAGGCGGGAGGATTCCGGGGGCATGGCCACGCCGGTGAGGACCAGGGTATTGAGCGGCCGGGCCGGGTCCTCCTCGCTGGCGACCACGGCGCAGTAGGCGGCGGAAAGCATCTCCGGAAGGCTGGGACTGCCGGGCAGGCAGGCCAGGGAGATGCGGCCGCTGTTGAGCTGACCGGCCAGGGTGGTGCAAAGAGACAGGGTATCCGTACTGCCCAGCCAGGCCGTGGCCCGGCGCTGCTCCAGCGGGCCGCTGATCTTGTCCAGGTGTTCGCGCAGGGCCGTGAGCTGTTCCTGCACGGCCCAGGGCAGACAGTACAGCGTATAATCCGCGCCGAAGACGGCGGCCAGGGCCTCGGTGATGTCGGGGTCTTTCTGGCCGCCGCTCATTTTTGTGACGGTAGCCGTCAGGCCGGGAGCCGTGCAGCTGGCGGACAGCGTGATCTTGTTGCCGATGGTGCCCTTGTTTTTGGCGGTCAGGGTCAGATAGGGGGGCGGAGCGACCTGCTCACCTTCGCCGTCCGGGTCTTCGGGCGTGACCACCGTGGCCGAAACGGGCAGGGACTGCTCTGCATTGAGGGCGGCGGCCAGTTCGTCCAGGACGGCTTTGGCCGTATCCTGCGAGGCGGCGGCCACGGCCACGCTGGTGTCGGCGATGGTCAGGGAGACCACGCCCGCGCCGGTGGCCGTGCCTGTCAGCTCCAGCTTGCCGCTGGCGGCCACGCCCGCCTCGTCCGGGGGCACGGGCAGCACGGACAGGTCCAGGTACTGGTAGGCGCGGATGGCGGCCTGCACCATGAGCTGGGCCTGGCTGCCGTAGCCGAACAGCGCGCCCGCCGTGGCGTCATCGTAGATCTGGACGGGGACCAGCGGGGCGTCGCTGTCTTCGGCCTTCTGGGCGATGATGAGCATTTTCTGGCTGTTGGCGGCCAGGGTGCGCACGGCGTTGGTGGTATTGAACTCGAAATATTTTCCCGGCTTGCGGATGCTGGACGGGATTTGGTCGAAAGAGATGTTCGTGCTGGCCATTTATGCCCCCTCAGCGTCCGGCGTCACAACGGCCAGGTGGGCGACCCTCTGGGGGGCGCTCACCAGCTCGCCGTTGTGCAGGCGGCGCAGATAGTAGGCCGTGGCCGGGACGGACACGGGCTGATCGTCGGTGATGTAGCGGCGCGGGGCGTCCTCGCGGGGGACGCGCAGGCCGGGGGCTGCTTTGACGTAGAGTTCAACGCCCATAGGGCTCTCCTTATATGCGGATATTGAGGGTCAGGTGGTCTTCCAGCAGGGGCGGATCAGTGGCCGGGTCCTGCGGCGGTTTGCACCAGTAGCGCAGGGCCAGCCCTTCCAGCGGCGGCAGCCAGGGATCGTCCCCGGCATGTGCCTTGCCCGGCAGGGGCTGGCCGTCGGGCGGCAGGTAGCCGCCGGCATCGGTGCCCAGGGGGCGCTCACAGGGCGCTCGCAGCCTGGCCTGCACACGGCAGAGCCAGTCCTGGGCAAAGACGGCCAGGCTGCCCGCCTGTACCTGGCCGGAGAACAGGCTGCGGATGCGGCCGGGGCGCAGGTAGTCCACACCGTCCAGGGCATAGTCCTGCATGGCGGTGAGACGGGCCACGTCGGTCAGTATGGCATAAGCCCCCACCGTGGCCGGGCCGCCCGTGCGCGGGCCTTCCGTGCGGGGGCTGTAGGCCGCCGCTATGCTGGTGAAGGTCAGCACGCTTTCAAAGCGGGTGCGGGCCGTATCCAGAGCTTTGGCCTCCGTGGCACCGGCAAACGTCACCCAGATGGCCGGGACGGCGGGATAGACGTTTTTCCAGTCGCCCAGCAGCTCGCCGCCATAGCTGCCCACAAAACGCAGGTACGGCAGGCGGGCCTCATGGATACGCCGGATCATGGCGCTTTCGATGGCGGCAATGGGGTACACGGGGGCTCCTTGCGACTAGAAGAAACGGTCATGGCATCCGGGCGCGAACTCCACGCCCGTTTCCGGGGGCTGCGGCTCCGGAGCGTCCGGCGGCGTGGGCACGACGATCTCCGCCGCGCCCTTTGCCACGTCCTTGAGCCAGGCCAGGGCGGCCTTGTAGCGGGCCTCCACATCCTCGGGCACCTGCATGCCGAATCCGGCCGTCAGGTGGTAGCGGGCCATGTCGCAGACGAAAGCCCGCAGGGGTTGGGGCACGCCCGCCGTGGTGTCCAGCGGCACGGCCAGGCGCACGGCCAGGTAGCTGTCCGCCTCGCGGCTGGCCTGGTCCAGGGCCGTGGCCACGCGCTCCACGTCATAGGCCGGGGGCTGGTCGCCTTCCCCCTGATTATCCGCCTGCGGCCAGTCATCCGTGAACACGGGCGGGCCGCAGGCGTCCAGGGCATCGCTTTCCGGCAACGGGGCCAGCCCGATCAGCTCTTGCAGGCCGAAACGGGCCGTCATGTCCGCCGGGCTGGCATAGTGCGACCGAAGGCGCTCCGCAGGAGCGTGCCCGTCCGAGCGCAGCGAGCTACGGGCATCGACAGCAGCGCTTGCCGGGAAGGCGTCAGGCATGGGTGCCCTCGGTCGTGTGGGCTGCGGGCTGGGCGGTGGGCGGCGTTTCCCCGGAGGGGGAGCCCGTGGCGCTTTCCGGCGTGGGAGCCGCCTGTGCCGACACGGCGGGAGAGGGCTGCGGGTCGGGGGACAGTTCCGTGTCCTCGGGGTCCATGATGGCCACATCCAGCCAGGGGTCGGCCTTGAGGGCCGCGTACTCCTCCGGCGTGACCTGCATCAGGCAGCCGCTGGCATCAAAGGTCATGCCGCAGCGGCAGCGCCGGGCCAGGGGCTTTTTGACTTTCACATGCACGTCCATGGGGCACCTCCTTTACGCGGCCACCACGGCGGGCAGCAGCCAGGGCACGTTGACGATGGTGGCGGCATCGTACCAGGGGTTGCTCTCGCCGCCGTTGACCAGCTCCACGGCAATGAGTTTGCGGGCGGCGGCGTACAGGGTGGGCGGCACCACCAGCAGGGTGCCCGCCTTGCCGCCGGTGCCCAGGCCCAGGGGGCGGCCGCCGTCGGCCTGGAAGGACTGCATCAGGCCCAGGGCCTTCTCGAAATTGGCGGCGGTCAGGTCGTCACGCACGGCCACGGCCTGCTGCCAGAAGCCGAAGCCCACGTTGCAGCGGTAGCGCACGCCGTAGAGGTACTGGTCTTTCATGAACACGGTGTCGTTTTTGCCGTCCGTGATGGCTTGCAGTTCCGGGCTGGTGCGCTCCTGGAAGATCAGCGGCTTGAGGGTGCGGGACACGTCCAGCAGATACCAGGGCGTCTTGCTCTCCGGGCTTTCCGCTGCGTCGATGAGGTTGGACACCGTGGCATTGCCGCCGGTGCCGTCCACGTTGACGGCCACGGGGTGGTCCTTGTCGAAGAAAAACTGACCGTCGTAGCAGTTGGTGGAAAATCCCTTGCCAAGCAGGCCGAAGACCAGCTCGTCGGGATGGGTGGCGGCGGCGTAGCCCATTTCCTCGAACATGGGCGCGTAGATGCCCAGGTTGTCGTCCTCGATGTCGGTGCGCTTCACGCCGACGGTGCCTTCATAGAGCTTGTTGGTGACGACGTAGCCGTGCTCCTTCATGTCCTTGACGGCGCGGTCGCCCACCCATTCGGACAGTTTGGGGAACTGGCCCAGCCAGCCGTAGGTATTGCTGGCACTGGTGCTGGAAATCCGGGTGGCCACCTTCTGCCAGTGGCCGGGCGCGCGGCCCGCGCCGCGTTTGTACGCGGCATTGAATCCGGTACGCAGACCGGACAAGATGCTGTCGGTGACGATGGGCATTTATTCCTCCTTCGTGGCCTGTCTGGCCTCGATGAACTCCTCGTGGGTCAGGCCGAGGCGCTCGCAGATATGCAGCTCCTCGGCGGTCAGGGATACCGTGCCGGGCTTGTCGCCCGCCGGGGTCCTGCCTCCGGTCTGGGTGCCGGTCAGGGCCTGCACGGGCGGCTGGGTGGCCAGGAATGCTTTCAGGGCATCGGGGGCCGTTTTGGCCAGGCTCTCGGCCCAGCCCTTGGTGGCGGCGGTCAGGCGTCCGTCTTTCAGGGCGGCCTCGATGTCGTCCTTCAGGGCGGCGGCCTGGGCCTCGTTTTTCAGTTTCGTCAGTTCGTCGCGCAGCTGGGCAGCCTCCTTCTGGACGGCGGAAAAGGTGGCCATGGCCACGAATTTTTGCGGATCGGGAGCGGCCTCGGCCTGGGCCTTGGCGCTGTCCCGCTCCTGTCGCAGCGTGGTCAGGGCGGCCAGGGCGGCAGCCTCGTCCGCCGTTTCCGGCAGGCCGAGGGCGGCAAGGATCTGTTTCATGGGCGGTTCCTCGTAGGGGGTAAAGGTTGCGCTGGCGGCGTCCATGCCGTCCAGGGCGGGATGGTTGGTCAGGGCCGCGCAAATGAGGCGCAGCACCGCGCCGCTTTGGCGGTCGAAAGCAAAAACGGGACTGATATAGCGGTATTCCCCGGCACGGATGTGGGCGCGGGCCTTGTCCGTCCAGTCTACACCGGCGAACAGGCCGCGCCCCTCTTCCCATTCCAGGGAGGTGATCCAGCCCGCCGCCGGGGCTGGCTGGCCGTTTTGCGCGGCAAGCTGGGTCTGGTGCTCGTAGTCCACCACCAGCGGCGTGGCGGTGCGCTGCCAGTGGGCGATGACAGCCTCGGCATCCTGGGCCGTCAGACGCCAGGACGTGGCGTTGACGCCCCGCAGGTTGCCGGGCCGTCCGTCGCGGGCAGCGAACGTGCCCGCAGGAAAAAGCTGGATGCGACCGGCGGCCTTGTCCTGCCCCGTTTCATCAGACAGGGACAGGGCAATGGCCAGACCGGTAGCGCGGTAGCCGTTGCCCGCATCTGCGGGCTTACGGATAGCGACAGCGGCTTCGCTGGCTATTTTGCCGCGTAACACATTGCTGTCTTCATCCGTAGCTTCCTGCGTCGCAACGGCTGAAGCAAGGAGGGGGGAATGATGGCGTTCCATGCGTCCCTTGTACGGGACGCATGCGGGGAAAAAAGATTGAAAGGCTTCAGCGCTTCCGCCCTCCCCTGCTCTCTGGTCAGGAGAAGCGCTCCGCAGGCACATGGCGGGCGTTAGAGGGGCGTTAGATTTTCAGAAACAGGAAAACGTGGGCGATGGCCCGCCCGGAAGAGAAACACGGCGCACAGCGCCTTGCGGTAGCCGTTGCCCGCGCCAGCGGGCTTACGGATAGCGACAGCGACTTCGCTGGCTGTCCTGCCGCGTAACGCATTGCTGTCTTCATCCGTAGCTTCCTTCGTCGCAACGGCTGAAGCGCGGTCATGCGCCCCGCACGGCCTTGCGCAGGTGGCGCACGATCAGCCGGCGCATCTCGGCCTTGTGGTCCTCGCCCACGCCCAGGAAGGGGCGCGGAGGGATGACGCTGCCGGGGTGGCGCACGGCCTTGCGCAGGATCTGCCGCCCGTTGCGTCCATAGAAGGACAGGGCTTTTTTGAAGCGGGCGCGGATGATGTGCGCCCTGGTACGCGCGCCGAACTGGTGCGCGGCGGCATAGGGGGCACTCACGCCCACCAGGGCAAAATCCCTGCCATAGCGCACGCTCAACGTCTGTTGCATCCTGCCCGTGCGGCTCAAGATCTTGCCCGTATAGCCGTCCTCGTACCGCTTTTTTTTGTACGCCGCGTTGAGAGGCGGCCAGGCGGCCCCGGTGACGGGGTCGCGCTCCAGGTCGAAAGCGTCCTCGGCGGCGGAGCGCATGATACCGGCCAGGCCCCGCATGATGGGGCTGGCGTCTTCGCCCTGCCGGGCCAGGGCGGCCAGGCCCTCCACAAGCTGGTCGTCGTCGATGTTTACATCTATGCGGATCATGGCTATCCTGTGCTACAGAGATTTTCCGCTGACTGCTGCCGTACGCGTAAGCTGGTAACGCGCGCCCTCCTTGCAAAAGGGGGCCGGTATCCGGGTTCAAATCCCGGCGGCAACGGTCAGCGGATTTTTTGCAGTTTGCGCCCGCGATGCAAGTTACTGCGTTCCAGGCGGTAGAAGCTGGCCACGCCATCATGGCGGCCCAGCTTTTTTTGTTTCTTTTTGTCCGTGCCCGGCACGTTGACGGGCATGATGCGGCACCAGCCGTCCTCCGGGTCGGGGAATAGATAGAGCAGGTTCTCGTGCGCCTCGTCCCAATAGACGGCCTCGGGCCGGGAAAAAAGGGCGGCCAGCTGCGGATAGACGGCATCCGGTACGGCGGTGCCCTTGGTCTGATGGATACCGCGCCCGGCATGTTGCAGACGGTCATCGGCAAAGACCACTACACCGCTGGCATCCGCTCCCTGGGCACGGGCATGGAGCAGCTCTTGCCAGCGCATGAGGCCCAAGATGGCCGTGCGTTTGCGAGGGGTCTTGTCCTTTTGCCATTCCTCCACCACGGCGGCGAAGCCCTCGTGCCGGGCCGTACTGTTGTTGAAGGCCTGCCGGGCCTGCTCGTACAGGGCCGGGTCTTTCAGTCCCCAGATGCGTTCGCGCAGGATGTTGTCCGCCAGGGACACGGCCCCGGCATTGTAGTCGAAGCCCGCATCCGTCCAGACCACGCGCCCCGGCCCCAGTGTATAGCCCGTGACGCTGCGGGGCGTTACCTCGCCACTGCGCCGGTCGCGTATGTGTATCTCACGCGAGATGATCTTTCCTTCCGAGCGTTCGACTTTCCAGCCCCGGCGTTTGAGGCGGGCCTCGCTCACGCCCTGCACATAACAGCGGCAGTTCCAGCCGTTAGGCGGGTAATGGCTCTGCCAGAAGGGGTCTTCCAGGGGGAAGACCTTGCCGTGCAGCGCTCGGTGATCGGGGCGGGTGCGGGCGTCATTCAGGGAGACATAGCGCAAAAACGGCTGGTCTTCCCTGTTGTCCCACTGCTCCTGCCAGCGTCCGGCATTGACGGCGTTTTGCACGTTCTGGCGGGCGATGAGGCCCAGACGCCACTGGCTGCCCTGCTGCACCGTGATGACCTCGCCCGTGCGCGGGTTGACTTCATCACGCGGCCCCCACCAGCCCTTGGCGCGCAAGACCGGCTCCAGCGTCCGCACGAACCACTGCTCGCTTTTCCCTTCCTTCAGCATCTTGCGGATGCCCAGTTGCAGGTCGCGCAGCACGTCCAGCTTGGCGCAGTTGGCCACCGTGAAGGCCGTGGCGTGGGCTTCCTTCCACATGCTGTGCCAGTCGAATGAGACGCGGCGGCCCTTGCGTCGGAAATAGGCCACTGCCTTTTCCGGCGGCAGGGTCAGGGCGTAGGTCAGATCAATGGCGTCCTTCTTCACGGCTGCGTCCTTCCAGTTGTGCCACGAACAGCAGGCGGGACAGGATGTCCGTCAGCTGTGCGGCGTCCATAGCGGGATACAGGTCCGCCAGCCGTTTTTCCAGCGCCTCCGGGGGAAGGCCTGCGGCCACCTCGGCAAAAAGCGGCCCCAGCAGGGTACCGGCGGCCTCGGCCAGAGCGGCGTCCGCGCTGTTACACATGTCGTCCAGGGCGTCCTGCCCTGCCCCGTCGTCCCCGGTGTCGCCTTCCTTCGCGTCATCCTCGACAGGAGCCGTCCGGGCGGGGGCCGTCAGGCGTGTGGTGTTTTTTTGCCTGCCGGGCCGGTCATCACTGTCGTCCCCGTCCTGCCCGTCGGCGCGGAAAACGTCGTCCTCGTCTAGGGCCACGGGGAGCTTGAGGCGCTCGTGGACGAACTGGCGGCTGATCCTCATGTACGGGGCCAGTTTGGGCAGGGCATCGGCATAGAGGGAAAGGTCTCCGGCCTCCTGCGTGTCGAAACGCCAGTAGGGCAGCAATTTGCGGTCCGTGATGCCCAGGTTAAGCAGGCACAGCGGGGCCAGTAGCTGGCTGGTCAGAGTGGCGGCCAGCTGCATGGCATCCGCCGCCAGCAGGTCGCGCCGGACCTCGTTATGGATGGTGCCCAGGGCATTGGTGCTTGTTTTGCCGTCGGCCTGCGTGGTCAGGGTCCCTCCCAGGATGGCCTTGCTCATGCCCTGTTCACAGCGCGTCACCAGCTGGCCGGGGATGTCCTGGGTGGTGGTCGTGGGCGTCTGGAAGATGACCTCCATGCCCGCCGGGATGATGCCCGCCGCATCCTGCCCCAGGCAGCGCAGGGCGTGCAGCAGCGCGCTTTTGTCCTCCGCCGTGGAGCCGGGCGGGTATTTGCCCAGGCGCAGGGGCAGGCCGTGGATCTGGGTGTAGGCGATATTGGCATTCAGGGCATAGGCCCGGATCAGGTAAGCCCAGGCCACAGTGCGGAACAGACCTGCGCGCGGCAGCCAGCCGCTCTTGCTTTTGTGGGTGTGGACCAGCCAGCCGCAGGGCCACAGCTCCGCGCCCTCGGCGCTGCCGTCGCGCAGGCGCAGGCGGTTGCGGTCCGTCCACAGGCACTGGAACCAGGACTGCGGGCGGAAGGTCAGGGCTTGCGGGATATGCCAGCCGTCCACCATGCCCCATTCCAGCTCCAGCGCCGCGAATCCGTGCCCGATGGCATCGGCCATGTCCAGCAGCATGTCCTCCACGCCAGGCATCATGTCCACCATGGCACGGACCTTTTCCGCCACCTCGCGTGCCCGCGCGTCATCGCTGCCGGGGATGATGTCCCATTCCAGGGTCAGCAGCGCCCGCTTGCGTTTGCCTATCTCGCAGGCCAGGTGCTCGCAGCGGTCCTCCATGTCGGCAAAAAGCGCGTGCTGCTCCACGATATTGCCCTGTTCGGCGTCGGCCAGGATGCGGCGCAGCTTGCCCGGCGTCAGGCCGTTGGTCAGGTTGGGCAGCTGTTCCAGATACAGCAGGGGCGCGGTGTCGCCGCTTTCGGTCTGTACGGCCCCGCGCAGGGCCTCCGGGGAGGGACGCGGGTTGCGCGGAGGGCGTTTGGTGTTGTATCGCATGGCGTCATATCCATCCATTTTCTAACGGGTCATCGGGCATAGGGGCATCATCCTGCGGGACGCTCTCGAAGGGGGAGCGGGCACGCGGCACGCGCACGAAGGCGTCCCGCAGAGAGACGTAGCCCTGCGAGGCGGCACGCCAGAGCATCTCCAGAGCGTCCGGGCCGTCGTCATGGTCGGCCAGGGGGAAATGCCGCAACTGGTCCACCAGGGCGCGCTGGTCAGGACGCAGCAGGATGCGGCCCTGACAGAAATAGGGGTGCAGGCTCTCGATGCGCAGGTTTTTGTCCGTGCAGTTCTTGACGGGCGATACCGGCAGGGGCAGGCCCTGCCGGGCGGCCTCGCGCACCAGGACCTCGGCGAAAAACTCTTGGAACTGCACGGCCTCCACGGCCCACAGCACGCAATGCCATTGCCGTTGCAGGGCGATCAGGTCTTGGATGATGCGGTCCGGGTGGCGTTTTTTGATGTCGGCGGCCACCACATAAAGGCGCATGCTTTCCCGTTCCAGGCCGCCCACCAGAAGGGCCGAAGGGTCGCGCCCTGCCCCGGCCTTGCCCAGGCTGGGGTCGCAGGCCCCGAAAAAGATCAGGCCCGGCGGCAGCTCGCTCCAGAACTGCATGGCCTCCGCGAAGGGCGCGGCATCCCCCACCAGGGGGTCGTTCTGCTGTTCGCTGTCAAAAGCGGCCCGATCCTCAGCCCTTTTGCACATCAGGGTGTAGAGGGGCCGGAAGTCCGGCCAGCTGACCACGGCCCCGGCGTCCATGCGTTGCCGGTGCTGCTCATAGAAAGCCCGCGCTTTTTCCGGGCCGACCGAGGGCGTCTTGTAGAAGCGCTCCCATATGTCCCACAGGGCCAGATCGTCGGGCATCTTTTCCACGGCGCGGAACGTGCGGCCATGCCATTGCGGCTTTTTGAGGGTGCGGGCCAGCACGCTGTCGTAGTGCAGGATGGTGCCGATGTAGATCACGTCCATGCTGTCGTCCGCCGGGCCGAGGGACAGCACCGTGCGCATGAGCCAGTTCTCTAATTTGTCGCGCTGCTCCGGGGAACGCACGTTCTCGTCGTTTTCCAGATCGTCAAGCAGCACCAGGTCCGGGCGGTGCGGACCGTGCCGCAGGCCGCGCATGCGCTTGCCCGCGCCGAAAGCCTGTATCTTGACGTTGCTGGCCGTGATGATGGTGCCCACGTTCCAGACGCGCCCCTCGCCGCACTGGCCGGGGAAATCGGCCATCAGGCGCGGGTTGCTTTCGAGCTCCACCTTGATGGCCTCCAGGAAGCTGGCCGCCTGCTCGAAGGCATCGGCTACCAGCAAAATATAGCGCTTGCGGCCCGTGACCACGCACCACAGCGAGAAGAACACGTCCACAAAGGTGGTCTTGGCCTCGCCGCGCGGGGCCGCGCAGGCCTGCCGGATGCCTTCCGGGTTGTCCACGGCGGCGGGCAGGACCGTGTCCAGCCACAGGTGCAGGGCGCTGTCGCCGGTGGGCGTGCCGTCCTTGCGGCGTGTGTAGTGCGGAAAATACGTCCGCCGGAAAAAGGGAAAGTCCCCCTGCACACGCCGGACACGCTGGGCACTGGCCTTTGCGTCGGCCGGGAAGCTGGCGCAGTCCGCCTCGATGGTACGGCGCAGGCCATTGGCCAGGGCCGCAAGTTCCGCCCGAAAGTCGTCCGCTGTCATCCTAGCCACGATGGCCTCCCAGTTTTTCCGCCACTTCGTCCGCGAAGGGCTCCAGCACTTCCAGCAGCGCCGCCGCATGCTGGGGGAACTGCCGCCGCACGAACTCGGTCAGCATCTGGATCACGCGCAGGGCCACGGACAGCTCGTTGGTCTCCGGCAGCACGCGGCGGCTGGCGCTGACCATTTTATTGAAACTGTCCGCCAGGCTGGCCAGGGCCTGCGTTTTTTCGCGGGCCGTCATGTCCTGGGCCTCGATGATCTCGCCCATGAGCGCCTTGTGTTGCAGCACATAGTCGCTCAGGGTCTGGCGGGCCACGGCCTCCATGCCCTCGCCCGCCAGCAGGTTGGCCGCCCGCAGTTTGTCCCAGTCGTCACCCTGCTCCAGCGCGCGGCGCTTCCAGCTGCGCAGGGTGGCCAGGGGCACGTTTTGGGCCTTGGCTATCTGCGTGAGCGGCATGTTGTCGATATAGGCCGCGCGACAGGCGGCTTTCAGGCTTGCGCTGTGGGCCATTATTCGCCGCCTCCGCAGTCCGTATGGCCGCCGTCTCCACCGGTATGGGGCATCAGGGCATCGTCCCGGCCAGGGGCGCAGGGACGAGGTGGCTGACAGGGACGCGGCTCCCTGTGGGGGGCTTGGGGCGTATCCATAAAAAGATCGTCCAGGGGCTGTCCGGAGCGGAAGGGAGGCGCGAAATCGTCCCGGTAGGGGGGACGGGGGCGGCGGCCTTCCACGGCATCCTCCACCGTTTTTTCCAGACGGGTGCGGCCGCCCGTGACCAGCACCACCAGCAGGGGCGGCACGGGCACGCCCAGCCAGACCAGGTGCCCGATGATGGAGGCGCAGTCCGTCAGTACCAGATAAGCCATGAAAACGTCCGTCACCGGCAGGGCAAAGCCCAGGGCACGGCGCAGGGAAATATCCACGCCCACGGCCATGAGCAGGAAGAAAAAGTAGCAGCTGTAGCGCACCAGGCCGTGATGCAGGCCCCGGCACAGGCTTTTGCCCCGTTTGCAGTGGACGATGATACGGGTCAGCATCTCGCCCATGACGCTGGCCAGCAGGACGCCGAACAGCACATGATCGATGCCCAGGGCCGTCAGGATGGCGGCCAGGGCCGTGCCCAGGGCCACCTTGCCCGGCCACAGTTCCAGCAGCCGGTCGCAGTAGTAGTGGATGGCGTGCAGCCAGTTGATGTCATTCACCTATATCCTCCAGATGGTCATAAAAGTCGCGCAGGGCCGCCTTGTCGGCTTCCTGTGCCCGGTGGCGGGCCGTCACCTCGTTGACGTAGCCCACGAAATGCAGGGCCGCCCGCAGGCGGCCCTCTTCGTCCGTAGCGTCCTTGATGGCCTCATAGACCGGCACCGGGGACGGCAGGTGCGGGCCTTCCCGCAGCAGGCTGGCCGGTGGCCGGATCGGCTCCGGGCGAGACGGTCCGCAGCAGCCGGTCAAGCTCATCCCAGCGCAGAGCAGCAGGCAGGCCGTCATCCTGTGCCAGATGTTCCAGGGCATGGCGTGTGTCCTCCTCTTGGCGTTGTGCGGCGGCGTGCAGACGGTCGCGCAGATCCACGGCGGCACGGGTGGCGGCGCTCTCCTGCCGGGTAAGGGCCGCCGTCCGCTCCGCCTCGTCGGCCCGCCGGTCCGCATCCCGCCACAAATGCCAGAGCAGGAGGCAGACCAGCAGGGAGCAGCCCAGGGCCAGTACGGACAGCCGGGGCAGTCCAGGCATCATTCACCGCCCAGCATGGCGCGGCAGGTGTCGAAACAGCGCTGTGTGCGGGCCTGCCAGCCACGACCATAGACGGGCCATCCCGGCCGCGTCTTGTAGTAGTACAGGCGCTCGGCGGCCTGTGCCCGCAGCAGGTCGCCCAGCCGTCCGTCATCCTCCAGGGAGCGGATGGCCGTGATGGTGGCCGGGCCGATCTTGCCGTCCACGGCGATGCCCAGGCCGCAGGCATTGACGGCCCGTTGCAGGATGCGGGGGGCAGCGCCGGGGCCGATGTTGTACAGGGTGTCGGCATGGGCCAGAGCCAGGGCGTCGGGCAGCGCGTCGCACTTGCCGGGCCGCCAGTAGCGGTCCCGGTAAATGACCAGGGCGTCGGCCTCCTCCAGCAGCTGCACGTCGCGGGCGTCCACGTCGCCGTCGCCGTCTTTGTCCGGGATGCTGCCCCGGTTGTAGTTCAGGGCCACGCCGTACTTGGTGGGGCCGCCGGGGTCGCGAGGATCGTTGGTGTACGTCTCGCCGCCTTCTTCCTGCATGGTGAAGCGGAAGGCCCGCATCAGGGTGCTTTCTTTGAGCATGTGGCTCTCCTTGCTTCAGCCGTTGCGACGAAGGAAGCTACGGCTGAAGACAGTAATGTGTTACACGGCAGGACAGGCAACGAAGGCGCTGTCGCTATCCGTAAGCCCGCTGGCGCGGGCAACGGCTACCGCGGGTTTCGGCGGCCCTGAAAAAGCAAGGCCCCGTGCCGCCACTATGTGGCGACACGGGGCTGCAAAAAAGGTCGAAGGTGTTCAGCGGTTCAGTTTAGGCGGGGGCCTCCATCTGGCTCAGGGCCTCGATGATGCCCTGATAGATGTCCTCAAGGCTCAGGTACAGGCCCTGCACATCCTGGGTATCCATGTCCACCCGCGCATCCACGGACAGGGAGCACAGCAGGCGCTGTTGCCAGCGGATACGGGCGGCGGCGTCATGCAGCAGGTCGGCAGGAAGGCGCGCGCTATCCATTGCACACCTCCAGCAGATTCCCCTGCACGGGCAGGGCGGGACGTTCGGACGCTCTTTCTTCCAGCCAGCCCAGCGCCTGTGCGGCCTTGAGCAGACGGGAGACCTCGCGCCCGTCCACGTCCAGCAGCTTGGCGATGCTGTGCTTGCCAAGCCCCATAGCGTGGTAGCGCACGGCCTGACGTACCCGGCGCTTCTGGACAGGGCCGAGGCGCCAGAAAAGCTGAGCGGTTTCCTGCCGGGCCTTTTCGCAGGCGGTATGGATGGCTTCCTTTCCGCCCGTGCGGGCTTCCCTGCGGATGTTCTCATACAGGGCTTGCTCCATGGCGTTGAAGGCTTCGATATAGCGCAACTTCCACATGATGGCCGCCTTGCCGGTGAAGCCCATGACCAGCAGGGAAAGAGCGTCGCGGGTGAGAAGGTAGGCCTTTTCTTTTCGCGTGGCTTCATTGGGGCCGGGCACGATCCTGAACGTCAGCCCAAAATTGGGCTCACGAAATGATTTCGGCAGGATAGAACGCAAGCGGTCTATTTCCCGCAGGACGTGACTATGCCGCCGCTGAAAATGCCGGGCCACGTCGGTAGACAGGACGGCGGGCATGGAGCCGATGGAAAGGAAGCGGATGTCATCGGTATTTTTGACAATGGGGGTGGCTTGCGATATGGTATTCTCAACCATAATTACCTCTGCATAGGTGTTAGGGTTGCACCGCTGTTTGGTCTCGACCACCAGACAGCGGTTTTTTATTGAGGTTTTCTCCAGTGAGGAAAAACCTTGTCCAATGCCTCTAAAACAAGCTCTTGAATGGTTTTTCGTTCCTTTGCCGCCAGAATTTTCAAGCATTGATGGTCCGCTTCACTGAGGCGGAACGTCGTCTGCTTCATTTTTTCATCCGGCATGACACCTCCTTGCTTGGTAATTTGGTACCAAACTACCAAAAGCAGCGCAAGCAAAATTTGCGCGCCTATTGGCAGTGATTTAGGAATCAGTCGTAAAAAAAGGCGGCCCCAAGGCCGCCTTCATCCTCTTTATTGCCAGACATCCGGGGACTTCACTCGCCGTGGCCGACTGCTGGAAGTATCTACATGTTCTTGCATTTCCGAAATCTTGCCTTCAATGTAGGCTATTTGTTCGGCCTGTTCTTCGTCGGGGATGTCGTCGCGTTTCAAAAAGTACAGAACATCCAGATATGCGTTGAGGGCTTTTTTCCATTCTTCCTTGAACTCAGCTTTATCCGCTTTCATGAGCAGCGTTTCAAGTTCCGTATGATGGATGAACATGGAAAAGACCTTGCGCCAGCGGTCGATAACTTCTTGCGGGTAGGCTGTCTCCAGATCTTCCTCAGCCCGCTGCAATACCAGGAGTGCTTTGTTTGCAGCACTGATCTTTGCCGTTTTGGTCTTTACCGTCTGGGCATGCTTTTGCATCCTTCCTAGTTCGGTTTCAAGGCTGATCGTTTTTAATTCTGTGCGCGCATCTTTGAAGGCCTGCTGCCATTCCCGCCAGTCGCTACGATGAGGAAAGTCTTCAAGCATACTTTTAAGAAGGCTAATGGCAAAAGACGCCGTCTCAATACGAACATAAAGGTCTGTATGGTCCTTGACGACCTCAGCACAACGGGAAATATTTTGAATGGATGCAGCGAACTCAGCATTCTCTCGTTCTCGTTGCAGCTCCGCCTCTTTTCTGTTTCGCTCTGCTTCTAAACGGGCACGTTCCGCGCGTTCTTCTTCCTCAGCGGCTCGTTGTTCTTCCGGGGAGCCGAACAACAGCCCCCGGCACCACTCCCAAAAGTCCATATGCCCTCCTGTTCTTTCGGGCAGTATGCCGCATTTACGGACTGGTGAAAAGCAAAAGCCCCGCGTGGTGCGGGGCCTGTTTGGGGATCACAGCAAGCGCCCCTGCCGGGGCTGTCTGTCCGGGTCCGGTGGCGGCGGCTTTTTGAAGATGCTCCACACATGCCGCTCCGTGATGTGGTAGCGCAGGGCCAGGCATTGCACGATGCGCCGTTCCGTCAGGCCCTGGCGGGCCAGCTGCTGCCGGTCTTTTAGCAGGGCCGCGTCGCGGGCACGCAGCAGGACGGGCTTGCAGTTGGGCACATAGAGCGGGGTCACGGCATAGTGCCGGGCCAGTATCTGCGCAGCCTCCGGGCCGATGCGCCGGGCCAGGTCCGCCAGCATCTGCTGCCCGGCCTCCCGTGCGCCCACGGGCAGGCGCAAGGTCAGGCCGCCGAAGTCCTCCACCAGTTGCAGGGTGGCGGGCAGGCCGATCAGCCGGGCGATGGCCTGCACGGCGGCGGGCAGCAGGGAAATGTCCAGACTGCGCAGGGACGGCAGACAGGTCTCCGTCGTGCGCATGGCGTCGAAGTAGTCCGCCGTGGTGATGTTCGTATCCTGCATAATAAACTCCATTTATTGCATTTTGCTTTGTCCTATGCGTCCTCCCGCTCCTGCTGGCGTACCAGGGCCGCCACACAGGCCGTCAGCTGGGCGCGGCTGGCCGTGCGCAGGCGGGCCGTGTCCCGTGTCTGGCGGCGGATGATGGCGTCCGCATAGGACAGAGGGCGCTCCAGCGAGGCGCACAGGGCCGTGATCTTGGCGTGCAGGGGGCGCAGTTCCTGCGGGACGTTGCGCGGGCGCGGGGTCCAGCCCGTGGCCCGCAGCTCGGCCAGCATGGCTTTCAGCTGGGGCACGGTGCAGCGGGCGGCACTGTCCATCCCGGTGACAGCCTGGAGCAGGGAGCGGTAGGTGGTATCATCCAGGCCCAGGTCTTTCTGGGCGATCTTGACGCTGGCGATGAGGCCCGCGCGCAGTTTGCTTTCCGTCATCGTTTCCCTCCTTGGGCATGGCGTCCCACTGCGGCATTGAGGGCATCCAGCATCACGTCGGCCATGGCCCTGGTCTTCTTCATCCCCCGTCCGCCGTGGAACAGGACGCAGACGGGACTCCCGTCCCGAGTGTCACGGATGACCCATGCGCCGCCCACGGTGGTCAGCAGGACAAAACGTTGCTGTTCCATAGATATTCCTTCGGCTGCTCGTCAGGCCCGGCGCGCCGCCGCCGGACGACGCCCCGCGAGGGGGCGTTTCGCGCTATTTCTTCAAGCAAAGGTTCAGCTTTTCGCTGGGGGTGAAGACAACCACCCGGCGGGCGGGGATGGTCACGGCCTCGCCGGTGCGGGGATTGCGTCCCATGCGGGCGGCACGATCCTTTGTTTTGAGCTTGCCCAGGCCGGGCAGGGGCACCTCGCCGCCTGCCGTCAGTTCCTGGGCGGCCACGTCCTTGAGGGCCTGAAACACGGCCTCCACGTCTGCCTGACACAGGGAGCGGCCCAGATGGATACGGCTCCGTTCCGTCACGTTCCTGACAAGATCTTCCTTCGTCATGTTTTCACCTCCTACAGAGCGGCCATATCCAGCGGGATGGCCACATATTTGCCGTGGGCGTCGCGCTCGTACACGCGCACATACGCCTTGCTGTCCAGGATTTGCAGGCTGTCGCCGATGGCCTGCATGGCCCGCTGCCAGCGGTCGTCTTCGATCTTGTGGCGGCGCAGACCCAGGATGGCGTTGGTGTTGATGCGGCCTTCCTTGTTGATCTGGAAAGCGGCCTCCACGATGACCCGCAAGGGGGAGGGGCTGTCGCGGCTCCATTCCTCCAGGCATTCGTCGATAAGGGCCTTGGCCGCCCGCAGCCCCTCGTCGAAGCCGATGCTCTCATTGTACTGGCGTTTGATGCGGTAACGGCCGTCGAAGGACTGGAGCGTGATATTGCCCTTGTCCCCGCCCAGCTTCGCGCCGTAACGTTCGGCGGACAGTTCCACGAAGGCGGCGATGTCGCCCATCAGCTCCAGTTTGAGCTGGCGCAGCTGTTTCTGCATGGCCTTGGCCTTGGCCACCTTTTCGCGCACCAGCTCGTCGCGGGCCTTGTCGATCTCCTTGACCTGCTCCACGGGGATCAGGCAGCCGCGCGCGTCTTCCCAGTAGCCGTCGGGGATGGTGTTCTGTTCCATGAGGGGCCTCCTTAGACGTTGTTCGTTGCGGGCCGCCGGATGACCCGGCAGGTGTCGGGCGTGGGCGGCAACAGATTGTTTTCCATCTGGCGGGCCTGTGCGGCATGCGCCTGCAGATTTTCCTGCAAGATGCGCAGGAAGGCCCAGTGTTCCTCGCTGACCTGCCCGGCCAGCACGCCGAGGCTGACGGCGCACGATTCGATGTCCTGACTCAACATGTCGTTTCCTCCTTGAAGTTTTGGCAGTCGCGGCACTCCCGCCACCGGCGGAGCGCGTAGGGGTTGGATGTGGGCATGGGGGCGGTGCGCCGTTTGGCGCATATGTCCTGCCCCCAGGGGCCGCCGTAGACCGGGCAGGGGCTGGCCAGCACGCGCAGGATGCGTTCCTCCATGCGGGCCGTGCTGCCCGGATATTTGTCATGGTAGACCAGGGACAGGCTGGCCCTGGCCACGCCCAGGCGGCGGGCCGTGGCGGCCACTCCGTGGGCGGCTATGGCCTCGTGCAGCAGATGGCGGGCGTCCTCACGCATGGGCGGCCTCCAGCGGACAGGTCTTGCCCGTATTGCGGTCGGTGACGCATTTCTCCGCCCGGTTGTAGGCCGGGGCCAGAGGCCCGGTGTTGGCCTCGGAACGCAGAAAATAGGCACCGGTTCGGGCCGTCCGGCCCAGGATGCCCGCCCGGAACAGGGCGCGGCAGTAAGCCCGCAAGTTGTCCTCGGCGCATTTTTCCCCGCCGTCGCAGATGGTCTGCATCAGGCTGTCCGGGGTAAAGTGGTCAGCCATGCGCATGACGCTCCAGGCCCGCTGCCGCAGGGTGCGCCCTGTACTGGAGGCGCTGCGCCCGGCCCGCTGACAGGGAATGAAGCCGCCGGTCTCCAGCAGGGTCTTGCCGGTGCGGGTCAGGCCGTGCATGCCGCCTTCCGTATGGATCAGCCCCTTGTGCCGCAGGCAGCGGCACGCCGCCATGATGCCGGGCCTGTTGGCCTCCAGCCGGGCCGCCAGCTGCCGGGTGAGCAGGGGGGAGACGGCCAGCTCGCGCAGGATTCGTTCGGCCAGTTGCATGGTCTACCTCGCTTTCACGGTCTTGGCCGTGCGGCTCTGCCAGTCATGGGTCAGCGCCACGCCCGCGAACTGCGGCACGTCCAGCTGGCCGGAAAGGCCGTTGGTGGCGGCGATGCGCTCGATATTGGCCAGGATGTTCAGCACTTCGCGCATGCGTCCGCCGGACAGGCGCAGCACCTCGGCCGTCATGCCGGGCGAGAGCTGGTAGTCGCACAGCTGCTTGCAGGCCTGCGCCACGTCCGCCGCCGAGCAGGGGCCGAACTCCACCACCTGCGCGATGCGGCTGCTGATCTGCTTGTGCCGGGCAATGGAGCGCTGGATCTGTTCCATGCCTATAAGGATGACCGTCACCTCGGCCCGGTCGGAGAAGTCGCGCACCTTTTCCAGCACGGCGGCATTGGACGACAGGGTGAACTCGGCCTCGTCTATGATGATGGGGCACTGACGTTCCACCAGCACGCGCAGGCAGCGCTCGAACAGGGCCTGCGCCGTGCCGCGCCCGTCGATGTTCAGGGCCTTGCACAGCTCCACCAGAAAATACTTGGGCGTCCAGTCCACGTTGGCGCGCAGATACACGGCCCCGGCTTCCTCGGCCCAGCGGTAGACGATGTGCGACTTGCCGTAGCCCGGCTGGCCATGCACCAGCATCATGCCCGCCTCGGCGGCCCCGCGCTGCTCCACGGCTTTCACACCGGCGGCGAAACGGGCGTAGTTTTCTGTTTTGACGAAGGCTTTTTTCATTTCATCCTCCTAGGCTATGCCCTCGGCGGCATAGAGGTCTTTCAGATCGGCGTATTCCTCGCCCCGGCGGTAGTCGCGCAGCCAGGCGCTGTCGGCATCCGTCCGGGCATCGGGGTGGTGCATGAGCCAGCGGTAGCGCTCATGCGTACAGGCAAAGAGGGGCCGGACCGGTACGGGTTCCGGCGTGGGCGTCAGGTCCGTGATGCGGTAGCCGTTGCCCGTTTCTGCGGGCTTACGGATAGCGACAGCGTTTTCTTTGGCTGTCCTGCCGCGTAACAAATTGCTGTCTTTATCCGTAGCTTCCTGCGTCGCAACGGCTGAAGCGGTGATGGTCTCCACAGCGGCGGCCGGGGCCAGAGCCGAGGCCGTGCTGTCGGCACAGCTGACGGTAGTGGCCGTGTCCGGCCCGTTATCCTTTCTTTCCGGCAGGACGATGGTCGCGCCGGGGGCCACACGTTGCAGCTTGGCGTCCAGCCGCTTGACCTGTGCCCGTGCCCGCTTCTCGCGGGCGGCTTCCACGCGGCTCTGCTCGAAATAGGGGCGCGAGTTGCCTTCCAGCGTGGCCTCGCAGATGGGACGGCCGTCCAGCGTCCAGCACCAGACGCGCCCGGCATCCCAGATGTCGTACCGGACTTCCACGGCCTCCCCGTGGAACTCCGCCAGCTCAGGCGCGTAGTAGCGGCCGGAATAGAATTGCAGCCAGCCGTTGCGGGTGACGCGGCGCGCGCCCGGCATGAACAGCTCGGCCTCCATGCCCTGCGGCACGCGCACCGGTGTGAAGCCCCGCGCCGTGAAGGTCTGCCAGTATTCCTCCGGGCTGTAGTGGCGCAGGCGGCCCTGCGCGTCCCGGTAGCGGGGAAGTCCCCGGTGCGGCGTGGTGTTGTATTCCTCCACACGGGCCAGGATGTGGCGCTTGAACTCTTCCCAGCTAGGCAGCACGGCCCGCTTGCCCGTCTTGAGGGCGGCCCGCGAGAGCTTGAAATTGCGGTGGGCCGCGTCCCCGTCCATGAGCGCGCCGGTATAGCTGGTCAGCCCCTGCGCCGCCCGTACCCAGAGCGTCTTGACCGCTCGTTCCATAAGGCCCTTGCCCTGCGGGCGGCCCGGTATGGCATTGGTGGGCGTGATCCCCAGACGGGTCATCATACCCGTGCGGTCGTCCAGCAACAGACGGTTGACGTAGCCCGGCCCGCCATCGCTGTAGAACAGGGCCGGGACGCCGCCGTAACAGCAGGCCATGCGCAGGGCGTCCAGCACGGTCAGGGCGCTTTCGGACAGGGCCACGGAGATGCCCACGCAGCGGCGCGTGGCCACGTCCAGGATGGCCGTGATTTCCGGCTTGAAGGGCTGGCCGTGGTCAGGGTGCAGCACCTCCGCGTCAAAGGTGGTGCCGTCCGCCGTATAAACATCGGTGGGCCACAGCTCCGAGGTGTCGCGGCGCTGGTAGGGACGCAGCTTCAACAGGGCATTGCCCGTGGCCCGTCCGGCTTCGCGCTCAGGCTGGCTCATCTTGGCCAGCAGGCGGCGGCAGGCATGGACGCTGGGTGGCAGTTCGCCGCGCTGGCGCATGGCCCGGCACAGCTCGGCATGGGCCAGCGCCACGGTGGGGTGCTGCGGTTTCTGGTAATGGAAAAGAAATTCGGAGGCCCACGCGGGGGCCTTGGCTGCCGTGCGCTTGGGCGCAAGGGCCGCCTCGCCGCCAGCCAGATAATCGGCATACCAGCGATAAAGCGTGCGCGTGGTCAGGCTGTCACCACGTCGGCGGGCAAAGGCCACGGCCAGCTGTTCCGTGAGGACGGGCGACAGCTCGCCCATCCGGGACGACGTGACCAGGTGCGCCACGGCGGCCTTTTTGCCTACCAGAGGCGCGATGCGGTCCAGCTCGCGGCAGAAGGCCAGACGGGCCGTCACGATGGCACGTTCCCTGTCGGAGAGGGCCGGACCGTTCCCGGCGGTGCCAATAGGGGTGCAAATATTGCTGCCAATAGAAGCGCAAGCCGCGCTTTTCTCTGTGATGGCAGCAGGTTGGCGCAGCAGCGCCGAGGCCAGCCTGTCCCGTATCTCCGCAGGCATGGAGGACACCACCCACAGCTTGCCGCCGCCCCGGCCAGCACGGGGCAGGGCCTGCCAGCCCTCACGCTTGGCGCGCAGCTGTATCCAGCGGTCAGAGACGCCCAGCAGGCGGGCCAGGTCTTGCGCGCTGTAGGTGGTTTCTATGGAGGCCACGGCAAATCGTCCTTCTACTGGTCAAGAATGCGGGGATCACAAAGATATTTTTCCGGCGCGCCGTGGGCACGCAGCCAGTCCAGTACGGTGGGGCTGTGCAGTTTTCCCGACAGCGTCCGGTACACGGCCACATCGGAGATGCCCAGCTGCCGGGCCAGTGCCGCGCCGCTCAGGCCCTGTGCGTCCAGCACTTCCTGCAAACGGCGGCGGTAGGTGGCACGTTTGGCCCCCAGGGCCATCTTTTGGGCATAGGTCAGGCTCATAGCTCGTCCTCCAGCTTGCGCAGCTGTCTTTTCATCTTCTTTTGCTGGATCAGGGTGCGGGCATATTCCGCCAGCTTGCGGTCCTCTTCCGTCATGATGTCCATGCCCACGCAGCGCAGCATGACCCGCAGCGGCTCCGCGTTGCGCGCCGCCGCGCAAAAGGCCAGCAGCGCTAGGATGGACGGCGGGTGCGAGGAATCCGAGGGCGAGAGCATCTTGTCCAGTGTCGCCTTGCCGAAGGCCGCCGCGTTCCCCTTGGTCAGCTTCACGCCCGCCAGCATGGCCAGCTCATTCATCATGTCCGGCAGCGCCTTACGGCCGTCACAGCCTGGAGCTTTGGCGGCCTCACGCATGGCGGCCTTGATGGCCGGGATGGCCCCCGCCAGCGAGGCGTAACCGTCAAAAAGTGATGCTTGTTTCATGCTGTCCTCGTGGTCCGTTTTCGTTTCCGGCAGCCAGCGCGTCACTGGCCGCCGGTGGGAAATCAGCTCAGGCAAGGATGGCCAGCTTGCGGAGGAATTGCCGCATCTGGTTGACCGAAAGCAGGGCCTCCGCAGGCGTGCTGCCGCGCCCGTCTACGAAGAAGCGTCGCTCGCCGCGCAGGTCGAAGTGGGCGTGAATCTCGTACTTGCCGCTCCGAGGCGCGCCGGGGACCTGCATGATGGTGTAGTCATAGTCCCCGAAGTAGGCCCTCAGCTCTTCGCGGGCGCTGTCCAAAAACTTCTGCACGCGGCTGGCGTGGGTGTAGAAAAGGCCGAAGGGCGAGGAGATATGGTCGGGACAACGGCTGAGGGATTGGTCGGACAGCAGGTCCGTAGGGCTGATTGCGCTCATGGCATTTCCTTTTCCGTCCATGACGTGGCTTGAGGTTGATGCTTCGGTCTATTTTCAGCGTCCACTGAGACGTTGACCGGGAGCCCGCAGGGCGTTAGTTTGTTTTTGAGTAAGAAAACAAACCGTCCGCAAGAAATACTTGCAAGATTTTGCTTGAATAGTCAACGTAAAATCTTGGTTGTAAGTTTGATTTTCTCAAAAACTTTGCAAGTAATTGAGTTAAAAAAGAAAATCTTTAAAGCGGCGGTTGTATGCTTAGTTGTAGGTTTGAGCATGAAAGATACAACCCCCCAAGCCATACTCGCACGCTTGCTCCAGGCCGTTGGAGTTCCCACAGAGGCCGCACTTTCCGGGCCGCTAGGCGTGTCTTCCCAGGCTATCTATGACGCCAGGCGGCGCGGCAAGATCCCGGATGCCTGGATACGGATCATCGCCGAAAACTACTCGGTTTCAGCGGATTGGCTTTTCTTTGGCCGAGGTCCCATGCGGATAGATGAAAACAAGGAAAACTTGCATGATGCCCAAGACTGTGACGTGGACCTTATAATGGTCCCGATGGTGGAGGCGCGTCTTTCCGCTGGCCAGGGCAGCTTGCAGACGGATGGGTGCAGTGAAAGGTCCTATGCCTTTAGATCAGACTTCCTGTATCGAAAAGGGAACCCGGACAGCATGGTCCTCATGCGCGTGGAAGGCGACAGCATGCAGCCGGAGATCATGAACAACGATGTGGTGCTGATCGACCAGAGCAAAACAGAGATACGTCTGGGCCGCATCTTCGCTGTGGGCTTTGAAGAGGCCATTTACTTGAAGCGCATCGACATGCTGCCCGGAAAGATCGTCCTGAAAAGCGCCAATCCGGCATATCCGCCTGTGGAGCTGGACATCCGCGATCAGCAGCGCGATGCCTTCCGCGTCATCGGGCAAGTTCTCTGGAGCGGCCGGGAATACTGATAGAAAGCTGTTCACCAGCTGCCAATAAAAGCGCAAAAAACGCGCGAACGTGTGCAGAAATGATGCACGTTCGCGCGTTTTCTTTTTTGGGCCTCTGCGCCCGAAATTCCTTGACCTTCGCGGCCTTACGCTCAGGTGACGGCCTTGGTCCCCGCTGCCAATATTATCGCTCCCCTAGTGACAGCAAGATATGTTCCGGCAGGCATCAGGCGCGCCGTCGGGGGATGGCGAGAGGCTGTTCCCGGGGGGAGGGCAATACGGTATCGCCCTGCGGGCGGTATGGGATGGGATAGCTGCCGGGATGGCAGAAAATTGTTTTCAGCGTAGAAATAATCGGGGATATTTTTAAAAATACCTAATAATATAAATGGAATAATGAAAAATCTGGAAAGGTTTTCCACAAATCCCGCGATCTGGAACGATCCCGCAGCAGGATGAGACATTCACTGCCGGACAGTGTCATTTCAATCCTGAGAGGTAAGCCATGCCTGTGTGTCCCACCTGCGGTTTTCCGGGAACGATCTACAAATGTGATGTTTGCGGCGATGTCCGTTGCAACGGCCATACGGTAAGCGCCGGAGGCCAGCGTGGTGCCTGCGGAACCACCAAGAGCCCCTTTGGTACTGCCAAACCGGCCGTGCCCAACGGCCGTTGCCATGTCTGCCGCAAGGGGAAGTACAGAAAAATCTAGCGATTGCCAGCGGCCCTGGCTTGCGGGGCCGCCGGCAGGGCCAGAGTGTCCGCATCCGGGCGGGCGCTTTTTTCCTGCAGGCCGTGCCATGGAGGCGGGATGCTGGCAAACGCTCCGCCTTGGCGCTATCTTTGTTCCCGGACAGGCTGTCCAGGGCTGGAGACTGGCCTCTGCGGCCACGTCCAGCCTTTTTTCTTTGAAGTGCGCCATCCCGGGGATGCAGCCTCCCTGCTGGAGAAGAACGGGCAGGACGTTTCCATGAGGCGCCGTGTAGCAAGGAGATCGATCATGCTGGGAGCCATCATCGGTGACATGGTGGGCAGTCCTTACGAGTTCCATCCGTGGCAGGGGGCTGCGGAGGCCTTTCCTTTGTTTTCTCCCTGTTCCCGTTTCACGGACGATACGGTGATGACCGTGGCCGTGGCCCGGGGGCTGATGCAGGCCTACGGGCAGGAACAGGCCTGCCGGGAGGCCTTCATCGACGCCATGCACGAATATGGCCGTGCCTACAGCCGGGCGGGCTACGGTCAGCGTTTTTTCCGCTGGATCGTCACAGGCAGCCGCGAGCCGTACAACAGTTTCGGCAACGGTTCGGCCATGCGTGTCTCGCCCGTGGGCTGGGCCTGTGACAGTCTGAAAGAAACGGAGCGTTATGCGGCCCTGAGCGCCTCCGTGACGCATGACCATCCCGAAGGCATCAAGGGCGCCTGCGCCACGGCCGCAGCCATCTTCCTGGCCCGGGACGGTGCCGGGCGGGATGCCATCCGTGACTATGTCTCTTCCCGCTACGGGTATGATCTGGCCCGCAGCCTGGCCGAGATCAGGCCTGCGTACCGTCACAAGGAGAGCTGTCAGGAGTCCGTCCCCGAAGCCATCATCGCCTTTCTGGAAAGCCATTCCTTCGAGGAGGCCGTACGCAATGCCGTCTGGCTGGGCGGTGACAGCGACACGCAGGCCGCCATCGCCGGGAGCATAGCCGAGGCTTTTTACGGCGGTGTGCCGCAGGATCTGCGGGAGGCGGCGTTGGCCCGCCTCGATGACCGTCTGCGCGGCGATGTGGCTGCCTGGTACCACTGGCTGTCGGAGCACAGGGGCATCCGGCTTGACAGGAAGGCCGATCCTGTTCAGGAACAGAAGACAGCCGTATCCGCAACAGGGAGGGACATCATGGAGACCATGCCGAAAGCCGGGATGACAGGGCAGTGGGAAACGACGGTGGAAGAAGGCCTGCTGGCCGCGCAGGTGGGCAGCGGCGAGGTCCGGGTGCTGGCCACGCCCATGATGATCATGGGCATGGAACGGGCCGCCATGGAAGCTGTGCGTCCCTGCCTGCCCGAAGGCATGACCAGCGTGGGCACCCGTGTGGACATCAGCCACATGGCGCCGACCCCCTGCGGCATGAAGGTGCGCTTTGAGGCGAAGCTGACGGCGGTCTCGGCCAACGGGCGCGGCCTGACCTTTGCCGTGGCTGCCTATGACGAAGCAGGCCCCATCGGAGAGGGCACCCACGAGCGCGTGGTGGTGGACAGGGAAAAATTCCAGAGCCGCGCCCAGACCCGCGCTACTCAGGGATAACAAACAGGGCAGGCTGGACGGATGTGCTGGCACAAAACGAGACTGTACGGACAGGGAGGGGCTGAGGCTCCTCCCTGTTTTTTGTTCCAGGGAGAAGTTTTTTTCTAAAGTAGATAAGGTTATTTCTACCTTTTTCTATTATAGACGCAGGGGCAGCCTGCTCAGACGCCTGCAGTATGAACCGAATGCTGATGTGTAAGGCAATGTCAAAGGATAAGAATAGGCTTGCCCGTATGTCTGGGGAAGGGTAGGCTCTACACGTCCTTCTCCGGGAGAAGAAAAAACGTAGGTGTTAGGAGAAAGGCGGCCAGGCGGCACACAGCCTTGGGGCTGTCTGCCTTGGGCCCTTTACCGCGATATTGCGAATTGTCTGGTAACCGTCCTTTGACCATGGATGCCGGGTGGATATGGCACGGCAGCCATCTGCCCTGTGTTGCATAGCAATGCTTCGAGGAGGCACCGTTGTTTTTTGTCGGCTCTCTGACCTGTCTGAGCATCTTTCTGGCCTGGCGCTTGGCTGCGCCTTGGTGTGCGCCCTTCCTGGCGGTCTGCGTGACAGCCTTACTGCAGGTCCTTGCGGCCATGGGCGGGGTGTATCATGAAGTGCGCCTTGCCGTAGCTATCCTCTCCATCCTTTCCCTGCTGCCGGTCTGTCTTGCACTGTTCAACGCGGGAGTCTCGCGGCGGCACTACATAGGGACGGCTGCCCCTTCCCTGCTGTTCGCGGGGCTGTTGCTCCTGTTCGCCTGGCATTATGCCGGGGCCCGGCTTGTCTATTGGGATGAGTTCTTTTGGGGGGGCTTCGTCAAGCATTTGGTGCAGGAAAATAGCCTCTGGGCCTGGGGCTCCGTCCTGCCCCGGAATGATTCGGTGCTGCTCTATCCGCCCATGGTCACCATCCTGCAGGCCCTGCTCCAGCCCATGGGGACGTTCTCGGAGCCAGCCATCGCCCTGGGTGAAGGTGCTGTCCTGCTTTCCGCTACCGGTGTCGTCATCCATTTGGCCCGGCAACGGGGGCTGTCGTTCTGGCCGGTCTGCTTCTGTGCCCTGCTGACGTTCGGGCTGTTGCGCTCTCTGGGGGCGCATGTGGACTATGGTTCCTATATCTTCGGCTATGGAGAAGGCCTGCAGACAGCACTCTATACGGCACTGGCCCTGTCGGTGATCTTCTCCTCCTGCCGGGAACGGCTGCTGCCTCTGCTCCTGCAGGGGGGCTGCGCTGTGCTCATCCTGTGCAAACCTACCGGGATATTGCTCGTCCTGTGCGTTCTGGGCGCCTTTGCGCTGCGACAGTGGTTTGATGTTGCCGGGCAAAGGTTCCGCCGTGTGATATGGTCACTCGTCAGTGTGGTCTGGCCGGCTGTCCTGTGCTGGGGGCTGTGGAAGGTCTACCGTGCCATCTGCATCACGGGGGCGGCCGGGGCGGACTTTTCCGTCATGGCCAATGACTGGGGGCTGGAGACCGTCCTTGAGGCCGTGCCCGTGTATGCCTGGGCGTTCCTGATGCGGCCCCTCGTCAGTATCCCTGTCATAGGACTGCTGACGTTCGCGACCGGTACAGCCGTGTTGCTGCTCTTGGCCTGTGGCGGGAGCTGGTACCTGCTGCGCAAGGATCCCCGGCTGTTGCCGAAGGGCAGGGGCCTTGCCGCGCTTTTGCTGGTGGCAGGTTTTCTGGCCTGGGTGGCGGCCCATGCGTATGCGACCATGGCCTATATGGATGCACGGGAGCTTGCTTCCGCAGCCAGTTATGAACGTTACGCTGCCGTTGCCATGGGGCCTTTGCTGGTCGGGACGGTATTTCTTTTTCTGGTGTGCGCTGCAAAACAGGGGCATCTGTGGCAGGCCAGGCTCGTACGCTTCTCCAGTGTGGTGCTCATGGCTGCGGTCGTGTGTTTTTCGCTGCAACGTCCTGCGGATATCCCCGGACATCTGGCCGAGATGGAGCAAGCCGCCCGTATCCTGCAGCAGGCTACGCCGGAAGGGAGTTCCTGGTGGCTCGTGTCCGGAAAGGCTTCCTACGAGTATGGCATGATCTGTCGTTATCTGGTAATGCCGGAACGCAGCGCTGGCCGCGTGAGCGACATGCTGGAATTCAATCCAGTGGATTCCCTGGAGGAACGGTTGCTCGGCGGTACGCTGCCTGCCGACCTGCGGGCCACGGCCCGGCGGCAGGAGGTGGACTATCTGCTCCTGTGGCGTGTCCCTGCCGACTTCGTGGCGCGTTACGGCAAGGATCTGGGGTTGCATGAAGGTGAGGAGTTCCCGCTTCTCCTGCGTCTTGATGCCTGGCGTGAAGGAGAACGGGAGCTGCCTGAAAAGATCGTGTTGCCGGTAGAGCTTGGCCGGCAATGAGAGGGATGCGGTACGCCGTATCCCATCAAGGGGAAATGCTATGGAACAGACTTGTGAACTGACTATCCTGATGCCCTGTCTGAACGAATCCGAGACGCTGGCCACCTGCATCATGAAGGCCAAAGCCTATCTGGAGCGCTCCGGCGTCGACGGAGAAGTGCTGATAGCGGATAACGGCAGCACGGACGGATCCCAGGAGATAGCCCGCAGCCTGGGCGCCCGGGTGGTGGATGTGGCGCAGAAGGGGTATGGTGCGGCCCTGCTGGGGGGGATCGCTGCCGCGCGCGGCAAGTACACCATCATGGGCGATGCCGATGACAGCTACGATTTCTCCAGCCTTCAGGTCTTTGTGGACAAGCTGCGTCAGGGGGTGGATCTTGTCATGGGCAACCGCTTCAAAGGCGGGATTGCTCCCGGAGCCATGCCGCCGCTCCATCGGTATCTGGGCAATCCGGTCCTGAGCTGGATCGGCCGTCTGTTCTTCCGTATCAGCATCGGCGATTTCCATTGCGGTCTGCGTGGGTTCAACACTGAGGCTATCCGGCGCTGCGGTCTGAAAACCACCGGTATGGAGTTTGCCTCCGAGATGGTGGTCAAGGCTTCCCTGTATGGTCTCAGCATGGCCGAGGTTCCCACCACGCTGGCCAAGGATGGCCGCAGCCGTCCGCCGCATCTGCGCACCTGGCGCGATGGCTGGCGCCACCTGTGCTTTTTGCTGACCTATGCGCCGCACTGGCTGTATATGTATCCGGCGCTGGCTCTGATGGGTGTGGGCCTGTTGGGTGTGCTGCTCCTGCTTTCCGGTCCGCTGTCCGTGGGGAGCGTGACCTTTGCCAACAAAAGTTTCGTGACCTTTGCCATGCTGCTCATGCTGGGTATGCAGGTCATGGGGCTGGGGGTCGTGGCGGCCGGGCTGGCCGGTACGCATCTGCCGGGTAGGGGCGTCAGCCTGCTGGCGCGCCTGGCCTCCCGTGACAGGCTGGCTTTTGTGGCCCTGGCTTTCCTGTTGTTGTTCGTGTTCAGCTACGGCTACTGCTTCTCTGCCTGGTCAGGCGTCGGTTACGGTGATATGGCATCCCCCTTTGTGGACAATCTGAGCATTCTTGCCATCGTTTTTGGTGCCATGGCTGTCTTTTCCTTCATGCTGGCGTTCATCATCGCCGTGTGCAAGGAATTCGGCATGCGGCACTGATCCTGCGCCAAAGGCGATTGGCTGGCTGCTGTAAAAACGGGTATCGGATCGAGCATGAAATACTGCGCTATCTTGCTGTGCTGTTTCCTCTGGGGGGCCGCGCCCGTCCTGGCTTCTCCCCTGGGGGCGGACAGTTTTTTCACGGTGGACATCCCCGAGGGCTGGACCATCGAGGCCCAGGACAAGGGCTCCGTGACCATGCTTTCCCCGGATGCCGGCATCATGGTGAGCTTGGTGACGGGCCTCAACGGTACGCGCAGCCGCGCCGACATCGTGGAGGAGTACCGCAAGATGCTGGGTGCGCCGGATGTCCGGCCCCGGGCCGATGATGTCTACGAGATGCAGGGCCATGCGGGGAACATCCCCATGCGGGGCGTGCTGGCTCTGGGAGCTGACCGGCATGTGCTCGTCCTGCTGGCCGGGAAGGTGGATGATGCCCAGGCCCAGGCCATCGTGGATTCGCTGGCCCTGAAAAAATAGACTGCTTCCGTACCGCTTCCTGCTGGGGCGGGACAGCGATCGCAGGCGCAGGTGGACTGCTCTTGACGGGCAGGAAAAGACCGTTTGGCTAAAAAGACCGTCGTCCGTGGGATGGCGGTCTTTTTTTATGGCAGGAAGACCCATGTGCGGCTGGTTCCGTCAGGTGGCGGCCCGTGGGAGAGAGGGCGGGCTCGGGCCCGGGGCATGTCTGCTGCCGTCTCATATGCAGGAGGACGTGACGGGCCAGAGGAAAGGGCCGCAGCGTCTGCGGGACGGGAGCGCGTTGCAGGGATGGGGGAGTCCGCAGGGGCATCCGTGGCCGGGAAAAGCCGTTGTCCTGCGGAAAGGCGGCTCCCCGTCCCCTTGTGGGGCGTGGGTAATGGGTATATGCTCCAAAGATTCCGCCTGCCTCTGGCGTGAGCAGGCGCACCGTTTTTACAAGGGATGTTTTCCATGTCGAATCATAGCGAGTACCTGAACAAGGTGTTGTTGAGCCGGGTCTACGACGTGGCCGTCGAGACCCCGCTGGATGAGGCCGTGAGCCTTTCCCGCCGCCTGGGCAACCGCGTGCTGCTCAAGCGGGACGACCTGCAGCCTGTGTTTTCCTTCAAGCTGCGCGGCGCCTACAACAAGATGGCCCGTCTTTCTCCCGAAGAGCTGCGCCGCGGCGTCATCGCCGCCTCGGCCGGCAACCATGCCCAGGGGGTGGCCCTGGCCGCCCGCCGTCTGGGATGCGAAGCCGTCATCGTCATGCCCGTGACCACGCCCGCCATCAAGGTGGATGCCGTGCGCCGTCTGGGCGGACAGGTGGTGCTGTTCGGTGAGTCTTTCAGCGATGCCTGGCGGCATACGCTGGATCTCATCAAGGAGACCGGCTACGTGTTCATCCCGCCTTTTGACGATCCCGATGTCATTGCCGGACAGGGCACCATCGGCATGGAGATCCTGCGTCAGCATCCCGACCCCATTCACGCCATTTTCGTGCCCATCGGCGGGGGCGGACTTGCCGCCGGCGTGGCCGCCTATGTGAAGAACCTGCGGCCCGAGATCCGCGTCATCGGCGTGGAACCCGTGGACTCCGACGCCATGCGCCGTTCCATCATGGCCGGGCATCGTGTGGAGCTCAAGGACGTGGGCCTGTTCGCCGACGGCGTGGCCGTGAAGCTGGTGGGCGAGGAGACCTTCGCCCTTTGCCGCGACCTGCTGGACGACATCATCACCGTGGACACGGACGCCATCTGCGGCGCCATCAAGGATATCTTTGAAGATACCCGCGTGGTGGCCGAACCGGCCGGTGCGCTGGCCCTGGCCGGTCTGCGTGCCTATGCCCGCGCGGGCAACCTGCGCGACACCACCCTGGTGGCCGTGGTCAGCGGCGCCAACATGAATTTCGACCGTCTGAGCCATGTGGCCGAACGGGCGCGCTTCGGTGCCAACCGCGAAGCCCTGCTGGGTGTGACCATCCCCGAGAAGGCGGGCAGCTTCCGCCAGCTGGTGCAGGCCATCAGCAGCCGCAACATCACCGAGCTGTGCACCCGCTTCGCCGACCCGGTCAACGCCCATGTGCTGGTGGGCATCGACATCAAGAACAGCGACGAGGTGGCCTCCGTGCTGGAAGACCTGCGGGCTGCCGGTTTCAGTGCCTGCGACCTTACGGACAACGAACTGGCCAAGCTGCACCTGCGCCATATGGTGGGCGGCAACGCGCCCCAGGTGCACAACGAACGCCTGATCCGCTTCTTCTTCCCCGAGCGGCCCGGCGCCCTGCTCAATTTCATGGACGCCATGCGCGTGACCTACAACTTCACCCTGTTCCAGTACCGCTACCACGGGGCGGACTTCGGCCGCGTGCTGCTGGGGGTGGAAGTTCCCGAAGAGCGGCGCGAGGACTTCGAGGAGTTCCTGGCCCGCGTCGACCGCATGGGCTACCCGCATGTGGATGAGACCGACAACCCGGCCTACAAGATGTTCCTGGGCTGGCATCACGACAACTAACTGATGCCGGTCTGCACGGACAGACCATGATGCTTGTCGGGAGGCCGCTCCTTCGGGGGCGGCCTCCTGCTGTTCACAGGCCCCGGAGATCCCGGCGGCAACAAGGAGAGCGCGGGAGGGCTGAGAGAGGCCCGGCAGCATGGCTCCTTTGCGGACTATCCTGATGCCTGCATCGGCCCTCCCCGGGCCGGAGGGAGCTTTCTCCGCCTGTCCCTGCCTTCCGGGCCGTCGTCATTGACAAGCCGGGACAGTTGGCCGAACATGGACAAAACCGGTATCGTCAACTTTTTACCGTCTGGCAGGACGCTATGATTCGTATTCAGGAAATTCTCGACAAGGTGGCGGCCAACAACCATGATGCCAATCTGGAGCTGATCCAGAAGGCCTATGTGTTCGCCGCCACAGCTCACGCGGGGCAGACGCGCCTTTCGGGCGAGCCCTATCTGTCCCATCCGCTGGCCGTGGCCTATACCCTGGCCGACATGGGCTTTGACGAGCCCACGGTGGCGGCGGGCCTGCTGCACGATACGGTGGAAGACACCGGCACCACCATCGAAGAGATCGACGACAAGTTCGGTGAAGACGTGGCCGACATCGTGGACGGTGTCACCAAGATCAGCATGATCGTCTTCGAGAACAAGGAAGAGGCGCAGGCCGAGAACATCCGCAAGATGATCCTGGCCATGAGCCACGACATGCGCGTGCTGATGGTCAAACTGGCCGACCGCCTGCACAACATGAGCACCCTTGATTTCCAGAAGCCCCACAAGCAGCGCCGCATCGCCCAGGAGACCATGGACATCTACGCGCCCCTGGCCAACCGTCTGGGCCTGTACCTGCTCAAGCGCCAGCTGGAGGACCTGAGCTTCAAATACCTGCGGCCGGACATCTACAACCAGATCGACCACTGGCTGGACGCGCATCAGGTGGTGGAAAAGCAGATCATCGAAAAGGTGGTCTCCCTCATCCAGGATCTGCTGGCTTCCAACGGTCTGGAAGGGCAGGTCTACGGGCGCATCAAGCACAAGTACAGCATCTACAAAAAGATGCAGTCCCAGTCCCTGACCCTGGACGAGATGCACGACATCATGGCCTTCCGCGTGCTGGTCAAGGACATCCGCGACTGTTACGCGGTGCTCGGTCTGGTGCACTCGCAGTGGAAGCCGGTGCACGGGCGCTTCAAGGACTATATCTCCATGCCCAAGGCCAACGGCTACCAGAGCCTGCATACCACGGTCATCGGGCCCGAAGGCGAGCGCATCGAGATCCAGATCCGTACCGAAGAGATGCACCGGCAGGCCGAACACGGTGTGGCCGCGCACTGGCTGTACAAGGAAAAGGGCCGGGTCAACTCCAAGGACCTGGAACAGTTCTCCTGGCTGCGCGAGATCTTCGAGCGCCAGGGCGACGAAGCGGACTCGCGCGAGTTCATGCATTCGCTCAAGCTGGACCTGTTCAAGGACGAGGTCTACGTCTATACCCCTGCCGGTGACGTGAAGGAACTGCCCGAAGGCGCCACGCCGCTGGACTTCGCCTTCCACATCCACAGCAAGGTGGGCCATCATTGCGCCGGGGCCAAGATCAACGGCCGCCTCATGCCGCTGGGCACGCCGCTCAAGAACGGCGACATCGTGGAGATCATCACCGATCCTTCGCGCAACCCCAATCGCGACTGGCTCAAGATCGTCAAGACGGCCCGCGCCCGCAGCCGCATCCAGCGCTACCTGCGTACCGAGGAACGCGCCCATGCCCTGGCCCTGGGCCGCGACATGCTGGAAAAGGAAGGCCGCAAGGTCAACCTCAATGTGGCGCGCGCCCTGAAGGACGGCCAGCTGGCCATCGTGGCGCAGGAGATGAACTTCGAGAACGTGGACGAGCTGGTGGCTTCGGTGGGCTATGCGCATATCACGCCGCGCCGTGTGCTCAACAAGCTCTATGCCGTCCTGCATCCCGATAATGCCGCAGCCGCGGAACCGGCCACGCCCACCATCAAGGAAAGCAAGGAAGCCGCAAAGCGCAAGAGCGACGGCGTGGGCATTTCCGGCTGTGACGGCGTGCTCATGCGTTTTGCCAAGTGCTGCAACCCGGTGCCGGGGGACCCCATCATCGGTTACATCAGCCGCGGCATGGGCGTCACCGTCCACCGTGCGGACTGTCCCAATGTGGCCAATATGGAGCCGGAGCGCCTCATCTCCGTGCATTGGGACGGCGAGGAGGAAAAGCCCTACGAGGCCGGTATCTTCATCCTGGCCCAGAACCGCAGCGGCGTGCTGGCGGGCATCGCCCAGCTCCTGGCCTTGCAGGGCATCAACATCACGGCGCTGTCTTCGCGGGCGCTGGTGGACGGCCGGGCGGAACTGCGCCTGACCGTGGAAGTGTGCAACGCCACCCAGCTCTATGATGTCATCGAGGCCATCCGCGGCCAGTCCGGCATCCTCGAAGTGGTGCGCGATACCGAAGAAGCCTAGCCTATCCCGCCCGGCTGCCGTGGCGCAGCCTTTCAGCGAACATACGCAGGGGACACCGCAAGGTGTCCCCTTTTTCGTGGGCCATCCCGCGACAGTTTTGGGCAACTATTTGCCAGGAACAGGTCTGTACCCGGCAGCCGGGTCGGCGTATCCCGGTAAGCACAGGACAAAGGTCCGTTGCCCGGACGGGATCTGCCGGAAAAGGGCGGAGCCTTCCGGTCTGCGTCGACGGGGAGCAGGAGGCATCTTTGCGTTGCGTTCCCCGGTATGCGGCAGCGGGCCGTCTTTCTCATGCCGGGGCATCCGGCACAACCGTTGAAGATATCGTGGGGAACACCATGGACAGGATGCAGAAAGCGGAAGCGTACAGGAAGGAATTGGGCAAGACGGGGGCCCCGGCACTGGCCGGGACGGATCCCGAACTGGCGGCTATCCGGGAGCGCCTGGAATACGGCGAGATCGCCGGACAGGGCTGCCTGGATGCGCGTCGGCGCCGCCTCATTACCCTGGTCGTCCTGGCCGCCATCCAGACGCCGGAGGGGATAGGGGAGGAGACACGGGCCGCCCTGCATCAGGGCGTGCGTCCCGAAGAGATCCGCGAGGCCCTGTACCAGTGCGCGCCCTATATCGGCTTCCCGCGGACGGAGGCGGCCCTGCGCCATGCGGATGCCGCCCTGGAGGCCGCCGGTATCGCCCTGCCCCTGCCTGAAGGCGGCACGGTGAGCGAAGAAGACCGCTTTGAAAAAGGCCTTGCCGTACAGACCGGTATTTTCGGGGATGCCATCAGCAAGATGCACGCTTCGGCCCCTGAAGGACAGCGGGAGATCCTCGTCCGGCATCTTTCCGCGTTCTGCTTCGGCGACATCTATACGCGCACGGGGCTGGATCTGCCGCTGCGGGAGCTGCTGACCTTCTGCATCATCAGCGCGCTGGGCGGCTGTGAGGCCCAGGTCAAGGCCCATGTGCAGGGCAATGCCGCCGTGGGCAACGGCAAGCAGCTGCTGGTGGATGCCCTGCTGCAGATGCTGCCCTGCATCGGCTTCCCCCGCACGCTCAACGCCCTTGCCTGCGTCAACAGCGTGCTGCCGGAGGCCTAGAGCACCGGGCAGGAGGATAGCGTCCCCGCGCGCCCCGGCTGTGTTCCTGTTGCCGGGGCATGCGGGAATGACGGGATGGTCTTGAGGTCAGGAAGGCGCGGCCCTACGAGGACGGGCCGCACCGGCGCGGAACAGGGCCGGCCCGCAGGCGGATGACGCGGACGTATCCTAAAGGCCGCCCGCCCCGGCTTCGCCCAGAGGCGCAAGCGTGCGTTTCCGCTGGATGTCCCGGTGGGGCGGTTCGCCGAACATGCGTTTGTACTCCCTGCTGAACTGGGTCACGCTCTCATAGCCTACGGAAAGGGCCGCCGAGGCCGCGCGCATGTCTTCCATGAGCATCAGGCGCTGGGCCTCGTGCAGCCTGAGCTGTTTGAGGTATTGCAGGGGGCTCAGGCCGGTGACGGTCTTGAAATGACGATGGAGCGTGGACAGGGACATGCCCACCTGCCGTGCCAGGCTCTCCATGCGTACCGGGGCCCCCAGATCCCGGCGCAGGATGGAGACGGCCTGCAAGACCTGGCTGTTCTGCGAGCCCTGGGCATAGAGTCCGCGCAGCACATGGCCCAGGGGCCCGATCAGCAGCAGATAGTGCAGCTCCTGCAGGATCATGGGGGCGCGGATGGCGATCTGCTCCGGCTTGTCCAGCAGCTCGGCCAGGCGCAGCACCGCTTCCAGGAATTCCGGTTCGGCATCCGCCACGGCGACGCCGGGGCCGTCTTCCTGCGGCGTTTTGCCCGCAGGCCGCATCCTGAGCATGAGGTCCGTCAGGATCTGCCTGTCCAGATAGAAGAAGAGGGAGAGGAAAGGCTGTCCGGGAGCCGTATCGAAAAAAGAAGATGAACTGGGCATGTCGATGCCGGAGACCAGGAACTGGCCCCGCCGGAAGACGAATTCCTGCGAGCCGATGAGCGAGCGTTTGCTTCCCTGGACGATGATGGCTGTCAGAGGTTTTTCGAAACAGCGGTCAGATGCGGGGGGATCTTCTCGCCGGACGAGTACCAGACCGTCGATGGGGCTGGGGCGGATCTCCGGGGCGGGGAGGTGCCGCATCAGGATGTCTTTCAGGGCGGCAAGGATATCTTCTTTGATGGACAGGGCTGAGGATGCCATGAGGACCTCCGGTTCGGGCTGCCTGTCCAGTGTAACCAAAAGACGGCAGGGAGAGAAGACGCCGCCAGTGGCGTCCGCGGGCAGACGGCACGACTGTGCAAGAGCGCCGGAGGGGATGTGTTTCCCCAGCCTCAGGAAGGCTCTGTCTTTGCCCTGCTGACGGGACAGGCACGGGGAGCGGTACACGGCGCAGTCCGTCCGCGGCTGCCCGGCAGTGTGGCCGCACCTCCGGCGATACCGCCCGGGCGTGACATATAACGATCAACAAAAGGAAACGACCATGCAGGAAAACAGGGGGCCTTTCGCCCAGGGCGGTGCCAACACGGCCTATGCCCGCTACTTTGTCGGCAACAGTTACCTGAACATGCTTTCCACCGAAGGGGTCGTCATCGGTAACGTGACCTTCGAACCGGGATGCCGCAACAACTGGCATATCCATGAGGCCGCCAGCGGCGGCGGGCAGATACTGCTCTGCACCTCCGGACGCGGCTGGTATCAGGAGTGGGGCAAGCCCGCACGCGAACTGCACGCGGGCGACGTGGTCCACATCCCCGCCGGGGTCAAGCACTGGCACGGCGCGGCCAGGGACAGCTGGTTCGTGCACCTGGCCGTGGAAGTCCCCGGTGAGGGCTGCCGCTCCCAGTGGCTGGAGCCTGTCAGCGAAGAGGACTATGCCCGTCTGCCCTAGGCAGGAGCATCTTGCATCCGGTGCCCACGGCGCCGGATGAGCCTGCCGGCAGCCGCCGGAAAAAGGAGGCCGCCGCTGTTCCTGCAAAAACAGCGGCGGCGGAGTGCGCGCGGGAAGGAGAAGCACGCGCGGGGGAGGGACGGATGGCCCGCCCCGGGAGGGCTAGAAGGTGTAGGCGAAGATCAGCTGGGCTTTCCAGGCATCCTGCTTGGACCAGTTACGCTGTTCGCTGATATAGCTCTTGTCCCAGGTGTCCTTGTCCATCATGTTGACGATGTAGCCGAGCTCGAGATTGGCTTCCAGGTTCTCGTAGATCTGCCAGGAGTTGACCAGGTTGAATTCCAGCAGACCGTCGTTGGTGGTCAGGTAGGGACCGTCCTGGGCGGTGGTGGTGTCGTTCCAGGCCACGCCGGAACCCATGTACTTGACCATGGAGGGGCTGTTGGTGCCGCCCCAGTAGGCCACACGGAAGGTGTGCTTGAGGTCTTCCACAAAGCTCACGTCCGCGATCTGCAGGCCCACGCCCCAGGTACCGGCGTAGGTCAGATTGTTGTCGTAGAAGTTGTAGCCGGTGCCCCAGGCCAGGTTGCCGTCGCCCATGAAGGACGTGAAGTTGCCCGCGCCGGCGATGGAGGGCAGGCGCTCGGAACCGTTCTTGACGTTGCCGTCGTCACCGGAGGCATACCAGCCGAAGATGCCGGGGGTGCCCCAGTCCATCTTGTATTCCACCAGGGCCTTGACCAGCCAGCCTTCACGCTTGCTGTTGCCGCGCACCAAGTCCGTACCGCGCTTGAGCACGTCGTAACGGCCCATGGCTTCCACATAGCCGTAATTGATGTCGAATTCGATGTTCAGGGGGTCGAAGGCCGTGATGGCCACGGGCAGGCCGGCCCAGAACATGGAACCGTAGGCCTTGCCGGTCTTGCCGAGGGCAAACTCGTTCATGCCGGGCAGGTAGCCGGGCAGGGTCACGTCCAGCGCGCCGTCGGCCGTACCCACGCCGCCTTCATTGAAGCGGGTGTTCTTGCCCTGCATGCCGTACATGGCCCAGGGGGTCAGCTCCACACCGTCGAACTTCAGGGGCAGCATGAGGGCGAAGAGGTCCATGTTGTCCAGATAGTTGTTGTAGCCGTTGCCGTAGGCTTCACCGGCGGCATTGGTGCCGGTGTAGTTGTCGTTCAGCGGACGCATCCAGAGGGCGGTCAGGCCCACGTTGTCGTTGAACTGGTAGCTGGCGACCACGGCGGCGGCGTCACCGTCCATGATGGCGGAACCGCCGGCCACGTTGGGCATGGCCACGGCCTGCAGACCCATGCGGAGCTTGAGGTCGGTATTGGGCACCATCCAGTCGATGTAGGCGTTCTTGACCTTCACCTCCTTGCCGTCGGCACCCAGGGCGCCGCCGCTTTCGGCATTGCCCCACATCTGGTCGCCGATCTCGAAGAACACCGTACCGGACAGGGATTCGGAGGCCACGGCATCCAGCTGCAGGCGGACGCGCTGGCCGGCATTGAAGGTATCGTCGTGATGGTACTTCTTGTTGTCCACATCCTTGATGAGGCTGCCGTCACCAAGGCCAAAGCCCACCAGCCATTCGCCGGAGGCTTTGAAATCGATGGCTTTGGCGCCGCTGGCGGCCCCCAGGAGCATGCCGGCAGCCAGCATGAGGGTAAGAATTTTTTTCATGACCTTCTTCCTTACTGTTTGAGGTTCACATCCATCAGGCAACAGCGGCGCCCCCCGACGCCACGGCCGCCCGGGCCGTATTCCGCGCCTTGGCGCGGGCCTTTTTGTCCTTGCAGCGGCAGTTGGGGCAGGTGCCCTTGCAAACATGCTTTGCCTTTTCAGGGACAATGAGGACCTTGTTGCCGCTCGTCGCCAGCTCGAAGCCGCGGGAGCCTTTGTAGTGGATGCGCTGCGGCGCGATGGAAGGCTGGGGCGCACCGCGCAGGGCGGCGGCCGCCGCCGGCTGGATGCGGGTCACATGGCGCACATCGATGAAGAATTTGTTGCAGTCGTTGCTGTGGCAGCGCATAAGGTTCAGGATGGCACGGGCCTGTTCCAGATCCAGATCCTCGCCGGTGGCGATGTGCAGGTTGTTGGCACTGCGGCGGAAAGAGATCCGGGTCTGGGGAAGGTTTTCCAATCTCGGCATGGTGGCTCCTGTGGTAATGTGTTTTGTTGAGGCAAACATGCCATGATTGAAAATTGATGTCAACGGAATTGAAAGTTGTTTTCAATTTATTTTGCCTTTGAAAAATAAAAAGACAATCATCTCAAAAAGGTAGCGAACCCGTGCCGGCTTATCTCTGCGTATGACGCAGAACAGGGCCAGCATCGATCCCGGACTGCGTGCCCCTGCCGGTCAGCAGGGAAGAAAAGCGGCGGTACGGGATTTGCGATACTTTTTTTAAAGGCACCGCAGCACAGCTTGCCTGCCGCCGCAGATCACGTCAACGCCGGTTCAGGATCGGGGTCCCGGCGGGGATCCTGCGTGCGTATATCTCGAAAAATCTTTTATTTTGCGCTATGGTGCGCGCACAGGAAGGCCTCTGGAGAAGATCATGACGACAGCCACAAGCCGATATTTTGCCCTGCTGGCCCTGACGGCCGCCCTGTGGGGCGCCCAGCCGCTGCTGGTCAAGATCACCATGCGGGAGCTGAACCCGTCCACCATGACCGCAGTGCGTTATCTGCTCATGAGCATCACCTTTTTCGCGCTCATGCGCTGGCGGGGGCTGCCGCTCCTGCCGCCGCTGCGCCTGATGCCGGCCCTGCTGCTCATGGGCATCACCGGTGTGGCGCTCAACAATATCGCCCAGTTCACCGGTCTGCAGCTCTCCACGGTCAGCAATGCCACTCTCATCGCCACGACCACTCCGGCCGTGACGGCACTGGTGGCCCTGATCTTCCTGCGCGAACGCCTGCTGCCCATCGAACTGCTGGGGATCCTGCTTTCCGTGGCCGGGGCGCTGTTCCTCGTCAGCAAGGGACAGATAGACGTATTGCTGCATATCTCCTTCAACAAGGGGGATCTGCTGTTCTTCACCGCCCAGCTGGGCTGGGCCGTCTATTCACTGACGGGCTTCCGCGTCATGCGCCATCTTCCGCCCCTGACGACCACGGCCTGGGCCGGGCTGTTCGGGACGGCGGGCACCTTCATCTACGCCGCGCTGACCGGCCAGCTGGACGTGCACAGCGTGGGCGGCACGACCCTGGCCTGTATGGTCTATATCGTCTGGATCGGCGGCGTGTGCGCCATGATCTTCTGGAACATGGGGGTCAAGGTGGTGGGGGCAGGGCAGGCGGCCATCTTCCTCAACATCATGCCGCTGGTGGGCGTTGTCCTGGGCGTGACCCTGCTGGGGGAGGACTTTGCTTTCCGCGAGGCCTTCGGCGCCGTGGGCATCCTGGGCGGGGTGTACATCCTGACGCACAGCCGCCAGATCATGCGGCGCATGGACCAGCGCCTGATCCGGCGTGCCCGGGAGCTGGCGGCCGCCCGCCGGCAGGCTGCGGAAAAGGAATCCCGCCGGGACTGAGACCGGCGGGATGGCATCTATCAAGAGACGGGCTGCCGCTATGAAAGAGACTGAACACAAAAGACACCGGCTTGCGGATCTGCTTCTGGTCCTGCTGGCCGCGCTGTTCTGCTGGTGTGCCCTGCAGGGGACGCTGGACCTCAATCCCCAGGGCATCGGCATGGACAGCGACCTGCAGAACTACGCGCAGATCATGGAAGCCGGGGAATGCCCCGCGGCCTTTGCCCGTGACCCGGTGGCGTCTTTTTTCCCGCAGGATCCGGGCGTGCCCAACCTGCTGACGGCCCTGGCGGGTCTGCTCCCCGACGGGGACAATGCGGCCACGGACATGCTGCGTGTGGGCGCGCTGGGCGTCTTTTTGCACTTCCTTGCCTATTACATCCTGGGGCGCTGCCTGTTCCGCAGCCCCTCTCTGGCGGCCCTGCTCTCGATCCTGATGAGCATTGCCGCGCACTGGTCGTTCGGCACCTTCTGGGGCAGCATGCGCTCGGATCCGGTGCCGCGCATCTTCTATGCCGATCTCTGGCCCTTCCTTCTGCTGCTGGCCTGTGCGGCCGTCAAACGCCCTTCGCTGCAGCCTGTGGTCATGTTCCTGTCAGGCTGTGCCATGCTGGTGCATACGGTCAGCGCCCTCATGGGCGGAGCCATGTTCTTCATGGCCTTTTTCCTGCTCTGGCGGGACAGGGGACTGTGGCGCCACGCGGGCCTGAGCCTGCTGAATCTGTTGAGCTTCTCAGTTCCCGTTGTTATATATCTGAAAGTTTTTCTTGCGGATACACCAGCACCGCCGGTCGAGTATGCCGGGCTTTTTGCCGAGGTGCGCGCCCTGCGTTACAGCAAGGACTGGCATGATGTCTGGCAAAGCCTTGCGGACATATTGCGCTATTATACCTTCCCCGTCCCGCTGTTCCCCGCGGCAGCCGTAGCAGCCGCCATACTGTTTAAAAAAAGACAGCAGCTGGCCGGGCCGGTGCGCACCCTGCTGCGGCTCATGCCGGGCATGGTGCTGGGCATCGCGGGCGGCTGTGTGCTCTGCGCCCTGGAGATGTGGCTGGCCCGCCATCTGGGACGGCAGAACATGAGTCAGGAGATCCTGCGGGGCACGCGCTTTTTGGTGCCGCTTTCCTGGCTGCTGCTGACCTGTCTTTTGTCCCTGTACTGGCAGGGCGTAGCCCCCCTGCTGCGCCGTGGCATCGTCATCCTGCTGGCTGTCGTCCTGCTGTCGCTGGGGCAGGGCAAACAGGTGGTGGCGGCCCGGCATGCCCTGGCGGACATGACCGGTCTGGGCTGGCTGGATACGGAAGAGGCCCGGCGGATCAAGGCGCATTCCCTGGGATTGCGGGATGCCCTGCAGGCCCTGCGCGCGCAGGCGGGACCGGAAGAGCTGGTTTTTACTGACGGAGACTGCATGGCCGTGCGCTTTGCTGCCCGCATGCCCATGCTGCCCGTACACAAGGACGGGAACGTCATCTATTATGCCGCCGACCCGGATATGGCCCGGCGCTGGCTGGCCATGCAACACCGCATGGCGGCCCATGCCACCGGCTATATGGAGGTCTGGCGTACGGAGCAGGCCGCGTTGCTGCTGACGCGCCATGTGGAGCACAAAGCCCTGTTGCTGCGTTACGGTGTCCTGCTTTTTGAGAATGAAGACTGGCTGTTGTTGCGGCGTTCGTCGGTAGCGGCGGACGCCGATGCACAGGTCACGAGGAGCGGATATGCAGACTGAGAAGAAAGGCAACAGGATCGCGGTCCTGATCCCCTGCTATAACGAGGCGCTGACCATCGGGAACGTGGTCAGGGATTACCGTCAGGCCCTGCCGGATGCCGATATCTATGTCTATGACAACAATTCCACCGACGAAACGGCCCGTCTGGCCCGTGAGGCCGGTGCCATCGTGCGCCCCGAGCCCCGTCAGGGCAAGGGCAACGTGGTGCGGACCATGTTCCGTGACATCGAGGCGGACTGTTATCTGATGGTGGACGGGGACGACACCTATCCGGCTTCGCAGGCGGCGGCCCTGTGCGCGCCCGTGCTGGAAGAACGTGCGGACATGGTCATCGGCGACCGGCTGTCCTCCACCTACTTCACGGAGAACAAGCGCCCATTCCACAACTGCGGCAATATGCTGGTGCGCCGCTGCATCAATATGTTCTGGAAGCGCGGCCGGCAGATCGAGGACGTCATGACGGGCATGCGGGCCATGTCGCCCCTGTTCGTCAAATCCTTCCCCATCCTTTCGCAGGGCTTCGAGATCGAGACGGAGATGACCATCTTTTCCCTGGCCAACAACTTCCGCATCGCCTCCATGCCCATCCAGTACCGCGACCGGCCGGAAGGGAGTTTTTCCAAGCTGAGCACGTTCCGGGACGGCTTCCGCGTCCTGAAGACCATCGCCGTCCTGTTCAAGGATTACCGTCCCCTGCTGGTCTTCTGGTCGGTGGCCTGTCTGCTGGCCCTGCTTTCTCTGGGGCTGTTCCTGCCTGTGCTGGGCGAATACATGTCCAGCGGGCTCGTACCCCGCTTCCCGGCCCTGATCGTGTCCGGCTTCTGCATGCTGGCGGCTTTGCTGAGCTTTGTTGCCGGCCTGACCCTGGACTGCCAGCGCAAGCGGGCCCGGCAGGCCTTCGAGATCCAGCTCAATGTGCTGTCACTGCTGCTGCGGCAGGGCAGGACAGGCATGCCCTCCGGCGGGAACAGGCCGGAGCAAGCCCTCAGGCGTAAATGAAGAAAGCCGGGCAACAGCCCGGCTTTTTCCATTTGGGACAACGCTGGAAAGGACGCAGCGAAAAGGCTGGGGAGCTTCCCTGCCCGGTCAGCTGAGGGCCTTGCGCTTCATGATGTAGTTCCAGATCATGACCACGCCCGTGGCCACGACCTTGGCCAGCATGTAGTGCAGGGCCAGCTTGTCCACCAGCAGCCACATGCAGATCTGATTGATGCCCAGACCGGCCAGGCTTGATCCCACGAAGACCACCTGCCGGGCAAAGCTGCGTGCCGCCTGATGGAAGACGAAGAACACGCAAAGGTAGTAATTGACGATGACGGCCACGATGAAGGCCCAGGCGGACGACCAGAGGTAATGGACGTCCAGCACGCTGGTCAGCAGGAACAGCAGGCCGTAGTCCACCAGAAAGGTCAGACCGCCCACGATGCAGAAGCGGAAAAATTCCGCGCCACGGCTGGCAAGGGACATAAAAACTCCTTTGGGATTGGGCTGCCCTGACTTAGCCTGTTCCCCGCCGGGGCGCAAGCCGGATGGGCAGGTATGCGGCAAAGGGGCGAGGGCTGACCGCTACGCTACATGCGCGACAGGGCACGGCATGCACGCCGGTAGGGCAAAGCAATATGCCGGAACGCGGAGGACGCCGCGAACTGTCGGACATCACACGCCGCACGACGCGCAGCGCGGAGGGGAGGGGACTCCCGTCCGCGCTGCTTCTTGTTCCGTCGTCCCCTGTAACCGGGGACGATGTTTTCTGGTCTTGCGTATGGTTTGTGAACGCCAATGTCGTCAGGGACGTAGGGGGATTTCTTCAGCTCCCTCCGGCCCGGCGGGACGGAGCTGCCCCTTGTCCAGCAGGAAGAGGGGGGCGGAGGGCTGGACCTCCCGCAGCAGGGCCGCCGTATGGGGATGGCAGGTGAAAAAGAGGATCTGCTGCCGGGGGCCGTATCTTCCCTGGCTGAGGTCCCCCAGGATACGGGCCGTGCGCCGTGCCCGGCCGGGATCGAAGTCCACCAGCACATCGTCCATGATGACCGGCAGGGGGCTGGCCTGTGCCGCGTGATCCTGGATGTAGGCCAGACGCAGGGCCAGATAAAGCTGCTCCTGGGTGCCCCGGCTCAGCTGTTCCGGGCTGACGGGCTCGCCCTGCGGCGGCATGACCCGCAGGCTGGAATCGCCCACGACGGCGCCCACGTCCTGCCAGGCGCCTGCGGTGATGTCCCGGAATATGGCCGCGGCCCGGCGGATGACACGGGGCTGGCGTTCCTTCTCAAAGGCCAGTTTTGCCCGGTGGAGCAGAGCATGGGCCAGACGCAGGCGGCACCAGGCACGGGCCTGCCGCTGCAGCTCTTCCCGCTGGTCGGCTTCCTGCTGCAACAGATCGGCCAGGGTCCCGTCCTGCCGCATGGCCTCCACGCGCACGCCCAGAGCGGCGACTTCTTCCGCCAGCGTGTCCTCTTCCTGACGCAATCCTTCCAGAAGATGCTGCTGCCCTGCGCAGGCCTGTTCCTCTTCCTCCCGGGCCTCTTCCCGGAAAGAAGCCAAAAACGCTTCCAGCGGCTGCGTCCCGGCCACCAGGCGCAGGCTGTCTTCCAGCAGCAGGCGACGCTGCTCCGTCCGGTGCCGTTCTTCCAGCAGGGCGGCCGTTTGCAAAAAATCCCCGTCGTCCCGGGCTCCGCCCTGATGCAGCAGGGCCGCCAGATCGGTACGAATGTTGTCCAGATCACTTGCCGCACGGCGGCAGGCCGTTTCCTGCTCATCCAGCAGCTGGCGCAGGCGGGCCTGCTCTGCGGCACGGTGGCGGGCGTCCTCCGCCGCCTCGCCCAGCATTTCCAGATGCCGGAGCCAGTCGGCATCCTGCGGCGGCACGGGGCGTCCCGTCTCTTCCAGCAGGGCCGCCAGCGGTGCCCGCAGGGCTTCTGTTTCGCCGTGCAGACGTTGCAGGCGCGAATCTTCCTGTTGCAGCTCTTCTTCGAGGCGCAAACAGCTCTCCATACCGTCCAGGGCCGCGTGGACGGTCCCCGGCGTCAGGTCTTCCGGCAGGCCCAGCGAATGCAGGCCGCCGGTCCAGGCGGTCCGGGCCGTCTCCAGCCGCAGGATCGCTTCCTGCGTGCGGCAACGGCTGTCCTCGAGTACCTTGCGACAGCGTTCCAGCAGCCCGGCACTGGTCGCGGCCTCGGCAGCGGCCTGCTGATGTCCGGCACGGGCCTCTTCCGCTTCCCGGCAAAGGGCAAGGCCGCGGCGGACAGCCTCCGGCAGGCTGGGGCAGGCGGCATCGGGAGGGAGCAGGGCCAGCAGGTCGCGCAAGGCCTGTTCCGTCTGTTGCAGGGAAGAGGTCGCATGCCCGGCATCGTCCCCGGCTGCGCGCAGTGCCTCCGCCAGTGCGGCGGCGGTGGCTGCCCGCTCGAAAAGCAGCCCTGCCGCTGCCGGGGCAAAGGCCGTCGCCGTGGCTGCGGGCAGCATGGTCTGCCAGCGGTTCTCCCCGTCCTGTATGGCGGCAAGGAGTTCCTGCTCCTGTTCGGCCAGTCGGGCCAGCGTTTGCCTGACGCGCCTCAATTCCTGCCGCAGGCTGTCGTGTTCCTGCAGGAGCTGATCCAGCTGACGGCGCGCGGCCTGCTGTTTTTCCAGACAGCTTTCCAGTTCATCGGCATCCGGGATGTCGTTGTTCATGCTGCGCGGCAGGGGCAGACGGGCAAGGCGGTGCTGCTGTTCCCGCAGGCGTCCTGTGCTTTCTTCCAGCAGCTGCCGGATGCGCGCCGCTTCTTCCCGGCGATGGGGCAGGCCGCCTGCCAGCAGGGCAAGACCGCAGACCGCTGCCAGCCCGCCTGCCCAGGGCGAGGCCGCCAGCCCGGGCCAGGGGAGCAGCTCTGGGGCCCACTGTCCGGCCAGCAGAAGGACCAGGCCGGGGAGCAGGAGCACGATGCCCATGCAGAGCAGAGGCAGGCTGCCGCCTGTCAGAGGACGCTCCAGCTGTTGGGCCTGTTGTGAAAGCCCTTCCTGCCGGACCGTCTCGGCGGCGATCCCGGAGCGGAGCGTACGGCAATGCCGCACGGCGGCAGCAAAACGATCCAGGGCTTCCTGCTCCAGGGCCGGATGCCGGTCGATGGCCTGGACAAGGGCCGTCTCGCGCTGTTGCAGCTTGTCCTGCTCCTGCCGTGCGTGGTCCTGCTGTTCCCGCAGGCTGCGCAAGCGCTCTGTCAGATGGTCGAGGCGGGAGGCCAGCGAGAGGGCCTCGTCCCTGTGGCGGAGCAGCCGCTCCGGCCCGGCAAGGTCGTTTTCGTCCAGGCGCAGCGGCGCGCAGGCGCGTGAAAAGGCTTCCCGGGCCCGTTGCTGCCGTCGCTGCCAGCGGGGGAGGTCCCCCTGTTTTTCCTGCCAGTTTTCCAGAAGGCGTTGCAGGTGGCGTTGTTGGCCGCCGTCCAGAGGCGGCTGGCGGTCGGGCAGGGCCTCCAGACGTTGCAGGTGTGCCTGGTGGGTCTCTTCAGCCTGTGCCAGCGCGGCGGCGGCCTCGTCTTCCCGCTGGCGGGCCATCTGCAGGGCCGTCGTACAGGTCGCCAGTGTGGCGGCCTGCCGCTCCACTTCCTCCCGGCCGAAGACAGAGCGGTCCGTGGCACGGATGCGGGCGCAATCCCAGTCAGGGCCCAGACGGGAAAGCTCTTCCTGCAGACGGCGGGCGATCTGTTCCTTGCGCAGACGCGCCAGCGGCAGGTCGGTCAGGGCTTGCCGGTAGGTGGAGGTCTGTTCCGTCAGGGCGCGCAGACGGGGCAGGGCCGCTACAAGGGCCTGATTCGGACACAGCTCCCGGAGCCGTTCGCGTGTGCGCGCGCACTGTTCCCGAAGGCCCTGCAGGGCATGCTGCCCTTCCTCCTCCCGTTCGCGCAGACGGGCCAGACGCTCGCGCCCCTGCGGCGGGAAATCCTGCGGCAGGCCGGAAAGGCGCTCCAGACGCATCCCCAGCAGATGCCACTCCCGCCACTGCTCCCAGACCGAGAGGCGCCGTTCCGTACGGCGCAGGGCGGTCTCCAGCTCCGTCTTGCGGCGGCGGAGGTCTTCGAGATCCTGTTTGCGCTGCTGCCACTGGGCGCACAGGGCGTCGTAGCTGCCGCTCCGGGCGTCGGCCTGACGGATGCGGGCCCGCAGCTCCTGCCAGCAGCCCGCCTGGACGTTGAGGGGCAGCTTGCGTCCCTGCGGGCGATAGATGGCGTCGGCCTGCTGTTGCAGGGCGCGCAGCACATCGGCCGGGGAACGCAGGCCCGTGCCGAAGCTGGCCCCGTAGAGGGCGTGGCGCACGGCCTCGTCGTCCAGGCTCTCGAAGCGCTGCAATTCCCCCAGACTGAAGCCGAAAACGTTGCTGTAGACCTGACGGTCGATGCCCCGGAAGAGCTGCTCCAGCAGGCTTTCCGGCACAGGGGCCCCGTCGGGGCCGGTGAGCTGCAAACGGCCGCTGCCCGGGCCGGGGCGGCGATGCAGATGCAGCAGGCCGTGGAGGCCGCTTTCCAGCGTCAGGCTGCCCCCGGCCTGTCCGCCGCGCAGGGGCTGGCCGGCCTGACGCTCCTTGCGCCCGGAGGGATAGCCGGTGAGCATGGCCCGCAGGAAGGCCAGACAGGTGGACTTGCCGGCTTCGTTGTCGCCCAGAAAAATGTTGATGCCCGGGCCGAGGCCCTCGGCGCCCGTTTGGGCAAGGATGCCGAAACCGTCTGCATGGAACGAGAGCAGGCGCATCACTTCCCCTCCAGCATGTCCAGGCAGAGATAACGGGCTTCGTCCAGCAGGTCCTGGAGATCCTCCCCTTCCGGCATGTCGAGCATCCCGGCGGGGCAGTGCCGGAACAGGGGCGCCAGCTCCTCCTCGGCAAAGGCGGCCAGCGCTTCGGGCTGCTGTCCGAGTCCTTCCGCCAGACGCAGGGCCTCGCCCAGCAGATCCTGGCGTTGCAGGCAGGCGGCCATATCCACAGCGGGGGCCGTCTCCACGCACAGATCCTTGATATGGACAGGCAGGGGTAGGGGAGCCTGATGCAGGCGCTCTCGCAGGTCGCGGCAGGTCTCTGGGCGGCGCAACAGGCTGTCCAGCGGGGTGCGTCCCTGCAGGCACAGGCGCACGACCATGAGCGTGCAGGATGCGTCAGCGCTTTCCGTGACCGTGGTCAGGGCCTCCAGCAACCTGTCCTCTACGGCGTCGAGCTGTTCCACGGCGTCCAGACCGATGACCGGACGCTGCCATTGTACCGGCCCCAGCGGCAGGAACTCTTCCCGGCAGGAGAAAGCACCGTCGCAGGCCTCGGCAGTGACCAGCAGGCAGCCGCGCGGGCCGCCTTCATTGATGTGGAGTCCCTGGGTATTGCCGGGATAGGCGATGAAGGGATGGCGCGCCAGGGTGCGGCGTTCGTGCACATGGCCCAGAGCCCAGGCATCCAGACCGGCGGCACGCAGATCATCCAGCGAGCAGGGGGCGTACCTGTCCTGCGTGGGGCTGCCTTCCACGCTGCAATGCAGCACGCCCAGCTGGAAGCAATCCGTCTCCGGTTGGCGGTGGAAGAGGAGGGCCAGGTTGCGGGCCTCCCTGATGCGGGCATGGCTGATGCCGTGGATCACGGCAAGGGGAGCCCCGTCCCGGTACAGCACATGCTGTTCGGGCTCCGGGCCGAAGATGGTCACGTTGTCGGGCCAGTCCACGGTCTTCAGCCGCGAGTCCAGCGGGTCATGGTTGCCGTGGGCCCAGAAGACCGGGATGCCGCAGGCCTGCAGGCGCACACAGCCGTCGCGCAGGGCCAGCTGGGCTTTGACGCTGTGCTCTTCCTGATTGTAGATGTCCCCGGCCAGGACGAGAAAGTCCGGCCGCAGGCGCTCGCACTGGTCGAACAGGCGTTGCAGTGCCGTGAAGGTGGCGTCGCGCAGCTGCGCTTGCAGGGCCTCTCCGGCATCGGTACGGCTCAGGCCCAGGAAGGGGGTGTCCAGATGCAGGTCGGCGGCATGGATGTATCGGAGGCTGTTCATGGCGTGTCCTTGGCGTGGGCTCCTCCGGCAGAGATATGTTTTTTCCGGCAGCAGGACAAGTTGCGCGCGTGGAGGCGTGCGCGGTTGACGCTGTCAAAGCCCGTTGGTATGACTAGCGTTTATACCACAGGGGGAAAGAATGGCGCGAATCCTTTACGGCATCCACGGGACAGGGCATGGCCATGCCATGCGCGGGCTGACCATCGCCCGCCGTCTGGGCGCACACGAATTTCTGTTCGTGGCCAATGACGACGCCCCCAAGATACTGGAGCCCGAATTCCGGGTGCACCGCATCCCCAATCTGGGCACGGTGTTCCGCAACTATCAGGTGGATGTGGGCGCTACGGTGCGCAAGGCCATCCCGCTGCTCTGGCACCGTCAGCGCTATGTGGATGAAGTGCTGCGCCTTATCGACCAGTTCAAGCCCGACGTCTGCATGACGGACCTGGAATACTTCGTGCCGCGTGCGGCCGAGAAGGCCGGGCTGCACTGCCTGACCCTCGACCATCAGCACGTCATCACCTGCTGTCGCCACGGCTGGCTGCCGCCGCGCATGTGGTGGGATCACCTGCTGCAGGGCATCACGCCCCGCTATCTGTTCCGGCCCACGGAGCAGAACCTGCTGGTCTCCTTCTATGCGCCGCCGGTGCAGCCCCGCTACCACGCCCGCGTGGTACCCCCCATCCTGCGTGAAAGCGTGCTGCGCCTCAATCCCCGCGACGACGGCCATGTGGTGGTCTACCAGAGCAATTCCACGCACCGCAAGCTGGTGGACTTTTTGCTCCAGGCCACGGACCGCCCCTGCTATGTCTTCGGCTATGACCGGACGGAAGGCCGCGAGGGCAACGTCATCTTCATGAAGAAGAGCGAAGAGGGCTTTCTCAAGCTGCTGGAAGGCTGTTCCTACGTCATTCAGGGCGGCGGCCATACCCTGATGACCGAGGCCCTGCACCTGGGCAAGCCCATCCTGAGCCTGCCGCTCAAGGCCATGGTGGAACAGTGTTTCAACGCCCTGTACCTCGAACGTCTGAACTACGGCATGCAGGCCGACATGATGACCCTGGAGCCCGCCTTGCTGCGCCGCTTCGAGGAACGCCTGCCCGAGTTCCGGGCCTCCATCGCGCGCGGGCATTTCTGCGGCAACGATCTGGTCTTCGGCCTGGTGGATACCTTCATCCGCACCGGTACCCTGCCGGTCTCGGGCACGCCGAAGGTGGTGGAGTAGGAGAAAAGCTCCCATCACGGCAGGGATTCCATCCCTGTTTCCATGATGGCAAAACGCCTCTTCCGTCTCATGCGGGAGAGGCGTTTCTGCGTGGGGCGCTCCACGCGCAGGGGGCTCTTTGTCATTCCCCTTGTCCATATGTTCGCTCGGCATCCCCACGGGAGTGGGGAATACTTCCTTCGCCGGCAAGTCCATCGGCGCGTTCTCGGTTCATCCCCACGCATGCGGGGAATACTCTTCGACGAGATGCAAAAGATAACAAGCTGTCAGCGGGACGGCTGCATACTGCCGAACCAGGCCATGCTCGCTGCGATCCCGCTCCACGAGCATCAAAAAAGGGAAGGAGCTTGCGCGCAAGGCGGCTCCTTCCCTTCCAACAATACCGCCCGGCAGGGCAGCTGGGATCCATTGATTTTTACATGCCCAGATAGGCGGAACGCACGTCCTCGCTCTTGAGCAGGTTCTCGGCGCTGTCGCTGGTGACGATACGGCCGTTCTCCATCACATAGCCGCGGTGGGCGATGCGCAGGGCCTGGTTGGCGTTCTGTTCCACCAGGAAGACCGTGGTGCCGTTGGCGTTGACGCGCTGGATGATCTGGAAGATCTGCTGGATGATGATGGGCGCGAGGCCCAGCGAGGGCTCGTCCAGCAGGAGCAGCTTGGGCCGGGCCATGAGGGCGCGGCTGATGGCCAGCATCTGCTGTTCGCCACCGGACAGGGTGCCGCCGGTCTGCTTGCGGCGCTGGGCCAGGATGGGGAAGAGGTCGAACACATAGTCCATGTCTTCCTTGATGCCCTGCACGTCGTTGCGCAGGAAGGCGCCCAGGTCGAGGTTCTCGCGCACGCTCAGGTCGGGGAAGATGAGGCGGCCTTCGGGCACCTGCGAGATGCCCAGGCGGACGATCTCGTGCGGGGGCAGCTCGTGGATGGGCTCGCCGTTCCAGAGGATCTCGCCCTTGCGCGGCCGGTTGATGCCGCAGATGGTCATGAGCGTGGTGGACTTGCCGGCGCCGTTGGCACCGATGAGGGTCACGATCTCGCCGTCATCCACGCGCAGGGAAACGTCGCGCAGGGCCTGGATGTTGCCGTAGTAGGTATCAATGCCCTTGACTTCAAGCATCTTCGCTTTCTCCCAGATAGGCCTGAATGACGCGCGGGTTGCTGCGCACTTCCGCGGGAGTGCCGGCAGCGATGCGCGAACCGTATTCCATGACATAGATGCGGTCGGACAGGGACATGACCATGCCCATGTCGTGCTCGATGAGCAGGATGGAAAGATCCCGGTCCGCGCGGATCTGGAGCACCAGATCCTTGAGCTCGTTGGTCTCCTGCGGGTTCATGCCGGCGGCGGGTTCGTCCAGCAGCAGCATGCGGGGCTCGGTAGCCAGGGCGCGGGCGATCTCCAGACGGCGCTGGGCACCGTAGGCCAGGTTGCAGGCCTTTTCGTTCCACAGATCCTGCAGGTGCACGGTCTCCAGCAGACTGTAGGAGATGTCGATGGATTCCTGCTCTTCGCGGCGGGTGGCGGGGGTGCGGGTCAGGGCGCCCCAGATGCCGGCCTTGGTGCGGCAGTGGCGGCCGATCATCACGTTCTCCAGCACGGTCATGTCGCTGAACAGGCGGATGTTCTGGAAGGTGCGGGCCATGCCCAGCGCCGTGATGAGGTGGGGCTTGCGCCCGTTGAGCAGATGCTTCTCGCCGTTGGCGCCGTACAGGTGCACGGTGCCTTCCGTGGGCTTGTAGATGCCGGTGACGCAGTTGAAGAAGGTGGTCTTGCCGGCGCCGTTGGGGCCGATGAGGGCCACGATCTCGCCTTCGTTGACGGTCAGGTCCAGCTCGTTGAGGGCGCGCAGACCGCCGAAGTCACGCGTCAGGCCCTTGACTTCAAGGACGGGTTTCATGCGCGTTCTCCTTTGTTGCCGCCCTGCAGGGCGGTGATGCGGTAGCGGCGGCGCTCACCGGTGACGAGGCCCTGGGGCCGGAAGATCATCATGATGACCATGATGGCGCCGAAGATCAGCATGCGGTACTCGGAAAAGGCACGCAGGTATTCGGGAGCCAGGATGAGGATGGTGGCGGCGATGACCACACCCACGATGGAGCCCATGCCGCCCAGCACCACCATGGAGAGGATCATGGCCGATTCCATGAAGGTGAAGCTGGCGGGGTTGATGAAGGTGGTCTTGGCCGCGAAGATGACGCCGGCGAAACCGGCCCAGCAGGAGCTCAGGGCAAAGGCCGAGAGCTTGACGCGGGCCAGGTCGATGCCCATGGCCTCACAGGCGATCTCGTCTTCACGCAGGGCCTGCAGGGCAAGGCCCACACGGGAGTTCTTGAGGCGGCTGATGACGATGATGGTCAGGATCACGGCCAGCAGCACCAGATAGTAGATGAAGATGGTGTTGGCGGCGATCTCCAGCTCCTGGCCGAAGAAGGAGGGGCCGGGGATGTTCTTGATGCCGCCGGAACCGCCGGTGAGGCTGGTCCAGTTGAGCAGCACCAGGCGCACGATCTCGCCGAAGCCCAGGGTCACGATGGCCAGATAGTCACCGCGCAGGCGCAGCACGGGGAAGCCCAGGGCCAGGCCGAAAACGATGGCCATGAAGCCGCCCACGGGCAGACAGGCCCAGAAGCCCAGGCCGAACGCCTGGTTGAGCAGGGCGTAGGAATAGGCGCCCACGGCGTAGAAGGCCACATAGCCCAGCACCAGCTGACCGGCGATGCCCACGGCGATGTTCAGGCCCAGGGCCAGGATGACGTAGAGCATGGCCGAGATCATGATGTTGGTCTGGTAGAAGGAGCTCACCAGAGGCATGACGATCATGACGGCCAGCAGCAGGCCGAGGCTGGTCAGACGGGTGGTGGTATTGCGGTTGGGCAGGGTGACCAGGCTGTGCAGGCCCTTGCCCAGGCCTTCGGGCAGGCGGATCAGCGGGATGCCGCGGGCCTTGCGGCTGAAACACCAGTTCCAGAGCATGGAAAGGAAGAAGATGGCCACGCCCAGCAGGATGACCCTGTCGAACTGCCATTCCACGGTCTGGTCAACGCTGTTGAGCTTGATGCCCATGACCGGGAAGGTCAGGAGCATGAACCAACAGGCAGCCAAAAGGGCTTTTGTAAGATATTGCATCATGATTGGCTACACCTTCTGCACTTTCGCTTTGCCGAGGATGCCGTCGGGACGGAAGATGAGGATGAGGATGAGCAGGGCAAAGGCCAGGGCATCCTCATAGTTGCCCGACAGGTAGCCGGTGGTCATGCTCTCGGCGATACCCAGCACAAGGCCGCCCACCATGGCACCGGGGATGGAACCGATGCCGCCGAGCACCGCGGCCGTGAAGGCCTTGAGGCCGGCCAGGAAGCCGATGCCGAAGTTGACCTGTCCCATGTGGGAGGCGATGAGCACGCCGCCCAGGGCCGCCAGGGCCGAGCCGACGATGAAGGTGAGCGAGATGATGCGGTCGGCATTGATGCCCAGCAGCAGGGCCATCTTGCGGTTCTGCGCGGTGGCGCGCATGGCCTTGCCCATGCGGGTATAGCGGATGAACAGGCTCAGGGAGACCATGGCCAGCGTGCTGGTGACGAGGATCAGGAAATCACTGGGGCCCATGATGTTGCCCAGGTAATCCAGAAACTCCATCTCCGGCAGCAGGCGGGGGAAGGGGACATAGTCAGAGGTCTGCGCCAGCAGCACATAGTTCTGTAGGAAGATGGACATGCCGATGGCCGAAATGAGGGGCGACAGACGCGGGGCGCCGCGCAGGGGTTTGTAGGCCACCTTTTCCAGAGTATAGCCGTAGGCCGCGCTCCAGACCACGGCCGCGAGGGCCGCAACGATGAGGATGCCTCCGGCGGGGAAACCGACGATGCCCAGCACACCGGCTACCAGCAGGGCCGTGAAGGCGCCCAGCATGTAGATTTCGCCGTGTGCGAAGTTGATCAGTTCGATGATGCCGTACACCAGCGTATAGCCCAGGGCGATGAGGGCATAGATGCTGCCGCGTGTGAGGCCGCCGAAGAAAAGTTCGATAAAGTACTGGAAGTCCATGCCGTTACAGGGGCTGCGGTTTACCCGGGCGCAGCGGGCAAGAGGGCGCGGAGGCCATGCCTCCGCGCCCGTGCGCCATAGTATCCTATTAATGCAGAGTGATGCTGTGGTCGCTTTCGACGAACTTGCCGTCCTTCACCACGTAGACGGACAGGCCCAGACCGGTGGCGTCACCGGCCTTGTTGAAGGACATCTTGCCCAGAGGGGTGTCCACTTCGGTGCTCTTCAGAGCGGCCATGATCTTGTCGGTCTCGGTGCTGCCGGCCACTTCGATGGCCTTGATGAGGGCCTGGGTGGCGGCATAGGCGTTGTAGTAACCGAAGCCGGGCTCGCTGCCGAACTGCTTGACGTGGGCTTCGCGGGCGTGCTTGTACATGGCCAGGGTACTGGTATCCTTGGGATAGGAGGCCATGACGCCTTCGCTGTCCTTGCCGGTCATCTTGAGGAAGGTCTCGTCCTTCACGCCGTCAGGACCGATGAGGGGGGTCTTGACGCGGTCGCGGCGCATCTGCTGCACCAGCTTGGAGGCGGTGTTCTGGTAGCCGCCGAAGATCAGGACGTCGGCCTTGGCGCGACGCAGCTTGCGCACCACGGCGGAGAAGTCCACGGCGTCGGGGGTCACGGCTTCGAACAGGACGGTCTCGACACCGGCCTTTTCGAGGATGCCGCGGTTCTGCTGGGCAAAGCCCTTGCCGTATTCGCCGTTGTCATGCAGGTAGGCGACCTTCTTGGCCTTCAGCACTTCGATGATGTAGCTGCTGGTCAGCTGGGCCTGGGCATTGTCGTTGGCCACGGTGCGCAGGAACAGGGGGTGCTTGCCTTCCAGGGTCAGGGCAGGCGTGGTGGCCGTGGGGGAGATGCTGATGATGTTGGCGCTTTCATACATGGGCAGGGAGGCGTTGGTGGCGCCGGAGCAGATGGGGCCCATGATGGCCACGACCTTGTCGGAGATCAGCTTGGTCGCGGCGTTGGTGGCCAGTTCGGGCTTACACTGGTCGTCCTGGGACACCAGTTCGATCTTCTTGCCCAGCACGCCGCCCTTGGCGTTGGCTTCTTCAATGACGATCTTGGCGGCATTGAGGCTGGGGACGCCGTACGAGGCCAGGTCGCCGGAATGGGCGCCCTGCACGCCGATTTTGATGGTGTCGGCGGCCATGGCAGGAGCCGCAACGGCAACGCTGCACAGCGCGGCCATGAGCCAGGTCATGCACTTTTTCATTTTCTCCCTCCTTGAGAGACTCCATGCACTGCCGGGCGTCGCACAACAGCAAAGCGACGTCTACCTTGCGGCAGTATAAGCCCTTTCTATTGCATCTTTATCTGATTCCTGTCAATGCGGTTTGCCGGATGGACACACAAATCCATCTCTCCCGCACGGCCACATATCTACTGTGATTTCTTGTGGCTGGAACGCAGGTGCAGGCGCATGGGCGCATGCGTGATGCCGAAGATGCGGCGCAGGGCGCGTTCCAGATAGCGGGCATAGCTTTCCGGCACGCGGTCGGCGTCACTGACGAAAAAGACGAAGGTCGGCGGCTGGGACTCGGCCTGGGTCAGATAGAAGAACTTGGCGCGCACGCGCTTGACCACCGGGGGCTGGTGGCGGGTCAGCACTTCTTCCATGGCACGGTTGAGCTGGCCGGTGGGCACGCGGATGGCGCATTCCTCATGGATCTTGCGGGCCATGGGCAGGATCTTGTTCAGGCCCGTGCCCTTGAGGGCCGAGACCGTGAGGATGGGCACATGCTTGCAGAAGGCCAGCATCTCGCTCACGTTCTGCAGCAGCTGCTTGAGCTGACCGGCGGGCACCAGGTCGCACTTGTTGACCAGCACCATGAAGGGGATCTTGCGGGTATCCAGCAGATCCATGAGGCGCTTGTCCTGCTGGCTCACGCCTTCGGTGGCGTCCAGGGTCAGCAGGGTCACGTCGGCCTTGGTGGTGGACTTGAGGGCCGCGTTGACGGAGTACTTTTCCACGATGTCCGTGATCTTGGTACGGCGGCGCACCCCGGCGGTATCCACAAAGACGTAATCCTGGCCGTCGCGCTCGAAGCGCACGTCCACGCTGTCGCGGGTGGTGCCGGCCACGTCGGAGACGATCATGCGTTCCTCACCGGCCAGGGCGTTGATCATGGAGGACTTGCCCGCATTGGGGCGGCCCAGCATGGCCAGGCGCAGGGCCGGGGGCTCGTGTTCGGCCTCGTAATCATCGGGCAGCAGGTCGGCCAGTTCTTCGGTGAGGGCGCGGATGTTGTGCCCGTGCTCGGCCGAGACCGGCAGCAGGGGGAAGCCCAGGCTGTGGAACTCGGCCAGCAGCTCGTCTTCCTTTTCCAGGCCGTCCACCTTGTTGACCACGCAAAGGGTGGGCAGGCCCATGCGGCGGATGTGGGCCGCCAGATATTCGTCCAGGGGCAGCAGGCCGTCACGGCCGTCCACCACGAAGGCCACGGCACAGGCGTCCTTCATGGCCGCCTCGGCCTGGCGCAGGATGTCGGACTCGAAGCCGCGGATGCCTTCGGGGCCTTCGGTGACCATGGCATGGGCATCCAGGGTGATGCCGCCGGTATCCACGATGCCGAAATCAGGATGGCCCTTGCGGCGGACCACACCTTCCATGCGGTCGCGGGTCACGCCGGGACGGTCATGGGTGATGGCGCGGTTGCTGCGGATCAGGCGGTTGAACAGAGTGGACTTGCCCACGTTGGGGCGTCCCACCAGAACGATGCAGGGTAATGAGGACATGGGTCTCCCTTCGGCCATGACGGGCCGTTGTTGCGGAAATGGGGCCGCACGGGGCGGCGGGCATGGCGCACGGAGAAACGGGATGGAAAAAAGGCCCCTCAAAGCGGGGTGAGCGCCACACGCTGCGCTTGTGTAGCATCCTTGAGGCCGTTTGAAAAGAAAAAAATGCCCCGCGGGCGCATTTGCCGGAATCGACCGGATGCAGGCAGACAACACAGCGGGATGACAGGCGTTTTTTCAGGATGCCGTCAGGGCGGCAGAAAGCCGTGCCGGGCAGTCGTAAAAAAACAGTCCCTGCCGGTCCGAAGGGCCTGCAGGGACTGTGTGGGTGTGGCTGATCGCTGGGGCCGCCGGAGCGGCCGTGGCCCGGAGAGGGGGCCTTGGGGAAAAATGCGGTGCGGGAGGCACTCACTCGTTGCCCTCGCTCCGGCTCTCGCTGACGGGCAGGGGCAGCAGCAGGCGGAACAGGGCCCCGCCTTCGGGACGGTTGGCCGCCGTGATCTGGCCGCCGCGACCGTGGGCAAGGCCCGTGGCTACGGAAAGGCCCAGGCCTGCGGCCCGGCCCGCCTGACGGTGGGTGGTGAAGAAGGGCTCGAAGATATGGGGCATGATGTCGTCAGCGATACCGGTACCGCTGTCGGCCACCGAAAGCTCGTACCAGGTGGTGCCGTCGTCATCGGCGGGCAACAGCCGGGCGCCGATGTCCAGCGTGCCGCCCTCGGGCATGGCGTCCAGGGCGTTCTCCACCAGATGCAGGCAGATCTGTTCCAGCTCCAGCGCGGAGCCCAGGGGACGGGGCGCGTCCTCGCCCCATTCCGGCGGGAAGTGCAGCCGGCAGGTCACCTTGAGGCTGTCCATGCGGCCCTGCAGCAGGGTCAGGACACGGGAGACCACGGCCTGCACGTCCATGGGCGCGCTGCGGGGGTCCAGGCCCACACCGGCCATGAGCAGCTTGCGGGTGATCTCGCGCACGCGCATGCTCTGGGTCACGATGGCCTTGAGGGACTCGCGCAGGTCCTCGATGTCGGGCAGGGCCTCGGCCTCGGGGCTGTCCAGGCTGTCGCCCATGAGGCCCGCGGCCTGGACGATGATGTTCAGGGGGTTGTTGACTTCGTGGGCCACGCCTTCGGCGATGCGGCCCAGACTGCGCAGGCGGGCCTCTTCGGCCAGACGCCGGGCCTGGCGCCGGGATTCGGCCCGCTCCCGGGCCTTGCGGCATTCTTCCAGCACCGCATCCAGCGAGACGGGCTTGGCAAGCCAGTTGAGCGCGCCGCGCCGCATGGCCTTGACCGCCTGGCTCATCTCCGTGGCGCCGGAGAGCATGACCACATCGGGACGCGGTTCATGTTCCTGCAGGAGCTTGAGCAGGGAGACGCCATCCATGCCCGGCAGGCAGACATCCAGAAAGACCAGATCCCATTCCTGCCGGGAGAGCATGCCCAGGGCCGTTTCCGCATCGCCGGCCACGGCAGCCTCGATACCGCGCAGCTCCAGGCGCTGTGCCAGCGGTTCGGCAAAGGCCTGTTCGTCGTCGACGATGAGTACACGCATGACGTCTTTCCCCCTTGCGACAATGCGTCAACATGATGCACGCCCGGAGCGTGCGGGATCTTTCCTGTCCGGCGGTGCTGCCGCCGGACAGGGGCAATGGCGGCCTAAAGCTTGTGCTCGGCCAGGAGGTCTTTTTCGTTGAGGACATCCTGGGCGGCGTCGAAATCGCCGCCTTCGGCCAGGCTGACGGCCACCATGGCGTTCTCCACCTTGTCGCGGTAGGCCATGCGGATGCTGTTCAGCAGCTCGTCGATGTCCATGGGTTTCTTGAGGAAGTTGTAGGCGCCCATGCGGTAGGCCGTCTGTTCTTCGGCATCACCGCCGTGACCGGTCAGGATGATGACCTGCACCTGGGGGTTGCTCTTCTTGACGCTGCGCAGCACTTCGAAACCGTCCATGCCGGGCATGCGCAGGTCCAGGACGATGACGTCGGTGGGCTCTTCAACGGCTTTGAGGGCCTGCGGGCCGTCATAGGCCACGCGCGCTGAAAAACCGCGCATGGCAAGGCGCTCGGCAAGCGTGTCCACAAACTGTTTTTCGTCGTCTACCAGCAGAATCTTGATCTCTTCCTTGCTCATGCCATTCTCCTTCACCCGGTGATGCCGGGAAAAATGTCGTTCTAGTCTTCACTCCCGCAGGCGGAAATGGAGAGGAAAAAGCGCTGTGCCGGATCGCGCCAGGGCATCAGCAGGGCCTGCCAGCCGGGCCGGGGCCGGGCGTTGAGCAGGGGGCTGCCCGTCAGGGCCGCCAGGGCCATGTCGCGATTGGCGCCGTCGCAAACTTCGATGATGATGCCTTCCACCTTGTTCTGGCGACCGGCGGAAAAGCGGAGCTTCACCTGCCCGCCCACGGAGGCGCACAGGTCGAAGATGTCCAGCAGGGCACGCAGCACCGCCAGGGCGGGTACGGCGGACCATACGGGTTCTTCGCTGTCGGCAGATTCCAGCACCATCTGCACGGCGCGGGCCCGGCGGGCCGCCATGAGACAGAAGGTGCTGGCCACACGCGCCAGGTCGCAGGGCGCGTTCTCGTTCTCGCTATGGCTGACCTGGGCCAGGTACTCCATGCACTCGGCCAGGGCCGCGCCCCGCAGGATCTGCTGCTGGGCTTCCTTCAGGGCCTTGATGACGCGCGGGTCGGCGGGCTTGTCGGCCCCGGCGGCCAGCTGCACCATGTCCTGCGCCAGTCCGGCGGATTCGCGGATCACGGCCAGCACGTTGCGCATGTCGTGCGTGGCCGAAGCCAGCAGACGTCCCATGCATTGCGAATCGGTCATGCTACGCCCCCCTGGCCTTGTCGCTGCCGGTGCCGCCGGAGCGGGCCGCGGCTTCCAGCGTTTCCAGGAACATGCCCAGGCTCAGCGGCTTGGTCAGGCAGGCGAAGGCACTGGCCACGGGGCTGTCGCCGGAATCGTCCACGGAGTCATGCCCCGTGAGCACGATGACCGGCAGGCCGGGGTACTTCTGGCGCACCTGCTGGAGGACGGCGTCCCCGGTCATGCCGGGCATGAGCAGATCCACCACCATCACGTCGGGCAGGGCCTCCGCGGCCGCCATCTCGTCCAGGGTGGTCAGGGCCGCCTTGCCGTCCAGGGCCACCCGTACTTCGATACCGCGCAGATCCAGACGCTCGGCCAGGGTCTCCACGAATTCCTTCTCGTCATCGGCCAACAATACACGCAGTGCCATCTCAAGCCTCCACAGGACGTTCCGGCGGTGTAAGCGGCAGCGTGATGCTGACCGTCGTGCCCTTGCCTTCGGTGCTGTCCACGGTGATCTCGCCGCCGAGACGGCGCACGATACCGTAGGTGATAAACATGCCCAGACCGTTGCCCTTCTCCTTCTTGGTGGAATAGAAGGGCTCGAAGATGTGCTTGATCACTTCCGGGCTCATCCCCTTGCCGTTGTCGGTGACGCGCACCAGCAGCCCGCCGTCGGCCATCCGGCTGCAGGCGATGTCCACCTTGCCGCCGTCAGGCACCGCATCCAGGGCATTGCCCATGATGTTGAGGAAGACCTGCTGCAGCTGGCCGCGGTCGGACACGATGTCCGGCAGGCCTTCGGCAAAGTCCGTGCCGATGGTCACGCCGCGGTTCTTGGCGCCGCGTTCCAGAAAGCCCATGGTCTCGGTCAGCACTTCGGGCACGCTCAGTTCCTGGCGGTTGGCCTCCATGCGCCGGGCAAAGCCCAGCAGACGGTGGGTGATGCCGCGGGCACGTTCCACGGTGCTCTCGATGGCCTCCAGCAGGCTGATGAGCCTGTCCTTGCGCTCGAAGTTGCCGCTCATGTGCAGCAGGTCGAGACCAAGGCCCGCCTTTTCGTTGATGACGGCCAGGGGGTTGTTGACCTCGTGGGCCACCCCGGCTGCCAGCCGGCCGATGGAGGAGAGCTTCTGGTTGTGTTCCATCTGGGCGAAGACCGCCACGCGGCGTTCGTCGCTGGCCTGCAGGCGTCCCACCAGATGCTTCATCAGCAGGTGCGAGACCAGCACGATGATGGCGATGCCGCCGCAGAAGACCAGCAGCAGCTCGCTGCGCAGGGCCGTCCAGGGTTTGTAGATGTCCAGGGTGGGCTTGACGGCCAGGAGCATGAAGTCCGTGCCTGCCAGGCTGGTATAGGCCACCATGAGATCCTGTCCGCTGTCGTCCTTCCAGGGCCGCACCGTGGTCTCGAAGGACTGGGGCGGCAGGGTCAGGGGCAGCTTGTCCAGCACCTTGCCGTAGAAACGGGAGTTGGTCTGGAGCACGCCCCGGCTGTCACAGAGGAAGGCGTCGGTATCCTGCATCAGGCCCACGGCCGCCACCAGGCGTTCCAGCCGGGAGGTGTCGATGGTCACGCGCAGGGTCCATTCCCGGCCGCTCTCTTCCATGCGGTGCACGGCGATGACCATGTGCGGGAAGCCGCGCAGCCCCAGGAAGACGTCGCTGATGTAGCGGCCCTTGACCTGGGCCTCGCTGAGCCAGGGCTGTCCGGCGTAGTCGGCGTCCTTGAGCTTGTAGGGGCCCACATAGGCCACCTGCCGCCCGTTCACATCCACCAGGCCCATGTCCACGAAGCCCTGGAACTCGCTCTTGAGCGCCAGGAAGACGCGGTTGAGGGTCTGCTCGTTGGTCAGGTCGTCAAAGCTGTAGGCATGGGCGATCAGACTGACGGTGGAGGCCCGCTCGCCGAGGAAAAGCTCCATCGAGGCCTGCGATTTGCGCACCATGGCGTAGAGCGGGTTCTCCATCTCCCGTTCCAGGGTGCTCATGTACTGGGCGTGGTTGATACCGGTGAGGATCAGCAGCGGCGTCACCGACACCGTGACCATCAGGATGGTCATGATGCGCCGCAGTGAGCGGTAACGCGCTGGTGATACGGCGTCCGGCACTTCCAGCAGATGCCCGAAATACGCTTTGATTGCAGAAAACATGCGACCTCCCGCGCAGGAACGGCGCGGCCTGTGCTCCGTCGGCCTAATGCCCGCCGCCCACCAGGATGCCGGAGGCGGCCAGCACCAGCACCAGCACTTCGAGGATGGCGATGACGCACAGCAGCCACTGCTTGCGACGCGCCAGGGAAAGCGCCAGCTGGGCGAAGCAGACGATGGTCAGGCCCGCCAGGATGATGATGCCCACAAAGTTGCAGATGTCGCCCTTGCCGATGAGGGCCAGCCAGCCCCAGCCCTGCGGGATGCTGCCGGCGGCACGGTAATCGGCGGCGCTGCCGGTCCACAGGCGCGGCAGGTCGTCCAGGGGGATCTGCGGGGTGAGGATGCCCGTCACGTACAGGACGTAGGTGATGAGCATGATCACGAAACCGATGAGGGAACCATAGAACAGAGTATCGGCATAGCGCAATTGCGCGGGCGAAGCCTGGATGTCATTCTTGTTCATTTTTCTGTCTCCTTCATGCCCGGCAGCTTACCAGCCCAGGCCCTTCAGCAGCGCCTTGGCGCCAGAGAAAAACAGCACGGCGATGACCATGATACGGATGAACTTGGGCTTGGCCTTGGCCAGCAGGCGCACACCCACCACGGAACCGAGCATCAGGCCCACGATGGACGGAATGGCCATCAGCGGGATCACGCAGCCCTGGTTCAGGTAGACCCAGGCGGCGGAAGTATCGGTGATGGAGAGCAGGAACTTGGAGGTACCCACGCTGACCTTCAGCGGCACGCCCATGAGCAGGTTGAGCACGGGCACGTTGGCCCAGCCGGCGCCCAGGCCGAACATACCGGCCATGATGCCGATGACGATGAACAGCAGCAGACCGGCCAGAGTGCGGTGGGTCTTCCAGTCCACCACTTCACCGGTGCTGGGCTCGAGGAACACACCGTTCATGCCCAGGGCCAGGCCCACGGCGTCCTGCTTGTTGACCACGGGACGCACGGAGTTCTTGGAGAAGAAGAGCAGCACGGCGATGCCCAGGATGGTCACGCCAAGGCAGGTCTGGATGATGTCGGTGGGCAGGGCCAGGCCCAGCATGGCGCCCACGATGGAGCAGGCCGAGGCGATGAGGGCCACGGGCAGGGCCAGACGCAGGTTGGCGAAGTTACGGCGCAGCAGACCGGGACCGGCAGCCAGGGCACCGGCCAGGGCCACCAGCAGGCCCGCGCCGCGGACGAAGTCCAGATGGAAGGGGAAGAAGCCCGAGACCAGCGGCACGAAGAGCACGCCGCCGCCCACACCGGCCATAACGGCGATGATGCCGAGGATGAAGCAGAAGAAAAGCAGCGCCACAGGCCAGAACCACCACGGATGGTCATCCACGACCTGGGCGGTCTGCACGTCGCCCGTGGTGGCGGCCACCGGCGAAGGCGTCACGGCCGTATCCTGGGCATCGGCCACGGTGACGACGTTCGTCTGGGCGGCAGGAGCCGTAGCGGCGGCATCGGCCGCCATGCTGATGGCCGGACAGGCCAGGACGAAGGTCAGGAAAAACAGAACGAGCCACTGCCCGGCAGTGGCTTTGACGGCACGGGCCGTCGTTGCAAGTGCGTTGCGCGCCATGTGATCCCCCTTTACTGTCTGGTGGGGCGGTGCCCCACATGCATTCCTTTTGATGGCCTTACCCTACGCGTACGGCGGGGCGGCCGGTATCAGGAGAATCCTGAAATTGGCTCCATCAGCGGCCTGCGGCCGGAAGATGCGGTACAGGTGACTGCTTTTATTCGTTATTTTCTTCACAAAAAACAGCTGCCACACCCGCATGCGGACAGGAATGGCTCTCAGGATGAAGAGCGGACATGGGGAAATCTCCCCATAGCGGCGGGGAAAGCCGCTTTTTTCCTGATGCCTGCTCCGGCATCCCGGAGAGGGGCACGGAGCGCAGGCGACGCGGGCCTGAACGGCAGATAGGCAAGAGGGAGAGGTGCAGAGCCGGGAAGCGTCCTTACTCGTTGGGACGGCCTCCGAAAAGCAGGGGCAGGTGGGCGGAGGGCACAGGGCATGTGCTGCGCCCTCCGGCCCCCGGCAGCGACCGTGACGGACAGGCGGAGGGCAGCAGGCAAGTCTGTTCGCGGCAACAGGGGCAGGCACTCGGGATGACAAAAGGCTGCCGGGACTGAGGGCGCAGGCAGCGCGGCAGACGCCCGGTCTTCGGTCTGCCGCGGCGCCCGGGAGATTTTGCAGGGCACAGGACGGAAGAAAGCCCCCGCAGGGCAGGGGCTTTCCGTTCGGAAGGCGGACAGCGGCAGGATATGACGGATGCCGCTGCGTGATGGAGCAGGCAGGAGGAGGGGGGATCCCCTGCTTCGGGTCTATCCTTCGGAGGCCGGTTCCTTCTTGAGGGAACGCAGGTAGGCCAGGGTCTCGGCCTTGACCACCGGGGTCAGCATGATGAGGCCTATAAGGTTGGGGAAGGCCATGAGGGCATTGAAGATGTCGGACAGGGTCCAGACCAGATCCAGCTTCATGGACGCGCCCAGGCCTACGGAGATGATGAAGGCCCAGCGGTAGGGGATGATGGCCTTGCTGCCCAGCAGGTATTCGATGGCCTTTTCGCCGTAGTAGCTCCAGCCGAGGATGGTGGAGTAGGCGAAGAGGATGATGCCGATGGTCACGATAAGGCCGCCCAGTTCGCCGGGCAGGCCCGTCTCGAAAGCATAGGAGGTGAGGGGGGCGCCGTTCTTGCCGGAAGTCCAGACGCCGGTGACGAGGATGACCAGGCCGGTCATGGAACAGACCACCAGGGTGTCGATGAAGGTCTGGGTCATGGAGATGAGGGCCTGCACCACGGGCTGGCTGGTGCGGGCGGCCGCGGCGGCGATGGGAGCGGAACCCAGGCCGGATTCGTTGGAGAACAGGCCGCGGGCCACGCCCAGACGGATGGCCATCATCACCGTGGCGCCGGCAAAGCCGCCGGTGGCCGCCACAGGCTGGAAGGCGCTGGACACGACCATGGCCAGGACGCCGGGGATCTCGGTGATGTGCATGAGGATCACCGCCAGAGCGCCCAGCACATAGAGGGCGATCATGACGGGCACCAGCAGGGCGGTCACGCGGCCGATGCTGCGCACACCGCCGATGATGACGGCGGCGGTCAGGCCCATGAGCACGATGCCGGTGATGCCGGGAGCGATGGAAAAGCTGTGGTTGAGGGCGTCAGCCACGGAATTGGACTGCACCATGCTGCCGATGCCGAAGGTGGCGATGGCCGCGAAGAAGGCGAAGAGCGTGGCCAGCCATTTCCAGCCCAGCCCGCGCGAGATGTAGTACATGGGGCCGCCGCTGAAGGTGCCGTTCTCGTTCTGCACGCGGTATTTCACGGCCAGCACGGCCTCGGCGTATTTGGTGGCCATGCCCACAAGGCCGGTCATCCACATCCAGAACAGCGCACCGGGGCCGCCGATATAGATGGCCGTGGCCACACCGGCGATATTGCCGGTGCCCACGGTGGCGGAAAGGGCCACCATCAAGGCCTCGAAGTTGGAGATGTCGCCCTGGGCCTTCCTGTCGGGGGTCTTGCGGACGATGAGGGTGAATGCGTGGATCAGATGACTGAACTGCAGGGCTCGCAGGGAAAAGGTCAGCCACAGGCCCGTGCCGACCAGAAGGATCATCAATGGCCATCCCCAGACATACCCAGAAACCGTGTTCAAGAAATCCAGCATGTTCCCTCCCGGAAAAGAGGCCGCAGCCGCGTGCCTCCCGGCGCCTTCACATTAAACTGAATACGCCGTTGTTTACAAATATTAAACCATGCTATAAAATTTTTTTGCGACTGCAAAGGGGTTTCAGCCGCAAAAGCTCACATCTTTCACATTTCATCCAAGGCCGCTCCTGCGGGGATGATCCGGGGAGCGGACATGGGGGGAACCATGATCCGTTCACTTCTGTCCTGCCTGCTGATGCTGCAGGTGCTGCTTTTTTCCCTTCAGGTCGCCACGGTCCAGGCCCGTGCTGATGCCGCCACGGAATATCAGATCCAGACCTTCCCGCTGGAGCGCAACGGCGTCGCCCTGCATCTGCAGCGTCTGACCGTGGCCGGGACGCAGCCCCAGCGCCAGATCCTGCTGGTGCACGGCCTGACCTATTCCTCGCATGAGTTCGACGTGAACTATGCCGACTACAGCCTGGCCCGCTACCTTGCCGCGCGCGGCTTCGCTGTCTGGACCTTCGATGTGGCCGGTTATGGTGAATCCCAGGAAGTGGAAGACGGCTTCATGCCCAATTCCGACTATGCCGCCGAGGATGCCGCGGCCGCTGCGGCCGAGATCCTCAAGGTCTCCGGCCAGAAGAAGCTGGATGTGCTGGGCTGGAGCTGGGGCACCGTCACCAGCAGCCGCTTCGTGGCCCGTCATCCCGAGATGGTGAAGAAGCTGGTGCTGTATGCGCCCATCATGGTGGGCCTGGGTGCCGCCGAAGTGAAGGTGCCCTTCAACCACAATACCTGGCTGCATGCGGCGGGCGACTTCCAGACCACCAAGGACGGCGCCATCGACTACACCATCGTGGACCCGCAGGTGGTGGCCGTGTTCCAGTCCAACTGCTGGCGCTATGACAAGGACTCCAGCCCCAACGGCGGCCGCCGCGACCTGCTGGTCTCCGCGGAGACGCCTCTCATCGACCCCGCCGCCATCCGGGTGCCCACCCTGGTCATCGGCGGTGACAAGGACCCGTACCTGAACCTCGACAGCATGCGGGCCGCCATGAGCAAGCTGCCTTCCGGCTCCAAGCTGGAGATCATGCCCGGCGCGGCCCATGCCATGATGATGGAAAAGCCCTATTACAAGGAATTCCGCCAGAAGGTGGTGGAGTTCCTGGAACACTAGTCCCGGGCTGTGACAGGCCGGGATACCGGCTTGACGGAAAAGCCCGGTCATGACATACCGCCCCGTCCATCAGCTCATGCCGATAAACGGGGCGGTATCGTTTCAGGGAAGAAAGGGACACGGCAGCGTGTTCGACGTACCGGAGCACGGCTGTCTGCCATGCGGGCAAGCTGCCGGTCTTCGCACCGGGATGGGGCGTTGTGCAGGATGTTCCGGGGAAGGACGCTCCTTCCCGGATTTGAGCAGGCTGCTACGCCTCCATCTCCACAGGCAGGCCGAGCATGGCGCGGCGCAGCATGTCCAGGGCGTGGCTGGCGGCGCGCTGGCGGGTCCAGGCCCGGCCCATGTAGCGGCCGGGGGGGCGCATGACGCGCAGCCAGGTCTGTCGGCCGTTGCTGAGGGCGATGTAGACCAGGCCCACGGGCTTGGTGGCCGTGGCGCCGCCGGGGCCCGCGATGCCGGAGATGCCCACGCCCCAGGTGCTGCCGTAGCGGGTGCAGGCCTGTTCGGCCATGCAGCGGGCCACTTCGGGGCTGACGGCCCCCACGCTGGCCAGCAGCTCTTCGGGAACGCCCAGCAGCCGGGTCTTGGCTTCGTTGGCATAGGTCACGACCCCCTGATGGAAGACCGACGAGGCACCGGCCACGTCGGTGATGCGCTTGGCCAGCAGGCCGCCCGTGCAGGATTCGGCCGTGGTCAGGGTCTCGCCGCGTTGCAGCAGCAGGGGCACGACGACGCTTTCCAGATTTTCCACGTCCACGCCGTAGACGTGCTCGCCCAGACGACGGCAGACGGCATCCCGCACGGGGGCCACCAGCAGTGCGGCCTCTTCGGCGGTGGCGGCCTTGGCCGTGATGCGCACGAACATCTCGCCATCGGTGGCATAGGTAGCCACTGTGGGGTTGGCGGCACCGGTCATGTCGCGCAGCCGCAGTTCGGCATCCCCTTCGCCCAGGGCAAAGGTGCGCACCATGCTGGAGTGGATGCAGGCCCCGGTCTTGCGGGCAAGCCAGGGCACGACCGCGTCATGCAGCATGGGCAGGAGCTCGGACGGCGGGCCGGGCAGCAGGATGACGAGCTTGCCGCCTTCCGCAGGCGCGGCGCAGCCCGGGGCCGTGCCCACGCTGTTGGCAAAGGCGTGGCTGCCGCGCGGCAACCAGGCCTGCTTGTACTGGTTCTCGCCCACGGGCCGGTCACCGAAGTATTCCCGCAGCCTGCGCAGGCTGTCCGCATCTTCTTCCAGCGGCAGGCCCAGGACGCGGGCCACGGTCTCCTTGGTGAGGTCGTCGTTGGTGGGGCCCAGGCCGCCGGTGGTGATGACCAGGTCGCTGCGCTGCAGGGCGGCGCGCAGGCATTCTTCCAGGCGGGCGGCGTTGTCGCCCACCACGCAGGCATGGTGCAGGTCGATGCCCAGGGAGGAGAGGGCGCGGGCCACATGGGCGGCGTCCGTATTGATGGTGTGGCCGAGCAAAAGCTCGGTGCCCACGGAAATGATCTCGGCTTTCATGCGATGTTCCTTGTCTGTGGGGATGCGTCGGGGCGGGCTCAGGCGGTGAAGACGCCGGTCAGCCAGCGGCGGAAGAAATCTTGTCCGGCGGCCGCGGCACGGCTGCCCAGGTCGCGGGCATCCTGACGGATGGCCGCCACGTCCAGACCGGCGGCGGCCAGTTCGCAGGCATGGCCCATGAGCCAGTGCTCCATGCGGGCGGCGTCGGCCTCGGCATGGAATTGCAGGGCCAGCTGGCCTGCCCCTGCCTGAAAAGCCTGATGGGGCGTGATGTCCGTGGAGGCCAGCAGGGTGGCGGCGGGCGGCAGGTCGAAGGTATCGCCGTGCCAGTGCAGCACGGGGGCCCCGCGCAGGGCTGCCAGGGGCGAGGCTGCGCCGGCTTCCGTCAGCTGCAGGCCGCCCCAGCCGATCTCCTTGGCCTTGCCCGCATAGACCGCCGCGCCCAGGGCCTGTGCCATGAGCTGGGCGCCCAGGCAGATGCCCAGCAGGGGCCGTCCTTCGCCCAGGCGGCTGCGGACGAGCTCCAGTTCACGGGAAAGGAAGGGATAGGCCGCCCCGTCGTGGACGCCCATGGGCCCGCCCAGGACGATGCACAGGTCGGCATCGCGCCAGTCCCGTGCATCCGGGAGGCCATCCGCCACATGGCAGGCCTGTATGGTCCAGCCTGTTTCAAGGAGTACGGGCGCGAATGTCCCAAGATCTTCAAAAGCCAGATGTTGCAGTACGCAGCAGCGCATGGGGACCTCCTGTGAGGGAGCGTCGTCCGGTGTCATGAAGGTACGGGCGCTCCCGCTGCCCCCTGTCATACACGCGGAATGCCGGGAGGGAAAGGCTTGCTCCCTTCATGCGCTTTTGATAGGAAATCATGTATGATACCCGGGATGACCCTATGAGTGATGTACCTTTACCGGCTGACTGGTATGAATCCCATGTCATGGGTGCCGCAGACCCCCTTTGGCAGTGGGACGTCCACAGTGACCGCATCGTCCTGAGCCCGGAGGCCGCCAACCTGCTGCAAGGCGGGGCGGGGAATGGTTACCGGGGCGAATGCGGGGCCTTCTGTGACGGCCTTGCCGAAGACCGGCAGGAAAGTGTCCGGCAGCTCTTCGGCAGCCTGCGCCGTTCTTCCTTCGACAGTGCCATGGAGATCCTGCAGACCGTGGGCGAGGACATCATCTGCTGCCGGGCCATCGTGCTGGAGCGTTTTTCCTGCGGCACGCCCCGCCTGCTGGTCGGGGCCCTGACCAAGCTGGACGGCAGGGGTTGGTTGCATGAGACCGGCGCGGAAGGCCGGTGGGTCTATGATTGCGCCCGGGAGGAATATACGCTGGACAGGAACTGTGCCCGGCTGCTCCGCCTTCCCGACAGCGTCGGCCTGCGTCTGCCCCGCCAGACCATCCGGGACATGCTGGGGTCCGATGCCGCACGCTTTTTTTCCAGCCGTTTTTCCCGGCTCGTGAACGCCCGTGACCATGACGGCAGCTTCGTGGAGCGCGTGCTGCTGCATCTGCCGGACGGCAGCCGCAAAAACTTTCTGGTTTCCGGCACCCTTGTGGGCCATGACGATTCCGGGCATCCCGTCTATGTGACAGGGAACCTCGTGCAGCGGGGCGGGGAAGAACCTCAGGAGGCCCTTTCCAGCAAAAGCTGCGAGATCTCCCTCATGGCCCTGTTCGGCAGCGGTGACGGCCTGTGGGACTGGAACATGGAGACCAACACCATCTACTACAGTCCCCGCTATACCGCCATGCTGGGCTATGACAGGAGCACGTTCGGCAACACCTTCGAAAGCTGGCGGGACAAGTTGCATCCCGATGAGCGTCCGGCGATCCTGAAACGGCAGATGGACATCATCATGTCGCCCCGTTACGGTAACAGTTACGAACATTCTTTCCGCATGCGCAAGGCAGACGGCACCTATTGCTGGATACTGAGCCGGGCCCGCGTCCTGCGGCGCAACGCCCACGGTCGCGCCACGCGCCTCATCGGCCTGCATACGGACATCACCACCACCCAGGGAGAGCGCGACCGGCTGGCGGAGATGATCGAATACGATCCCCTGACGGACGTCCACAGCCTGGTCTATTTCCATAACGAGCTGGATCGGCTGGACATGCAGCCGGACAAGGTGGTCAGCATCATCAGCTGCGACGTCAACGGACTGAAACTGATCAACGACTATCTGGGACACGACACCGGCAACAGCATGTTGCAGACGGCCGCCCGTCTGCTGCGAAGCTCGCTGCGTTCCACGGACTGCGTAGCCCGGCTGGGCGGTGACGAGTTCGCCGTGCTGCTGCCCCGGTGCAATCTGCGCGATGCCGCGCGGGTCCTGGAAAAGATCAGGGCGGTGTTCCGGCATTACAACGAACATTCCGGCAATGTGCCGGTCATCATGTCCTTTGGCCTTTCCGGTGCGGAGGAGGCACCCTCCCTGCGGGAGGCCCTTGCCCTTGCCGACCGCCGGATGCTCCACGAAAAGCACGGCAGCCGGCTGGTTTCCGGCCATGCCATCAAGGCCTGGATAGAAAAACGCAAGGATTGCGTGGTATCCTTGGAGGAGAGCCGATATGACGGGTGAAGCGCCCGACCCCAATACAGTCATCGTGGATCCCCGCGAAGGCGGGCAGAAGCTGCTGCAATTCCTGCAACGGCGTCTGGATCTGCCGCCGTCGCTGCTGCATCGCTGGATCCGCACGGGTCAGGTCCGCATCAATGGTGGCCGGGCAAAACCGTTCGGCCTTGTGGCCGCGGGCGACAGCGTGCGCCTGCCTCCCTTTGCTCTGGGCATGAGCCGCCGGAGCAAGGCCACGGGAGGTCAGGCCTCCCCGGAGCAGGAGCATGAGCCGCGTCAGCGGACACAGGCCCTGCCCCCTGCCCCCCGTCCATTGCAGAAGGACGGGGACCTCTGGGTCTTCTGCAAGCCGGCGGGCCTGCCCACGCATCCCGGCACCGGCCACGAGGACAGTCTGTCCAGCCGTCTGGCGGCCCGGGCAGGGGATGCCCCGTTCAAGCCCACGCCTGTCCATCGTCTGGACAAGGACACTTCGGGCATCCTGCTGGTGGCTGCCAGTTTTTCCGTCCTGCGCGAGCTGACCACGGCCCTGCGTGAACGGCAGATGAAAAAAGAATATCTGGCCTGGGTGGAAGGGCGCTGGCCCCATACGGGGGTGCGCCTGTTCCGGCACTGGCTGCGCAAGGAGGCCGATAACGGCCGGGAACAGATGCATGTCCGGCAGACCGGCGCACCGGGCAATGGGGAGACGGAAGCCCTGCTGCTGGTCCGGCCCGTACGGGTGGAGGATCGTCGCAGTCTGCTGCTGGTCCGTCTGCTGACCGGGCGTACCCACCAGATCCGGGCCCAGCTTTCCTCCCTGGGGCATCCCATCGAGGGGGACGTCAAATACGGGGCCCGCGGGCGTGCCGCAGGGACGCCCATGTACCTGCATGCCATGCGGGTCATCCTGCCGGACGGACGACGTTTTGCCTGCCTGCCCGACTGGCCCGCCGACAGGCTGCCGCAGGCCGTGCCGGACGAGATCGACGAGGCGGCGGCCCGGCAGGGGAACTGAATCCTAAGATGACCATAAAGAAAGGGGACGGCATGATGCCGTCCCCTTTTTGTTTGCTTGTTGCCTTGCCGGAAGGAGAGCGCCCTGCCGGTAAAGGACGCGCAGGGAAAAAGGACTTTTTCGCTCGCGTTAGCGGGGCAGGGGCACGTTGGTCTGGAAACCGGTGGCCAGACACTTGGCCACATGGGCGCCGCTGCCGTCATAGACGTTGACGTCGTAGGTGAGCACGTGGGCGCCGTTGCGCACCAGACGGGCTTCGGCCTTGAGGGGGCTGACCATACCGGGGCGCAGATACTCGATGGTGGTGGACAGGCTGACCACTCCGTGGTCGTTGCCGGCATTGGCCGCACAGCCGAAGGCCACGTCGGCCAGGGAGAAGATGGCGCCGCCGTGGGCCACGCCCATGCCGTTCTTGTGGTTCTCGGTGATGGGCATGGTCACGCGGGCGTATTCGCGGCTGACTTCTTCGATGCACATATCAAGATGACGCACGAGCTTGTCGTGCTTGCGGACATAACATTCCATGTGGACTCCTTGCCCCGCCGGGGGGGATAAAAAAGGCCGGAAGAACTTCCGGCCCGGCTACTTAGTAATAGTTCTTCTTTGCGTATATTACGCTACTTGCTGGATGCCGTCCAGCTTCCAGGTGCCGCCGTCGAGCTCACGGACGAAATGCCAGATCTCGCGCACGTTGGAAGGCGTAGGCTGATCGGGACGTTCGCGCATGAGGACATCGAAGTAGACCTGGGCGCGCTGTTCCTTGTCTTCATTGACCACGCTCAGGAGCTGGGCGTTGACCAGCAGGATCTCGGTCTTGCTGGGTTCGGTCTCTTCGGCCAGCTGCTGACGCACGGCGTCCATGACGGCCGGGCTGGCGAACTGGGCGATATCGTTGAGATCACGGCTGTCCCAGGCAGCCTGGAGGCGGTTGTAGGCCATCTTGGCGCCGCGCAGGAATTCTTCGGCATCGAAGTCGGCGGGCATGGGGATGACCACTTCGGGCTGGCTGTTGTAGGCAGTGTTCTGGCCGCTCAGGGTGTCCCAGCCGGAAGCCGCGGTATCGTTGCGCTGCAGGGGGGGCTCCATGCCGCCCATGGGAGCGTTGCCGGCACCGGCGGGCGCGGGCTGGGCCTTGCTGCGGGCGCGGGCAAAAAGCTTCAGGCCCACGAAGAGCAGGATGCCGAGCAGCAGGATGTCCATGATGCCGCCACCGGAGAAGCCGCCGCCGAAGAGCAGGGAGCCGATGAGCGAACCGGCCAGAAGGCCGCCGAGCAGGCCACCCATACCGCCGAGGAAGCCCTTGCGCTGGGGCTGCTGGGCCTGGGCCGCCTGCTGGCGCTGCTGCGTGGACTGGCGCTGCATGGCGCTGGGGGCCTGGGCGGGCTGAGACATGGAAGGACGGCTGCCGAAGGAACGCCCCCCGCCCAGACGGGCCGCATCGGCGGTGTCGGGCAGGGCATACATACAGGCGCCTCCCAGCATGATGAGCATGGTCAGGATAGCTTTGATCTTCATTGATGTCTCCGTAAGGGTAAAGATGCGTTCAGGCTTCTTTTCTCAATACCATTTACTATAGCTGGCTTGGGCAAAAAGGCAAGGCCCGCAAGGCTCTCCCGGAGGGACGGCCGGGGCTGCACGGTGATAATCGCGGGAAATACCTGCTAAAAAAGTGTATTTTCGGCCTACCGGTTTTTGTCGGGCTGTTCCGCCGCATCCACATACAGCCAGAGAACGCTCCCCAGGATCAGGGGCGTGGGCTGGCCGTCAGGGCCCTTGAGGGGCTGGCCGGGCACTTCCACCACGCAGCACCACCAGCCGGGCGCTCCGGGGGTGAAGGTGAACTGGCCGTCGGCATCGGTGCGGGCTTCCAGATCATGCTGCCAGGGCAGGGGGCCGGTCTTCTTTTCCGTGCGGATGCGGTCCATGTATACACGGGCATTTGTCAGGGGACCGTCAGGACCCAGTGCCTTGCCCGTAAAGCTGCTGCCTGCGGTCAGGCCGAAAGGCCGGGTCAGGGGCAGGATCTCCAAGCGCAGTCCGGCGGGCCGCTCCCAGCCTTCTTCCACGCCGCAGACCGGCAGGATGCTCTTGACGTACTGCTGCTCGAAGCATTGCCGTTCCGCATTGAGGCGCGGGCGGGTCTCGGTGATGAACTGGTAGAGGCCGGGCTGGTCGATGGCCACATTGGCGCCCCAGGCCTTGGTATCCAGGTACAGGCTTTCTTCCATGTCGCCCAGCAGGTCACGGCGCTCGGGCTGGGGAGTCCCGTTGACGAAACGGGTCCCGGCATCGTGCCGCAGCACGGCGAAGAGCTGCGGCATGTCCATGGGCTGGGCGGCATGTTCTCTGGGACGCATCAGGCTGATGAGCATGTCCACCTCCGCATTGAGCGGCGGCGGGGCGGGCTGGGCGGCAGCCTGGGCCTTGTTCTCCTCACCGGCGGCTTCGGCAGGGGCCTCCTTGCCGCTGTCGGCGGTGTTCTTGGCTTCTTTGGCGGCGGGCGCTTTGGCAGCCTGGGGTTCCGTACCTTTTTTCTCGGCGGGGACGTCGATGAAGGTACGGCTGGGGATGAGCAGGGTGACTTCGGCGCGGGCCGGGGCAGGGACAGTCAGGGAGACGGCCAGGGACAGCATACAGCCCAGCAGGGCGGCACGTGGCAGTGACATGCTTCGATCCTTATTTTATGGGTAATATAGGGCAGATGTAGCAATTTTCCCCATTTTTGTCATGCGCCATTTCCAGAGGCGCCTCAGGGACGGGGCGTCCGCGCCAGGGCCAGGACATCCACGCGCGCGGCCCCGGCACGGCGCAGTTCGGCGCAGGCGGCCCGCAGGGTGCTGCCGGTGGTGATGATGTCGTCCACCAGCCACAGGTGCAGCCCCCAGACGTCGGCAGCCTGAAAGCTCCCGGCGGCGTTGCGCTGCCGCTGGGCCGCGGTGAGGCCTGTCTGGTGGGGGCTGTCCGCCGGACGGCGCAGCAGGCCGGGACGGACAGGAAGGGAGAGCAAGAGCCCCAGCGCCACGGCCAGCTCATGCGCCTGGTTGTAGCCGCGTCGGCGCAAATGATCCTCATGCTGGGGGATGCCCAGGACGGCGTCGGGCAATGGCAGGCAGGAGGCGGCATCGGCCAGCATCCCGGCCAGCAAGAAGGCCAGGGCCGGTTTGCCGCCGTGCTTGAAACGCAAGATGAGCTGGCGCAACGGCCCGTGGTACTGGCCGTGCAGTGCCAGTCCCTGCCAGGGAGGCGGGGAAGCCAGGCAGTCTCCGCACAGCAGCGGCTGCCCGGCGGCAGGCCAGGGCAGGGGGAGCCCGCAGGCCCGGCAGCGGCCCCCGACGTACGGGCCCAGGGCCCGGGCACAGGCGGGACAGAGGCCGTGGGCCAGCATCCCGGATTCCGGGCCGGAGCCGCCTGCCCCGTCATCCTCCACAGGCGTGCCGCAGACCGGGCAGCGGTGTTCGCTGAAGCCCAGCAGACGGGTCAGGCGGAACAGGAAGGAGGAGCGCCGCAGCGGCGCCTCCGGGACAGCGCCCGGTCTCTCCTCCCTGACGTGATCCCGTCCGGCAGGGCTCACGGGCGGCCCTCCGCCAGACGGACGGCCCAGTCCCGGCCCCAGCGCTCAAGATCGGCGCACAGGTCGGGACGGGAAAGCAGGTCCTCGGGACAGGCCAGGCCCCGGAGGGTGCGGGTATCCGCTATCCGGGCGCCGAAGCTGGCAAAAAAGTATTTCAGGCCCAGCAGGCTGCCGGTGAAGAGCTGTTCCCCGCGCGGACGGGCCGCCGCCAGAGCCGCCAGCACCAGGGGGCCTTTGCCTGCCGGACGGCCCGCCTCCACCCCGGCCCAGATGCGCTGGGAACGGTCCACCAGCGCCTTGGCCTGGGCGGGCAGGCCGTAGAAGTAGACGGGGGAGGTCCAGAGGACCACGTCCGCGGCGGCGATGGCCGCAAAGACGGCCTCGGCATCGTCCGTCCGCGCCAGCGGGCAGACATGGGGCGCGGCGTCACAACTCTGGCAGCCCCGGCAGGGACGGATGTGCTTTTCCTGCAGGGCGATCTCCTCCACGGGCCCGCCGCCGGACAGTCCCCCGGCGACGAGGCGGGCCATGCGATGGGTGGTGCCGTTGGCGCGGGGACTGCCCAGCAGGGAAAGGATGCGCATCAGACGAAGTCCCCGCAGAAGGGGTTGTTGCGGCGTTCGTTGCCGATGCTGGTGGCCGGGCCGTGACCGGGCAGGACGGCCGTTTCCTCCGGCAGGGCGAAGAGCACCTTGCGGATGGAATGCAGCAGGGTGTCGTGATCGCCGCCGGGGAAGTCCGTGCGGCCCAGGGAACGGTAGAAGAGGGCATCACCGGTGAACACGGCCTTTTCGTCCGGGAAGTAATAGGAGACGCCGCCGGGGGTATGGCCGGGGGTGTCCAGCACGGTGCAGGCCATGCCGCCGAAGACCTGCTGGCCCGTGGGCAGGTCACGGCTTTCGAAGGCAGGCACCGGCGGGAAGCCCCAGATGCCGCCGTCGGAGGATTCCGTACCGATCAGGCAGGCATCGTGGACCGGAGAGTAGACAGGGGCGCCGGTCTCCTTCACCAGCGTGGCCACGCCGTACATATGGTCGAAGTGGCGGTGCGTGAGGCAGATGGCGGCCAGCGTCAGGCCCTTGGCGCGAAGATCGTGCAGGATGGGGGCGGGATCGCCGCCGGCATCGATGACCACGGCCTGGCCGTCCTTGTAGACGAGGTAACTGTTGGTCTCCAGCGGACCCAGAGGATAGACGGAATACGGCATGGAATCCTTCCTTTTGCGAATGGGATTTTCTTCTAGGTAGCGCAGGAGGGTCCGGGGGGCAAGCCCGCCCGGTACCGGCATATTCGCGGACGATATTTCTTGATTTTTTCTAGACAATGCCCGGGGGGACAACTACACTGACGGCATGAATACCGCTCCTTCCGCCTGTGACCTGACCCGCAGGGACCTCATGGACATGGACGCCCTCCTGATGCAGGAACTGGGCAAGTTCATCCAGTGTTCGCACCATGCCCTGTACTTCCCCACCACCCATGCGCCGCGCCAGCCGGAACTGCTGCCGCGCGAACGCCGTCTGCTCCTGCCCCTGTACCGGCAGGGGAGCCTTTTGGGCGTGCTGATGCTGCACGGCGTCAAGGTGAGGGATGCCCGTGTCCTGTTGCCGCAGCTCCCTGCCATCGCTGATCTTTGCCTGGAACTTCTGGCCCGGGTCAAGGCCACGCGCGTGGATGCCGTCACCGGCCTTGCCACGGAGAACGTGCTCTACGGCTCCATGGAAGACGAGGCCGCCCGGGTGCGCGAGATATTCGCGGACCCCTCCCGCGGGGACGGACAGAGCTCCCCCCTGCACCGGCTGTGTATGGGGCTGGTGCTGCTGCATTTTTCCAACGGGCGCGAGATCGTGGGCCGCATGGGCTTCCGCTTTGCCGATGAGCTCATGCGCCGCGCGGCCGAAGCCTTGCAGGAGGAGCTGCCGTCGGATGTGGTGGCCGCCCGTGTGGGGCGCTTCGGCATGGCCCTGCTGCTGCCGTCGGTGAGCGGCCGCAGCGCCTGCCAGAAGATGGCCGAGGCCGCGCTGGCCCGCATGGCCGGGGCCGCCATGCCCGCCCCCCTGACGGGCAGGACCATACGTCCCCGTCTGAGCGCCGGACATGCCGTGTACCCGCAGGACATGGAAGGCGCCGAGCTGCGTCTGCCCATGTTCGAGCAGGCCCGCATGCTCATGGAACGTGCCCGGCTCGCGGCCCGCATGACCTCCCAGCCGGGAGCGCCGCGCGTCATGCCCTTTGCCCGCATCCTTCAGGACGGCGGTACCGTGCTCCGGGCCCTGCCGCAGGGCCGGGTGCGGGTGGGGCTGGGGGCCCAGGCCAAGGCCCGCGAAGGCATGCGTTTCGCGGTCTGGGGACCGTCGGGACAGGAAGGCTCCGGCAACCAGTACAAGGGCGAAGTGGTGCTCCTGCAGGTGCGGGAATTCCACTCCGTGGCCGAGACCGTGCATCTGGCCGATGCCACGGCGCCGCTGGAAGCCGGGGACAGGCTCAGCCTGCTGGAAGTGCCTTCCCTTGCGGCGTCGCATCCCCATACGCCGGGCGGCAAGACCGCTGCCGCCGATGCATCCGGCACGCCCGGGCAGGAAGGGACGGCCGCAGCGGATAAGGAAACGGAGGAGGCTTCCGCTGCCGGGAGCGTGCAGGAGGTACGCGCCCGCATCCCTGTTCTGGAGGACGGCTCCTGCGCGGGCATCTACGGGCATGGGGACTTTTTGCATCTTTTTGCCCAGGAGAAAGAGCGCACGGGGCGCTTCGTGCTGGCCATCGTGCGGGTGGATGTCCCGCATGACGCACGGCAGGAAGCGGCGCTGGGCGAATGCCTTGCGGCATGGCGGCAGATCCCCGAACTGTGCGCCGGAGAACCGCTGGCGGGGCTCTATGGCAGCAATGCCCTGATCTTCTTCCATGCGGACAGCAGCGCCGAGACGCTGTTGCCCCACTATGCGGCCCTGTGCACCCGGCTGGAAGGGGCCGGACTGCCGGTCTCGGCCGGTCTTGCCGGGTATCCCCTCCTGCACTACCGCAAGGGCGAGATGCCCGACTGCGCCCTCAAGGCTCTGGAGTACGCCCAGTTGCTGCCTTCGCCGCGCGCGGGCCTGTGCAACTCCCTGGCCCTGAACATCAGTGCGGACCGCCGCTATGCGCTGGGGGACGTCTTCGGCGCCATCGACGAATACAAGCTGGCCCTGCTGGCGGATGCGGAAAACGTGCTGGCCCGCAACTCTCTGGGCGTCTGCATGGCCGCTCTGGGGCGTTATCACGAGGCCCGGCGGCATTTTCTGGAGGCCCTGCGCTACAAGGGCGATGCCGGGCCGGAACGGCAGGAGCGCATCGCCCAGACCCATTACAATCTGGGCACGGTCTGCCAGCAGCTGGGCGAGCGCCGTGCCGCGGCCCGCTATTACCGGGAATGCATCAAGGACGCCCCGGAACACGTCTATGCCCACCTGCGTCTGGGGCAGCTGTGCGAGGAGGGCGGACGCCGCAACGAGGCCCGGCGCTTCTATGAGCTGGCCGCCGCCATCGAGGACAGGCAGGCGGAGCAGGCCGGGGAACAGCGGCCCAGCCTTGCCCGGCGCTATCTGGCCCGGCTCGCGGCCCGGCAGCGGCATGGCGGCGAGGCCCGCGAACTGCTGCACGATACCCTGCTGCGCAATCCTTTCGATGCCGCGGCCATGCTCCTGCTGGCCCGCCTGTATCTGGACGGCGACGAGGATCCGGCCATGGCCGAGCTGCTGGCCCGCAAGAGCGTGGGCCTGCGCGACACGCCCGAAGGCTGGCAGGTGCTGGCCCGGGCCCTGCGCGCCCTGGGGCGTGAAGAGGAAGCCAGTCTGGCCGAGGCGCATGCCTCCGTGGGCTAGCGGCAACGTACGGGCAGTGAAGGAAGAGGCCCTTGCCTCGTTCTTCTGTCTGTGCTCGTGAGGGCAAGGGGACGCCCGCGCCTTTGGGGCGCTGCCGGCGGCCCGGCAACTCTTTCTCCGAACGGGCCGGGAAGGAAAAAGGATGGGCGGCCCTCCCTTTATCCGGGAGGACGGGAAGATATTTCTCCGCTTCGTGTGTCCGGCGGAGAGGATGCGGGACGGATCAGCCGTACCGTGCATCGTGAAGAGGGGGGAGCCTGCGGGCCCCCCTCTTTTCGCATTTGCGGCGGACGGGCATGAAAAAAGGCCACCCGCATGGCGGATGGCCCCGGATGTTCGCGATGTGTGGAAGGCCAGGCCTAGCGGCCCAGCAGGGCCTTGCTGGCCGGGGTCAGGCCGCGCAGGCTTTCCACGACCTTGGCCGTGCCCAGACCGGCCGGATCCTGTTCCATGATGATGAGGATGCGGGCGTCATCGGCGCTGACGCGGGTCAGGGTCTCCATGGCCATGGCCCGGCTGCGGGGTGTGCCGCGGAAGGTCCACATGGCGCCTTCCTGCTGCAGGTCCGTGGGAGCGTCCTGCATCTCGCGCATGCGGGAAGCAAAGGTCTTGGCGTCCATCTTGTCCTTGTTGGGCAGGATGAAGATGGTGATGTGGGCCTCCACGGCTTCCTCACCGCGCTTGCCCAGCAGGAGCATGTATTCGTCCGGGTGTCCGCTCTGGAAACCGGGACGTTCGTCACTGGTCCAGCCGTCGGGCAGGTCCGCGGCGAACTGGCTGAAGGTCTTTTCGGCGGCCGGGGCACTGACGGCGGCGGTCAGCAGGAACACGAGAGCAAGAAGAATGTGGCGCATAACGGATCCTTTGGAGTGGGATAAGATGTCCTCGCCAGCATAGCCCGCAGCGGGGACGGGAGCAAGCTGGTCAGGGCCGCGGCAGCTGGGTGAGCGGTACGGCCATCCGTATGAAGAGGAAACACCAGGGCAGGAGCTGCAGCACAAGGCTGCGGGCCTTCCGGGGCCGGTACAGGAAGACGCTCCAGCTGATGATGGCCAGGGCGGCCAGCACCGACAGGATCAGGGCGTTCATCTGGGGCATGATGTCGAAGGGGACGCCGCTGTGCAGGCTGCGCAGCAGGGCGGCCAGCAGGGTGCTCCAGAAATCTATGATGGAAGGCAGATACCCCACCACGGCCCAGACCGCGCACCAGCGGACGGCCAGGGTGAACGCCCTTTCGTCCGTCAGCGGTGCGCGATGGCGCAGATACCAGAGCCAGAGCAGGGCAGCGCCGCCCGCCAGCGAGAGGTAGCGGAAGAGCAGGTGCAGGGCCTGACGGATCTGGAGCAGGATGAAGTTGCTGCGCTCCATGCCCTGCGGCGGCTCCAGCAGCAGGCCTGTGGACAGCAGGCTGCCCAGCAGGAAGAGCAGCAGGGCCAGCAGGCAGCCCCAGAGCGTCAGGCGCAGGTCACTGGTGCGATAGGCCGTGATGGCCGGATCCGTGGCATCGGGCCAGTGACGGGAGGCACGCAGCAGGCCCCAGAGCAGCAGGGTGGCCGGCAGCCAGGCCAGCAGGGCCACGCTGGCGGGCTGGACGAGAAGGTCGGCCAGCGGAGGCATCTGCGGTTGCCGCAGGGTTTCCAGCAGGAGCATGAGCGGGAACAGGGGCAGGGAGAGGGCGGCACAGAACAGGCCCAGACGCAGGAGCTGGCGCCCGCCCCAGAGGCACAGGGCCGCGTTGCCCTTGCGGCCGGCCAGCAGGGTCATGAGGATGAGGAAGGGCAGGGCCTGGGCCGTCTGTGCGAGCAGGGCCTGCAGGTTGCCAAGCCAGTATATGAGGATGAAAGTCATTTGCATGGGATACTCTCCTGCCCGCTATATAAGCGTTGCCCGTGCGGGCTGCAAGAGGAGGGCGCCGGGACAGCAGCCTTTGCCGCGGGCCGTCGGGATGCGGATCTGCCGTGCGGGCGCGTGATCGTGGCTGCCGCACAGGAAGCCGGAAGTGGTTTCCGGTCCCCGCGCCTCTTCCCAGCCGGGGATGCTGCGGCGGAAAACTTGCCGCCGTCGTGCGCTTGGGGTATGACTCGTCTGTTTCACCTCCGTCAACCTGCGGGATAATCATGTCATTTTTTACTGTTTTTCTGCTGGCTGTGGCCCTGTCCATGGATGCTTTTGCCGTGGCGCTGGCCTCGGGATGCGCCATCCGCGAAGTCCGGCTGCGCCAGTATGTCCGGGTCAGCGCGGCCTTTGGCTTTTTCCAGTTCTTCATGCCGGTGCTGGGCTGGTTCCTGGGGCAGTCGGTGCATCATTTCATCGAGGCCTGGGACCACTGGCTGGCCTTCGTGCTGCTGGCGTGGATCGGCGGCAACATGCTGCGCTCCGGTATCGGTGGCCTGCGCAAGAACGAGCCCGTGTCCTGTCCCCAGAGCGACCCCACCGCAGGCTGGAACCTGCTCCTTCTGGCCGTGGCCACCAGCATCGATGCCTTGGCCGTGGGCCTGACCTTTGCCATGACGAATACCAGTGCCTTCCTGCCTTCCTGTCTCATCGGGGTGGTCTGTGCCGCCATCTCGGCCTGCGGGCTCTTTTTGGGCAAAAAGCTGTCCTCGCTGCCCATGCTCAACGGCTGGGCCGAGGTGCTGGGCGGCGTGGTACTGCTGTGCATCGGCCTGAACATCCTGCACGAGAGCGGTGTCATCTAGCCTGCCGGGAAGGCCGCAGGCCCCTGCCGGATGGTTGCCGAGCCGCGCCAAGATGCCCTATAGTGCCGGAGGCCCGGAGACCGTCCGTGCCGCAGGCATGTCCGAAATCATCCGGCATGCCGGAGTGTTGAGAGGAGACCATGATCAGTATCTGCCGTTATCATGATATTTCCGTGGGACACCGCATCTGCGGGCACGAATCCCACTGCGCCCGTCTGCACGGGCATAATTACCGCATCCATTTCACCTGCACCGCCGACGAGCTGGACGCCCTGGGGCGCGTGCTGGACTTCCAGGTGGTCAAGGAACGCCTGTGCCAGTGGCTGGAAGACCACTGGGATCACCGCTTTCTGGTCTGGGACAAGGATCCCCTGCTGGAAGGCCTGCGGGCGCTGGATCCTTCGGTGAGCGTCCTGCCCTGCAATCCGTCCGCCGAGAACATGGCCCGCTATCTGGGCGAAGTGGTGGGGCCGGCCCAGCTGGAAGGCACCGGGGCCCGTCTGGTGGCCGTGGAAGTGGAAGAGACCGCCAAGTGCAAGGCGCGCTGGAGCCTGTGATGCGGACCCTGGCGGTCAACGAATTCTTCGTCACCCTGCAGGGCGAGGCCTCCTTTGCCGGGACGCCTGCCGTGTTCGTCCGTTTCCAGGGCTGTCCTGTGGCCTGCCCGTGGTGCGATACGCAGTACGCCGCCCGGCTGGACGGCGCGACGCTGGATTTTGCCGCCGTGCGTGCCAAGCAGGGGCCGGGAGCGGGCTATGCCGATGTGGAGTCCGGGGCGTTGCTGGCAGCCATCCGGGAGGCCGGGCCGCGCCATGTGGTGCTGACCGGCGGCGAGCCCTGCCGCCATGACCTCACGGAGCTGACCTCCCGGCTGGTGGAGGAGGGTTTTCGTGTCCAGATCGAGACCAGCGGCACCATGCCCATCCGTTGCCATGCGGATGTCTGGGTGACCCTGAGCCCCAAGCTGGACATGCCCGGGGGCCTGGAAGTGCGTCAGGATGCCTGGGAGCGGGCCGGAGAGATCAAATTCCCTGTGGATACGGCCGCAGACCTGGCCCGTTTCGAACAGGCGCTGGCAGCGGCCCGCAAGGCGGCTGTCCGGCCGCTGACGGAGCTCGTCTGGCTGCAGCCTGTGAGCCAGGGAAAGGAAGCCACACGCTTGTGCGTGGAGGCGGCCTTTGCCCATCAGTGGCGTGTGAGCGTCCAGGTCCACAAATACCTGGATCTGCGCTAGCTCCTGTGGCGCAGAAAAAGACATAAGGAAGATGAAAGGCGGCATGCACGGCATGTCGCCTTTTTCTTTTATGGGCTTTAGAGGATGTCCGGCATGTTTTTTGATTTTAAAAGGTGTGGTAATCTCGTCCCATGAAACAAACAGATTTTCGTGATGTGCCTGATGAGCTGTGGGAACGTATCGAGCCTCTCCTTGCCCCGTTCAAACGAAAAAGAAGCGGCGGCAGCAAACCGCTTGCGCAGCGCACGGTTCTGGCAGGAATCCTCTACAAATGCCGGACAGGATGCCAATGGGCCATGCTTCCCGCCTGCTATGGATCAAAAAGCTCTGTCCACGAGCACTTCCAGCGATGGAACAAAGCTGGCATCATGGCGGAGATTTTTCGCATCCTTCTTGCTGAATATGGGGAAAAGGTCGGCGTCGACGCCCAATGGCAGGCTATGGGCGGCACCTTGCTGCAAGCCCCGACGCGCTCTCAAAAAATCAGCGACTGAGGGCCTTGGACGCAACCCGACGGACAGGGGCTGAAGCGGCGGCAAGATACATCTCCATGTGGATGGTCAGGGTATTCCTCTGGGAGTGACAGTCACAGGTGCCAATGTTCATGACAGCCGCCTGATAGAAGCGACGCTGAAGAACTCCCGGGAAATGGGCGGCTGGTTTCTGGGCTCTGCCGTACGCCATCTCTGTCTGGACAAGGGCTATGACTACCCGCGAGTCAGCGAAGAAGTCTACTAAACGGATTTGAGGAGCATATCCGCAGCCGGGGGGAAGAAGTTCGGGACCGCTGGAGGACTCCTGCCCGCCGCTGGGTAGTAGAGCGGGCATTCGCCTGGTTGAAGGGGTTTCGGAGCTTGCGCACTCGCTACTGTTGTTACCTCGTCAATTTTATGGGGCTACTTTACCTTGCTTTGGCTGTATCCTTTGGAGAAAACTGGTATAGCAAGATGTATGCCGGACATTCTTTAAATACAGGCAGATAGGTATGACGGGATTTTCAGGATAAAAAGGTGATGAAAAAAATTGAAAGCAGCGTCCAAAATAATTGGATGTCTGTGACGACAGAAGTTTGAGGTGTGGTGATTTATAAAATTATTACAGTGTATTATGGTTATTTCAAGGAAAGGTGTTCCTGATGGCGTCCGGGGCGGGGCAACAGTAAAAAAAATCGCCTTGATGAAGGTGCGGGATATGGGGAGGGGGAGGAAAGGTGGGGCTGGAGCAGAGGCAGATCCCCTGCCCTAGGAATGTAGACGAGGCGTCAAAACAACAGGGATAGGGAGCTCTCTCTGTCTTCCGGCTCTGTTGGGCTGGGCATGCAGCGAGATGCTCCTGAGCGCCTCCAGGCTGGGCGAAGAACGCTCAGCCTGGAGGCGCTTTGTCATGCCAGGCGCATGGAGGATGCATTCACCTGGCGTACGCTACAGGGCAAAGCGTGGGGGACGAGGCATCCTGATGATCCGTGCGGCCCGTCGTTGCGAGGCGAGAGCGGGAAAAACTCAGACGCGCCAGAAAAACGAAAAAAGCCACCCGAAGGTGGCTTTGTCTATCCTGTAAAGCGTGCGCCCTAGTGGCGCTTCAGGCGCTTCATCTCGTCCTGCATCAGCTCCAGGCCGACCAGGATGTTGCGGCGCATGGCTTCCATGAGTTTTTCTTCATCCTTTTCGCGCATGGCGGTCAGGATGTCCTTGTGCTGCTGGATGAAGAGCGAGATGTCTTCGGGAGAATAGCGGCGGGTATTGAGGAAACCTTCCACATAGTCCAGCAGGTGGCTGTCCACGGCCAGCAGATGGTGCATCCGCGAAAGGGAGTAGAGCTGCAGGTGGAAATCCCTGTCCTTGTGGAAGAAAAAGTCGGCATCACGGGTATCGGCTAGGTCGCCGGCCAGCTGTTCCAGCCTGTCCATGTCTTCGGCGGTCGCCTGCTGCATGGCCTCCTTGGCCAGGGCACATTCCACCTGGATGCGCAGGTTGAAGATGTGCTCGATCTCCTTGGAAGAGGGCGGCATCATGACGATGGCCCCCTTGTAGGGGATGTTCTGGACCAGACCGGATTTGTCCAGGCGCATGAGGGCATCACGGATGGGGCCGCGCCCCACGCCGAGCTTTTTTTCCAGATCAACAAGGACAAGACGGGTGCCGGGCAGGGCCTCGCCGGACAGAATCATGTCGCGGATCAAATCGTAGGCCGCCAGCGATTTGATGGTAGAAGCAGTACTCATGGAAACTCCTTCTGTAAGGTACATATTTTGATAAATAATTTATAAAATTATGTCAAATGGCCCAAATGGCAAAAAAAGGAGCAAACTCGCCCGTATGGCACGTTTTTTTGCGGTCCGGGAGCAGGACGGGGAAGCCTTCGGACAGCCGTGCAACAGGGAAATGCTGACGGGGGATGTGTCCGGGTACGAAAAAAGGGGCTTTCTCCAAAGAGAAAACCCCTGAATTTGCTGGAGCGGGAGACGGGATTTGAACCCGCGACTTCAACCTTGGCAAGGTTGCACTCTACCACTGAGTTACTCCCGCTCAACGAAAGAGGGTTCTACGCTAGAGACCCCCTTTCTGTCAAGCAGCTTTTTTCATTTTGTCGAAAAATAAAAAATTTATTTCCCAACATGCTGCTTTTATTATCTTTATTCTGTGGGCCGCTTGTCGATGATACGCTTGGCCTTGCCCTCGGAGCGCTGGATGGAATGCGGTTCCATGAGGCGCACCTTGGTGGTGACGCCCAGGAATTCCTTGATGCTCTTCTGGATGGAGCTTTCCAGGCTCTGCAGCTTGCGGATCTCGTCGGCAAAGAGGGTCTCGTTCATCTCCACCTGGACTTCCAGGGTATCCAGGTTGTTCACGCGGTCCACGATGATCTGATAGTTGGGGCTCAGGTTCTGGTTTTCCATGAGCAGGGCTTCGATCTGCTGCGGGAACACGTTGACGCCGCGGATGATGAGCATGTCGTCGCTGCGGCCCCGGATGCGGGTCAGGCGCACATGGGTACGTCCGCAGCGGCAGGGGGTGTAATCCAGGCTGGTCAGGTCGCGGGTGCGGTAGCGGATCAGCGGGATGCCTTCCTTGGTGAGCGTGGTGATGACCAGTTCGCCCACTTCGCCCTCGGGAAGCTGTTCGCCGGTGACGGGATCGATGATCTCGGGCAGGAAGTGGTCTTCCCACAGGTGCATGCCGCACTTGGATTCCAGGCATTCCATGGCCACGCCGGGGCCCATGACTTCGGAAAGGCCGTAGATGTTCAGGGCGTTGATGCCCATTTTCCGCTCGATGTCCTGGCGCATCTCTTCGGTCCAGGGCTCGGCACCGAACACGCCGGTACGCAGGGGCAGGTCACGGAAGTCGATGCCCACTTCCTGGCCGGCTTCCCACAGGTGCAGGGCGTAGGAGGGCGTACAGCACAGGGCCGTGGCGCCGAAGTCGCGCAGCAGGTAGGCCTGGCGACGCGTGGCGCCGCCCGAGGCCGGGACCACCGTGGCACCGATGCGCTCGGCACCGCCGTGGGCGCCCAGACCGCCGGTGAACAGGCCGTAGCCGTAGGCCACATGCACGATGTCCGTCTGGTTGACGCCGGCGGCGGACAGGCTGCGGCCGGCCAGTTCGGCCCAGTTGTGCAGGTCGCGGGCGGTATAGCCCACCACCACGGCCTTGCCGGTGGTGCCGCTGGAGGCGTGCAGGCGGACGATGTTGTCACGCGGCACGGCGAAAAGACCGAAGGGATAGTAATTGCGCAGGTCCTGCTTTTCGGTGAAGGGCAGGTTCTTCAGATCGGCCAGGCTCTTGATGTCGCCGGGCTTGATACCGCTCTCGTCGAAGCGTTTGCGGTAGAAAGGCACATTGGCATAGACACGGGAGCAAAGGTCCTGCAGACGGCGCAATTGCAGGGCTTCGATATCTTCGCGGGGCAGCGTTTCCTTGTCGATATTGAAAATCACGGCGTTTCTCCTTGAAATCCTGAGTAGTCTATGGATGACGCAAAAGTCCCCCAAGGTCAAGATATCTGCTTGAAAAACATGGATAACATATTGCAATGCAATGTCTTTTTTTATGCTAGGAACAATGCGCCGGGCCATCCCCGGGCCGGGCGGGATTGTTGCCCTCGGGTACGCTTTGAGGTATGGGAGGGACATGCAAAACCTTATCTCTACCCCCAAGAAATATTCGGAACTGCCTACGGCGGAAAAAATGGCCGTCATCAAGGCGTGGCTTGAGGAACACAAGGCTGTCGACGTGGCCGAGATCGACCTGGCCGGCCAGGGTGCCTTCACGGACGCCCTGCTGGTGGTCAGCGCCACCTCCGTGCGTCATGCCCAGAGCCTGGCGGACGGCGTCTCCGCCCTGTGCCATGAACAGAACTACGAATACCTGCGCATGGAAGGCTACAACACCGGCCAGTGGATCCTGGTGGACTGCAACGACATCGTGGTCAACATCTTCCAGCAGTCCGTGCGTGACCTTTATCAGCTGGAGAACCTGTGGGGCGCGGCTGCCGCTGCCCTCAACAAGGAGCCCCGTGCATGACCCCCACCCTGTTGCTCATCCTTGACGGCTGGGGCCTGACGGAAAAAGGGGAAGGCAATGCCCCCTGGGTGGCAGCCACGCCCCATCTGGATGACCTGATGGCGCGCTGCCCCCACAGCCGCCTTGCCGCCTCCGGGCGCGAAGTGGGCCTGCCTGCCGGCTATATGGGCAACTCCGAGGTGGGACACCTCAATATCGGTGCGGGACGCATCGTCTATCAGGACATGACGCGCATCGACGTGGCCCTTGAGGACGGCTCCCTGTTCCACAACCCCGTGCTGCAGGACGTGCTGGAAAAAACACGCCGCAGCGGCGGCCGTCTGCATCTGGCGGGCCTGCTCTCCGACGGCGGTGTGCACAGCCACATCAACCATCTGGTGGCCCTGTGCGCCATGGCTTTCGCCGCCGGTGTGCCGGTGCGCATCCACTGCTTCATGGACGGGCGCGATACCCCGCCCCAGAGCGGCGCCTCCTATGTGCGCAGCCTGCTGGAACAGATCGTCTCCATGAAGGACGTGCGTGTGGCCAGCCTGGCGGGGCGCTTTTATGCCATGGACCGCGACAAGCGCTGGGAGCGCGTGTCCGAGGTCTGGGATCTCATGGTCCACGGCAAGGGCCGCAAAGCCACGGATGCCGTGCAGGCTGTGGAAGATTCCTATGCCGAGGGCGTCAGCGACGAATTCATCAAGCCCGTGCTGCTGGAAGGCGAGGATGCCTCCACCCTGCAGGACGGCGACGGCCTGTTCTTCTACAATTTCCGCGCCGACCGCATGCGCGAGCTTTCCCAGGCCTTCGTAGACGCGGACTTCACCGCTTTCGAGCGGGGCAGGGTGCCGCAGCTGGCTGCCGTGGCTTCCATGACGGCCTACGACGCCCACTTCCCCCTGCCGGTGGCCTTCCCCAAGGAATCCGTGACCATGGGCCTTGGCGAAGTCGTTTCGCAGCAGGGCATGCACCAGCTGCGTCTGGCCGAAACGGAAAAATACGCGCACGTCACCTATTTCTTCAACGGCGGTGTGGAAGAACCCCTGCCGCTGGAAGACCGCATCCTCGTGCCTTCGCCGCGCGAGGTGCAGACTTATGACCAGAAACCGGCCATGAGCGCCCGCGAGGTCACGGACAAGTTCGTGGAAGCCTGGCAGAGCGGCCAGTACGACCTGGTGGTCTGCAACCTGGCCAACGGCGATATGGTGGGCCATACGGGCGTGCTCTCCGCCGCCGTGGAAGCCTGCACGGTGGTGGATGAATGCGTGGGCCGCATGGTGGCTGCCGTGGAGGCCCGCAAGGGCCGTATGCTGCTCATCGCCGACCACGGCAACTGCGAAGTCATGAAGGACGGAGAGGGCAAGCCCCAGACCGCCCATACCACCAATCCCGTGCCCTGCATCCTGCTGGATGCCTCCGGCAAGGAATGGCGCCTGCACGACGGCAAGCTGGCCGATGTGGCCCCGACCCTGCTGCGCATGTGGGGCATCGCCCAGCCCGAGGCCATGACCGGGACGCCGCTGGTGGAGGAAGCCCATGTCCGGTAGCCAGAAACCTTTGGAGCCTGTGGCTCCTGACGGCATGGAGCTGCTGTTCTTCTACCGCTGCCCCCACTGCCTGCGCCATGTACCGCTGGTCAACCCGGTGGAGCCGCGCAATGTGCGCTGCGACGGCTGCGGCAAGCAGTTCCCCATCATCCCGGTGGACGAGCACGGCCTGCATTATGTGCGCATCATGCTGGCCAACGGCAAGGCCGCTGCCAATCCCGACTATCTGTAAGCGTCGCCATACGGCCGGAGGAAAGTCCTCCGGCCGTTTTCTCTGCCGCGATGCTTTTTTCTCCACGCTACCAAATATACCGAGCAAACGACATGAAGATCTGTCCCGTCATCTTGTGCGGGGGCGCCGGTACACGCCTGTGGCCCCTGTCCCGTCGCAAGTATCCCAAGCAATTCATGGATCTGGGCGGCCATACGCTGTTCGAGGACACGCTGCAGCGTCTTGCGGCCGTGCCCGGACTGGCCGCGCCCGTGGTCATCTGCAATGAAGAGCAGCGCTTTCTTGCCGCCGCAGCCCTGCAGCGTCAGGGACTGAACGGCCGGATCCTGCTGGAACCGGAACCGCGCAATACGGCACCGGCCATCGCCGCTGCCGCGCTGGCCGTGACGGCCGCCTGTGACGTGGAAGACGGTGATCCTGTCCTGCTGGTCCTGCCTTCGGACCATGTGCTGGAGGATCTGCCGGCTTTTGCCGCTGCCGTCACACAGGCTGCGGAGTGTGCCCGCGAAGGGGCCCTGGTCACCTTCGGGGTCACGCCGGACCGCCCCGAGACCGGTTACGGCTACATCGAAAAGGGCGATGCCCTGGCTTCCGGTTTCGCGGTCCGCCGTTTTGTGGAAAAGCCCGCGCAGGAGGCTGCCGAGACCATGCTGGCGCAGGGCGGCTATTTCTGGAACAGCGGCATGTTCGTGTTTCGCGCCTCCCAGTATCTGGCCGAGCTGGAAGCGCAGGCTCCGGCCATCATGGCCGCGGTGCGCAAGGCCTGGGCCCTGCGCCGGGCCGATTATGACTTCATCCGCCTGCATCGGGAATCTTTTGCCCACTGCCCTTCTGATTCGGTGGACTATGCCCTGATGGAGAAAAGCGCGCATGTGGCCATGGTGCCGCTGCCGTGCCGCTGGAGCGATCTGGGCTCGTGGGAAGCCATCTACGAAAACAGCACGCAGGATGCGGAAGGTAATGCCTGCGTGGGCGATGTGATGGCCCAGGACAGCCGGGGATGCTACATCCATGCCGGAAGCCGCCTGGTGACGACGCTGGGCGTGAAGGATCTTGTGGTGGTGGAGACCGGCGACGCCGTCCTGGTGGCTGACAGGGCCCGCAGCCAGGAGGTCAAGACCCTGGTGGCCCGTCTTGCCGCCCAGGACCGGCACGAGCAGGAGATGCATCTGCGTGTGTATCGTCCCTGGGGCTGGTATGAGACCCTGGCCCTGGGCGAGCGATTCCAGGTCAAGCGGATCCAGGTCAATCCCGGAGCAGCGCTTTCCCTGCAACGTCACCGGCACCGGGCCGAGCACTGGGTCGTCATCGCCGGGGAAGGTCTGGTGCGCGTGGGGGACGAAGAGATGCACCTGCATGTGGACCAGTCGGTCTACATCCCCCAGAAGACCATGCATCGGCTGAGCAACGCTTCGGCACAGCCGCTGGAGATCGTGGAAGTCCAGACCGGTGATTACCTGGGCGAAGACGATATCGAGCGTTTTGACGACCGTTACGGGCGTGAATGAGCCTGAGATGGCCTGAGGCCATCACCAGATACCAAGGCTGCGGGAGAGTTCCCGCGGCCTTTTTTATTTTTGGGGTCAGCCTGGTGAGCGTCACGACGCGAAACGAAATGGCGGATGATTTGGAGGATGGCCCAGGGACAGGCATCAGGCAAACGTCCCCGATAACGTCTCGCAGTCCTTCAGAGCCCGTCTGGTATACGACGCAGCCAGATGGGTGAAACGGATCTTTTTTGTAAGCATCCGGACGTTTTTTCTGGTGTCACAGGTCGATCGCCGGACACAGGACAGGCCCGGAAAAAAGTTTTTTGGCGAGGAGGGGGCGAGGGGAGGGCGCGCCTTTTGTCCACAAAAGGGGCCTCCCTCCGCTGCACAGAGAAAACATGGCTGCGGTCAGGGCGCCGCAGGCCTCCCGCTTTGCGGGCATAAAAAAAGGGGGAGCATTGCTGCTCCCCCAAAGGCTAACATGGTCGAAGATTTACTCTTCGTCGCCTTCCCACTTGATGAAGCCGGGATTGACGTTGACCATGGCGTTGACGATCAGTTCCACCAAGCCGCCGTAGGCGAAGCTGTTCTTGGTGTACAGGTCGCTGTGTTCCAACATTTCGCGGATCTGGCCCTTGCAGTTGGAGCAGGGAGCGCAGATGTACTTCTTGGTTTCGGGGCCAAGGCAGTCCTTGAAGGCCTGGGCGATCTGCCACATCTTTTTACGGCCGGAGATGTTGCCGCGCCATTCGTCGATGTTCTGACGGGTCATGATGGCGAAGCCGGAACCACCGCCGCAGCAGTAGTTGTCCACGCCGTGGCAGGGCATTTCGCGGAACTGCGGGGCGATCTTGTGCAGGATCTCGCGCTGGGGCTGCACGATACCCATCAGGCGCACGGCGTTGCAGGGGTCGTGCAGGGTGACGGGGAAGTTGTTGCGCGAGGGATCCAGCTTCAGACGACCGGACATGACGATGTCACGCAGGGTCACGTAGCAGGATTCGCGGGGCACCTGGTATTCGTAGGGGATGACGCGGTCGGCGATGACGGTCATGGCCTTGTGGGCGTGGCCGCATTCACCGATGACGATCTTCTTGGCGCCCAGTTCCTTGGCGGCCTGCATGTGCTGCAGGGCGATACGGGCGGTCTGGGCGTCGTCGTAGAACACGCCGTAGTTCACGCCGTCATAGGCCACAGCCTTGCTGGACAGGGTCCAGGACAGGCCGGCTTCCTGGAAGATCAGGGAGAAGCTGGCGATGTTTTCGGGCCAGGCCATGACTTCGCCGGCGTTGTGGATCAGCAGGATGTCGGCGCCCTTCACGTCGAAGGGGGTGTGGATGCCCACACCGGTGATTTCGGTGTAGTCCTCGTCGATGAACTCCACGTTTTCTTTCACCACGTCGGGGGTCATACCGGTGGAGGAGCCCACCTTCATCTGGTTGATGGTGCCCTTTTCGTGCAGTTCGCGGGGCGAGAAGCCCAGTTCCTGGCTGAACAGCTTGCGGATTTCACGGGCGATCAGACCGTTGTCCACGCCGATGGGGCAGGTCTGGGCGCAGCGACGGCAGAGGTTGCAGCGGTAGGCCAGTTCGCCCAGGCGGGCAACGGTCTTCCAGTTCAGGCCCATGTCGCCGTAACGCCATTTGGCCAGGGGCTCTTTCTTCACATACTGCTTGTAGATGCGGCGGAAGATCTCAGAGCGGTAGTTGGGGCGGTACATCTCGTTGTGGCCGGACATCTCGTACAGATGGCAGGCATCGGAACAGGAGTTGCACTGGGCGCAGTAGTCCATGCTGGTCTCCAGCATGGGCAGGAAGGTCCAGTTGTTCTCCTTGCTGAACAGTTTGCGCATACCGTCCAGGAAACGGTTGACCAGCTCTTCTTCTTCCTGGGGGGTCTGGGGCTTGGGGATGTTCAGCACGCAGACTTCGTCCAGGATGCAGGCCACTTTGGCCTTCTGTTCGTCGCTGACGGGGCGCCAGGGCATCTTGACGAGGTCAAGGCCTTCCACATCGGGGATGTCCTTGAGGTCGATGCTGACCATCTGGCCTTCGGCCGTGGAAATATCAGTCAAACGCAGCGTATCTTTCATGATGTACTCCCTAGTCCTTCTTGGGGGATTCGGTAGCGATGTCGAGCCAGGTCTTGGTGCCCTGACCGTTGATGTGGTCGGCGGCCCAGCTCACCTTGAACTGCAGGGCCTGCTTCATCTTCTCGTTGTTCTTCTGGCTGAAATCGGTGGGGGTGTCGCCCCAGCGGATGTCATGGTAGGTGAAGTACTTGAAGATCAGGTGGCCCATGTGGGTCATGGGGATCCAGATCAGCACGAAGAAGCCGAACAGCATGTGGATCACGAAAGTGGTGCTGTTGATGTCGGCAAAGTTGAAGGTGAGCAGGTTGTAGATGAAGTCACCGGACATGCGGGCAAAGGAGGGGTTGAAGGCCCAGGCCACCAGACCCACCAGGGCGAAGACGATGAACACGCCCAGGTTGAAGAAGTGTTCGGGGGTGGTGTACTTGCGCAGGCCTTCGTCGTGCAGACGACGGCAGATCAGGCCGATGCCGCCACCGATGATGCCGAACATGCCCAGCAGGCTGATGGCATTGATGACGTTGTGCACGAAGGTCAGGAAGCCGCCGTCGGGGTTCATGCCGAACAGGCGCAGGAAGGCAGCCACGACCAGGATGATGGTGCCGCCCATCAGCATGTACAGACCAAAGTGGAAGGGATAGGTGCGGAACCACAGCTTGAGGTTATGGGTGAAGGTGGCGTGCAGGAAGAGCACTTCTTCCAGCAGGGCCTTGATGTCGCCCATGTGGTCGATGTGGCGGGGCTTGGTCCACCAGTCGGTCTCTTCCATGAAGCTGCCGCCGTAGGAGCCTTTGGGGCCTTCATGCGGCACGGGGTAGAGCTCCCAGCGGGCGTGCAGGGGGCTGGCAGCCAGGTAGCCTTTCACCTTGATGGCGGCAGTCGCCACAAAGCCGATTACTGCAAGGTAGGCCAGGATGTAGAACAGAGTTGTCATGCGTTTTCTCCCATGAGTCGAGATGCCTGCGGCATCGTGGTTTCTGCGCATGGCCGAGCCAGATCCGGTCATGAGCAAGAGGTGCAGCGCACCAGGAACCAACCTCTCCAGAACAATGCGCCGGGATCCGGCGGGTCGGATCATGCCGGGGCACGACCTGTCGCCGCCTGGTCTCAGGCGCGGAACAATTCCTGCCTTCTACCGTAAAATGCAAGAAATGCAAAGATGGCACGCAGATTCCCAAAATACTCCGACCTGGCTATGTTTTCTTGTTTATATAATTATTTTAATATGTTGTATTAAACGAAGCCATGCTTTGCGCGTATGAAAAATTTTTTGACCTCCTTTTCACAACACGGCGGCTCCGGCGGAGGGGGGAGCGTCTTTGCCAGCAGGTCTTCCCGGCCATGGCCGGGAAATTTTTCTCTCTTATCAGGAATTAGTCACAAAAAGAAAGATGGGAAGGGCTCCTCTACATTTTGTTGCATTGGGGACGACACACCCGGTCCCAGCCGCAGGGAGGAAGGCGCCGGGACCGCGGCCGGCAAGAGAGGCAGGGCCGGCGATGGCGAGAGGGCAGGGCGTGCTGCATACGGTCCTTCGGCCGATCAGCCATACATAAAAAAAGGGCGACCGCCATATGACGGTCGCCCTGATGTTCAGCAGAGGAAAGGGCCTACTGGCCCAGATCCACCAGCACGGGGTTCTCTTCCAGATCTTCCAGGAACTTGTCCGGACGTTCCTTCTGGTCGGGCACGGTGATGTCGCCGTGGACATACTCGCGATAGCCCGTACCGGCCGGGATGAGACGGCCCACGATGACGTTTTCCTTGAGGCCGCGCAGGTAGTCCATCTTGCCCTTGAGGGAAGCCTCGGTGAGCACCTTGGTGGTTTCCTGGAAGGAAGCCGCCGAGATGAAGGACGAGGTGGTCAGCGAAGCCTGGGTGATGCCCAGCACCAGCGGTTCGGCGGTGGCGGGCTGACGGCCTTCGGCCATGGCCTTGTGGTTCTCGGCCTTGAACTCGGCCTTGTCCACCTGTTCGCCCACCAGGAAGCTGGTGCCGCCGGAATCCAGCACGGTGACCTTCTTGAGCATCTGGCGCACGATGACTTCGATGTGCTTGTCGTCGATGCCCACGCCCTGGAAGCGGTACACTTCCTGGATCTCGTCCACGAGGTAGCGGGCCAGGTACTTTTCACCGCGGGTGCGCAGGATGTCGTGCAGTTCGGGCGAACCTTCGGTCAGCGGATCGCCGGCTTCCACGAAGTCGCCGTCGGCCACGGTGATGTGCTTGCCCTTGGGCACCAGGTATTCCTTGGAATCACCGATCTCGGGGGTCACCACCAGCTTGCGCTTGCCCTTGGATTCGCCGGCGTAGGACACGGTACCGGAGATCTCGGAGACCACGGCCATGTCCTTGGGCTTGCGGACTTCGAAGAGCTCGGCCACGCGGGGAAGACCACCCACGATGTCCTTGGTCTTGGAAGTTTCGCGGGGCTTACGGGCGATGATGTCACCGGCCTGGATGGCCTCGCCGTCCTTGACCATGATGATGGAGCCCACGGGCAGGCTGTACACGGCGGACGCCACGCTGTGCGGACGCTGCTTGACGTTGCCGTTCTCATCGCAGACCGAGATGGACGGACGGTAGTTGGTGGTACGGTATTCCATGATGGTCAGGGAGGCCTGACGCGTCACGTCGTCCACCTTTTCCTGCACGGTCTTGCCGTCCACAATGTCGGTGAAGCGGATGATGCCCTCTTCTTCGGACACGAAGGGTTCGTTGAAGGGGTCCCACTCGGCCAGCACGGTGCCCTTGGTCACTTCCTGACCGTCGGTCACATGCAGGCGGGCGCCGTTGGGCAGGATGTACTTTTCACGTTCGCGGCCCTGCGGATCCACGATGGTCAGCTGGCCGCTCTTGCCCAGCACCAGCTGGATGCCGTCACGGTTGGTAACGGCGCGCACGCGGTTGAGGATGACGCGACCGGTGTTCTGGGCTTCGAACTTGTTCTTTTCAATGGTGCTGGATGCGGTACCACCGATGTGGAAGGTACGCATGGTCAGCTGGGTGCCGGGTTCACCGATGGACTGGGCGGCGATGATGCCCACGGTCTCGCCGGTGTTGACCAGGTGCCCGCGGGCCAGGTCGCGGCCGTAGCACAGGGCGCAGATGCCTCGCTCGGCCTGGCAGGTGAGGGGCGAACGCACCGTGATGGAGCTCACGCCGTGTTCACGCAGCACAGCGGCCTCGGCTTCGTCGATGAGGGTGTTCTCGGGCAGCAGCACCTTTTCCGCGTCTTCGGGATCGTAGACGGGGTAGAGCAGCACACGGCCCATGGCACGTTCCCACACCGGGGTCTTGATGTCGCCGCCTTCGCGCAGGTGGGTCAGCTCGATGCCGTCCACCGTACCGCAGTCGTGTTCGGAAACGATCACGTCCTGCACCACGTCCACCAGACGACGGGTCAGGTAACCGGAGTTGGCCGTCTTCAGGGCGGTGTCGGCCAGACCCTTACGGGCACCGTGGGTGGAGGTGAAGTACTGCAGCACCGACAGACCTTCGCGGAAGGACGAGGTGATGGGCGTTTCGATGATTTCACCGGAAGGCTTGGCCATCAGACCGCGCATACCGGCCAGCTGACGCATCTGGTCCTGGTTGCCTCGGGCACCGGAGGTGGACATCATGAAGATGGAGTTGAAGCTCTGGTTCTTCTCTTCACGGCCGGTCTTGGGATCCTTCAGGATATCGTAAGAGATCTCCTTGATCATTTCCGTGGAGACGTCCTGGGTGGCCTTGGTCCACACATCGACGACCTTGTTGTACTTTTCGGTACGGGTGATGATACCGTCGCGGTACTGGCGTTCGATGTCGTCCACCTCGGCCTGGGAAGCGGCCAGGATGTCCTTCTTGCGGGCCGGGATGATGAGGTCCTTCACACCGATACTGACACCGGCGCGGGTAGCGAACTCATAACCCATGTTCTTCAGATTGTCGCAGAGGATGACCGTGGCCTTGATGCCGCACTGGCGGTAGCAGTTTTCCACCAGCTTGGCGATCATCTTCTTGGTCAGCACCAGGTTGACGTTCTCGAAGGACATTTCCTTGGGCAGGATGTTGCTCACCAGCACGCGGCCGGGCGTGGTGCGGTAGGTCTTGCCATCGGGCATGCGCACGTTGATGCGGGCGTGCAGGGACACGGCATCGGCATCATAGGCGGCTTCCACTTCCCAGGGACCGCAGAAGGTCATGCCTTCGCCCTTCTCGAAGCTGCGCTCGGAGGTCATGTAGTACAGACCCAGAACGATGTCCTGGGAAGGCACGATGACGGGACCGCCGTTGGCGGGCGAGAGGATGTTGTTGGTGCTCATCATGAGCACGCGGCATTCGATCTGCGCTTCCACGGAAAGCGGGATGTGCACGGCCATCTGGTCACCGTCGAAGTCGGCGTTGTAGGCCGAGCAGACCAGGGGATGCAGACGGATGGCCTTGCCTTCCACCAGCAGGGGCTCAAAGGCCTGGATACCCAGACGGTGCAGGGTAGGGGCACGGTTGAGCATGATGGGGTATTCGCGCACCACTTCCGAGAGGATGTCCCAGACCACCAGCTCTTCACGCTCCACCATCTTCTTGGCGCTCTTGATGGTGGAGGCATAACCGCGTTTTTCCAGCTCCGAGTAGATGAAGGGCTTGAACAGCTCCAAGGCCATCTTCTTGGGCAGGCCGCACTGGTGCAGCTTGAGGTAAGGACCCACGGTAATAACGGAACGACCGGAGTAGTCCACGCGCTTGCCCAGCAGGTTCTGACGGAAGCGGCCCTGCTTGCCCTTGATCATGTCGGACAGGGACTTGAGCGGACGACCGTTGGTACCGGCGATGGCGCGACCGCGGCGGCCGTTGTCGAACAGGGCGTCCACGGCTTCCTGCAGCATGCGCTTTTCGTTGCGGATGATGATGTCGGGAGCGCCCAGTTCGATGAGGCGCTTCAGACGGTTGTTGCGGTTGATGACGCGGCGGTACAGGTCGTTGAGGTCGGAGGTGGCGAAACGGCCGCCGTCCAGGGGCACCAGGGGACGCAGCTCCGGCGGGATGACGGGAATGACTTCCATGATCATCCATTCGGGCTTGTTGTTGGACTCCAGGAAGGCCTCGACGATCTTCAGGCGCTTGGTGAGCTTCTTCTTTTTGGTCTGGCTCTTGGTGGTCTCGCTTTCTTCGCGCAGTTCGGTGCGCAGCTTTTCCAGATCCAGCTCTTCCAGAAGGGAGCGCACGGCTTCGGCGCCCATGCCCACGGTCAGGGCGTCTTCGGTGCCGTAGTGGTCCAGGATCTGCAGATACTGGTCTTCAGAGATGACCTGGCGGCGCTGCAGATTGGTCTGGCCGGGATCGAGCACGATGTAGGAATCGAAGTACAGGACCTTTTCCAGATCGGCCATGGTCATGTCGAGCAGGGTGCCGATCTTGGAAGGCAGGGTCTTGAGGAACCAGATGTGGGCCACGGGCGCGGCCAGTTCGATGTGGCCCATGCGCTCGCGACGCACCTTGGAGGCAATGACTTCAACGCCGCACTTTTCGCAGACGATGCCGCGGTGCTTCATGCGCTTGTACTTGCCGCAGTTGCACTCGTAGTCCTTCACGGGGCCGAAGATCTTGGCGCAGAACAGGCCGTCGCGCTCCGGCTTGAAGGTACGGTAGTTGATGGTTTCCGGTTTCTTGACCTCACCGTAGGACCATTCGCGGATGGCTTCGGGCGAGGCGATGGAAATCTGGATGGCTTTCAGGTTGCGGATGTTGGTCACATTGGCCGACGTGCCGCGTGCAGTGAAGAGATCGTCCAGGCTCATATATCTACCTTGCTTGTCAAAAGCTCGTTACAGTCGTTGTGGCGTATGGTTGACGCTCCGTCCCGGGGAATGGCGCTGCCGGGCACCGCGCGGTGGCGTGATGCCCGGCGCATCCATGAATTATTCCTCGGGTTCCTGGTCGCGCATGAAGCCGATACGCTTGGGCTTTTTCTTGCCGTCTTCCTGATGCAGGGTCACGTCGAGGCCCAGGCTCATGAGTTCCTTGACCAGAACGTTGAAGGATTCGGGCAGACCGGCTTCCAGGAAGTTGTCGCCCTTGACGATCTTCTCGTACATCTTCACGCGTCCGGTCACGTCGTCGGACTTGACGGTGAGGAATTCCTGCAGGAGATAGGCGGCGCCGTAGGCTTCCAGAGCCCAGACTTCCATTTCACCCAGACGCTGGCCACCGAACTGCGCCTTACCGCCCAGCGGCTGCTGGGTGACCAGGCTGTAGGGGCCGGTGGAGCGGGCGTGGATCTTTTCGTCGACCAGGTGGTGCAGCTTCAGGATGTACATGACACCGGTGGTCACGCGGTTCTTGAATGGCACGCCGGTACGGCCGTCGTACAGGATGGTCTTGCCGTCGCTGTCCTTGCCGGCCTTTTCCATCCAGCCCCAGATCTCTTCTTCGGTGGCGCCGTCGAAGACCGGGGTCTTGGTCACGATGCCGTTGCGCAGCTTCTTGACCGAGGCGATGAACTCTTCGTCATCCATCTTGTCCACCAGCTCGCTGATGGCCGGGGAATCGAAGACGTCCTTGACCTCGTCACGCACCACCTGCAGGGCCGCGCCGGAATCCAGCAGTTCGGCCAGCTGGCGGCCAAGTTCCTTGGCGCCCCAGCCCAGGTGGGTTTCCATGATCTGGCCGATGTTCATTCGCGAAGGCACGCCCAGGGGGTTGAGCACGATGTCCACGGGGCGACCGTCGGCGAAGAAGGGCATGTCTTCTTCGGGCAGGATGCAGGAGACCACACCCTTGTTACCGTGACGGCCGGCCATCTTGTCGCCCACCGAGAGCTTACGCTTGATGGCGATATGGACCTTGACCATCTTGATGACGCCGGGAGGCAGATCGTCCCCTTCGGTGACCTTCTCGCGCTTGGAGTCATAGATGGCGTGCAGGTAATCCACCTGATGGTCGTAGTCCTTGAGCTGGTCGGCCACGATGTCGTTGACTTCCTTGCTCTCGAACAGGCCCTGCAGCTTCTTCACCGGGATGGCGTCCAGCTGCTCGCGGGTCAGGGCGACACCGGCTTCCACCAGCACTTCGCCCTTCTTGTTGCCGGGGACGCTGACGGCGGTCAGCTTGCCCAGCACATGGGGGGCCAGCACTTCGCGGGTGCGGTTGCCCAGAGCGCGCATGTGATCGGATTCCTTCTGATCCAGCACGGCGGTATCGTGGGCCTCGATGGCCAGGGTGCGGTCGTCCTTTTCACCGGAACGACGGTTGAACACCTTGACGTCGATGACCGTACCTTCCACTCCCGGGGGCACCTTGAGGGAGGTATTCTTCACGTCGCGGGCCTTCTCGCCGAAGATGGCGCGCAACAGCTTTTCTTCCGGGGTCAGCTGGGTCTCGCCCTTGGGGGTGATCTTGCCGACCAGGATGTCGTCAGGCTTCACGGCCGCGCCGATGCGGATGATGCCGCTGTCGTCCAGGTTGCGCAGCATGTCTTCGCTGACGTTGGGGATGTCGCGGGTGATCTCTTCGGGTCCGAGCTTGGTGTCGCGGGCCACCACTTCGAATTCTTCGATGTGGATGGAGGTGAAGATGTCCTCTTTCACGGTACGTTCGGAAATGAGGATGGAGTCTTCGTAATTGTAACCGCACCAGGGCATGAAGGCCACCACCAGGTTCTTGCCCAGAGCCAGCTGGCCTTCGTCGATGCCGGGACCGTCAGCGAGGATCTCGCCCTTCTTGAACACCTGACCGGGGTAGCAGGTGGGCTTCTGACCAAAGCAGGAGTTCTGGTTGGACTTGTGGAACTTCAGCAGGTCATAGGCGCGCACGCCGCCCTGTTTCTTGTACAGGTCGCCTTCGTAGGAGACCACGATGCGGTCGGCGTCGGCGTATTCCACCTTGCCGTCGGCCTGGGCCACGATGCAGGCGCCGGAGTCGCGGGCCACGTCGATTTCCATGCCGGTGCCCACCAGGGGCTTTTCGCTGCGCAGCAGCGGCACGGCCTGGCGCTGCATGTTGGAACCCATGAGGGCGCGGTTGGCGTCGTCGTGTTCCAGGAAGGGGATGAGCGCGGCCGAGATGGAGACCATCTGGCTGGGCGAGATGTCCATGAGGGTCACCTCGTCACGGGAGCGCATTTCCACTTCGCCCTTGACGCGCACGGTCACGAACTCGTCCAGGAAGTTGCCGTCGGCGTCCACGCGGGCGTTGGCCTGGGCCACCACCTGGTCGCCTTCGCGGGAAGCGTCCAGATGCACGATCTCGTCAGTCATGCGGCCATTGCGCACCACGCGGTACGGGGTCTCGATGAAACCGAAGTCGTTGACCTTGGCGAAGGTGGTCAGCGACACGATCAGACCGATGTTGGGACCTTCGGGCGTTTCGATGGGGCAGATGCGGCCATAGTGGGAGGTGTGCACGTCGCGCACTTCGAAGCCGGCACGCTCACGGGTCAGACCGCCGGGGCCCAGGGCCGACAGACGGCGCTTGTGGGTCACTTCGGACAGGGAGTTGGTCTGGTCCATGAACTGCGACAGCTGGGAAGTACCGAAGAACTCCTTGAGCACCGCGGCCACAGGCTTGGGATTGATCAGGTCGTGGGGCATGAGCGTGGAGATTTCCTGGATGCTCATGCGTTCCTTGATGGCGCGCTCCATGCGCACCAGACCGATGCGGTACTGGTTCTCCACCAGTTCGCCCACCAGGCGCACGCGGCGATTGCCCAGATGGTCGATATCGTCGGCCGGACCGTGGCTGTCCTTCAACTGCACCAGCACCTTGATGGCGGTGAGGATGTCGTTGTCGGTCAGGGTACGGGAATCTTCGGTGTCGGGCAGGCCCAGGCGCTGGTTGAGCTTGTAACGGCCCACCGGCGACAGGTCATAGTAATCCGGGCTGCGGAACAGGTTGTCGAAGAAGCTGGCGGCGATCTCGGCGGTCGGCGGGCTGGAAGGACGCAGACGACGGTAGATCTCTTCCTGAGCCTTTTCCTGATCGGGGATGCGGTCCTGCATCAGGGTGTCGCGGATGGAGGAAGAGGTGTCGGTGCCCTTGGTGTGCAGCACGGCGATACGCTCGATGCCGGCTTCGCGCATGCGCTCCAGCAGGCCGGGAGTGATCTCGTCGGCGGCTTCGGCCAGCACTTCGCCACTGCCGGGAGCGATGACGTCTTCGGCCAAGAACATGCCGTCCAGGGTGTCGGGACGCACTTCGATGGCCTTGATGCCCGCTTCACAGACCTGACGCCAGCCACGCTTGGTGATGGGCTTGCCGGCCTTGATGAGCACGGTGCCGTCCTCGGTGGCGATGTCGGAGTAGGCGTTGTCCTTGCGGTACAGGGACTTTTCCACTTCCCACATCAGGGTGTTGTGCGGCTTCAGCAGGTAGTGCTCGCGGGTGTAGAAGTACTCCAGGATGTCCATCTTGCTCATGCCCATGGCCTTGAACAGGATGGTGGCGGGCATCTTGCGGCGACGGTCGATGCGGACATACAGGATGTCCTTGTGGTCGAAGTCGAAGTCCAGCCAGGAGCCACGCATGGGGATGACTCGGCAGGAGTAGAGCACCTTGCGGCTGGTGTGGGTCTTGCCGCCGTCGTGTTCAAAGATGATGCCGGGAGAACGCTGCAGCTGGTTGACGATGACGCGCTCGGTGCCGTTGATGATGAACGTGCCCTTTTCCGTCATCAGGGGCAGGGTGCCAAAGTAGATGCCCTGTTCCTTGATGTCGCGGATGGTGCGGTTGCCCGTGGCTTCATCGGTGTCATAGACCACCAGGCGCACCTTGATGTGCACCGGGGCTTCGTAGGTCAGGCCCTTGGAGATGCACTCGGCCTGGTCGTACTTGGGCTCGCGGATTTCGTAGCTGACGAATTCCAGGCTGGCGGTCTTGTTGAAATCTTCGATGGGGAAGACGGTGTGGAACACGCCTTCCAGACCTTCCTCCTTATTTCGATCGGCTTCGGCAACGCCTTCCTGCAGGAACTTGCTGTAGGAGTCGATCTGAAGATTGAGGAGGTGCGGAATGGGGAGAGTAACGTTGATTTTGCCGAACTGTTTGGTAAGCTGGCCCATGCGATACCTCAAGGTAGGTAGCGGTTGCGCTTCGGCTGCCGGCGTCGCACCGGAACGTCCGGTCGGCATTCTGCCCGTGCAGACCGCTGTGGACAGACTGCCAAAACGCCAGTCATGCCGCGATCCGAAGCGTACAATCTATATCTCTCAGTGGGATCCGGTTTTCACAACGCGCAAAAAGGACAAACGACACTTCCCCGCGTTGCCGGCAGGGGTGAGGCCGCTTGTCTTGAAAGAAAAGGCTATGCGCGTCGGGCGTTATCTACCAGAAAAACCAGATACTTCTCCCACAACAGTTTTGGAACGAAGAGACATACCGCAAAAGCATGGTTTTTGCAAGCACTTTTTCCGCAGCCCGGAAGCGCCCCGGAAGGGAGAGGGGGCGAGGGCGGGACGGCTGCCGTGAGCAGCCTGGGCAGTATCTACCATGCCTGTGCCGCCGGGGCAACGCCGAAAAAAAGAAACTCCGTCTTTTTTTGTATGGAAAAAGACGGAGCGTCAATGAAAAAAAGCAGGCTGCATCAAAAAGACACAAAAGGGAACCCGCAAGATACCGGCCGACTGTGGGCAGGCAATAAAAAAGGCGGGGTTTGCACCCCGCCTTCAAAAAGATCGGAAAAACCGAACTTACTTCACTTCGACAACAGCGCCGGCTTCGGTCAGCTGCTTCTTGGCTTCTTCGGCTTCTTCCTTGCTCACGCCTTCCTTCAGGGTGGAGGGGCAGCCGTCGACCTTTTCCTTGGCTTCCTTCAGGCCCAGGCTGGTCAGAGCGCGCACGACCTTGATGACGCCGATCTTGTTGGCGCCGGCTTCCTTCAGGATAACGTCGAATTCGGTCTTTTCTTCGGCAGCGGCAGCGGCGCCACCGTCAGCGGGGGCGGCCATCACCATGGCAGCGGCAATGGCCGCGCCCCGCAGGACCCGGGGCATCCGCTTTCTGTGCTTCATCTCCTGCATTTTCTGAAAAACCTCCTGTTTGGCTTGGTCGGAGGCACGGAGATGGGAAAAGGTCTCCTGGTACAGTCTCTTGTCGATCATGACTCTGCCTCCTGTAAGATCAGTTTCAGCTTCCCCCTGGCCCGCATGAGCCAGGTCTGCACGGTGGAGGGATTGGCCCCCATGGCCG
>OODJ01000087.1_pt1 | contig 105581 bp, 98 predicted proteins | sample 1671611 | NCBI WGS metagenome assembly OODJ01 (sample SAMN06348174, study PRJEB24527) | human gut metagenome | biome: human gut; feature: ankylosing spondylitis patient; material: feces | host: Homo sapiens | place: China | collected 2015-10 | reverse complement strand
TTCTTGATATATAAAGTCTATTTTCCCAGAAGAACCCATTTTCCTTTCCATACACAACACAAAAGGAAGCAAGACTCCATATATGTTTCGATATATTATATCTTAAATAAACAAAAAGAAAAATAACTGGTATTGGAATTAGGAATCCAAGAGAGTCCACATGATCCTGTGAAAATAAATAGGCGAAAATAATACCACAAAAACTAAATAGCATCATATCAAGTTTCCATTTTCGCTCAGTAAGATTTTGCATCTCTTGGCGTAGTATTTTGTATTCCACTTCTGATAGTTTCATAACCACCCCACCTGAATATAATATTTATTTTATGTTAACAAATAAAATAACAAATATCAATTTAGGCAAAGGGGTTAAAGCGCTGAACAGCGTCCACCTTTTTTTTGCGCCCATGCCCGCTAGTCTTTGAGGCATGGATACCTGGATAGACCCCGCCACCGGCGACTATGCCGGCGCGCGCATCAGCCGCCTGGAAAATGCCGTCTACCTGCGCCTCATGACCCCGCTGGGCTCGTGGTGGGCCGACACCTCCCTGGGCAGCCGCCTGCATGAGCTGGCGCGGGAAAAGGACGTGCCGCGCATTGCCCTGTTGGCCCGCCAGTACGCGGAACAGGCCCTGCAAGGCCTGCTGGACGACGGCAGGGCGCGGGCCGTGGAGGTCAGCGCCGAGCAGCCGCATGACGGGCGCTGCCTGCTGCATGTGACCGTCACTGACGCCACGGGCCAGCGCTACAGCTATGAGCATTTCCTCCCTGTGGGAGCCTGACATGCCTTATACCATCCCCGACTTTGCCACCATCCGGCAGCGCATGCTGCGCGATGCCGCCAACCTTGACCCCACGGCCCCGCAGGACAGGGACAGCGACCATTTCGCCCGCTCCAGTGCCACGGCCTCGGCGGTGTCCGGCCTGTACGATTTCCTCGCCTGGCAGGCCCGCCAGCTGCTGCCGGACACGGCGGACCCCGAATACCTGGAGCAGCACTGCGCCCTGCGCGGCATCACCCGCAAGGCCGCCACACGGGCCACGGGCACGCTTACCCTGACGGGCCGTACCGGTGCCGTGGTGCCCGCAGGCACGCAGACCAAGGACCTGTCCGGCGTGCTGTACCGCACCACGGCCGGTGCGACGCTGTGCGGAGCGGCAGAGGCCGCCACGGCCGCCGTCCCCTGCGAGGCCGTGGATGCCGGGGCGCTGCCCGACCTGGACGATGCCCCGGTGACCCTGCTGGCCGCACCGTCCGGCGTGCAGTCCGCCGCCCGCCTGACCCTCACCGGCGGCAGCGATGCCGAGGACGACGCCACCCTGCTGGCCAGGCTGCTGGAATACATGCGCAACCCGCCTTCCGGCGGCACGGCGGCGGATTACCGGCGCTGGGCGCGGGAAGTGTCCGGCGTGGCCGATGCCCAGGTCTACCCGCTGCGGCAGGGCGCGGGCACGGTGGATGTGGTCATCACCGGCCCGGACGGTATCCCCGGCGAGGACGTTGTGGCCGCCTGTCAGGCCCATATCGACGCCGAGCGGCCCGTGACGGCCCTGGCCACGGTCTACGCCCCTCTGGCCCTGTCCGTGGACATGACCCTCAAGCTGCGCGTGGCCGCTTCCGCCACTCTGGAGAGCTTGCGTCCCGACGTGCGGGCCGCCCTTGAGGCCGAGATAGCGGCCCTGCGCCCCGGAGAACCCCTTGTGCTGTCCCGTTGCGCCGCCGCCGTGTCCGGCCTGGCCGGTGTGGCCGATGTGGTCATCACCGCCCCGGCAGCCAACGTGCAGCCCACTGACCTGCAATGGTGCCGCCTGGGCACCCTGACGCTGGAGGCCCTGTAATGCCGCACGCCGACCTGCTGGCGGCCCTGCTGCCGCCGGTCAGCTATGCCCCGTCCGGACCGCATCTGGCCGCCTCGCTGGCCATGGAAGGCCGGGAGCTGGATCGCGTGCAGGCCGATGCCGCCCATGCCGTGGGCGGGCTGCGCCCTTTCACCTACCAGCAGTGGCTGGAGGATTATGAGCGCGTCTACGGCCTGCCCGGCCCCTGCGCCCTGGGCGGCCAGCTGTTGCAGGAGCGTCTGGCCCTGCTGGCCGTGGCCTTGCAGGAGCGCGGCGGCATCTCTCTGGCCTGGCTGCGCCGCTATGCGGCCCTGGCCGGATATGAGGCCACCGTCACCGAATACCGGGAGTTCAAGGCCGGGCACAGTGCCGCCGGGGACGCCCTGACCAATGGCGGCTGGTGCCACGCCTTTCTGGTGACGGCCCCCGGCGATGCCCCGCGCCAGTTCAAGGCCGGGCAATCCGTGGCGGGCGAGGCCCTGCGCACCTGGGGCGATCCCATCCTGGAATGCATCATCAACTGGCGCAAGCCCGCGCATACTGTGGGCCTTGTGGCCTACATCGAGGAATAGCCATGCATCGCATCGACACGTCCACGGCCACGCCGGACCACAAGTTCACCGAAGGCGATCCCACCGTCCCCGTGGCGGCCACCACCGTTTCCGCCGAATGGCTCAATGCCGTGCAGGAGGAGCTGGTGGCGGTCATCACCGGGGCCGGGCTGGAGCTGGAAAAAAGCGACAACAGCCAGCTCTGGCAGGCCATCAGCCAGCTCATCACCTCTGCCAAGCCCGGCCTGGCCACCAAGGCCAAGCCCGGCCTCGTCCAGGTGGGTGGCGGGCTGAATATCACGGCGGAAGGGATACTCTCCGTCCTGGCGGCCAGCGTCACCCAGGCGGGCATCGTCCAGTTGGCGTCTGTCCTGTCCGATTCCACGACCATGGCCCCCACCTGTAAGGCCGTCAAGGACGCCATCGAAAGCAAGCTCTCCGCCGTCAATGTGCCTGTAGGCGGCATCCTGGCCTTTTCCGGCACCTTCGGCGGTGAAGGCAACCGCTTCCCCATCCCGCTGGGGGAAGATGCCCCGGACATGCACTGGTGCCTGTGCGACGGCACCACCACCAATGGCCTGCCCGTGCCTGACCTGCGCGGCCGCATGATTCTGGGCGCGTCCGATTCCGTGCCCGCTGGTTCTACAGGCGGCTCCGCGAGCCATACGCACAGCCTGTCCGGCACTGTGGGCGAGACGACGCTCACGGAAGCGCAGATGCCGGCACATGACCACGCCCCACAAGGGGCGACCTCATATCTCCTCAGAGACGGATCAGGCCTCGTTCTGCAAGGTGGTAGCAGCGGGACACGGGTGAATTACAGTGGTGCCTTTACTGTTAATGGCGGTTCTCAGCCCCACACGCATACACTTTCTGGGGCGACTGGCGGCGCCAACAGTCTACCGCCGTACTACGCGCTGGCGTGGATCATGCGATGCGCATAATCAGCGCAAGAGCATAGTACGGTGGCAGGCTGCTGGCAGCCTCTGAGCTGACGCCGGACAGGCTATGAGTGTGGGGCTGGCTGTCGCCCACCGCCTCTTCCGCCTCAGTCGTCATTTCAACGGCGTAAGAGGACTGTGCATAGCCCGGAGAGACGGTAGTTTTAGATTGGAATGCCGAATCTGCGTATGCTCCCGTCCAGTTGGCATACCGGCCACGCAATGTATGGGTATGGCTGGCCAGCTGCGCTTCCGTGAGCGTCGTCTCGCCCACAGTGCCGGACAGACATTTTTAATCGCCGCCATGCGGCATGACCAGGAGCTTTTCCATGCCTCAAGTTACCGTAGTTCCCGCTGACCATTTGATCATCGTCGATGGCGCAGCCCTTGTTTTTCCATTTGACGCCCCGACAAATCTGCATGCTCTGCAATGGCGTGGGGACACTGGCCACACCGAGTGGAAGGACGGCCCCAACCAGCCGTTGCAAGCCGTCGACTATGATGACCAGGTCGCGCCGTTCGTTGAACTCTGGAAAGAGGAAAAAGAGCGTCTGACAAAGGAAGCCGTCCAAGAGGCCGCCGCCCGTGCGCTCCCCGATGCCAAGGCAGCCAAACGAACCGAAATACAGAGCGGCTACGATGCCGCTCTGGCCGCTTCCCTGACCATGCCCGCCGCTGCCCCTACGGCGCAGGACGTGGCCGTGGGCGCGGCCCTGTTTGCCATAGAGGATGCGGAGGGGCTGACGTATGTCCAGACACGGCATGTGGCCCGCCGTGACGAGCTGCTGGCCGCTGTGGATGCCGCCGAGACCGTGGAAACCGTGCAGGCCGTAGTCGTGGACTATGACGTGTAGCCTGGCGGGCCAGACCATCACCGCCCCTGACGCGGGCGGACATGGTCTGGATATGAGCAACGGACAGGACTGGCTGGTGGAAGATTGCCTCATCGACCTGTCCGCCTGCCCGCTGGACCAGCTGGACGAAGCCGTGGGCGTGACATGGGGCAGCAGTGCCACCTTTCGGCGCTGCGTCATCCGGGGCACGGGCAAGCTGGTGCTGTGCGGCTCCGGGGATGCGAACAAAACCGCTGTGGAGCGTGGCAAGCTGGTCCTCTTTGAGGACTGCATACTCGAGGACTTCGGACGGCGAGGGCCGGAAGCGCAGTCCGGCATGCACGTCATGCTGCGAGGCTGCCTTGTGCGCAACTGGGGTGCTCCAGAGCGTTTTGACGTGCGGGCCTTCGGGGCCTGGGCGCATCACGGCGGCAGCATCGAGGCCGTGGGCTGCGTCTTTGACCAGCCCCGTTTCTGGCGAGGCTGGCGGGTCATGGTGCGGGACTGGCTGGCCCATCTGGGGCAGGTATGGAACTACGAAGGCCTGCGCGGCCTGCTGCGTCCGGCCAGCTGGCTGCCCGGTGTCTGCCGGGGGCTGGTGGCCACAGCGGGCGGACAGGCCCGGGCCATGAACTGTCATGCCACACGCTGGTGGATACGCCTTGAGGGGCACCGTGGCCCGCGCATGAGCCGCAACGAGGCTTCGGCAGTGGTGGAGAGACTGGAAAGGCTGCGGGCGGAGCTTACAGGCCGTTTTCCGACGGCAGCATGCCCAGAGCGATGAAGGCCTGCCGGATGAGCGGCAGCTTTTCCGGCGGGCAGGGCTTTTTTCGGGGATATGGTGAGGTGCGGGGCCGCTTGGGCATGCCAAGCAATTCCTTGGCATGGGCGATATGGCACGGGGCTACTCCCGCCCCATGCCGAGCCTCGGGATGCTGCTTCGCATACAGCTCCTTGCACATGGCCAGAATTTCCTTATAGGTCGCCATACTTTTCTCCTGGTGACCGGATGACAGTGGCGGGGGCGTTGCAGCGCCCCCACCGACGGGTCTGACAAGCCCGCCACGGCCCCACGGAGAGAAAGAACGGAGCTCTCCCCGCAGAGTATCCGCCGACTGTAGTGCTCGGGACGAGCGCGCACCAGCCTATCAGGGCGGGCACCGGGGCGCAACCCATAACCGTTAGAGATGGAGACTATTACTGATATCCGCTGCCGCCATTGCGGCAAACTGTTGGCCAGAGGCTGGATAGTTGAAGCATCCCTTGAGCATAAATGCCCCCGCTGCGGGGCGTATAACCTCTTGCGGGCCACGCGCCCCGATCATGCAGGCCGTGGAGCCTCTCCTGTGGAGGCACCGTGGCCGCAAAACGCAGACGACCATATCATCCGCCGGTCCTGAGCGACTGGCTGCCGCCCCTGGCCGGACCGCCCGGCTACATCATGGGGGAAACAGGGCCGCAGGGATTCGGCACGGCCGACTTCTATGTGGCCCAGATACCCTGCGCCACGGCCCGCGCCGTCATCATCGAGCACCATTACAGTCACCGCGTGGTCAATAACAGCTACCTGCACCTGGGCGTCTTCCGCGAAGGCGCGTTCGAGGGCGTCCTGCAATGGGGCTATGCCCTCAACCCGGCCAGAGCTGGCAAGGTCGTGGAAGGCACCGTGCAGGGCCAGTACATGGAACTGAACCGCATGTGGCTGTCGGACGATGCCCCGCGCAACAGCGAGAGCCGGGCCATCAGCTACGCCCTGAAATACATCCGTCGCGCCTGCCCGTCCGTGGCCTGGGTACAGTCCTATGCGGACGAACGCTGCCAGGGCCTGGGCGTGGTCTATCAGGCGTGCTCATTCCTCTACCTGGGATTCCACGAGAGCCCGTTTTACGAGTTGGACGGCGAGGTCTACCATAAATTGCTGGTAACGGCCCACCGCAAGAGCGGCAAGCGTGGAGCATACCTGCGGGCCAATTTGGACCGGGCAAAGCTGCACAAGCTGCGCCAATACCGCTACGTCCGCTTCCTGAAAACGGACTGGATCAAGCGCCTGCGCATGCCGATACTTCCATACCCCAAACGACAACCGGACTAACAAAAAAAAGGCGGGATTTCTCCCGCCTTGCTTTTTGCTTTTCTGCTGCCAATACGCGCGCAAATTGCTGCCAATAGCGCCGCGAACTTATTCTGTCTAACCCGCAGGCTGCGCCAGAAAGAAAACAAAAAAGTCTTTCAGCAACAAAAAAAGCCCTCACGGAGGATTCCGTAAGGGCTTATTTTTTATGGAGCCAGCTAAGAGACTTGAACTCTTGGCCTGCTGATTACGAATCAGCTGCTCTACCAACTGAGCTAAGCTGGCGGACGGCTTGTTATGTCAAAATATGGCCGGACTGTCAAGCGGAAATATGCCCGGCCCCGGGATCAGTCCGCAGTCCTCTCCAGATACAGGGGAATGACGTGCAGGCTGCGGCTGACTTCCTCGGTATGGCCCAGCCACCAGCGGACCTTGTCGCCGGGCCAGCCCAGTTTTTCCGCCACGGCACGGGCCACGCCCGCCACATTGAGGATGGGATGGCGCTGGAAGACCTGCGGCAGTCCGTAGGTCAGATTGCAGGCAAGACATTTTCCGGGACGCTGATGCAGCTCAAAGGCCAGTTCCGCCTTCCCTTCTCCTTCGGAGCGGCAGACCAGAACGATGTCATAAGCGCCTTCCTCAGCGCCGCCGAACAGTGCGTCGAAAAAAGCCTCAGTGCGTTCCGGAGGGAACACACTTTCAAGAAAGGCCTTATCAAGAACCTTGCTCATATTGCCTCCAGCCCGACAACGGGCAAGAAAATTTCAAAAGCTAAAGATAGCGTTTTTTTTCATAAAAGACAAATCCGCCCGTCAGCAAGGCTGACACAAGGGCCGCAACCAGTCCGGCACACTGGGCAGGTCCCGCAGGCAGACGTCCTGCCTGGGCAGGCGCTCCAGCCGAAAATCCGCCAGCAGATCCGCTGCCGCCAGCGGTCGCATGTCCGGGCGCAGACCGGCCAGACGGGCCAGCACGCCCACGATCTCCGCCGCCGCGACACCCTGGCGGCGCAGCTCGCGCACCCCCAGGCTCTGATGGCGCTTGGCCAGCCGCTCCCCCTGTCCGTCCAGAAGCAGCGGGATGTGCGCATAGGCGGGCGGTTCGAAGCCCCACAGACGCAGCAAGGCCAGCTGGCGCGGCGTGGACGTCAGTATGTCGCGGCCCCGTACCACCTGGGTAATGCCCATCAGGGCGTCGTCCAGGGCCACGGCCAGCTGATAAGCCACCACACCGTCGGAACGGCGCAGGGCAAAATCGCCGCCGCAGTCCTCCAGAGTAAACGACTGCTCGCCCAACAGGCCGTCCTGAAAATGGAAACGTCCCTCGGGGCAGCGCAGGCGCAGGCAGGCACGCCGCCCCTGGGCCTCGCGCTGACGCCGTTCTTCCGGGCTCAGATGACGGCAGGTACCGGGATAAGGGGCCCCGGCATCATCCACATGGGGCGCTCCGGCCAGCTGGCGCAGCTCCTTGCGGGTGCAATAACAGGGATAGACCAGCCCGGCACGGTCCATGGCATCCAGCGTCGCATCATACAGGGCCGCGCGGGCGCTCTGGAAATAAGGGCCGCACGGGCCCTGCTCCGCCATGTCGCCCTCGTCCGGGATGGCACCGTCCACGGCCGGGCCTTCGTCCCAGTCCAGCCCCAGCCAGCGCAGATCCTCCACCAGAGCCTGGGCATATTCGGGACGCGAACGCTGGGGGTCGATGTCCTCCATGCGCAGGACAAGCGTCCCTCCGGCGCTGCGCACCGCCAGCCAGGCCAGGAGGAAGGCCCAGGCATTGCCCAGATGCATGTAGCCCGTGGGGCTGGGGGCCAGCCGTCCCCGCACGGGACGGGAAGAGGCTGACGGCGCAGGATGGTAACGATAGGCTTGCAGGCTGCGGGGCAGTGCGCAGGGGATGGTCATGCCGCCTCCGAAAACGCCCGTACGGGCCGTCTGTGTATCATGAAGGATATGAACGAAAGGGGAAGGGCCCCCTGACAGGAGCGCCCTTCCCCTTTGGGAAAATCTGTCTGCGCGGAGACTATTTCTTGTTCCACGGCATGCGGGCCAGCAAAAGACCCAAGCCGCAGAAGCCCGTCACCCCGGCAAAGACCAGGCCCGCGCCCACGAAAGCGCTCAGCCAGAGCCACTGGGGCCAGGCGAGGCTCAGGGCCAGGCCCAGCAGCACCATGCCGCCCGCGCCGATCTGGATCTGGCGGAACATGGGCAGGCTGCGGCGGCTGCGCACCACGGGGAGACCGGCCTTGTCCCAGGCCGTGGCCCCGCCTTCCATCTGCCAGGCCTCACCGGCGGCCAGCTGTTCCAGAAGGTCGCTGTTGTTCTTGGTGCGGCGGCCCGAGTTGCAGGTGAAGACCACGGGCTTGTCCGTCACGGGGCGGAAATCCTGCCAGCGGATGACCGACAGGGGGGCGATCTCCGCGCCTTCGATGCGCAGGGACTCCACTTCATCAGGTTCGCGTATGTCCACGAGCCGGATCTCGCCGGCTTCCAGTTTCCTTTTGACATCCTGGGGGCTCATGAGAGGAAGCATGATCGACTCCCGTCTATGCCGGGCCCGGGGCCCGGGTCATGCCGCCCTCCCGTTGCGGACGAAAGGACGGACTATTTCTTGGTATTGCGTCCCTGCTTGCCGGAGCTCTTCTTGCTGCTGCTCTTTTTCTGGACGCTGCTCTTGCTTTTGCTGCGACTGCTTTTCTTGACGCTGCTCTTGCTTTTGCTGCGACTGCTTTTCTTGACGCTGCTCTTCTTGCTGCTGTCCTTCCGGCTGACGCTGCTCTTGCTCTTGTTGCGGCTGTTGTTCTTCTTGACGCTGCTCTTCTTGTCCCGCGAGCTCTTCTGGCTGACACCGGCCTTGCTCTTGCTGCGGCTGTGCGAGATCTCGCGCACGGCCTGCTCTTCGGCATAGGCGGCCATGCGCAGTTCCTCGGCACTGAAGGCGTCGCTGCCTTCCACGCGCCGGGCTCCCATGAAGGTAGTCCTGAAATACGGGTCGTCAAGGCTGTTGATGCGCACGCGCGTCCGGCGACGGGGGCTGTGGACGAATTTCCCGTCCCCCACATAGATGCCGGTGTGGTAGCCGCGGCGGGGATGGTGGAAGGCCACGATGTCACCGGCGCGCATGTCTTCCACGCGGGTGATGCGCTTGCCTACGGCCGACTGTTCCCGGGCCGTGCGCGGCAGGTTGATGCCCACGCTCTTGTAGGCCCACTGGACGAGGCCGGAGCAGTCGAAGCCGCCGGGATTGCGCCCGCCGGGCACATAGGGGGTACCGATGGCGGAACGGGCCACCTGCACGGCCTTGGCCTGCCGGGGACCGCCCTCCTCGGCGCTTTCATCGAAAACGGCTTCATAGGAACGGCGGAAGCGGGCTTCCTGCGCCGCGCGCTGGCGCTGCGCATACCAGGATTCTTCAGGATAACCGGAAGAGCCGGACCCGGAATGGGAGGCGCAACCGGCGCTCAGGGCCAGCAGGCCCATGGCAAGGGGTATCAGCAGTCTTGGGACAAGACGCATGCTTTCTCCGGGGTAAGAAATCGCAACCAAAAACGGGGGAAAGGGCCCGGGCGGCAGGGAAAAGCCCCGCATGCCGCCGGCAAAGGGACAGTCCCTGAGGGGGACAGGACGACGGCCGGACAGCCTGCCCTGCCCCAAGGCCATACGAAACTTGGGCTTGAGAGTATTAGCACAGGCTGCTGTCAAGTGTAAAAAACTTTTTGGGAAAAATTTTTTGACCGCAGTATCGTGCAAAAAAAGGAAGCCGGGGCTCTCCCGGCTTCCTCAGGTGTGGGCTAGGCCTGTTCGTCCTGCGTTCGCAGGTCGCGTTCGATGCAGGCAAAGGCATTGTGGCTGTGGATGGATTCCATGCTCTCCACTTCCACGCGGAACCAGCGCACATGCTCGTGCTCCGTCAGGCGCTGGGCCACGTTGCGCACCACGTCCTCCACGAAGGTGGGCTGGGCGAAGGCGTGCTCGGTGACGTATTTCTCGTCCTCGCGCTTGAGCAGGGTGTAGACGGCGGACGAGCCCGAAGCCTCGGCCATCTCGATGAATTCCTCGATCCAGCTGAAACCCGACATGCGCACGGCCAGATGGATCATGGTGCGCTGGCTGTGCGCGCCCTCGCGGCTGATGGCCTTGGAGCAGGGACACACGGTCATCACGGGCACGTCCACTTCCAGCAGGAAGGACTGGCCCTTCTCGTCCAGCTCGCCGGTCAAACGGCATTCATACGAGATGATGCTCTTGATGCCCGACGAGGGCGCGGGCTTGTGCACGAAATAGGGGAAGCAGAAGCGCACATAGGAGCGGCGCGCCTCCAGGCGTTCCTTGACCGTGGCCAGCAGGCGGCGCACCGACTGGTAGTTGATTTCGTCGTTCCATTCTTCCAGCGCTTCGATGAAGCGGCTCATGTGCGTGCCCTTGAACGAGGCGGGCAGATCCACACCAAGGTCCACCCGGGCCACGGTCTGGCGGCTGCCCTGGGCGCGGTCGCGCACCAGCAGGGGCACGGTGATGCCGCGGATGCCGACGCGGTCGATATTGATGGGAACCTTGGGGGCATGGCGTTGCACGTCTTCCATTATGCGAGATCCTGTCCTGTAGTTGTACCGCTGAAGGTGCCGTGCTTGACACCCTTGCAGGAAATGAGCTTGTCGGCCAGCGCCCGCACGCGGGCGGCCTCGCCTTTGAGGATGAGCACCTCAAGGCAGTTATGATGGTCCAGATGCACATGCAGGGTGGCGATGATGATGTCATGCTCGTCGTGCTGCATCTGGGTCAGGCGGCGGGCCAGGTCGTTCTTGTGATGGTCATAGACCAGGGTCAGCGTGCCTGCGCCCTGGCCGTCGGCCTGTTGCCACTCCTCGGCCACAAGGGCCTTGCGGATGAGGTCACGGATGGCTTCGGAGCGGTTGCTGTAGCCCTTGACGGCGCACAGGGCGTCGAAAGGTTCCAGCAGCTCTTCATCCAGAGAAACACCAAAACGTGTCAGTTTTCCCATTGTTCGCCTCATGCGGCCGGGACACCGTCCGGCGGTGCCCGGTGGTGAATCTAGCAAAATCTTCCTGAAAATCCAGAGGCCTTTCCCCGCCCCTGCCCGCCGGAACGGCGCCTTTCACGAAAAAACGTGCCGGGAAAGGGGCGGACAGGCCGGATGTCGGCCACAGGTGCGCGCCCGTCATGCCGGGCCGCTGCGGCAAGGGATACAAAAGGCCCCTGCCTGCGCATGTTGCCGCATGCCTTGCGGGGACAAGCCCCTCACGCAGGCAACGGGGGCCGGCTACCGGGGCGGGAGGGCTCCAGGGCCCACGATCCGGGCCTACGCGGGCCGGACGCGGCGGCGTATCTCCCATACGGCCACCGTGACGGGCACGGGCTGGGCATACAGGGGTTCCACACGCTCGGTGAACACGCGCCGCCCTTCCAGACCGCCGCCGTGCAGGGCCTGCAAAAAGGCCTCGTACACGCCGCGCCCGGGCTCGGCCACCCAGGCCGCGCCGTCGTCGGCCAGCACGTGGGAAAGAAAGTGCATCACCGGCGCCACGAAGCGCTTTTCGTACATGATGTCGCCGCCCCACAGGCGGAAGATGCTGCGAGGCCGCACGGCGGGCTGCCGCCAGTCCATGACGGTCCACAGGGGCGAGGTCACCCCGTTGTGCCGGGCGTTGAGGCTGGCGAAGTGCAGGGCCTCTTCCTCATAGTCCATGCCGATGACCTGCGCGCCCAGCCACTGGCCCACCATGGCCGTGAGCCCCAGGCCGCAGCCCAGGTCGAGGCAGGGACGCCCGGCGATCTCGGCGCGGCGCTCTTCCAGCCAGCGGCACAGGGCGATGCTGGACGGCCACAGTTCCGTCCAGTAAGGCAGGCGTTCGTCCTCGAAGTTCTGCGGATCGTCCAGCATGGCGTTCCACAGGGTCTCCAGGTCGGCGGCGCGCTGCAGGCGCCACAAACGGCCGCAGGCCCGCACGGAGATGAAAGGCGTGTAGGCCGTCAGGCCGTGGCTTTCCTCTTCGGCTCCGGGAGCGGTCTCCGCCGCCGGAGCTTCCGTACTGTTGCAGGCCAGTCCGGCCTGTTCCAGCAAGTTTCCCAATCGCGTATCCATCCCGCAAGCATAGCGTATCGGCCCCCATCTGTACAGACGACGGATTGTGTCCTGCCCCCCCTTTTGCTATGCTGCGCCCGTACCTGCACGCACGGATGCGGCCCGCCGCAGGCTGCCGGAGATCCCGGCGCCCCGCGACCCTGCCGCCCCGTCGGCCGCAGGAGGATCTTTTCCTACAGGAAGCTTATGGGACAGGATATTTTCGACGTCATCATCGTGCTGGTCCTGACGGCCTTCGCGGCCCGCGGGTTCTGGACCGGCTTCGTGGGCGAGGTCGCCGGGCTGATCTCCATCGTGGGCGGCTTCTGGGTCTCCCACCATTTCCACACCGTGCTGGCCCCGCACCTCACCTTCATCACCGAACCGGCCTGGCGCAACATCGCCAGCTATGTGCTGCTCTTCCTGGGCGTGCTCATCGCCGTGGGCCTGCTGGCGCGGCTGCTGCAAAAGCTGCTGGCCTTCTCCTTCGTGGGCTGGATCGACAAGCTCACCGGCGGCCTGCTGGGCCTGGCCAAGGGCGTGCTGCTCTGCGCCGTGGTCCTGCTGCTGTTACAAAAGCTCTTCGGCGATGCCGAGTTCCTGCGCCATTCGCGCGCCCTGCCCTACTTCAATTCCCTGATAAGCCAGGTGCGCGGCTGGCTGCCGCCTGACCTCATCAGCCGTTTCGGACTTTAACCCTCCACAAGGAACAGTTTCATGAAAAGCGCTCTGGAAGAATTGCAGGCCGTCATCGAACGGCTGACCGATGCCGAGAACGGCTGCCCCTGGGACAAGGAGCAGACCCCCGAAAGCCTGACCGAATACCTCATCGAGGAAAGCCACGAGCTGGTCAGCGCCATCCGCTCCGGCAACACGGCCGACGTGTGCGAAGAACTGGGCGACGTGGCCTTCCTGCTGCTCTTCGTGGCCCATCTGTACCAGAAGCGCGGCCAGTTCAGCCTAGACGACGCCCTGAACAACAACCGGGCCAAGATGGTGCGCCGCCATCCCCATGTGTTCGGTGACGTGACCTTCGACAATCTGGACGAGCAGCTCAAGACCTGGGAAAAGATCAAGCGCGCCGAGCACACCGATGCCGAAGGCAAGCCCCAGGGCCTGTTCGACTCCCTGCCCTCCAGCCTGCCGCCGCTGACCAAGGCCTACCGCATCCACTCCAAGGCCGCCCGCGTGGGCTTCACCTGGCCCGAGGACGAAGAAGTGGAACAGCAGGTGGAAGCCGAATGGCTGGAATGGCTGGACGCCTCCGCCGGGGACGACGCCGAAGCCCAGAAGCACGAACTGGGCGACCTGATCTTCAGCATCACCGAGATGGGCCGCCGCAAGGGCATCAAGGCCAGCGAAGCCCTTGACCTGGCCACGGCCCGCTTCCTGCGCCGCTTTGCCCGCATGGAAGAATTGGCCCGGCAGCAGGGGAAGGACTTCCCCGACCTGTCGCTGGATGAGAAGGACGAGCTGTGGAACGCGGTCAAGGAAGAAGAAAAGGCCGCCCATTAGCGACCTTTGCCCTTTGGCGGCTTTTGGCGGTCGTGCTGGCCCTGCTGCTCTGCGCCTGTTCGCAGGAGGTCATGGGCCCGCACGGCCGCAAGCCGATGCTCCTGTCCGGGACGGAACGCCCCGACAGGGCCCCCGGCAGCCTGCTGCGCGCCGATCCCGGCTATATCCAGTGGCTGGAACGCCAGTCCATGCTGGGCAATGCCGACGACCTGGCCGCCGAGGTCTCGGGCTCGGAACGCCTGTGGGGCAACAGCGGCAGCAATGACCGCCTGCCCCTGCTGCTGGACGCCGCCCCCTGCTGGCTGGAGGTCAATCCCCACACCCTGCGGGGCAAGGCCACGGCCATGCAGTCCCTGGCCCGCTCCGGCACCCTGGAAGCCTTCCGGCGGATGGGCTTTTCCGGCCTCTACCTGTCCCCGTCCCAGGAACAGGGCGCCCTCTGGCACAACCAGCTCCGCCCCGATTTCGGCACGGGCACCACGTCCCTGGCCTTCGACGCCCGCAGCGGCGATGACGAACAGTTCGCCCGGCTCAACGCCCGTGCCGCCACCAGCGGCTTCCAGCTGGGCGGCTCCCTGCCCCCGGCCGCCACAGGCCTGGGCCCGGACTTTTTCCTCCAGGCCCGCCACGCCAGCCGCTTCAGCGGTCTGTACGCCATGATGGAGGCCCCCTCCTCCCTCTGGAGCACGCTGCCCGCCTCGCCCCAGGAATGGGAATGCCTCCCCCTCAACGCCCGGCAATGCCGCGCCCTCACCGACAAGGGCCTGCTGCCCCCGGCCCTGCTGCGCGACAGCCTGCCCTGGGCCACGCCCGGCGGCTGGGCCGTCACCGGCGAAGTGCGCGGGGCCGACGGCAAGCCCCGGCGCTGGCTCTACCGCTATGCGGGCAACGTGCTGCGCCCCGTGCTGCTCTGGCAGGATCCCTCGGGACAGGCCCGGCGCGTGCTCTCCGCTGCCGTCATCCGCCATACCGGCCTGCAGCAGCAGACCCTGGCCGGGCTGCACCTTGAAGCCATCATGGGCCTGGACGTGCCGCCCGACGGCGGAGTTCCCTCCCCCCGTGACCAGCTGGCCCCCGGTCTGGAGGCCCTGGATGCCCTTGCCCGCGAGATCCACCGCTACGGCGGCTGGGCCATGCAGGCCGACATCCTGCCCCCGTCGCTGATGCCCCTTATCCAGCGGGCCCCCGTGGACCTGACCCGCGATACCGTCACCAGCCCCGCCGCCGAATATGCCCTGCTCACCGGCGATGCCGCGCCTCTGGCCTCATTACTGCGCCAGTCCATGGACAGCGGAGTCCGGCAGGAAGGTCTGGCCCGCGGTCTGCACCAGTGGCAGGGCGTGGACTGGCGTCCCCTGCGCGACCTGCCCGGTGGCGAGGCCCTGTTCCAGCGTGCCTGCCGTCTTGCCGGCCTGCATGACGACGAGTATTTCTGGCCCACCACGCCCGCCGGACTGGCCCGGGAAGCCCTTGGGCGCAAGCCCGATGCCGTTCCCGCCCGCGACCGGCGCGACACGGAACTGGAAGAAGCCAGCCTGCTGCTGCTTGCCTGGCGTGTGGGCCTGCCCGGTCTGGTCTTCGTGAGCCCGCAGGAATTGCAGGGCGCCCTGCCCCTGCCCAAGTCCACGCCGGGCACGGCTGCCAGCGCCGGTCTCGTCCCCCTTCTGGAGCCGGAGACCGCAGCCGGAGAAGTGGAGCCCGCGCCCCTGGCCTTTGGCCCGCTTTCGGAAGAGCTGCGCCTGCCCCGGAGCCCGGCAAGCATCATGGCGCGGCTGCTGCATGCCCGCGCCGTCTCCGGTGTGGCCCGGGGCCGGCTTTTGCGCGTGGTCAGCGGCCCTGCCGGGACTCTGGCCACCGTCACCCGTCTGCCTGACGGCAGCTGCTGGGTGCTGGCCGCCAACTTCGGCAGCGCCAGCGCCACCCTCCGCATCCCCCTGCCCGTTTCCGGGGCAGCGCAAGATATCGTTGAACAGACGTCCCTGGCTGTCCGGGGAGGTCTGACCGTGACCCTGAACGGCCGTTCTGCCCGGCATTATCTGGTCGGAGCCGCCGCATCGCCCAAGGAGCCATCATGACAGAAAAAACTCCCGATGCCGCCAGCAAGCTGGCCTGCCCTGAAGAGGAGATCCCCATGGGCATGACGCCCTGGTCCCAGCTGGACGAAGAGGCCCGGGCCCGGGTAAGCCGCCCCGCCCCCGCCGACGGCCAGAAGAGCCCGGCCCCCGGCACAGCGTCTGTGGCCCCGGAACCGGCGCCCGCACCGCAGGCAGAGGCCCCCATCCCCATGCCCGCCACGGAGGCCGTACAGCCTGAAGAGGCCCCGGCCGCTCCCGAAGCGCCCGTTGCCGCGCCGGTGGAAAGCCCTGCCGCTGCCCCCTCGCCGACGTCCGAAGCGCCCCTGAGCATGGAAGCCGGGGAAGCGCCTGCGGCCCCGGCCGAGGCTGCCCAGTCCGTACCTGCGACCGAACCTGCCGTCACCGCCGAAGAAAAGGCCGACGGCAGCGAAGCCCCTGCGGAGGACATCGCTGCCTATGCCGTCGCGGCTGCCGCCATGGCCGAGGCGCCCCGCAGCGGACGTCGCGGTCTGGCCACCATGCAGCCCGCTGCGATGGATGAACAGATCCCGGCAGCCGAAGCAGCTCCCCTGCCGGAAGAAGGCCAGGCGCCCGCCCCGCAGGCAGACGCCCCGGCCGCTCCCGCCGCGCCTGCTGCCGCGCCGGTGGCCGAGCTGGAAGCCGGGCCTGCCCAGAAGGCCTTTGCCGTACTGGCCAAGATGGGCCCCCTGGCCCTGCTCCTGCTCCTGGCCTGCCAGCTCTGGCCCACCTTCCTGACCGGCGGCCTGTACTGCCCGCCGGAAATGAAACTGATGGATACCGTCCGTGAAGCGCTGGCCAGTGGACAGTGGTTCGCGCCCCTGCATAACGGTGATGCCCAGCTGCCCGTCTTCGTCTGGATGCTGGCCGCCCTCGACCTGGTGGCCCGCATGGTGCCGCAGCTTTCGGCCTTCGTCTGGCCGGCGGGCGCCGCTCTGGGCGGGCTGGCTTGTCTGTGGGGCACCTGGGCCCTGAGCCGTGCCGCCGGTTTCGGCCCGCAGGCCGCCCTGGCCTCCGGCCTGATCCTGCTCTCCAGCCTGCTGTTCCCGCAGCTGGCGCATTTCATGGGCCCGCAGGGGCTGGCTACCGGTCTGTGCCTGCTCTCCATGGCCTTTTTCTGCATGGGCTGGAAAAAGGAACACGCCTGGATCTCCCTGCCGCTGGCCTTCCTGACCTCCGGTCTGGCCGCGCTGACCGGCGGCCTGGTCTTCCTGATCCTGCCCCTGCTGACCAGCCTCGTCCACCTGTTCTGGACCTGGCGCATCCGTCGCGCCCAGCGCTTGGACGCGCTGGCGGGCTTCCTCCTGCTCCTGCTGCTGGGTACCCTCTGGGCCGCCGCCATCATCTTCTGGGTGCAGGCCGAAGGCTACGCCCAGGCCGTGTCGGGCAAGTTCATCAGCCTGCCCTGGCCCCTGCCCGCCTTCTGGTGGCTGGCCCCGGCGCTGGCCGTGCTCGGCCTCCTGCCCTGGCTCTTCGTGGTCACCGGCGTCAACTGGGGCCGCGTGTTCGCCACCAGCTGGAAGACCCTGCGGGCCAGCCGCAAGGAAAACAGCGGCAGTTCCTTCCTCTGGATCGCCCTGTTCTTCTCCCTGCCCCTGTCCCTGCTGGGTTCCGGTCTTGCCGGTGCCACGCCCGCGCTCTGCCTGCTGGCCATCCTGCTGGGCCGCGCCCTGGTCCGCATGGGCAGCCTGGGCAGCAAGTTCTTCTATCTGGTCATCGCCCTGCTCTTCCTGCATGCGGGCATGCTGCTGGCCGCCCTGCACTTCCCCGTGGCGCTGGAATGGCTCCGCACGTCCACCTCGCTGGCCATCCCCCAGCAGTATGAGGCCCTGCTGACCAGTCTGGATGCCCTGCCCGTCCTGGGCGGCCTGTGCATCGTCTTTGCCGTGCTGCTGGCCCGCTTCACCCGCCGCGCCTGGCCCGGCGGCTCCCTGCTGGTCTGCACCCTGTTCGCCATCCTCCTGGCCCAGCCCGCCCACCTGTGGCTGGCTCCCCAGCTGGCCGGACATGCCGAGCTCAAGCTCGCCGCCGCCCAGCCCCTGAACGCCGCTGCCCCTGCCGCTCCGGCCGCTGTTGAGGAAAGCGCGGCTCCTGCGGCCCCCGAAGCTGCTGCCGAAACGGCCGCACCGGAAACGCCCGCTGCTGATGCGGCAGCTGCTGAAGCGGCCCCGGCCCCTGAGGCCGCTGCTCCGGCTGAAGCCGCCCAGGCCCCGGAAACGCCGGAAGCCACCGCTCCCGCGACTGATGCCGCCGCTCCTGCGGAAACGCAGGCTGCCCCGGCCGAGGAGGCTGCGGCCCCTGCTCCCGCGGAAGGCACGCCCGCGCCTGCGGAAAACGCGCAGCCTGCCGAACCCATGCAGGAGGCGCCCGCCGTGCAGACCCTGCCCGCGGGCCCCGAACACGGCGCGCCCATCCCGCCGGAAGCCGTTCCGGCCCAGTAAGCGCCCGTCCATAGACCAAAAACAAGGGGAGAGCCTGCCAAGGCCCTCCCCTTTTGCGTTTCCTGTTTCCTTGCCCAGCGGGAACTCCACACGCCAGCTTCGGCAAAGACTCCCGCACCTGTCTGCTGCCGGGCTGCCTGCCGCCCCACATTTCGGACAGCGGGACTGTGACAGCATCTCTTTATCCCTGCCGGACGGCATATCCGCGGACATTCGGAAAGGATGCCGTCCGAGATGGCGGATCTCCCCTAGCGACACGACACCACACCAACAAATGCGAACGTACCGGACCTGTCTCCATATCGTACCGTAAAGCAGGGAGGCCACCAGTCCCGCCCTCTGTTTGGGAGACAGCTCTTCTTCGTTTGGCGCTTCCGTCCGTCGCCGCCGCTAAGGCTCTGAAGGCCTCACCGTGCAAGAAGAGCGTGTCCCACATCCGCCTGCCAGCAGGGAGGATGCAAACGGAACAAAGCCAAGCGGCATGAAAAAAGCGCCCATCCCTCACGGGACGGACGCCTTTTTTTCAGAACAGCAGGCAGGGGCCTGCGATGCTAGTGGGACATGCCCTCGTCAGGCATGCTCACCTTGAGCAGGCTGCCCAGATGCTTGCGGGCCAGCTCCACTTCGCTCTTGTCCACGACGGGCATATCCTTGGGACGGGCCTGCAGGTCATTGCCGTCTTCCACGATGACAAGCGCTGCGGCCATGCGGCCCATGACGCAGAAGAAGCGCCGGGCATCCCAGCCCTTGGCTTCCACCCAGCGGGCGGCATCCTCAGGATAGAGGAAATCCGCCTTGCCCCTGCGGGCCACGGGATGGGCCTCGATCCTGTTCTCACGGGCCCAGCTGCGGAACTGGGGCAGCACATCGAGAAAGCGCAGCAGTTCCTTTTCTTCCACCGGGCTCTGCCCGTCATAGACCGTCATCACGGCGGCCGCTTCCACGTCCACCGGGGCGACCACGGTCAGGCCGCACAGCAGCAGGCCGCAAAGCAGCCCGCTGGCCAGCCAGCCTTGGCATCCTGTTTTTCTCATCAAGCAACAAGCCTCGCTTAGTACTGCACGGCGCTGATCTTGGAGAGCCTGTCCATATTGTGGTAGGATTCCACATAGCGCAGGGTCCCGGTCTTGCCGCGCAGCACCAGGGAATGGGTCACCGCATGACGGGCGCTGTAACGCACGCCACGCAGGAAATCGCCGCCGGAGATACCCGTGGCGGCAAAGAAGCAATCATCGCTGCGCACCAGGTCGTGCACGGTCAGCACTTCGCGGATGTCGATGCCGGCCTCGTTGATGGCTTCCTTCTCCACATAGGACTGGGGATCCAGACGGGCCAGTATCTGGCCGCCCATCCCCTTGATGGCGCAGGCCGCCAGCACGCCTTCGGGGGTGCCGCCGGTGCCCATCATGACGTCGACTTCGGAACGCGGATCCACGGCCATCAGGGCGCCGGCCACGTCACCGTCGGTATGCAGCTGGATGCGGGCGCCCGTGCTGCGGATGTCTTCGATGAGCTTCTTGTGACGGGGCTTGTCCAGCACGAAGACCACCAGGTCCTGCACGTTCTTGCCCAGGGCGCGGGCCACGTTGCGCAGGTTGACGTCCACCGGGGCGTCCAGATCGATCACATCGCGGGCCTCGCGGGCCACCACCAGCTTCTGCATGTAATAGCTGGGGCCGGGGTTGAACATGCTGCCGCGCGGCGCCACGGCCACCGTGGAGATGGCATTGGGACGGCCATAGGCCAGCAGGCTGGTGCCTTCCACAGGGTCCACGGCCACGTCCAGCTGCGGGCCGTCGCCCATGCCGACCTTTTCACCGTTGTACAGCATGGGGGCGTGGTCCTTTTCGCCTTCACCGATGACCACGATGCCGTCCACATGCAGGGTGGAAAAACTGTTGCGCATGGCGTCCACGGCGGCGCCGTCACCGGCCTCCTTGTTGCCGCGGCCCAGCCAGCGGGCCGAAGAAAGCGCGGCGGCTTCCGTGATGCGAACGATGTCAAGAGCCAGGTTTTTCTCTGGTGCTTCAGGCATGGTCTCTCCTCCAGATGCGAATGATGTCTGTCTACGCTCCTGCGAGCGCTCCGGCGGCCATGCTCGTTCCCGCAGCCGCCTTCCCTTGGTATCAAATATCGTGCGCCTTGCGGCGCGTCCCCTTTTCCTCGGATAGCACGCGCCCCTACGGCATGCGGTAGCGCCCGGCCACCGGCACCTGCCAGCCCGTGCCGAAGGGCATGCGGCTGATGTGCAGGCCCAACGGCTCCTGACGGCGCTTGAATTCCGCGGCGAACAGCTTGCGGCGCACTTCCTTGCGCAGGCCCTCGTCGGCTTCCTGGGGCTGGGCCGCCGTCTGCCCGGCAAAGATCAGGCTCTCCAGCACCGGGTCCAGCACGTCGTAGGGCGGCAGGGAATCCGAATCCTTCTGCCCGGGCCGCAGCTCGGCCGAGGGGGCCTTGTCGAAGATGGCCTGCGGGATGATGGTGGCCTGACGGTGATGGTTGTACCAGCCTGCCAGGGTGTAGACTTCGGTCTTGGTCAGGTCGGCGATGACGCCCAGCGCGCCCACGGTATCGCCGTACAGGGTGCTGTAGCCCACGGCGCACTCGCTCTTGTTGCCCGTGTTGAGCACCAGCGCCCGCGCCCGGTTGGCCAGCGAGGACACCATGATGCCCCGGATGCGGGCCTGCAGGTTCTCGAAGGTGGTGTCACCGGGGAAGGTCTCGAACAGGTCGAGCCCCGGCGCCAGCGCCGCGGAAAAACTCTCCATGACCGGCTCGATGGGCAGGGTCAGGGTCCGCACTCCCAGATTCTTGGCCAGCTCCAGCGAGTCGGTCACCGAACCTTCGCTGCTGTAGGGCGACGGCATGAGCACGGCCGTCACGTTGTCCGCGCCCAGGGCCTCGGCAGCCACACAGAGCACCAGGGCCGAATCCATGCCGCCGGAAAGGGCCACGATGGCCTTTTCCAGACCGCACTTGCGGACGAAGTCCCGCACGCCCAGGGTCAGGGCGTCCCAGATGGCTTCGGGCAGGCAGGCGGGACGCGGATGCACGATGCCGCCGCTGCCCGCGGTGTCCACCAGCAGCACGTCCTCGGCAAAGGCCTTGCCGCGGGCCAGGATCTGCCCCGTGGGGTCGAAGGCCAGGCTCTGGCCGTTATAGACGCGGCTGTCGTTGCCGCCCACCATGTTGACGGAAAAAAGATGTACATGATGCCGCGCCGCCACATGCGAGAGCATCTGCTCGCTCAGGCGCTGCACCCCCTTGCTGAACGGCACCGCCGCCATGTGGACGATGGCGTCCACACCGCGCTGCACCAGCTCCATGAGCGGGTTGTGGCCGCTGGCGTACTGGGTCTTCCAGAAGGCGCCGTCCTCGGTGGCCGATTCCTGGCACAGCACCACGCCAAGGCGCCAGCCGTCCAGGGCCAGGATACCGCAGGAGACGCCCCGGTCGAAGAAGCGGGCCTCGCTGTCCTGCCCGTAGGTCTGGTAGACCTTGCGCGAGACCACCGACCAGCGCCCTTTCTGCACCAGGATGGCCGCATTGGAGAGCAGGCCCGAGGCGTACACGCTGGCCACCGGCGCGCCCACCAGCAGGGGCGGCCCGTCCTGCAGGGCATCGGCCAGCATCTGCAACCCGGCCTTGCAGCCCTCGGCGAAGTCCTCGGCGCGCAGATAGCTGCCCGGGGCCACGCCGCACAGGGCCAGCTCGGGAGTGACGCACAGGTCGGCGCCCTGGGCGGCGGCCTCACGCACGGCGGCAAGGATGCGCTCGGCATTGCCGGCCACGTCACCGGTGACGGTATTGCATTGCAAGAGGGCGATCTTCATAGACGATCCTTATTCGATAAGGCCGTGCAGCGGGCCGCCCGGCGCGGCCAGGGCATCCACACGGCGTTGAACGACGGGGTCTTCCTCCAGGGCGGGCGCATGGAAGGGCTTGATGCGGGCATCCAGCAGCAGCGGCCCTTCGCAGGACCAGTGCCGCGCGCGGACCACGGCCCCGGTGCCGTAGACGTCGGCAGCGGGATCGGAACGGCTGAAGGCCACCCAGAGGAAATTGTCGAAGTCCGCGGCGCAGAAGGCGGCATCGTCCGCCACGACCACCAGCGGGAAGGCATCGCGCTGCGGCCAGTGGGCCAGGCAGGCGGCCAGCTCCTCCATGCGCGGGTCGGTCTCGTTGCGGCCCAGCTCATGACGGGGGCCGCGCAGCACCAGGATGCCCGGCCCGGCACAGCGGGCGTCGCCGAAGCCTTCGGGCAGCGACGGCAGGTCGTGCACTTCCAGCGCCAGTTCCCGGCGCTTCTCGCCCGCCGAGGCCCAGATGAGCTTGGAGCCTTCGTTGAGGGCAAAACCGGTGTAGTCCAGCGTATCCGTGGTGGAGCGGGTGATGAAGTGCAGGTCGCGCTCGAAATCGGTACGCTCCAGCAGATGCCGGAAAAAGGCCACGACGTCCCGCGCCCGCAGTCCCGGCGCATCCTCATGCGCGGCCACCAGCACGTATTTGGCCAGGGCCGTCTGCGTGGTGCCCAGCATGTGCAGGGCGGCGGTCAGCAGTTCGCGCGGGCGGCGCTGCGCCTCGTACGGCGTGTAGCGCTCGCTGCCCAGGGCCAGCAGCAGGGGGTGCACCCCGGCGGCGTCCACGGCGTGGACCTCGCGCACGCCCTGGAAGACCTGCGGCACCAGCGCGCCGGTGAGCTCGTGGATGAAATCGCCGAAGACCGTGTCTTCCTGCGGCGGGCGTCCCACAGCCGTATAGGGCCAGATGGCGCCGGTGCGGTGATGCACGGCCTCCACCTGCAGGACGGGGAAATCATGCTTCAGGCTGTAGTAGCCCACATGGTCGCCAAAGGGACCTTCGGGCTTGAGGTGCGGCAGGATGTGACCACTGATGCAGAAATCCGCCTCGGCCAGCACCGGCAGGGGCAGACGGCGGCTGTAATGCATGGCCGCACGGCAGCCCCCCAGCAGGCCCGCGAAGCGCAGTTCCGACAGGCCTTCGGGCAGGGGCATGACCGCCGCCACGGTGAAGGCCGGCGGCCCGCCCACGAAGATGTTCACCGGCAGGCTCTGGCCCCGCTTGAGGGCCTCGGCATGGTGCACGCCGATGCCGCGATGGATCTGGTAATGCAGGCCCACCTCGTCGGCGGCGTAGTCGTTGCCCGCCAGCTGCACACGGTACATGCCCAGATTGGAGGCATCCGGGCCGGGGCGTGCGGGATCCTCGCTGTAGACCAGCGGCAGGGTGATGAAGGGGCCGCCGTCCATGGGCCAGCCCACCAGACGGGGCAGGGCCGACAGGGCGCAGCGGTTCTCCAGCACGGGGGCCTTGGAGGTGCGGCGGGGCAGCATGTGCGGCAGCGCGGGCAGGGCCCGCAGGCTGCGCAGGGGATGCTTCAGGGCCGCGGCCGGATCGGCCTTGGCGGCCAGCACGGCTTCCACCCCGGCGAGGCTGTCGCGAAAAATGTAGTGCAGGCGCTCCGTGGTGCCGAAAAGGTTGGCCAGCATGGGGAAGGAGCAGCCCTTGACCCGCGTGAACAGCAGGGCCGGAGACTTGGAGCGGAAGGCCCGGCGCTGGATGTGCGCCAGCTCCAGATACGGGTCCACGGGCACGTCGATACGGCGCAGCTGCCCGACCTTTTCCAGATCGGCCACACATTCCTGAAGGTTACGGTAGCCCATCAGTCATCCTCCCCTGCCGGTTCCACCGGCGCCAGCGTACGTTCTCCCGCCAGCCAGCGGCCGAAGTCCGCCAGGATGCGGGCATGGTCGAAACAAATGGGCTGCGGCAGCCTGTCCAGAGGATAGAAGGCCGCCCGGGCCGCATCGTCCCCGGCTTTCAGGGCCGCCGCATCACGCGGACGCCCCACGAAGACCACGCTCATGGTATGGCGGCGCGGGTCACGATCCGGGCGCGAATACACGCCCAGCACGCCCAGCAGCTCCACATCGAGGCCGGTCTCCTCGCGCATCTCGCGCACGGCGGCATGTTCCACCTGCTCGCCGTCGTCCACGAAGCCTCCCGGCAGGGCAAAGCCGTGCGGCTCGTTGACACGTTCGATGACCACCACGCCCCGTTCGGGATCATAGATGACCACATCCGTGGTGGGCGCGGGGTTCAGATACCGGATGACGCTGTGACCGCAAGCGGGACAGGTGAGTTCTTTCTGCATGGGTGCCTCCAGTGGCGCATGGTACGCCAGCAGCATGTTGGCCGCAAGCTCCATGTTCGACAGGGATTCCGATGCTCCGGGATGCGCCTTCCGCCTTTGACGGCGGAGCGGGCTCAGGCCAGGTGCGGCGTGAAGCCCGCGGCCTTCAAAGCCTCCAGGCTGACGGCCCCCAGACGCAGCACGCGCAGGTCCGTACCGGCCAGCGGCTCCACGATGGTGGACGGCACGCCGCCTGCCGGGGCCGGGCCGCTGACCACCACGCCGTCGTCGGGCCCGGTCAGGGCCGCCAGCAGGCGTTCGTCCAGCTCCTCAGGCACACGGGCGGCCGCCTGGCCGCTGATGTTGGCGCTGCTGGCCGTCAGGGGCGCCCCGGCCAGACGGGAAAGCTGCGCCGCCAGCGGATGGGGCGTCAGGCGCACGGCAGCCTTGCCCTTGGGGTTCACCAGCTGCGGCGCCAGGGGCCGACGGCCTTCCAGCGGCGTCAGCCGGGCGGTCAGCACCACGGTCAGCGGGCCGGGCCAAAAGGCCGTCAGCAGCGCTTCGGGGGCCTGCTCCAGCGTCACATAGGGGCGCAGCAGGTCAAGGCTGCCCGCCAGCAGGGGCAGAGGCATATGGACGGGCCTGCGCTTGGCCTGATACACTCGCGCCACGGCCACGGCCTGGTCGGCACAGCAGCCCAGGCCGTAGAACGTCTCTGTGGGAAAGGCCAGCACGCCGCCATCACGCAGTCTGCGGGCGGCGTCTTCCGCCGTGGATATCTGACACAACGATCGAGGAATCATGACAGGGAAACCCTTGCGCCTGCTCAGTGTGGGCAAACTGAAAGTACCGTTCTGGAAAGACGCCGCCGCCCACTACAGCCAGCGCATCAACCGCTGGCGGCGTCTGGAATGTGTGGAAGTCCGGGACGGGGACCCCGCCCTGCCCCAGGCCCAGCGCAACGAGCTGGAAGGCCGCCGTCTGCTGGAGGCCCTAGGCCCGCAGGACGTGCCCCTGGTGCTGGACGAGCGCGGCATCACCATGACCTCGCCCCAGCTGGCCCAGCTGCTGCAAAAGATCGACAACAACGCCATGGGCCGCGCCTGTTTCATCATCGGCGGCGCCTACGGTCTGGACGAGGCAGTACGCCAGCGCGCCTGGAAGCTCGTCAGCCTCAGCAGCATGACCTTCCCCCATGAACTGGCCCGCGTGCTCCTGCTGGAGCAGCTCTACCGCGCGGAGTGCATCATCCGCAAGGTGCCCTACCATCATTGATGCAGCCTGCGGGCGCTTGTCTGAAAAATCCGCCGGGGAGGAGCGCCCCTCCCCACCATGCGCTTCATCTCCAGAGGAGCCTTGCCGCGAGCCGCCTCCGCTCGCCCCTCTGCCGTCCATGCCCCGGCGCTCTCCATCGCGACGGACACGGCCCTGCGGACCGTCTTTGGTCACACGCCCATGCCAAAAGGGACGGCTTTGTCCGGCAAAAAGCATCCCTGCGACCGGGGCTCCCCCGGCATCCGCTTCCTCTTTTCCAGACAAAACACGCTGGGGAAGGCCAAGAGATGTGAGGAGAGGTCTGCCCTCTCCTCAAGAATCCCTCAACGTCCGCCCTTCCCTACAGCACTTCGTAGATACGGCAGAACACGTTGTCGTAGACCAGCTTGAAATAGGGCGATATGGCCGGATCCTGCGGATTGCCCACCAGCAGGCGCACCATGAGCGAATTGTAGAGGTTGGCATCCATGGCCAGCTTCTCGTCCGTGATGCGGTTGAAGAAGAAGTGCACGTTGCGGCGTCCGGAAAGGAATTCCTGCCGCTGGGCCGCCGTGGCCCGCGGATGGCTGTCGAACCACTGCTGGATATAGTCCCGGCGGGTGACACCCGTCTCCTCGAACACGCTGATGGACGCCGGACGGATGGGCGTGGCGCTGTCGTCCAGCAGGACCTCGCCCTTGTCCAGATTGTAGGCCACGGCCTGCGGCAGGATGGACAGGGCCGCGCCCTCTCCCTGCCGGGTCACGAAATCCCAGTTGCCGAAATTGCTGATCCAGAAGCCGAGACGCAGCATCTCGAAGCTGACCGTCACGAACTGCCGCCCTTCGCCTTCCACCAGCGCCGTTTCCGGCGAGCGCAGCTTGTCCATGAGGTCCTGGGCCTGCTGGGCATCCAGTCCGGCAAAGACCTCGCTGGCCACCTCCTCGTCGAAGGGATCGCGCCCCTTGGCGAACTGGCTGGTATAGCGGATGAGCTGACGGGCGAAACGGGGATTGTCCGTACCCAGCACCGCCGCCGAAAGATAGAGCGGCGCTCCGGCATTGCGGGCACCGTCCGCGATGGTGAGGCGGTGGGCAAAATGATGGGCCGCGTAGCCCCAGTCCCACCACAGCCAGAGCGTGGCATCCTTGGGCACCACGGTCTGGGCCCGGCTGAGCATCTCGGCATGGCGGCGGTTGATCATGGGGCCCTGCGACATGGCCGGGATGATGTTCACGAAGGGGGCCACCAGCAGCGCCAGCAGCAGCGCGGAGGTCAGGATGCCCGTCACGTTGGGGCGCAGCTTGCGCAGCAGACGCTGGAGCATCCAGTACAGGGGCAGGGTCAGGCCCACGGCCACGATGGGCGCGCCGAACATGACCATGCGGCCGCCCATCTTGGTGCTGAGCAGGCCCAGCGCCGCCAGCGGCAGCAGGAAGAGCGCGCCGGGACGGCGGAAAATCACCCACACGAAGCCCAGCAGGCCCAGGGCCGCGGCCTCGTGCCAGGGATGGAAATAGGCCAGCACGGCCAGCAGGCCAAGGTCCTGTACTTCGGTAAGGGCCTGCCCCGCAGGCGGATAGATGAGGGCCAGCGCCCCGCTGCCGCCCGAGACCTCGGCCTTCTTCATGTACAGGGAAAGCTGGTGGGTGATGGTCTGCAACAGTTCGCCCGACAGGAAAAGGGAGCCCACCCCCAGCCAGAGGAGGATGAGGACCCAGGGGCGGCACAGCCACTGGCGCAGACGGTACATCTGACGGGCGCGCGTCCAGCCCGCGGTCATGAGCAGGGCGCTGAAGCCGAAGAACAGGGGGCCGCCCAGCGTGGGCAGGGCGTAGGCCAGCGAGCCCAGCAGCAGGAGGTTGCGGCGGCCGCGCGGCGCCATGACCAGGCTCATGAAGGCCAGCAGACAGACATTGTAGCGGGTCAGATAGGGGAAGACCGAGTGCCATTCCTGCGTCCACCAGGAGATGACGCCGGAAACGCCCAGCAGCACCACCCACTGCCAGCGCAGGGGGTTGCCCAGGCGCAGGTCCTGCTCGGCCAGCGAGCTGCCCCAAAGGCGTCTGGCCGCGGCCAGGCCGGAACCGACGATGAGCTTTTTCAGGATCAGCTGGGGCAGGAGCATGTAGCGCATGGCCCAGCAGGCAGGCGCCAGGGTCATGAGCAGGGGGAAGAACAGGGTCACCAGGTCCGTGTCATAGTAGCCCAGCAGCGTGCGGGCCAGGAAACCCGGCGCAAGGCTGGTCAGCAGGCCCGCCGCCACACCGGCTTCCATGCTGCCCAGGGCCCAGACCCAGGCGTAGACGATGACGGCCACGAAGCAGGAGAGCAGCGCCGGGAACCAGAACGCCACCGCCGCGGGATAGGTCCCCAGCAGATCGGCCATGCCGCGCAGCATGACGGCCATGGGGTGCCCCACCGCATGGCCGAAACCTTCGGCACCGGCCACCCAGTGGTAGGCATCGTGCGTGGCCAGCAGCCATTCCGAGCCCAGACGGTATTCCGGGTTCTGCCAGCAGGGCCATTCCAGCATGCGCAGGGCAAAGGCCAGGCCCAGGGTCACCAGGCCCCAGAACAGGCCGTGCAGCCAGAAGGTGCGGTTCTCAGCGGTAAAATAGACGGAGACCGGTTTGTCCGTCATGCGTGCTCTCCTTTGTGGCAAGAGAGTTTTCAGGCAGAAGAAGGGACGCATCCCGGGGATACGAAGAAACATGCGGAAAAAGGAGAAGAGCCCGGGCCCTCCCGCATGGGCAGCCCCCTCCCCTCAAAATAACTATCCTTCGGCTCTCCGGCGCAAGGCCCAGAACCAGCGGTGCACGTTGTCGGCCGTGTAGGCGAAGGAGCCCACCAGCTCCCAGCCGTCGATGTCCCCGGCGGCGGGCGGCTCCTCGCGGGCCAGGATCACCACGATGCCGTCGTCGGCCAGATGCGGGGCCACCAGTTCCAGCAGCTGCGGCCAGGGCATGAAGGCCCGGCTGGTGATGCAATCGGCCTTGCGGGCCTGCTTGGGGAAAAAGTGCTCCACCCTGCCCCGGAAAACATGGGTCCCCGGCAGTGGCACGCGGGCCAGCACCGTAGAAAGGAAGAGCGCCCTTTTTTCCCGGGCCTCCACCAGCCAGCAGGTGCCGCGCTGCCAGGCCATACGCAGAGGGATGGCAGGCAGGCCCGCACCGGAGCCCAGATCCCAGCACAGGGGATCTTCGGGCAGGGGCAGACCGTCGAGGAAGGTCGCCAGATGGAAGCTGTCGGCCACCAGGCGCTGCATGGCGTCGCGCCAGTGATGCGCGCCCACCAGGTTCATGGCCTTGTTCCAGCGGCAGAGCAGCTGCAGATATTCCGCCAGCCCGGGCAGGGCCGCCTCGGGCACCGTCACGCCCGCCTCCCGGGCGCATCGCGCCAGGGCGGACAGGGAGATTTCGTCGTGTTTCGCGTTGGGCTTCATGGGCCTTGTGTAGCCTCTGGCGGCGGGACTTGCAAGCTCTGGCGCTCTGTCGTAAAAAAGACAACTTTATACCGCTTGCCAATCCATTTTTGGAGCTATGAAAATGACATCGTGTGCATTGCTTTTTCCCGGCCAGGGCTCGCAGGAAGCGGGCATGGGCCGGGAGCTGGCCGAAGCCCGTCCCGAAGCCATGACGCTCTGGAAGCGCGCCGAAGCCATCAGCGGCCTGCCGCTGCGCGAGATCTACTGGGAAGGCGATGCTGCCGCCATGAGCGACACCCGCGCCCTGCAGCCCGCGCTGACCGTGGTCAACATCAACCTCTGGCGCGAGCTGGCGGGCAAGGTGCGCCCCTGTGCCGCCGCCGGTCACAGCCTGGGCGAATTCAGCGCCCTGGCCGCCGCCGAGGTGCTGGATCCCGAGACCGTGCTGCAGATCGTCTCCCTGCGCGGCCGCCTCATGGCCGAGGCCGATCCCGACGGCACCGGCAGCATGGCCGCCATCCTCAAGATGAAGCAGGAAGACGTGGAGGCCCTGGCCCGCGAGGCCGCCGTGGAAGCCGACGCCCTGCTCATCGTGGCCAATTACAACACCCCGGCCCAGTTCGTGGTCAGCGGTCACCGCGATGCCGTGGCCCTGGCCTGTCAAAAGGCCAAGGAGCACCGCGGCCGCGCCATCGAGCTCAAGGTGAGCGGCGCCTTCCACAGCCCCATGATGGAAAAGGCCTCCCGCGAGCTGGAGCCCCTGCTGCGCAAGGCCGTGTGGCGCAAGCCGCAGTTCCCGGTCTACTGCAACCTGCACGGCCGCGCCGTCACCGACGGCGAAAGCGCCAAGGAAAGCCTGCTCAAGCAGATGACCTCGTCCGTGCTCTGGATCGAGACCGTGCGCAACCAGTACGCCGACGGCGTGCGCCGCTGGGTCGAAGTGGGTCCCAAGGCCGTGCTGGGCAAGATGGTGCCCGCCTGTCTCAATCATCTGGACGAGGCCGCCCGCCAGGAACTGCGGGTGGAACTGGTCAACAGCCTCGAAAGCGTGGAAAATTTTTCGGCGTAGGCGCGAGCCCCGCCTCAGGAGATAAAATACATGCGCGCTACTGACGTTTTGCGCTCTGCCCTCATGGGCATTGTGGAAGAGATGGGCCTCAACTGGCCCGCCAAAGCGGTCATCGAACCGCCCCGCGACCCCAAACACGGCGACCTGGCCGCCAACATCGCCATGCTGCTGGCCCGCGAGGCCCACAAGAATCCCCGCGAACTGGCCCAGATCTTCGTGGAAAAACTGCCCCAGCGCTGCGCCGACATCGAAAAAGTGGAAGTGGCCGGCCCCGGTTTCTGCAACGTGACCTTCAGCCAGCACTTCTGGCGCAAGACCGTGTGTGAAGTGGAAGCCGCCGGTGCCGCCTACGGCCAGAGCAGCGTGGGCCGGGGCCGCAAGACCCTGGTGGAATACGTTTCCGCCAACCCCACCGGTCCCCTGCATGTGGGCCACGGCCGCGGCGCCGCCGTGGGCGACAGCCTGGCCCGCCTGCTGCGCAAGGCCGGTTTCGACGTGGAGACCGAGTACTACATCAACGACGCCGGTCGCCAGATGCGCATCCTGGGCCTTTCCGTGTGGCTGCGCGTGAAGGAACTGGCCGGTCGTCCCGTGGAATGGCCTGAAGACTACTACCGCGGCAGCTACATCATCGACATCGCCCGCGAGATGCTGGCCGAAGATCCCAGCCTGCCCGACATGGAAGACCAGGCCGGTCAGGACCGCTGCTACGAACGCGCCATGAACGAGATCCTGGACGGCATCAAGGCCGACCTGGCCGACTTCCGCGTGGAGCACCAGCACTGGTTCTCGGAAAAGACCCTGGTGGAGAGCGGCGCCGTCAAGGCCGCCTTCGACGCCCTGACCGAAGCCGGGCACACCTTCGACAAGGACGGCGCCTTCTGGTTCGCCACCCAGGCCCTGGGCGACGACAAGGACCGCGTGCTGCGCAAGTCCGACGGCAGCCTGACCTATTTCGCCTCGGACATCGCCTACCACCACAACAAGTTCCAGCGCGGCTACGACTGGCTCATCGACATCTGGGGCGCCGACCACCACGGCTACGTGCCCCGCATGCGCGCGGCCATCACCGCCATGGGCAAGCCCCGCGAAAGCTTCGACGTGGTGCTCATCCAGCTGGTGAACCTGCTCCAGGGCGGCAAGCCCGTGAGCATGTCCACCCGCGCCGGCACCTTCGAGACCCTGGCCGACGTGGTCAAGGAAGTGGGCGCCGACGCGGCCCGCTTCATGTTCCTTTCGCGCAAGAGCGACACCAGCCTGGACTTCGACCTTGAGCTGGCCAAGCAGCGCAGCCTGGACAACCCGGTGTACTATGTGCAGTACGCCCACGCCCGCATCTGCGCCGTGCTGCGCCGTGCCGAGGAACGCGGCATCACCCTGCCCGCCGCTGCCACGGACGAACTGCTGGCGGCCCTGGACACCCCCGAAGACATGGCCCTGCTGCGCAAGATGGCCGGTTTCGAGGACATGGTGGCCACCGCTGCCCAGGCCCTGGCCGTGCATCACGTCAGCCACTATCTGATGGATCTGGCCGGTATGCTGCACAGCTACTACGCCAAGCATCAGGTGCTGCTGGCCGACGATACGGCCCGCACCCTCTCGCGTCTGGCCCTGCTGCGCGCCGTAAGCCAGGTGCTTCGCAACGGCCTTGACCTGCTGGGCGTCAGCGCTCCCGAGGCCATGTAGATCCTATGGCCCAGCCTTTGCGAAAGATCCGCCAGCGTATCGCTCCCGCTGTGCCCAAGGGCGGTTTCAGCTTCACGCTGCCGCCCCTGGCCGCGGGGGCCGTCTGCATCGTCATGCTGGCCTGCATAGGCTGGGCCTTCTTCATGGGCTATATGGTGGGCCACGGCCAGAACCCCGGCGAAGAGATGCGGGAACTGACCGGCATCGGCCGTCCCGACAGGGAGACCCTGGCCGAGATGGACAAGGCCATGGCCGGTTCCGAAGACGCGGGCCTGCGCGACAAACTGGCCGACCTGAGCCGGCAGCCCGTGGGCGGCGCCCCTGCCGCTCCCGACGGGGATGCCGCTGCGGCCCCCGCTGCCGCTGCCAACGCATCCGCCGCACCGGCCGCGGCCCCTGCCGCCAAGAGCTCGTATCCTTTCAACAAGCCTTCGGACAACGGACTGGCGGCCTGGGGCAATGCCCCCAAGGGCGCGGCCCAGCCCGCTTCCGAAAAAACGGCGGCCCCGGCCAAGCCCCAGGCGGCGACGAACGGCGCGCCCCTGTATGATTTCGTGTTCCAGGTGGCGGCCTTCCGCAATGTGGACGACGCCGACCGCCTGCGCCAGCGCCTGGAAGGCCAGGGCCTGCGCACACGCGGCCAGAAAAGCGGCAAGCTGACCCTGGTCATGGTCCATATGCGCGGCACGGATCTGGATGCCGCCAACCTCAAAGAAGAGCTGCAACGCATGCGGCTCGGCTCTCCCCTGCAAAAATCCAAAAAACGGGTAGGCGGCAAACCCCGCCCCCGCTAGTGAGGCGTGTTACCCTTTATGAGCAGCATCCTGACGTTCTGCAACCGGCTGGGCGCCGCTGTGCTGCGCATGCTGGACAGTCTGGGCGCCGTGACCCTTTTCATGCTCGACGGCCTGCGCCATATCTTCACCAGTCCCCGCATCGTTCCCCGCACCATCCAGCAGCTGTACGTCATCGGTTACAAATCCCTGTTCGTCATCCTGCTCATCGGCATCTTCTGCGGCATGGTGCTGGGCCTGCAGGGTTACTATACCCTCGTCCAGTTCGGTTCCGTGGGCATGCTGGGCTCGGCCGTCTCGCTGAGCCTCATCCGCGAACTGGGCCCCGTGCTCACGGCCATCATGCTGGCCGGACGCGCCGGTTCCTCCATGGCGGCCGAGATCGGCGTCATGCGCATCTCCGACCAGATCGACGCCCTGGACGTCATGGACATCAACTCCATGGCCTATCTGGTCAGCCCCCGCCTGGTGGCCTCGCTGCTGGCCTTCCCCCTGCTCACGGCCATCTTCGACGCCATCGGCATCATCGGCGGTTACCTCACCGGCGTGCTCATGCTGCACATCAACGAAGGCGCCTATCTGTACCGCATCGCCAGCTCCGTGACCATGAACGACGTGGCCGGGGGCTTCATCAAATCCCTGGTCTTCGGCCTGCTGGTGGCCACGGTCTGCTGCCATCAGGGCTACACCACCCACATGCGGCGTGACAGTGTGGGCCCCGAAGCCGTGGGCAACGCCACCACCTCGGCCGTGGTCATCTCCTGCGTGCTCATCCTGGTGGCCGACTATGTGCTGACCTCCTTCCTGCTGTAGGTGACCATGAACGCCTGGGACATCTCTTTTTCTTCCCTTTCCGTAGGCTACGGCGACCACGCCGTGCTGCATGACATCAACGCCACCCTGCCCGGCGGCAAGGTCTCCGTCATCCTGGGGGGCTCCGGCTGCGGCAAGTCCACCCTGCTGCGCCACATCATCGGCCTTTCGCGGCCCATCAGCGGCAACCTGCGCATCGGCGGCCAGGACCTGTTCAGCCTGCCCCATGCCGAGGCCCGGCGCATCCGCCGCCGCATGGGCGTGCTTTTCCAGGACGGTGCCCTGCTGGGCGCCCTGACCCTGGTGCAGAACGTCTGCCTGCCCCTCAGCGAGCATCTGCGCCTGCCCAAGGACGTCCTGCGCGAAGCCGGGCTGCGCGTCCTGCGCATGGTGGGGCTGGAAGACTTTGCCGACTATTTCCCCAACCAGCTTTCGGGCGGCATGCGCAAACGGGCGGGCCTTGCCCGGGCCCTCATCGCCGAGCCGCGCATCCTGCTGTGTGACGAGCCGACCTCCGGCCTGGACCCCATCACGGCCGCGCGCATGGATGCCCTGTTGCAGGCCATGCACCGCCAGTACCCGGAAATGACCATCGTGGTGGTCAGCCACGACCTGGCCAGCCTGCGCTGCATCGCCGACCATGTGCTGGTGCTGCGCGAGGGCCGGGCCATCTTTTCCGGTACGCTGCCGGAACTGGAGGCCAGCCGGGACCCGTACCTGCTCCAGTTCCTGCGCCGTGAAGGCGGCGACGAGGAAAGCCTGGCCGACGCCCCTGCCGACCCGCGCGTGAGCGCCGCCCTGGACAAATGGTTCAGGACCTAGGCGGGGCCGGCGGCCCTCTGCCCTGTGCTGCGCTGCAGGGCCGTGCCGCCGCACCCATCGTCTGATACCCGGCGAGCCGCCAACGAATGTTGCCGCATATCGTTGCGGACGCACCTTGAAGATTGCCCCTGCCGGGCGTATAACCATAGCGCGGCATTGCCGCACAAGGAAATTGCCATGAATTCTTTCCGCCAGACCGCTGTCGGCATCTTCGTCCTGCTGGGCCTTGTCTGTGTGGCCTACCTGACCATCAAGCTCGGCAAGATGGAGGTCTTCGACAGCAAGGGCTTTGAGCTTGTGGCCAACTTCAACTCCGTTTCCGGTCTGCGCGTGGGCGCCGACGTGGAGATGGCCGGTGTGCCCGTGGGCCGTGTGGCCTCCATCAAGCTGGATGACGACCTTTCCCGGCGTCAGGCCCGCGTGATCCTGATCCTGGACAAGGACCTGCAGCTGCCCGCCGATACCATCGCCTCGGTCAAGACCAGCGGTCTTATCGGTGACAAGTACGTCAACCTGACTGCCGGCGGCTCCGAAGACATCCTGGCTTCCGGGGACACCCTGGAAGAAACGGAATCCGCCGTGGACATCGAATCCCTTATCAGCAAATACGCCCTGGGAGGTGTGTAATATGAACAACCGTCGCACGGTGCTCGGCCTGCTGGCCGCTGCCGCCCTCACCCTCTGCCTGTCCCTGCCCGGCTTTGCCCCCGCCGCCGACGCGGCCGAAGCTTCTCCGGCCCGCAAAGCCCTGGAGGTCTCCATCAGCCGCGTACTGGACTGCATCAAGAACCCCGACTACGTGAACCCCGCCACCCGGCCGCCCCTGCGCCGCCAGATCGAGGACGAGGTCTACCATATCTTCGATTTCGGCGAGTTCTCGTCCCGTACGGTGGGCCCCCGCTGGAAGGAATTTTCCGCCGCCCAGAAAAAGAGCTTCAGCAACGCCTTTGCCGACCTGCTGCTGACCACCTACCTGAACAAGGTGGACGGCTATAACGGCGAGCAGGTGGCCTATACCGGCGAGATCGCCAATGCCGCCAAGACCCGTGTGGAAGTCCGCACCGAGATCACCATGAAGGACGGCACCCGCGTGCCCGTGGCCTACCGCATGATGGCCAAGGACAACAGCTGGCGCGTCTATGACATCATCGTGGAGAACCTGAGCCTGGTCAAAAATTACCGCACCCAGTTCCAGGACATCCTGACCAGCGGCACCCCTGACGAGCTCATCGCCCGCGTCAAGGCCAAGGCCGAAGAAGTGCGCAAGCAGCCGGTCGGCAAATAGCCGCCAGACGGAGACAGCATGCGTCCCCATATCCTTGTCCCGCTCCTGCTGCTGACGCTCCTGTGCGCCGCGCCCGCCGGTGCCGCTCCGGCCGCCCCGGCCACGGAACACGCGCCGTCGAGCCTGTACGACAGCAGCAGCCCCACCATGCCGGCCGGGGCCATCTCCGTGCATCCCTATGCCCATGAGCAGCTGGCTGACGGGGATTCCCTGGATGATTACGACAGCGAGCCCCTGACCAGCATCGCCGACCCGCTGGAGCCCTGGAACCGCTTCTGGTTCGCCTTCAACGACATCTTCTTCCTGCATGTCGCCAAGCCGGTCTACAACTTCTACGAGACCGTCGTCCCCCAGCCCATCCGGGGTGGCGTCAAAAACTTCTATGCCAACATCCTCATGCCCAAGCGCATGATCAACAGCCTGCTGCAGTTCCGCGTCAAGGAAGCCTTTGTGGAATTCGGGCGCTTCTGCATGAACACCACCGTGGGCCTGGGCGGCTTTGCCGATGTGGCCAGCACCAAGAAAATCCTGGTGGACATCGATCCCGGCGGCGAGGATTTCGGACAGACCCTGGGCCGCTGGGGCATCGGGCACGGTTTCTACATCGTCTGGCCCTTCCTGGGCCCCAGCTCCGTGCGTGAAAGCATCGGCTTTGTGGGCGACTGCGCCACCGATGTCTTCTTCTTCGTCCATCCCTGGGAGCTGGCCACGGCTTCCGAGCTCTACCTGCGCTTCAATGCCCTGGACGACCTGCTGCCCACCTACGAGAGCCTGAGCGGCATCGCCGTGGACCCGTACATCGCCGTGCGCGAGGCCTACATCCAGTACCGCGAGGCGCGCGTCAAACGCTGATCCGCCATCACCTCGACGACATCCGGGGGAAGGAGCCGTTTCCGCAAGGAAAGACTCCTTCCCTTTTTCAAACCCGCCGTGCCGGGGCCCTGCCGGGGACCGGCCGCCCAACCCAACAGCCGGGGAACACTCCGCCCATGAACCTGGACGATACCCTCACTCTGGAACAGCTTTCCGTCAGTTTCAGCACGGACGACGGCATCCTGCCCGCCGTCCACGCCGTCAGCCTCAGCCTGCCCCCGGCGGGCATCACCTGCCTGGTGGGCGAATCCGGTTGCGGCAAAAGCCTCACGGCCCGCGCCATCCTGCATCTGCTGCCCGAAAATGCCCATATCAGCGGCCGTATCCTGTTCCGCGGCCGCGACCTGCGCACCATGCCCCCGGAAGAGATGCGCGCCCTGCGGGGCCGCCATATCGCCATGATCTTCCAGGAGCCCATGACCTCGCTCAATCCGGTACTGAAGGTAGGCATGCAGACCGCGGAGCCCCTGCGCCTGCATCTGGGCCTGTCCCGCAGCGAGGCGCGGCAGGAGGTCATCCGCCTGTTCTCCGAGGTGGGCATCCCGGCGGCGGAGAGCCGCTATGACGATTATCCCCATCAGCTTTCCGGCGGCATGCGCCAGCGCGTGATGATCGCCATGGCCCTGGCCTGCAAGCCCGATCTGCTGCTGGCGGACGAGCCCACCACGGCCCTCGACGCCACCATCCAGGGGCAGATACTCAGCCTCATCACGGAACAGAGCCGCAAGCGCGGCATGGCCGTGCTCTTCATCACCCACGACCTGGGCGTGGTGGCCCGCATCGCCGACAACGTGGGCGTCATGTACGCGGGGCATCTGGTGGAACACGCTCCCACGGCCGAGCTGTTCCGCAATCCTCTGCATCCGTATACGCGCGGGCTCATGCGCTCCGCACCGGGACGTGCGGCCATGGGCATGCAGCGCCTGCCCGCCATCACCGGCAGCGTCCCCAGCCTGGACAACATGCCCGAAGGCTGCCCCTTTGCCCCGCGCTGCGATGAAGCCCTGCCGCGCTGCTTTGAAAGCGCCCCTGTGGCCCGTTGCGAGAACGGCCACAGCGTTGCCTGCTGGGCGGTGTAGGCCGCCATTGCTTTTAGATCGAGAGGAGATCCTCTTTCGCTCTGCTGCCGACGGGCGTAGCTTCCTGTGAGTACGGGCACGGCCTTCCGGCCGCCATCCGGTCGCATCTCTGCTGTCGATGCCCGTAACTTCCTGCGTCGCAACGGGCACGGCCTTGCGGCCGCCATTCGGTCACATCTTGCGGCAAAAAAGGGCCTCTCCCCTCGGACGCCCTTCCTCTCCCCAAACATCAGTATGTCCATCTGCCTTGCGGATGGACTTTTTTGTTTTGCAGCAACCCGGGTCGCTCAGGGACGATCACAAAGCACGGGGATGGAGACAGGTCAGGCTGTGACAGGCTATAGCCTACGACGGGCAGCAATAAGACAAAGATGCCCCCTTACCCTAAACGGAAAACACCCGCCGGAGCGGGTGTTTTTTCCGTCTGCAAGTCACAGGGGGCGACTGTTGGGGAAGCTGCGATAGGGATGCCGGTATGGCAGACGCCGCTCCCCTCCGGTAAGCCTGTTGACCAGGCCGCCTCAATCGGAAGAGGGGATGCGCCGGACAAGGACCTGGATCCAGCGTTCCCGCAGCTCCGCCGCACGGTCGTCCTCCCCTGTCCGCATATCCAGGCAGGAAAGCTCCGGCAGCGCATCCAGCAGGGCCCGGACACCGGCCTCGTCCATATCCGTGAAGCGACGACCGTCCGGGCTGTGGCGCTGCCCCTGACCGTACTTGAAATTGAAGAACATCACGCCGCCGGGACGCAGGGCACGCTGCAAACGCCGCAAGACATCGGGCAGATCCGCCGGGGCCACATGCAGCAGGCTGGCACAGGCCCAGATACCGTCGAAACGCTCCTGCCATGCCACGTCTTCGAAGCAGAGCACGGGCACCTCCTGGCCCAGCAGGAGCGCTGCCTGCCGGGCCATCTGCGGCGAAGCATCGAAGGCCTCCACCCGGAAGCCCGCCTGCCGGAAAGCCAGCGCGTCCCGCCCCGAGCCGCAACCGGCATCAAGGATGAGCCCGCCGGGGCGCACATGCGGCAGAAAACGGGCATACAGGGGCCGCAGGTCCATATCATGGGATGCCGCAGCGTAGCTGGCCGCGCGCTGGTCATAGAATGCCGTATCCGGTGCCACAGTTTTCCTCCCTTTGTCTCATCGTGCCGGGATGCACTGGTCATCGGCCGGACGGGGCCGCTCCCTCCCGGAACAGGGACGGAGCCTGTCCTTCCCGCTGTCTTGCCGCGGGAAGTCCCGGAGGCTGGTCGCTGCCTGCACGGCCACATCACAGGCCTTCTTTTCAACGCCCCTGCCCGGCCTCCGAAACAAAAAAGGGGGACCGAAGTCCCCCCTTTATGAGCGTCATGACGGACAGCGGAACTAGTCCTTCTTGTCCTTCTTCAGCCAGGTCATCATGCCGCGCAGTTCCTTGCCCACCTGCTCCAGCTGGTGGTTGGCTTCGTTGCGGCGGGTGGCCATGAACATGGGATAGTTGGCGCGGGCTTCGAGGATGAAGTCACGGGCGAACTTGCCGCTCTGGATGTCCTTCAGCACGGCCTTCATTTCCTTCTTCACGGCGTCGGTGATCAGGCGGGGGCCGGTCACATAGTCGCCGTATTCAGCCGTGTTGCTGATGGAGTAACGCATGCGGGACAGGCCGCCTTCGTACATCAGGTCAACGATCAGCTTCATTTCGTGCATGCACTCGAAGTAAGCCATTTCGGGCTGGTAACCGGCTTCCACCAGGGTTTCGAAACCGGCCTTGATGAGGGCGGAGATACCGCCGCACAGCACGGCCTGTTCGCCGAAGAGGTCGGTTTCGGTCTCTTCACGGAAGCTGGTCTCGATAACGCCGGAGCGGGTGCCGCCGATGCCCTTGGCGTAGGCCAGGGCCACCTTCAGGGCTTCACCGGTGGCGTCCTGCTGGATGCCCACCAGGCAGGGCACGCCGCCGCCTTCGGTGAAGGTACGGCGCACCAGATGGCCGGGACCCTTGGGGGCGATCAGGAACACGTCCACGTCCTTGGGAGGCACGATCTGGTTGAAGTGGATGTTGAAGCCGTGGGCGAACAGCAGAGCCTTGCCGGGAGTCAGGTTGGGCTTGATGTCCTTTTCGTACACGGCGGCCTGCACTTCGTCAGGCAGCAGGATCATGATCAGGTCGCCCTGAGCGGCAGCTTCGGCAGCGGACACGGGGGTAAAGCCGTGCTGCTTGGCCAGCTCGTAGTTGGCACCGCCGGGGCGCTGGCCCACAACGACCTTCACGCCGGAGTCGCGCAGGTTCTGGGCATGGGCATGGCCCTGGCTGCCGTAACCGATGATGGCCACAGTCTTGTTTTTCAAGACGGAAAGATCGGCATCCTGATCATAGTAAACTTTCATGGCTCTTGTCCTTTTCAATGGAAAAATACTCGGTATTCCCGAGGGGGAAACTTCTATTTGGGATGCCGTGGCGCAAATGTCAAGCGTCACGGCATCCCTCAGGCAAATTTGCCGTCATCTTCCGGTGGGGGACCGTCCGCGATCCCGCCGCCGGGGATGCTATTCACACTTTTTGGAGCGGCGCATGGCCACGGAACCGGTGCGGGCCACTTCCTTGATGCCGAAGCGGTGCAGCAGGCTCAGGATGGCGTCCAGCTTGTCGTGGTCGCCGGTGGCCTCGATGGTCATCTCGCTGGAGCTGACGTCCACCACCTTGCAGCGGAAGATCTCCACGGTACGCAGGATCTCGCTGCGGGCGGGGCCTTCGGCCTGCACCTTGACGAACATCATCTCGCGCTCGATGGCGGGCATGTCGGCAAAATCCATCACCTTGATGACGGTCACGATCTTGTGGAGCTGTTTCATGATCTGCTCCAGGATCTGGCTGTCACCGTAGGTGGTGATGGTCATGTGCGAAACGCCCTCTTCCAGGGTAGGCGCCACATTGAGCGAATCGATATTGAAGCCGCGGCCGCTGAACAGGCCGGCCACGCGGCTGAGCACACCGGGCTCGTTCTCCACCAGCACGGAAAGAACATGTCTTTGCATGGCGTCCCTCCTCTACACCAAGAGCATCTCATCCAGGGCGGCCCCGGCGGGCACCATGGGATAGACGTTTTCCTCGCGCTCAACCATGACGTCGATGAAGGCCGGGTTGGGCGAGGTCAGGGCCTTGCGCAGCACGTCTTCCAGCTCTTCGGGCTTGCTGATGCGGTAGCCTTCGGCGCCGTAGGCCTCAGCCAGCTTCACGAAGTCGGGCTGGGCCTCCATATTGGTATGGCTGTAGTTGCGATTGTAGAAGAGTTCCTGCCACTGGCGGACCATGCCCAGATGGCCGTTGTTGAGGATGACCACCTTGACCGGGATCTTGTTCTGCACCACGGTGGCCAGTTCCTGGATGTTCATCTGGATGGAGCCGTCACCGGCCACGTTGATGACCAGCTTGTCCGGGAAGGCGAACTGCGCGCCGATGGCCGCGGGGAAGCCGTAGCCCATGGTGCCCAGACCACCGCTGGTCAGCAGGGTGCGCGGTTTGGTGAAAGTATAGAACTGCGCGGCCCACATCTGGTTCTGCCCCACCTCGGTGGCGATGATGGCATCGCCCTTGGTGATGGAGTACATGGTCTCGATGACCTGCTGCGGCTTGATGTGGCCGTTCTTGTTGTAGGCCAGCGGATGGTTGGCCTTCCATTCATGCACGGTCTGCAGCCAGTCGGCATGCATGCCCGACCAGTCGGTATCGGCCATCTTGGCGCGGCAGATCTCCAGGATGCCTTCCAGGGCCTGGCGGCAGTCGCCCACCACGGGCACGTCCACTTCCACGTTCTTGCGGATGGAGGTGGGGTCGATATCGATATGCACGATGCGCGCATGGGAGGCGAAGTCCTGCAGACGGCCGGTCACACGGTCGTCGAAGCGCGCGCCCACACAGACCAGCAGGTCCGCATGGTTGATGCTCATGTTGGCAGCGTAGGTGCCATGCATGCCCACCATGCCCAGCCACAGGTCGCCGTTGGCGGGGAAGGCGCCCAGGCCCATGAGCGTGGTGGCCACGGGGATGTTCAGTTCGTGGGCCAGCTCGCAAAGGACTTCCGAAGCATTGGCCATGATGACGCCGCCGCCCGCCAGGATGATGGGCTTGCGGGCCTTGGCCAGCTCTTCGGCCGTACGGCGCAGCTGGTTCAGGTTGGGCTTGTAGGTGGGATTGTAACTGCGCATGAAGATATCTTCAGGCCAGACGAATTCCGTACGGGCCTGCATGATATCCTTGGGCAGGTCCACGAGGACAGGCCCGGGGCGACCGGAGCGCGCAAGATAGAAGGCCTGGCGGATGGTCTTGGCCAGGTTGCGCACGTCCTTCACCAGAAAATTGTGTTTGGTACAGGGACGGGTGATGCCCACGATATCGACTTCCTGGAAGGCGTCGTTACCGATGAGCTGCGTGGGGACCTGTCCCGTGAAGACGACCAGCGGAATGGAATCACAGTAGGCTGTGGCTATGCCCGTAACGGTATTGGTGGCGCCGGGTCCGGAAGTGACCAGACAGCACCCAACCTTGCCGGAGGCACGGGCATAGCCATCAGCCGCGTGCACAGCCCCTTGTTCATGCCGCACCAGAACATGCTTCAGTTCCGGATGCCGCGGCAACTCGTCATAAATATCAATCACAGCACCGCCCGGGTAACCGAACAGTACATCAACACCTTCTTTTTTAAGGGATTCAAGGAGAATCTGCGCACCTGTGAGTTCCATAGGGTCAACTCCTGCGCCAGCAGTTATGCTCCGGCGCGATGGCTATCCAAGAGCTCCATGAGCTTGGTTTTGCCTTCAAGTTTTTGTTTCTTAAGCTGCTTCAGGGTCTGTTCCTCGGTGGGGGTACGGAAAGACTTGGCTTCCAGCTTTTCTACCTGCTTGCTGTAAATGACGTGGTCTTCCCATAGGGATTTCAGCTCCGGATCAGTGGGCAGTAGCTGTTCGATGAGTTCAATTTCATGCTGATCCATAAGAAATCTCCAGCGTTAGATGTTCGGCGCCCGGCATGGCGCCCGTTACGACAAACCGCTGCTACACCAGAGTAGCGGCAAACTGGGCCAGTGATGCGATGACGATGCGGTTGATGAGCTGGATGACCAGCAGCACCACCACAGGCGAGAAATCGATGCCGTTGGTATAGGTGAAGGGCAACCATTTCCGCACCCGGTAGAACACGGGTTCCGTCAGGGTGCGCAACGCGCGCACCACAGGGTTGTAGGGATCGGGACGCACCCACGAAAGCACGGCCGCCACGATGACAACCCAGAAATACAGATTGAGGACTATGGCCAGCAGATCGACCACGGCCAGGATGACATTCTGTACAAAAAACATGCCTACTCCCATTCATTTTGCAGCAGCCCGGCCAGTTCGTCATAACCGGCTGCCGCGAGCGGGCCTTGCAATTCCCCGCCGAAGGCCGCGAACACGACGCCTGCGGCGGTGGCGGCTTTCTGGTCGTTGGGACTGTCGCCCACAAAAAGCACCTGCCCAGGATCGGCCCCCCACTGTTCAAGGATCAGCCGCACCCCATCGGGGGCGGGCTTGGGGGCTGCTTCCGTCGCCGTGACTACAGGATTAAAATAGGAGGGCAACGCCAAAAAGTCCAGAACCCTTTGCATCCCTTCCGCAGTTCTGTTGGTATGCACGGCCAGACGCATGCCGTGACCGTGCGCGAGCTCAAGGAATTCCCGGTAACCGGGATAGATCTGCAGCAGGGGAACGATGTCGCGCGAATAGATGACCTCCGTCCGCACCACTTCATACATGCGCTGATGCATCTCGGGAGGCACGATGTATTCCAGCGCCTGCCGAGCCGTGGCCATGAACGTATAGGCATCCTGCTCCGGGGTCAGGGGCGGCAGTCCCAGGGCCGCCAGCACCTTGTTGTAAAAGATGGCGTTGGCGGCGCGGGAATCGATCATGACCCCGTCACAGTCGAAGATGATGCCGGTAAGGCCGTGCGGGAAAAGTTTGCCCATCAGTCGTCCCCGCGCAGCACTACAGTGCGTTCTTCCTGCCAGCCGGGGCAGCAGCGGGGCGCACGCGGACGCCCGAGGATGCGCCACAGGGGGGCACGCGCCTGCAACAGGGATACGGCGTTGCCTTCCGCATCGCACAGGCGCAGGGGGCTGTCGTCGGGCAGGGACCGGAACTCCAGCTCGCCCTGACCGTCCAGCAGGTCGCGGCGCATGCGGCCCTCGGCCAGCAGCAGGCAGTCCGCCGGGGCAAAGCGCACCACGGCGTCCAGCAGACGGGGCCAGGCGGGCAGCAGGGAATCGTCCACATGCACGGGGCTGTTGAGGGTGGCCAGCGTGGCCAGGGCGGCCTCCGTGTCGCGGGCATCGCCCGCCAGCAGGGCCGTCTCGTCAAGATCGGCGGGATCCATGTCCAGCGCGGCCTGCAGACGGGCATTGCTGCTGCTCAGGCTGGAGCTCAGGGCCTGGAGTTCGGCCAGGCGCTCTTCCTGCAGCCAGCTCCAGAGCAGCATGCGCTGGGCCGCACAGGCCTTTTCCCGCTCTTCGCGGGCGGCTTCCAGGGCCTGGGCAGTCTCCAGGGTGCCGTCGGCCATCAGGCCGGCACGCAGGGCGCTTTCCGCGCTCTTGCGGCGGGCACGGCCCACGTCGGCGCCCAAAGTCCCCACCGGCTGGCCGGAAAGGGCGGCATCCCCCATGCGCTGGAGGTCATCCAGACAGGCCGCGGCTTCACGCGGCGAAAAAGGCAGATCCTCCGGCATATGCCACGGCCCCTCGGGAGCCGGGGCCGCGACGGTCACGGCACGACGGCCGGACGCCGTCAGCCCTCCGGCGGCAGGACGGGAAAATTCTTCCGGCAGACCGGGCCACAGACGCAAGACAGGACAGGACCCTTCCGCGGGCAAAAGCAGTGCTTCTCCGGGCAGGGGACCACGCAGGGCGGGGACACGGATACAGAGTGCAGACATGTATCATCCTTGGTTAAGCTGGAGTTTTTAGCATACGCCACAGGGGGACCCGATTGCAAGGCCAAAGCCGTCATACCCTGACATCTCCGGCGCTCCCCTGCCCCGCCATGACTTATGGAAAAGCTTTTCCTCAGGGGAGGCCCCGATCTTTTCCGGTGCCTGCCGTTACCCCGACCTGCCGCAACGGCGATGCAGACCGCAGACTGTGCGTGCGGACATGGAAAACCGCCGTCCATCCTGTCAGAACAGGCTCCGGGCCTTCCCCGGGACGGGCACGGCCTGTCTGCCGTAAACCGCAGGACGGGCCCGGATTATTGTCACTGACGACGATATGGCATATAACGCGCTTCTGGCCGTTAACGGCCCCACGCAACTTAGCGCACCGCACGGCGGTGCCGAAGGAGTAGAAGATATGGAACAGGGCACCATTCGCCTGAAGACCGGTCTTGCAGAAATGCTCAAGGGTGGCGTCATCATGGACGTGACCACCCCCGAACAGGCGAAGATCGCCGAAGAAGCCGGCGCCTGCGCCGTCATGGCTCTTGAACGCGTCCCGGCCGACATCCGCGCCGCCGGCGGCATCGCCCGCATGGCTGACCCCACCATCGTCAAGCGCATCATGGAAGTGGTGAGCATCCCCGTCATGGCCAAGGCCCGCATCGGCCACTTCGTGGAAGCCCGCATCCTTGAGGCCCTGGGTGTGGACTACATCGACGAGAGCGAAGTGCTGACTCCCGCCGATGACCGTTATCATATCGACAAGCGCGACTTCACCGTGCCCTTCGTCTGCGGCTGCCGCAATCTGGGCGAAGCCCTGCGCCGCATCGCCGAAGGCGCGGCCATGATCCGCACCAAGGGCGAGCCCGGCACCGGCAACGTGGTGGAAGCCGTGCGCCATTGCCGTCAGGTCATGGACGAGATCCGCGTGCTCTGTTCCCTGCCCGAAGCCGAAGTGGCCAACTTTGCCAAGGAAAACGGCGCTCCCCTGGAAGTCTGCATGGCCGTGCGCAAGGAAGGCCGCCTGCCTGTGGTGAACTTTGCCGCCGGCGGTATCGCCACCCCCGCTGACGCCGCCATGATGATGCACCTGGGCTGCGACGGCGTGTTCGTGGGCTCCGGCATCTTCAAGTCCGGCGACCCGGCCAAGCGTGCCCGCGCCATCGTGCAGGCCGTGACCAACTACAAGGACTACGCCCTGCTGGCCGAGATCTCCCGCGACCTAGGCGAACCCATGGTGGGCATCGACATCTCCACCATCCCGCCGGCCGAACGCATGCAGGAGCGGGGCTGGTAGCATGGCCCGCATCGGAGTCCTGGCCCTGCAGGGGGCCTTCCGCGAACATGCCGCAGCGCTGCGCCGTCTGGGCGCCGATGTCTGCGAAGTGCGCCAGCTCAAGGACATGGAAGGCCTTGAGGGCATGGTCATCCCCGGCGGCGAAAGCACCACCATCGGCAAGCTGCTGGTGGAATGGGACATGCTGGAGCCGCTGCGCCGGCGCATCCTGGACGGCATGCCCGTCTACGGCAGCTGCGCGGGCCTGATCCTGCTCTGCAAGGAGATCGAAGGCTCTGACCAGCCGCGTCTGGGCGTGCTGGACGCCACCGTGCGCCGCAATGCCTTCGGCCGTCAGGTGGACAGCTTCGAGACCGACCTGCACATCGACGGTCTGGCCGGTGAGCCCCTGCGGGCCGTGTTCATCCGCGCCCCGCTCATCAGCCGCGTGGGCGAAGGCGTGCGGGTGCTGGCCCGTCTGGATGCCGACCACGGCGAGCGCATCGTGGCCGTGCGTCAGGGCAATGTGCTGGCTACGTCCTTCCACCCCGAACTGACCCCGGACCTGCGCCTGCACCAGTATTTCCTGGACATGCTGGCCTGATCCGGGCATCTACCGAAAAACAAGGAGCCCCGCGCCGAACCTTACGTTCGCGCGGGGCTCTTCTATTCCTGCGTCCAGTCCGATTTTTCCATTAGTTCGGCCATGTAGGCGCCAAGTTCCTCATAATGCTCTCGGATCTTTTTCCAGACTGCCATCCTGTCCCTGCTGCGCATGGCCTCTACCAGCATCACATGCCGCTCGTAGAGTTCATTAAATGAGTAGAAGGCCGTCCACTGCCGGTACATCAGATACTTGGAGATGGTCGAACAGGAATGCCGTGCCAGATCCACGAGATAGGGATTGTGACAATGCATGAGCAGCCTGTCGTGAAAGATGTCGTCCAGCTCGGTCAGACCCAGTTGCCCCCCGGAGGACTGATTGCTTTTGTGCATGTCCTTGAGGACGCGCTCCAGCTCATCCACTTCCGCATCGCTCCAGGCGGGCAGACTGTCGGCCACGCCTGTGGCTTCCAGTATCCCCCCGACACTGTAGCTGTTCCGGATCTCCTCCGGCGACATCAGGCGGACCCGCTTGCCTTTTTGCGGTTCCGAGGTCACTAGACCTTCCTGTACCAGGCTCTCCAGAGCCTCACGGACGGGAGCCCGGCTGATCCCCAGATGTTCGGCAAGCGCCACTTCCTTGATAGCCTGCCCAGGCAGCAGCTCTCCCTGCTGGATCTGCCGTTTGATGTAATCCGCGACCACTGTGGAGTACGTCTGTTTTTTGAATACCATACCGATCGTTTGTCGTTTATGCCGTCTGGCGGCGTTCTGTTCTGCTCACGGAGCCATGCGGCCCCCTCCCCCTTTTCCGGCTTCCCTTCCTATAGCAAAGCCCGGGAGAGACGGGGCTCCTGTCCTTCAAAAAATTTTTTTCACGAAGCCCCCTTTTGCCGTTGACTTCAAAAGTTGTCAAATGTAGTATGTCGACATTCGGCAAGAAAATATCACAAAAAAGACTCAGACATCGCAGCCTGCTCATTTTTTTGTGTATTTTTTAAATGTCGACATTCGACATACGAATGTTAAATTTAGCACGAGGAAGCCATGAAAAACATCATCCACACCAGCAAGGCGCCCGCGGCCATCGGTCCCTACTCCCAGGGCAACCGTGCCGGAGACACCGTCTACCTTTCCGGCCAGCTGGGCATCGATCCCGCAACCGGCAAACTGGCTGAAGGCGGTGTAGGCGCCCAGGCCCGCCAGTCCCTGAAGAATATCCAGGCGCTGCTGGCTGAAGTGGGAGCCACGGAAAAGAACGTCGTCAAAACTACCGTGTTCCTGACCAGCATGGCCGACTTCAAGGAAGTCAACGAAGCCTACGCGGCTGTTTTCAATGCGGACTGCCCCGCCCGCTCCTGCGTGGCCGTCAAGGAACTGCCCCTCAACGGGCTTGTGGAAATCGAAGCTATCGTCGTCCTGTAGCGCTGCTGCGGACAAAAATATCATTTGGGATGCAGCATCATCCCAGGAGGTCCTCATGAATCTTGCCCAGTTCCCCCGTCGTGGCTATGTCACCACTCCCACCCCCATCGAGCACTGCCCCAACTTCTCCAAGGCTCTGGGTGCGGACATCGACGTCTACATCAAGCGTGACGACATGCTCCCCGGTACCGCCGGCGGCAACAAGACCCGTAAGCTGGACTTCTGCATCGCCGATGCCCTGCAGAAAGGCTGCGATACGGTCATCACCTGCGGCGCCGTGCAGTCCAACCACTGCCGCCTGACCCTTTCCTGGGCTGTCCATGAAGGTATGGACTGCCATCTGGTGCTGGAAGAACGCGTGAAAGGCAGCTACAATCCCGAAGCCTCCGGCAACAACTTCCTGTTCCAGCTGCTGGGCGTCAAGAGCATCACCGTGGTGCCCGGCGGCAGCAACATGATGGAAGCCATGGAAAAAGTGGCTGCCAAGCTGACGGCCGAAGGCAGAAAGCCCTACATCGTCCCCGGCGGCGCTTCCACGCCTCTGGGTGCCCTGGGCTATGTGGGTTGCATGGAAGAAATCATGCACCAGATGTTCGAGATGGACCTCAACTTTGACCATATGGTCGTGCCCAGCGGTAGCGCCGGTACCCATGCCGGGATCATCGCCGGCATGATCGGCAACAACATCAACATTCCTGTCACCGGCATCGGCGTCAACCGTCCCAAGCCCGTGCAGGAAAATGCCGTGCATACCCTGGCCAACCAGACCCTGGATCTGCTGGGCGTGGAAGCCCGCGTGCCCGCCGAAAAGGTCGTGGCTTTTGACGACTATGTGGGCCCCGGCTACTCCCTGCCCACGGACGCCATGGTCGAAGCCGTCAAGATGCTGGCCGAGACCGAAGGCATCCTGCTTGACCCCGTGTACTCCGGCAAGGCCATGTCCGGTCTGATCGATCTGGCGCGCAAGGGCTACTTCGCCAAGGGTTCCAAGGTGCTGTTCCTGCACACCGGCGGTTCTCCGGCTCTGTACGCCTACCTGCCCTGCTTCCGCTAAAAAACAAGGGGACGTGGCCTGCGGGTCACGTCCCCTTCCTGTAACCCACCACCAACCCATCAGCCCGCAGACGTGGAGGGCATATGTCTGAAGAAAAAAGACTCGATATGTATGGCGGTATCCTGGGCGGTGCCGTACCCCTGGCTGTACTCATCATCGGCCTTGTCTGGCTCTGTCTTGCGGAACGCGGCGGTACGAAGCCTTTCTGGGCCTGCGCCTGGCTGGCCCTCGTCATCGGCCTGTTCTTTGCCCGCAAAAAGGAAGATTATTGCCTTGCCGCCATGCGCGGCATCGGCGATGAAAACGGTATCGTCATCGTCACGGCCTGGCTGTTCGCCGGTGTGTTCGGTAAGCTCATGGCTGCCGGCGGTCTGGTGGACGGCCTGCTCTGGATGGGTATGAGTACCGGCGCTCATGGCAGCCTTTTTGTGGGCCTCGTCTTTTTTGCCGCCATGCTTTTCTCTTTGGGTACCGGCACATCCACCGGCACCTGCATCGCTCTGACGCCTGTGCTCTACCCTGCCGGCTATTTCCTGGGTGCCGACCCTGCTCTGTTGGGGCTGGCCATCCTTTCCGGTGCTGCTTTCGGCGACAACCTTTCTCCCATTTCCGACACAACTATCGTGTCTGCCTATACCCAGGGCGCGACCATGAAAGAAGTCGTCCGCAGCCGCTTTCCTCTCTCCATGTCAGCGGCCATCCTGGCGATGGCTATTTTCCTGATTTTCGGTAATGCCGACCAGCCCATGGCCCTTACGGAATTAAAAAAAGATTTCGACTACTCCGGCATCTTCATGCTCATCGCCCTGGTGGTGGTCGTCGGTTCCGCCCTGCTGGGCCGCCACATCATCGAATCTCTCATCTACGGCAACGTTTGTGCAGCTTTTATCGGTATTGCTACCGGCCATTTTTCCCCTAGCGCCATCTTCGGCATCCCGGCCAAAGCCGGCCAATCCACGGGCATCATTGAAAATGGTATCGCCAGTGTGGTAGGCCCCATCATCTTCGCCATCCTGATCCTTGCCGTGACCCGGATCATGGTGGAATGCGGCATCATGACGCGCATCCTCGACTTTGCCCACAAGTCTCTGGTCAGCACGGTGCGTCAGGCCGAGCTCTTCATCGTGGGCGTCACGGTGCTGGCTTCCATCCCGATCTCGGCCAACGCCCCTGCCGAGCTGCTGGTGGGCCCCTCCATCGTCCGCCCCATGGGTGAACGCTTCAACCTGAGCGCTGCCCGCCGGGCCAACCTCATGGACTGCGCCGTAAGCACAGTTTTCTTCATTCTGCCCTGGCATATCGCGGTGGCAGCTTGGTACGGAGCCCTGTACAGCGCTGCTCAGGCTCATGGTATCGCGGCGCCCTCCTTGAGCACGGCCCTGTACAACCCCTATTCCTGGACCCTGCTCGCGGTGCTGCTGTTCTCCGCCATCACGGGCTGGAACCGCAAGCTGGACATTCCGGCTGCGACGAACAACGCCTAGCAACCTCCTTAAGGTGGTTGTCCGCTCGCCCCTCCGGGTGGACAACCACCATTCCTCACTGCCATGAAACTTTTTTCCCTCCCCTGCGATCACAAAGCGGATCTGGCCTTTGCCGGACATATCGGCGTCGGGCACGCCAACAGTCACCAGGGCTTCGTCCAGGACGACGCCACCGGGTTCGCCACCCTGCTGGCCCTGCTCCTGCGGGTCTGTCCGCTGGATCTGACCGTGACGGCTGTCCGCACGGATGAAGACAAGCTGACGGTCTCTCTGGCCTGCGGGGGACAGGGACAGGCTTCCCTGTCCGGCGGATTCTCTCCCTTTGAGACGGATCTGCTGCAACGGGGTACGGGCCTTTGTGAACTTTCCTCGCAGACCCTGACCACCAAGGTCCTGGGCCGGATCCGCGGGCAGGGCATGGACAAGATGGGGGCCGTCCTCATCCTGGCCCATGCCCGCGCCCTGCTGGATGCCGTACGCCGGCACTGGCCCGCAGGCGTGCTCCACGCCACGGACGACATCCCCGGCAGCTGCGGCGAATTTTTGGGCGGTATGCTTTCCCTGGAGGGTACGCCCTGCGCCTGGCTGTTGACGATCAATGCCTCTCCTGACGGCAGCGGACCGGTGGAAGACAGCGAAGGCATCCTGCCTGTGGGCAACAAGGGACGCCTCATGCAGGAACTGGGCATGTGCCGCATCCCTTGCATCGCCCTGGAGTCCAAGGCGTACAGTCCCGGCGACAGCGACGCTCTTGCAGCCAGTATGCCCTGGATCCGCTGGAATCAGGACAGCGACAATCCCACCGTAGGCCAGTGTCTGGTTCAGGCCGCCCAACAATGCCATGCCCAGGCCGTCGTCAATGACAGGGCGTATCCCCGTCGCCCCGGTGATCTTGATCGTGCATCCCGGGCCCTGGGGGAAAAGATCGCCAGACTGGGACAGGAGTACGCCAACGCCCGTACCTCCGCCCAAAAAGTTGCTTTGGCCGCTGTACTTGCCGACATCCTGGAGCAGGAGATCGGCGGGACGTCCTTCATGAGCCAGGCAGTCCATACCGTAGCTGCCGGTGGCGGTCTCTGGCCGGGGCAGGCTGCCATGCTCTCGTTGCTGGCCAGCCGGGAAGAATACAGATCGCTGAAAGTGATGATCACCACTCGGAAAGAACTTGAGCTGCTGGCCGACATCGCTCTGGCAGCGGCCGTTCTGCTCCGTGACCGGCTTCCCGAAGCATCGTCCTTTATCCAGGCACGCTCCCCCCAGCCGGAACCGGAGCGTCTCCTGCACGAACTTTGCCTGCCCTCATAGCCCGCTGTGGCCGGTCATTGCCTGGTTGACCGGCATATCTCCCCCTTCGACGTATGCACCCATAAGGCCCCGGGCAGGCGGCTCTTCTGTTCTCCAGCGGTGGGCAGAAGAGCCTTTTTCCCCTTCCGCTGCATGTCCTGCTGTATGGACAAAGGAGTTTTTTCATGGAACAGGGCACCATTCGCCTGAAGACCGGTCTTGCAAAAATGCTCAAGGGTGGCGTCATCATGGACGTGACCACCCCCGAACAGGCGAAGATCGCCGAAGAAGCCGGCGCCTGCGCCGTCATGGCTCTTGAACGCGTCCCGGCCGACATCCGCGCCGCCGGCGGCATCGCCCGCATGGCTGACCCCACCATCGTCAAGCGCATCATGGAAGTGGTGAGCATCCCCGTCATGGCCAAGGCCCGCATCGGCCACTTCGTGGAAGCCCGCATCCTTGAGGCCCTGGGTGTGGACTACATCGACGAGAGCGAAGTGCTGACTCCCGCCGATGACCGTTATCATATCGACAAGCGCGACTTCACCGTGCCCTTCGTCTGCGGCTGCCGCAATCTGGGCGAAGCCCTGCGCCGCATCGCCGAAGGCGCGGCCATGATCCGCACCAAGGGCGAGCCCGGCACCGGCAACGTGGTGGAAGCCGTGCGCCATTGCCGTCAGGTCATGGACGAGATCCGCGTGCTCTGTTCCCTGCCCGAAGCCGAAGTGGCCAACTTTGCCAAGGAAAACGGCGCTCCCCTGGAAGTCTGCATGGCCGTGCGCAAGGAAGGCCGCCTGCCTGTGGTGAACTTTGCCGCCGGCGGTATCGCCACCCCCGCTGACGCCGCCATGATGATGCACCTGGGCTGCGACGGCGTGTTCGTGGGCTCCGGCATCTTCAAGTCCGGCGACCCGGCCAAGCGTGCCCGCGCCATCGTGCAGGCCGTGACCAACTACAAGGACTACGCCCTGCTGGCCGAGATCTCCCGCGACCTAGGCGAACCCATGGTGGGCATCGACATCTCCACCATCCCGCCGGCCGAACGCATGCAGGAGCGGGGCTGGTAGCATGGCCCGCATCGGAGTCCTGGCCCTGCAGGGGGCCTTCCGCGAACATGCCGCAGCGCTGCGCCGTCTGGGCGCCGATGTCTGCGAAGTGCGCCAGCTCAAGGACATGGAAGGCCTTGAGGGCATGGTCATCCCCGGCGGCGAAAGCACCACCATCGGCAAGCTGCTGGTGGAATGGGACATGCTGGAGCCGCTGCGCCGGCGCATCCTGGACGGCATGCCCGTCTACGGCAGCTGCGCGGGCCTGATCCTGCTCTGCAAGGAGATCGAAGGCTCTGACCAGCCGCGTCTGGGCGTGCTGGACGCCACCGTGCGCCGCAATGCCTTCGGCCGTCAGGTGGACAGCTTCGAGACCGACCTGCACATCGACGGTCTGGCCGGTGAGCCCCTGCGGGCCGTGTTCATCCGCGCGCCGCTCATCAGCCGCGTGGGCGAAGGCGTGCAGGTGCTGGCCCGTCTGGATGCCGACCGCGGCGAGCGCATCGTGGCCGTGCGTCAGGGCAATGTGCTGGCCACGTCCTTCCACCCCGAACTGACCCCGGACCTGCGCCTGCACCAGTACTTCCTAGACATGCTGGCCTGATCCGCGGCATCTGCCGAAAAGCAAAGAGCCCCGCGCCGAACGTTACGTTCGCGCGGGGCTCTGTCGTTCTCTGGCACCGGGATGCGCTCAGGAGGATCTTTGGCTTCTTCTGTCAAATGTCCGCCCCTTTCCTCCGAAAACGTCCCCACTCCTGACCGTTACCTGGCGACCGGCCCGCACAAGGCCTGTCGTCCTCCTCTCCCCTTCCCGGTACGGCCCGGACTGCTGACCGCATCCCCCACAAGGGAGGCTTTCCTTTTCCGCGTGAACATGAAAGATTTGTCCCACGCGCCCTCTCCCGACAGCAGCCGTATGGTTGCACGGGCGCAGCTGCCAACCTCCGCCACAGGAGTTCCCATGAGCAATACTACCCTGACCGCCATCGACGGCCTGCTGGCAGGCCACGCCACGGACGACCGGAACCATACCGGCTGCACCGCCATCCTTTGCCCGCAGGGCTTCACACCGGGCATCGCCGTGCCCGGCTTCGCCCCGGGCTGCCGCGAGACCGAACTCATGCGGCCCGAATCACAGGTGGATACCGTGCACGGCCTGCTGCTGGCCGGAGGCAGCGCCTTCGGTCTGGCCGCTGCTGACGGCGTCATGCGCTTTTTGCGCGAACAGGGGCACGGTTTCGCCATGCCGCACGGGGTCATCCCCATCGTCCCGGGGGCCGTCATCTACGATCTGGACATGAATGCCCGGCCCGGCGTGCTGCCCGATGCGGACATGGGCTATGCCGCGGCCCGGGCGGCCTCGGCGGCACCACTGGCCGAAGGCGCTGTGGGGGCAGCCTGCGGGGCCCGCTGCGGCCGCCTGTTCTGCCTTTGCCAGGATGCCGCGGGCAAACCGCTGGATCTTTCGGACAAGAGCGGTCTGGGCAGCCTGTGCCTGGAACGGGAGGGCATACGGGTGGCGGCCCTGGTGGTCCTCAATGCGCTGGGCAATGTCTACGATGCCCGGGGGAACTTCCTGGCCGGCGGGCGCTTCCCTGACGGCACGCCTGTGCCCCATGCGCAGGCTTTGGACGCTCTGGCCGGACAGGTCCCTGCCGGCAATACCGTGCTCACCGTAGTGGCGACCAACGTCCCCCTGGACAAGACCCAGTGCAGCCGTCTGGCCCGCATGGCCGCCACCGGTCTGGCCCGGCATATCATCCCCGCGCACATGCTCTTCGACGGGGATATCGTGTTCACGCTGGCCAGCAAACAGCCCCTGCCCGAAGGGCACGGCCCCTGGAATGAACTCCTGCTGGGGGCCCTGGCCGCTGACGCCGTGGCCGGGGCCGTCTGCCGTGCCGCCCGGCCGGGGATGTTCGCGTGATGCCGCATCACAGGGGGAGCCCTGCCGGACAAAGGGTCCCCCTTCCCTGCTCTCCGCTTTTTTCCGGCATGCGCCTCTGAAAAACTGCGGCGGAAGAAGCAGCTGCCCCCGCAGCGGGGCATATCGCCCTGCCGTGTCCGTACCATCTCCAACAGCTGAGAACACTCCGGCCATCGTCTCAAAACCACCTGCCATGCGGGTGGTTTTTCATTTCGCGCCGTGCCGCCCGACAAGCTAAAGCCCAAAACGCAAAAAGGCCCCCGGTTTCCCGGGGGCCTCCATTATGCAGCTATGCAGCGAGGACTACAGGGCGGCCTTGTAGATGGCGGCCACAGCGGCGTCGCTCATCATGCGCGGGTTGGTCAGACCGCAGGCGTCCTTCTGGGCGTTGGCGGTCATGGTGGGGATGTCCTCTTCCTTCACTTCCTTGCCGTACTTCTTGCCCAGGGCGATCAGGCCTTCCGGGATACCCACGTCCTTGGACAGGATGCGGATGGCCTTGATGGCAGCCTGCGAAGCGTCGGTCGGGCTCAGGCCGTCCACGCGTTCGCCCAGCAGTTTGGCGATGCGGCCAAAGCGGCGGCGGCTGGAGATCAGGTTGTACTCGCACACATGGGGCAGCAGGATGGCGTTGCATTCGCCGTGCGGCAGGTCATAGAAGCCGCCCAGCTGGTGAGCCATGGCGTGCACGTGACCCAGGCTGGCGTTGTTGAACGCCATACCGGCCAGGTACTGGGCGTAGCACATGCCTTCGCGGGCTTCCATATCCTTGCCGTTGGCAACGGCGCGGCGCAGGTAGCGGTTGATGTATTCCATGGCCTTTTCAGCACAGGCGTCGGTCATGGGAGTGGCAGCGGTGGAAACGTAGGCTTCCACGGCGTGGGTCAGGGCGTCCATACCGGTAGCGGCGGTCAGGGACGGAGGCATGCCCATCATCAGGACCGGGTCGTCGATGGCGACGCTGGGGGTGCAGCGCCAGTCAACGATGGCCATCTTCACCTTGCGGGAGGTGTCGGTGATGATGCAGAAACGGGTCATTTCAGAGGCGGTACCAGCGGTGGTGTTCACGGCCACATAGGGCGGGAAGGGCTTGCTGGATTTGTCCACGCCTTCGTAGTCGTGGATCTTGCCGCCGTTGCCGACCACGAAGCCGACGCCCTTGCCGCAGTCATGCGAAGAACCGCCGCCCAGGGTGATCAGGCTGTCGCAACCGTTGCTCTTGTAAGCTTCGGTGGCTTCCTCAACGTTTTTGTCCGTGGGGTTGGGCACGGTCTTGTCGTACACGGCATACTGCATGCCGGCGGCGTCAAGGATATCGGTGATCTGCTTCAGGATGCCCACGGCCACGATGCCCTGGTCGGTGACGATCAGCGGCTTCTTGCCGCCGAGGCTCTTCAGGCGATCGGGAATCTGGGTGGAGCAGTTCTGGCCGACCAGAGTCACGGTGGGGATGAAGAAGGACGTGATCTGGCCCATATGCATGCTCTTGACATCCGTGCTCATTGTGCAACTCCTTGGTTTGGGCGTCTGAACGGTCTGGATCCCCGTCCGAGCCCGGTTTGGAAACGTTTATGGATGTACTGGAATCAACATACGCGACCAGCCCCGCCATGGCAATAAGATTTTATAAAATAGATTCAACTTTTTTTGTCCTCCCCGAAAAGAACCGGGCAGGCCGGGGCTTCGCGGGGTTTTGAAAGGATGCAGATGCGCGCCATGAGGCGCAGGTATTCCTTGCGCCTGTCAAGGAAGAAGGCCAGGGGTTTCGAGAAGTTACGTCCAAGCAGGCCGTCCACCAGGAACTGGCTCACCTCCCGTTCGCGCATCAGCACCAGCTGGGCGCTGAGCAGCACGGCCCTGTCGGCCTCGGCCATGGAGCGCACCTTGTGCCGGAAAGCCTCCTGGGCGCGCGGCTGGTAGAACCAGAAATACATCAGGTCCAGAGCGCAGATGATGAGGATGCGCTCCAGGCGCTGGGCCTCCTCACCGCCACGTCCGCGCAGGCCGCCGGGGCGGGCCAGGCAGATCAGGGCGTCTTCGCGGGGGAAGAGCAGCTCCAGCTGGGTGTAGCAGTCGAAGATGCGCTTGATGGTGCTCTCGTAGTCCCAGCGGCGCATGCGCAGGTTCACCTGGCTGTCGGCGTAGCCCTCGATGATGGCTGCCACGGTGTCCGAGGCCATCTTGGAGATGACGGCCGCGCTGGGCACCAGATACAGATGGGGATCGGCGATGCCCCAGAGCAGCAGCAGGTGGAAAAGGATGAAGTCATACAGGGACGAGACCGGGATGGCCAGGGCACTGCGGAACAGGTTGCCGATGGCCGCCTCGCGGGGGAAGCCCCTGTAGACGTTGTGCGCGAAGATATAGAAACCATTGACGATGTTCAGCACGGTGAAGACCACCACGGGCTGTTCCGCCACTGTCACGCCGAAGCAGTCCTCCAGGAGCCAGACGCGGATCATCACCTCCAGCAGCAGCACCGAGATGCCCGTGTACATGAGCGAATCGCAGATGCGTTTGACGCTGACGTGCTCCTTCCAGTGGGTCAGGGTGCTGCGCTTGGCACCGCGGGCCGCCATGACCATCTGGACCACGTTGCGCACACCGGTGATGCCGAACCAGATGAAGGTGCCGAACCAGGCCAGGAACCACCAGTCCTGCGTATAGATGAAGGAGACGAAGGCCGGGATGAAGCCCAGCAGCACCTTGAGCCAGTTGCTCAGGCTGCTGTTGAGGTACTGGCCGTCGGGCCGGGCCTCCTCCCCCTGCGGCGCATCGGTCAGACCGTTACCGCGGAAGGGGCTCAGGCCGCCGAGGTTGACCATGTTGCCGCGGTTGCTGACGCGGCAATCCTCACTGGCCGCCCGCCACACGCGGCGGCGTTCCATGCCCAGATGGTCGCAGCCCGGCAAAAAGCGGAAATGGGCCAGCAGACGCTGCCCGGGCGAGGGGGTCTCCGGCTCGTTGTAGCGGATCTGCTCTTCCACCGGTGAATAGATGGGGATGGCAGACTGCTGGCTGCCCGACTTTTTCATGGCCAGCAGGGCCCGGCGCGGCAGCGTCTCCCGGATGGCCAGGCCCATGCCGTACGAGCGCGAACGGCTGGCCGAATTGCTGCCCAGGCGCGACTTGAGAGGCTCGTGGCGGTATGCGGCCCAGAGCTTGGGGATGTCGCGCAGGATGGCATGGAACTTTTCCAGGCGTTCGTCGTCGCCCGTCATCTCCATCTGCCGGATCATCTGGCGCACCATCTGCTTCATGCGCGGGGCAAGGCCCTGGTTGAGCACGCGCTGCAATTCGTTGATGGCCGCGATATTGTTGAGGTGCCCTTCCACCCAGCTCTTCATGTTGAAGAGCTCCAGATGGGTGATGCGCCCCTCGCAGTCCCAGAGCAGCTCCACCACGTCCTCCACGCTCAGGCCCTCGGTGCCCAGGATCAGACGGTTGCCCGTGGCAAGCCCGTTGAGATAGGCGGAAAGCTTCTGGGCGCTCATGCACATCAGTTCCGGCAGGTTGTCACAGGCGCCCGGCTGCTCCGTATTGGGGATGCGCGGGTTGTGGCCGGGGTTCAGCCACAGGGCCTGCACATCGTCGGGGCCCAGATTGTCCAGACGCTGCAACTCTTCCATGGCCTCGGGATCGTCATGCCGGGCGCGCAGGATCTCGGCCCGGGCCCGCAGGCTGGGCTGGATGTGCTTGTGCAGGTATTCGGCCAGACGCAGCAGGGAGGCATGGCCACGCCCCACGAAGTCAAGGAACTCCTCCAGGCCCATGGGCGCCACGGATACTCCCCAAAGCTGCTCCAGACGGGGACGCTCGTCCTCGTTCCAGACTTCCAGGGTGTGCAGGGCCACTTCGCGCCGCCAGTGCAGCACTTCGCGCCCCTTTTCCAGCATCTCCCGCATCTGCGGGCTGCGCAAAAAGTCCAGGAAGCCCTTGCCGGAGCTGAAGCCGCGCGGCATCCAGACCAGATTCACGAAACGGTCATAGAAGGGCACGCTGAACTCCAGGCCGATACGCACGGAGATGCCCACGATGCCCGAAGCGTGGATGACCTCGGTGGCGGCCTCCAGATCCACGCTGTTGTCGTAGACCACCGTGATGGAGCGCAGGCCCTTGATCCAGGCGTCCATGATGAGGTGCGTGGGCGTTTTGCGGCCCTTGGTGTTCACGTCATAGACATGGTCGTCGAAGGCGAGCTGGTTCCAGGCTTCGGGCATCTCGGGCAGATGGTAGCGCGCCAGCATGCGCCGCACCACGCGCGGCGTGCCCAGGGCGGTGTTGCGGAAGTCGTGGGCCAGCATGAGCTGACGGGTCTCGTCGCCGTGGGCGCGCACCATGTCCTTCATGATCTGCATGAGCGCACGGGCGGTATTGCGGCGCAGGGCCGAATGGGCGCTGGTCAGCACTTCGTCATACAGGGTCTGCAGGGCCAGCAGGCGGTCGCGCGAGCCGCCGACCTCCAGATTGCGCAGCAGGTTGATGACGGCATAGGCCATGCGCGAGGCCGGAAAGGTGACCAGCTCCTTGATGCCGTGGGGATGCAGCTCGGGATTGAAGAGATTGTCCCGCGAGGGCACGTTGGGCGCTTCGAGGATGCGGTTGACCAGGACGAGGATGTCCCTGTCCTGCCTGTCAAAAAAAATACGGTCGATGAGTCTTGCCACGGCGTCTCCCTTTTCTTTCTGCCTGCTGCCCGGGGCAGGCAAAGCAGGCTAACGGACTATGCCAACAAAAAAAAAACCGCCACCATCTGCCAGGAGGCAGACGGTGGCGGCGGTTTCGCTGAAGAACGGCCCTGGCCGCTGCCTGTTAGATGAATTCGTCCATACGTCCCGACTTGACCTTCTGCAACAGACGTTCTGCCGCGCCGCGCTCCACGTCGCTCATCTGCGGGAGCTTGCGGGCGATCAGGCGTTCGCCCACCTCACGGGTATAGGGCGTCGCGTAATTGAGCAGGAACTCTTCGAAGGAAGCGATGGAGTTGGGGCTGCACTGGCTGCGCATGCCGCACTCGTGCACCATGCCCATGAAGTCCGCACCGCTGCGGCCCAAGCGGGGACAGGCGGTACAGAACGAGGGCAGGTGCTCGGCCTCTTCCATGAGGAAGCGCACCACTTCGTCCAGGTGGGTGTCTTCGCCCAGCGGGAAGGGGATGCCGTCGGGACCGGGCTTTTCGCTCCAAGTCTCGTAAGCGCTGCCCACGCTGCCCGTGAACACCTGGGAGACACCGCTGCTACAGGCGTCACGCCACAGGCCGGAAGGTTCGCGCGTGGTGACGACGATGCCCGCATGGGGCACGGCCAGGCGCATGATGGCCACGCAGCGCAGGAACTCGTCGTCCGAAAGCGGATGCGGGGGCACGAACAGGCTGCCCGGCGCGGGACGCAGACGGAACATGCTGACGGTGTGGCCGCCGGCACCGAACAGGCGGTTGAGATGGGCCGCATGCAGCATGGTGGCCAGCACATCGAACTGCCAGGGCGCAAGGCCCAGCAGCAGGCCAAGACCCACATCGCGCACACCGGCGCCCAGGGCCACTTCAGGCGCGTTGAGGCGCTTTTCGTAATGGCTCTTGGGCCCGGCCACATGGGCGGCCTTGTAGTAATCGGGATGGTAGGTATCCTGATAGATCAGGACGGTGCCCACGTCAGCATCCAGCAGCACGCTGTACTGGTCGGCGTTCAGCGGCCCCACGTTGACGTTGACGCGGCGGACTTCGCCGTGACCGTCGAACACGGTGTACATGATGCTGATGGCTTCGGCCAGGTACTCCACATCGGCATTGGGCAGCTGGCCGGAGACCAGCACGATGCGCTTGTGCCCCTGACGGATCAGCTTGCCGGCGGCCTCGCGCATCTCGGGCGAGGTCATGTACTTGCGCTGGATGAGCGTATTGCTCTTGCGGTTGGCGCAGTAGAGGCATTCACTGCCGCAATGGTTCGAGATATGCAGCGGAGCGGTCAGCACGATACGGTCACCATAGGCCTTCTGCTTGACCGCATCCGCCGTTTTCATCATCAGGGCGATGTCTTCGGGATCCGTCACCCGCATGAGAGCCGTCGCTTCCTGAATGGTCAGTGACTTCAGAGCCAGAGATTTGTCCAGAATATCCCGAAGCTCCGCCTTGTCCGGTGCAGCCGTACGACTGAGCGCGTTTTCGATGAACCGGGTGTCAAGCCATGCAGGCAGCTCGTATGCAGACATAACGTATCCTTCCAAGCAATGTCCCAAGGAGTTGCATCCCGCCCCTGCGCAACCCATACGCAGGGACGAAACACGAGTACACGTTTCCTGAGCAGGAGACTTAGCACAAGTTTCACAGCTTGCCTAGTGCTTTTTTTCACAGAAAAATGCCCAACGACAGGAAAAATGCCTCAAAAATAGCAGAAAATCTTTTATATTATTATTTTTATCATTTAAAAACAGTATGTTGTCAAATACAATCTTTTTACTATGCAAATTGTTCGATTACTCAATTTTTCTCCAAGAGGCTCCCCCGGGCGCTTGTGGCCTCTCCGGCCCCCTGCTAGTATGCCGCCGGGAGCCTGACATGAAAAAATGCTTTGATATCACCCGGCTGCTGTGCCTGTCCGTCCTGTTGTCCGTTTTTTGTTTCTCCTCCGTCCTGGCGGCTCCGGCCAGTGAGGCCCCGGCCCTGCGAGTGGCTCTGCTGCTGGAAGATGCGGCCCCCGACCGGGGCTGGAACGATCTGCTGCGCCAGGGGCTGGAGCAGGCCCGGAAGGAGCTGGGCGTCCGCACGGCCGTCGTGGTGGCCCCGCCCCAAGGCAGCAATGGCCTGACGCAGGAGGGCATCTTCCAAGCCGCCGCCCGGCAGGCCGACCTCGTCCTACTCTCCGGGGCCCGCTTGCACGAGATCTTGCGCAACAATGCCGCCAACTTCCGGCAGACGAAGTTCGGCTGTATCGATACGGGCATCCGCGCCGCCAACATCATGTGCGTGACTTTTGCCGACGAGCAGGCCGCCTTCCTGGCCGGGGCCCTGCTCTCCCAGCTGCACAAGCACGGCCTGCTGCCCGCCCCCGGGGCGCGCGCCAAGGCTGATGAACTGACCCTTGGCTGGCTGGCCGGAGAAGACGACCCGCAGCTGAAATCCATGCTCAACGGTTTCGTGGAAGGCGTCCGGCTGGAAAGCCCGGGCGCGCGCGTCATCAACGGCGTGGCAGGCAGCTACAGCTCTCCCGACAAGGGCCGGGCCAAGGCCGAGGAACTGCTGGGGCTGGACATCAATGCCCTGGCCGTGCTGGCCGGGCGTGCGGGACTGGGCGCCGTGGAAGCGGCCATCGCCCAGGGGCGTCCCCTGGTGGGCGTGGACAAGGACCAGCAATTCCTGGCGCCCAAGCTCATGCTGACCAGCATCGTCAAGCGGGCCGACCGCGCCGTGTTCGAGATCGTCAAAGCCACCGCCCAGGGAGCCTTTGCCGGTAACGAGATCATCACCTATGACCTGGCCAACGGCGGCGTGGACATCGTCTCGCCCCAGGTCTGGGCACGCCATGCCGGTGTGCGCCTGCCCGCCGCCATCGAACGCCGCCTTGCCGAACTGCGCCTGGAGCTGACGCGCGGCGGCATCCGCCTGCCCTCCCTGCGCGACAGGACGCTCTGCAACTGCCGCTAGCGGAAAAGATCATCCGTCAAAAAAAGGCAGCCCTCCGGTCACCGGAAAGGCTGCCTTTTTTGCGGCACGCTCATGGCCGTGCTGTCCTGTCCGCCACAACGGCGGCCCGGATCAGAAGCGCAGCGTGAAACGGGGATCGTCCCCCCGCACCTCCACCTTGATGAAATCCGCCTGCTGGCCACGCGCCGGGCGGGCATCCCCCTCCAGCTCGAAGACATCACGCACCACCCAGAAGCGGTGCTTTTCGCCCGGCAGCTCCACGGACGCACCGCCGCCTACTTCCACATGCAGGTAGAACACGGGCTTCCAGGTCTCCAGGGTCACGGTCTGCTTGCTGTGCGGACCGAAGTTCACCCAGCCTTTCGTGACCCACACGCCGTCCGTGCGCAGATAGCGCAGGGCCAGGCTCCCGCCCAGGGCCTGGCTGTTGTCGATATGGATCTCCAGAGCTGCGGCCGGGAAGACAGAGCCCAGCAGCAGGGCCAGGGCAAACAGGCAGGAAACGATCTTTTTTGTCATGACGACCTCCGTATGCCGTTCCCCATACGCAAGCCCGGCGCAGGATGCAACGTCCGCGCCGCAGGAAAGCCGGGATATGCCGGGGCTCCCGCTCTGAATCCCCAGGAGAGCGGACGGCCGGATCCGAGCAGGAGCAGCAGGCATGCCCGCCGGAGCTCCCCGCAAAAAAAACACTTTTCAAGGCGAGGCAATGCGCATAGATGTTGCCTGTGCGCTCAAACAGTCCTGTTGGAGAGCGCCAGTGCTTTCATCGAGGATACGTCATGGAACTGACCATCTCCACTCCCCGCCTGGCCGCGGCCCGCATCCTGCCGCGTACGCCCCGGGCCTTCTATCGTACCGCCATCAATGCCTTTTTCTTCGTCATGGGCATGGTCTTCGCCTCCTGGGCCGTCCGCATCCCGGACATCAAGGCCGCCCTGCAGATGAGCGACGCGGCCCTGGGCAGCGTCCTGCTGGCCGCCCCTCTGGGCGAGATGCTCTCCATCGCGCCCACGGCCTGGCTCATCGGCCGCTTCCGCAGCCGCCGCGTCATCATGCTGGGGCTCATGCTCATGCCCTGCGCCCTGCTCTCCCTGGCCCTGGCCGGCAGCCCGCACTGGCTGGCCGCGGCCCTGCTGGGTTTCGGCTTTGCCAACAACATGCTCAACATCTCCCTCAATGCCCAGGCCGTGGGCGTGGAGACCCTTTACGGCCGCAGCATCATGGCCACCTTCCACGGCATGTGGAGCCTGGGCGGGGTGGCCGGCTGCATCATCGGCTCCATCGTGGCGCCGCTGGGCGTGGCTCCCCTGCCCCACTTTGCCGCCATCCTCGTCATCACGCTGGCGACGCTGTGCTGCCTGCGCACCTGGACCATGCCCCGGGAAGTGCGCATCGGCGCCGCAGCGCCCGAAAGCGGGAAGCGCTCCTTCCGCCCCGACCTCTATCTGACCCTGCTCGGTTGCATCGCCCTGGGCAGCATGGCCACGGAAGGCGCCATGTATGACTGGAGCTCCGTCTATTTCGCCCAGGTGGTCCAGCCGGGCGAGAGCCTCATCCGCGCCGGCTACCTGGCCTGCATGTGCGCCATGGTCACGGGCCGCCTGCTGGCCGACGGTCTGGTGAACCGCTTCGGGGTCACGCCCGTGCTCCAGCTGAGCGGCCTCTGCATCGCCGCCGGTCTGAGCCTGGCCCTGCTCTGGCCCGACCTGCTGCCCGCCACGGCGGGGCTGGCCCTGGTGGGCTTCGGCATGGCCTCCGTGGTGCCGCTCTGCTACAGCCTGGCGGGCAAGTCCACGCGCGTGCCGCCCAGCGTGGCCATCTCGCTGGTCTCGTCCCTCAGTTTCCTGGGCTTTTTGGGCTGCCCGCCCATGGTGGGCTTCCTTTCCCATCAGTTCGATCTGCGCTGGGCCCTGTCGCCCATCGTGGTGGTGGGTGTGGCCATCTTCTGCCTGGCGCCGCTGGTCCGGCGCATCAAGGCCTAGAAAGGGGCCTTGTCCGGCGGGAGGATCTCCGTTGTCTGGCGAAAAAGGAACCCCTTCCTCCGCACAGCATCAGGCACAAAAAAACGGCAGCCCTTCAAGGGAGATGGCGCAAACCCAATTCCGCCTTCCCTGAAAACAAAAAACACGAAAAGGCAGGCACACCATCGCGGCGTGCCTGCCTTTTATTTTTATGGGTATGCGGCCAGTTCCCTAGCGCGGGCTGCCGCCAGCACGGCGCTCGAAGCGGGGCACGGCCAGATGGCAGCCGCCCCGGCCCGTGCGGCGGGCAAAATCCTGATGGTAGGCCTCGGCCTCGTAGAAGGCCCCGGCCTTTTCCAGACGGGTCACCACGTCATAGCCCAGACCGCGCAGCTCATCCATGAGCTTCTGGGCCGTCCGCTTCTGGGACTCGTCCAGCCAGAAGATGGCGGAACGGTACTGGCTGCCGACGTCCGGGCCCTGCCTGTCCAGCTGGGTGGGATCGTGGACTTCGAAAAAGCGGCGTACGATGGCCTCATAGCTGATCTTTTTGGGATCGAAGCGCACCAGCACGGCTTCGGCATGGCCGGTATCGCCCCGGCAGACATCCTCATAGGAAGGCCGGTCGGTATGGCCGCCCGTGTAGCCGGAACGCACGTCCACCACACCGGGGAGCTTGCTCAGGGCATCTTCCACGCCCCAGAAGCAGCCGCCCGCCAGCACGGCCACCTGGGTGTTGCGCACCTGCTCGTACAGGGCCAGGCCCAGCTTTTCCTTTTCGCTGCCCGCAGGGGCGAAGCGCATGGACAGGGAGTTGACGCAATGGCGGGTGTTCTTGGCCGTCAGGCCTTCGCCCTCAAAAACATGCCCCAGGTGGGCGCCGCAGTGCTCGCAAACGATCTCCACCCGGTGGCCGTCGGCATCGGGCTGGCGACGCACCATGCCCGGCAGGGCATCGTCGAAGGCGGGCCAGCCGCACCCGGAATCGAACTTGTCCGAAGAACGGTACAGGGCCACGCCGCACTGGCGGCACAGGTAGGTCCCGGCGGCCGTGTTTTTTTCGTACTCACCGGACCACGGGGCTTCCGTGGCCTTGCGGAGGATGATGTCCGCCTCGCGGGGCGTCAGGGGCGGCACCGCGGCATCACCGCGGGCAATGATCCGGAATCCGTCATTATTCATGGGGGCTTTCTCCCGTAAGGGGTCAAAGGTGGGGCGGGAAAGTTCCGCAGCCGCGGCACCGGTCCCGGAAAGGACCAGGGCCAGCATCAGGATGAAAAAGGAAAAGGCGCGTCGCGCGCAGGGATAGCCGTACATGGCACCTCCTATCAGTACAAGTTATCAATATTAAGATAGCGGCGCCTCAAAAGAAAAGCAAGCCCGCGCGAGGCCATAAAAAAAGGGAGGCTCATGCCTCCCCGGATAAAACATTGTCTTTTCTGGCAGGCCAGCCTGCCACTACCGTCCTTTTGCACGGCTCCTCCGCTACAGGAACGGCGCATGGCTGACGCCCCGCCAGGATGCCGTCTTACTGCCGTTCGCCGTAACCGTGCGGATGTTCCCGGTGCCAGCGCCAGGCTGATTCGATGATGGCCTCCACACCCAGCTGCGGCTGCCAGCCCAGCACCTGCTGCGCCTTGCGGGCGGAAGCCACCAGACGGGCCGGATCGCCCGCGCGCCGCTGCCCCATGACCACGGGGATCTCGTGACCGGTCACCTTGCGGGCGCAGTCCACGATCTCGCGCACGGAAAAACCCTGCCCGTTGCCCAGGTTGCAGATGAGGTCATCACCGCCGCGCTGCAGATGATCCAGGGCCCTCATATGGGCGTCCACCAGGTCGGTGACGGCGATGTAGTCGCGGATGCAGGTCCCGTCGGGCGTAGCGTAATCATCACCGAAGATGGTGATATGCGGCCGCCGGCCCAGCGGCACTTGCAGGACCAGAGGGATGAGATGGCTCTCGGGGCTGTGGTCCTCGCCGATGCTGCCGTCGGCCAGGGCCCCGGCCACATTGAAATAACGCAGGGAGACATAGCGGATGCCATGGGCCACCGAGACCCAGCGCATCATGGCCTCCATCATCAGCTTGCTGTGCCCGTAAGGATTGGTGGGCCGGGTGGGGGCATCCTCGCTGATGGGCACGCTGTCGGGCTCGCCGTAGACCGCCGCCGAGGACGAGAACACGATGCGGCCCACGCCATGACGGACCATGGCTTCCAGCAGGCTCTGCATGCCGCCCACATTATTGTTGAAGTACTTGAGGGGATCGACCATGCTCTCGCCCACCTGCGAATCGGCGGCGAAGTGCATGACGCCGTCGATGCGGAAACGGCGGAAGATGCCGTCCAGACAGGCGGCATCGCGGATGTCGCCCTGCACGAAGGCAGCCTTGCCCGCCACGGCGGCGGCATGGCCCGTCTGGAGATTGTCCACCACCACGACTTCCTGCCCGGCCGCTGCCAGGGCATGGACCGCGTGGGAACCGATATAGCCCGCACCGCCGCAAACAAGGATCGCCATACAGACCTCCACAACAAAGATGATGATGATGGCGGCACGCTACGATGTTTGCCTGCGGCTGGCAAGGCCCGGGATGCCCAAGGCCTCTTGAAGGCGGAACAGGACATAAAAGAAGCGCGGAGTCCATGGCCAGACTCCGCGCAAGGCACAGGACGCGCCCCGGCGAAGGCCGGGGTCCCTTTGCGGCTACAATGCTGCCAGAACAGCGGCCGCAAATTCCTGCACGGCATCAGGGGCATCGCTGACGGTACCGTCCACTTTCAGCCCCTCAGCCACGATCTGCGCACCCAGGTCCTTGCCCTTGGCCTCGATGGCGTCCACCGCACCGCAAAAATGCGTGTAGGAACTGTCGCCGGAGGCAAACGCCGACAGTTTGACGCCCGAAAGGCCCATGGCTTCCATGTTCTCATAAAGAGGGATGAAATCGTCCTGCAGCTCCAGCTCGTCGTCGCCCCAGGCGGAGCAGCCCAGCAGCACGGCGTCATAGCCTTCGGCCAGACCGGCGGCATCCACGTCGGCGGCGTTTTTCAGCGTGACGTCATGGCCTGCGGCGGCGATGATCTCTTCCAGTTTCTGGGCGATGCCCTCGGTATTGCCGGTGCTGGAACCAAAAACGATCAGGACTTTGCTCATGACAACTCCCTGGCGGCATGGCCGCCGTTGGATGTTTAGAAAAAGAAATTCAATTTCAAAAAGAAACTATAAAAGAACAGGGCGTGCGTCAAGCAAAAGACCGTCTCCCGACAAAAAATATTTATATCTGACTAAAAACATTACTTTTCTATCAAAAACATCCCAGCCAAGGGCCCACCCTACGCCTGTTGTCCTCTTCTACCGGCATTCGCCATGAGGATAGCTGCTCCACCTGGTCTCATATCGCCGTCGGATGAGTCTCCATTCCGTGGATACGGGCCCGCCCCGGCCATTGCCCCTGCGCGCCAGCACGGTTCGGAAGGCGCTGTGCCGACATGGCCGCAAGCGATATGACCTCTTCCAGACCAGGTACGGAAAACGGTGCCGCTCTCCCCTTTCCCGATCACGAGGCGAAATCGCTTCCCGCACGCCGAAGACGGGGACCTGCCATCCGCACCAGAGCAAAAGTTTTACGGGGAAAGGGGGCCCGGGGGAGGGGGACGCTTTTTCAAAAGCACCCTCCTCCCCCGGAAAATCCCCGGCCTCCTCCGTCAAAACCTATGCTCCAGCTTCCGCGTCAGCCTCCCCGGCGGCATTTTCCGAAGCGGGCCCGGCAAGGGGAGCGTCTGCCACAGAGAGATCAGGCATCTGCCACTGCCCGGGCAGGGGGGCCGTGAGCTCGGCCTTCTCGCCCACATAGGGGTTGAAGTAGCCGAAGCGCAGCCAGGGGCAGAGCTTTTTCAGACGCTTCATGAACAGGCTGAGGCCCATGATGGGGCCGTGGTCGATGCCGCGCATGAGGCCCAGATACCATTCGGGGTCGATGTTGAGGTTACGCCACTGGATCATGCTCACGCCGTTCTCGCCCACCAGACGGGCCAGGGCTTCCAGCTCGCCTTCGCTGTCGGTGACACCGGGGAAGAAGAGCAGGTTCAGCGAGACCCAGAGGCCGTTCTTCCGGGCCACGGCGATGGAGCGGCGCACGTCGTCGAAGCTGTAGCCGTGGGGGCGGTAGTAGCGCTCGTAGACTTCGGGCCGGGCGCTGTTGAGGCTGACGCGGATGCTGGAGAGGCCCGCCTGGGCCAGACGCTCCACGGCCTCGGTGCGGGAGGCGTTGGTATTGCAGTTGACCGTGCCCACGCCGCCCCGGCTGCGGAACAGGCGCACGCTTTCCACCAGCAGGTCGGGATTCATGAGGGGATCGCCCTCACAGCCCTGCCCGAAGGAATAGATGGGCGTCTTCGTCTCGCGGCCGGCATGGAAGCTCATGACTTCCACCAGTTCCTCGGGGGTGGGGGTGAAGGTCAGGCGGCACTGGGGCGTCACGTTGATGGGCGAATCCTTGTCCTGCTCGGAGATACAGCCCACACAGCGGGCATTGCAGGTACGCGAGCTGGGCAGGGGCGCCTCGAAGCGGCCCAGGGCAAAGTTGCGGGCCGCCGGGCAGTCGTACTTCATGACGCAGTCTTCGAGGATGTGGCCCACCAGACGGTTCTTGGGGAACTGGCGCAGCAGGGCCCGCACGTTCTTTTCGATGCGGGAACGCGGGATGTGGCGGAACTCCTGACGCTGGTCGGCATCCACCTTGCGGGCACAGATGTAGAAGCGCCCCTTGGCGAAGCCCACGGCGCCATAGGCGAACAGGGGCAGCAGGGGGGCGTCGGCATCGCTGGTGTAGGCCGGATGGGCGGAGAGCGTATGGGCCGGTGCGGCAAAGGCGGCCACGGCCAGATCCTCGGTGCACTCTATCTCGCCGGTCTCGGGGTTCAGGCCCACGGCCCGGCGTCCGGGCAGGAGGAAGAGCTCGCTCTCCTCGGGCAGGGGCATGAGTTCGTCAGGACGGGGCGTGCCCCATTCCTCGCCGCGGCGGCAGACCATGAGCAAGTCGGGATCATCATAGATGTTGCCCTGGGCATCGGCCATGACCATATGCGGTTCGATCTTTGCTGTTGCCATTTTCCTTCCTTGCGGCATCTTGCCCTGCCGCGTCCGAATGTATATAAGCGGAGCTGCGGCCAGCCCCGGAAACATGGGCACGACGGCCGCCAGAATATCCGCGAGGCCGCCCCATGTTTTCCCTGATGCTCTTTATTTTTCTTTGTTTTCTCGGCATGCTTGCCGTACAATTCTACATGCTGCGCAGCCAGGAACGCCTGAACCGCGCCCTGCGTGACGAACACGCCCAGATGCGCGTGCTGCTGCGCGCCATGGAAGCCCGCCTGGATGCCCTGGGCTGCCCTGCCCCCAAACTGGCCGAAACGGCCGTGCAGGCCACGCCTGCCGCACAGGATCCCCTGCTGCATCTGAGCTTTGATGCGCCTGCGGCCAAGAAGGCCGCGCCCCGCACGCCGGTGGTGGACCCGGGTCTGGACCTGCACATGGACAGCAGCCGCTAGGGCTGTTCCGTTTTTTGCCCGGAAGCGGGCTTTTCCCTCCGGCGGGGCTTTTGTCGTGCCTTCCGCGCACGCCGCGACAGCGCTTCGTCAACCTAGCCTTGCCCCTTTTCATCGTCAAGCAGCCTTCCTGCCATGCCCGAACCATCCCGCCGCCTGCGTCTTTTCCTCCGCTGTCTGGCAGCCCTGCTGCTGGGCATCCTGTTGCTGGCCGGCGCGGCCATGGTCTATGTGCAGCACAATTCCGTCGCCATCACCCATGCCCTGCTGGAAGACTTCACCCAGCGTACGGGCCTCCACCTGCATGTCAGGTCCATCGGCCTTTCCTGGCTGCCTCCGGCCATCCAGGCCGATGACGTGCGCATCCGCATCAAGGAGCTGGACATCTCCGTCCGCACGGCCCGCCTGCGCCCCCGCCTGACCGCCCTGCTGCAGGGACGGCTGGAACTGGAATACGTGGCCCTGCAGAATCCCGTGCTCTCCGGCAGCCTGCCGCTGCCCACGCTGGACCTGCGCAAGCTGGGCTCCGCCGCCGGGGACTACAGCGGCGATACGGGGGGGCTGGCCCGGCTGGACAGCCTGCTGCCCGGTACCCTCCAGATAGAGATAGACCAGGGCAATTTCTCCTTCCAGGCCCAGGACGCTTCTTCCCTGCGCGCGGGCAACCTTTCCTGCGTGCTGCATCTGCGCGGTCTTCAGGACGTGCGCGGCAAGCTGCAGGCAGGTCTGATCCGCAACCTGGCCGCCGGGGAAGAGATCCCCGTGCTCGACCTGGAGAACCTGCTCGTGGAAGGCCGCAGCCGTCCGCTCCGTTTTTTGAGCGATACGCCCCGCCTGCGCCTGCGTACCCTGCTGCATCTGCCGCCCCACCTGCCCCGCGTACGCATGAACCTCGATTTCACGGCCACGGCCGCGGGCTGGCAGCTGGATCATGACATCCAGGGCGACCTGATGCAGGACGACGAGCCCATCCCCTTTGCCGTGGCCGGCCGCCTGCTGCAGGACAGGAACGCGCCGCAGGCCTCGGTACGGCGCATGCTGCGCGAGGTCTTCCTGCCCGATCCGCAGGAGCTGGCCACAGCCGGAAAGGAAGGTCCCGCAACGGCTCCTGCCCCGTCCGCCCCCCAATCACCGGCCGCTGATGCCGCCGCTGCAAAGACCGCTCCCGCACCCCAGGTGGCCCCCCAGCCCGACCTGCCCGCTGCGGGAGGGACGCGCCCGCCCGTGCGCCTGGAACGCATCCGGCTGGAACTGGGCGAAGACAGCGCCACCCTCGACGGCAACCTGATCCTCGACAAACAGCGGGGCCCCGTCCTCAACGGCAGCCTGCAGGCCCACCGCCTGAGCCTGACACGCTGGCTGGGCTTTGCCCGTGATCTGGCCCCGGGCCTGCAGATGGCCCTGGACAACATCACGGACAGTCTTCTGGAATTCGAACTGGATACCGAAGGCCTGCGCGTGCCCTATATCGTGGCCCATGCCTCGGGCTCGCGCTTTACCGGTTCCGGCGGCGTGGCCCGCTGGGCCGAGCCGGTGGTGGCCCTTGACCTGACCGCCCCGGAAGTAAAGCTGGGCCGGGCCATCCCGGAAGCTGTGGGCACCCTGCCCCTGCAGGTCTATTTCCCGCACGGGCCCCTGACCAGCCTGCGGGCCTCGCGCTCCACGCCGCTGCCGCCGCCCGATCCCGCCACGGACCTGCACATCGGCTATGACATCCGCCTCAATGCCCGCACCGTGCATTACGGCCCTGTGACCATCACCGGCGCGGCCGTGGTCATCGAACCCGGCACCCCCGACAAGGCCGGCAACGGTACGGCCGTGATCCGGGCCACGGGCGACTTTTACGAAGGCCGCCTCAAGGGCCGCTGCGCCATCGGCGGGCCTTCGGACATGCCCACCTTCGACATCGACCTGCGCCTGGACAAGGTCCACGGCAGCAAGCTGGTCAGGGATTTCGACCTCATCCCCGTACGGCGCGGCATGCTGTCCGCCCAGGCGGCCATCACCAGCCGGGGCAGCGACCTGGACGTGTTCCTGAAGAGCATGCGCGGCACGGTCTCGGCCGACGGCAGCAAGGGCTTGCTGCCCGCCGGAGGCAAAAAGAGCCTGCCCTTCGAAAAACTCTCGCTGCGCCTCGACCTGCAAAGCGCCCGCCGCGACCTGCGCCCCACTCCGGCCCGGGCCGGTTTCGAAGGCCGCTGGACGGCCTCGCTGGAGGGTGAGGATCTTTCCCTGACCCAGAAGCTGGACGGCCTCGTCTGGTTCGGCGGCAAGGAGTTCGTGGCCTGGCAGGATCTGCCCGGTTCCCTGCGCCTGCACCTGCCGTCCCTTGAAAAGGATCTGCTGCCCCAGGGCATGGATCTGGATACCGACGGCGTGTTCAGCTGTGCGGGCCCTGCCGGGCTGAAGCTGAAAAAGGCCACGCTCTCGGCGCTGGGCCTGCAGCTCAAGGGCGATCTGGACGTCGGCAACGGCCGCAGCGGCCTGACCTGGGGCGGGAACGTGGACCTTGCCGCCCGCGACCTGAAGCACAGCCTCCGGCAGATCCGGGGCAGTGCGCCCGCCTCCCTGCCCGCCTCCCTCAACAGCCTGCGCCTCAAGGGCACGGCCTCCGGCACCCCGGACAGCCTGCGCCTCAAGGATCTGCGCTGCAGCCTGGGCTGGCAGCAGGTGGACGGCGAGGCTGCCGTGAACTGGAGCGGCACCCCGCAACTGGACCTGCGCCTGCATGCCGCGGACTTCGATCTGGACCGCCTGCTGGCGGAGATGTTCCCCGACCAGGCCCGCAGCAAGGGACGGAGCAAGGCCCCGGGCGCTCCCTGGGACCTGCGCTTCATGAAGGCCTTCGATGCCCAGGGGAGCCTGAGCGTGGACAGGGTGCGCTTCATGCGTCTGCGCATGCAGCAGATGACCACCCGCTTCAGCCTCAAGGACGGCCACCTTTCCGTGCCTGCGCTGGAAGGCAACTTTTACAATTCGCGCCTGCGTGCCTCGGGCGACTTCCGCTTCGACCGGGGCCTGAGCTACACCACCAAGGTCAGGGCCCTGAACATCAACCTCGACGCCGCCAGCAACGACCGCAACGACAAGCGCGCCGTGCGGGGCCTGGCTTCGGTGGAATCGGAGATGAGCGCCCACCTGACCGGCAGCGGCCAGATGCCCGCGGCCCTTTCCGGCACCTGGGGCGTGGCCATCATCAACGGCAGCTACCAGAACCGCGACAAGGCCGGACGGCCCGGCGGCAAGCCCACCCGCTTCCAGCGCCTCAGCGCCTCGGGCAACATGCAGGGCGGTGTGGCCCGCAGCAGCAACATCTTTTATCAGGATGCCGAGATGCGCGTGCGCGGCGGCGGCCGCATCGACTTCAACAACGAAGACCTGGACTGCAACCTTTTCGTCAAGACCGACCGCATGCAGGAATTCCCCGTGCGCGTGACCGGCAAGCTCCATGACCCCAAGACATCGGTCAGCGCAGGGACGGCCATCCTCTACGCCGTCACCAGCCTGACCCACGGCATCTTCGAGCTGCTGGGCGGGGTCATGGAAGGCACCTGGAACCTGTTCCGCTGATCCCGCGCCCCGGCCTTTTGCGCCCCGGTCCCACCGGCCTTCCCCTGCCGGAAAAGGCCTTGCACTTTCCCCGCCCCCGTTGACAGAACCGCCTGCAAAGGGTAGACAGGCTCTATCTGTTCTTTTTTGCACAAACCCAACAACGGTCCGTCTCAATAAGGAGAAGCGCCATGAATATCCTCATCTTTGGTCCCAACGGCAGCGGCAAGGGCACCCAGGGCAACCTGGTCAAGGCTAAGTACAATCTTGCTCACATCGAATCCGGCGCCATCTTCCGTGAGCACATCGGCGGCGGCACCGAGCTGGGCAAGAAGGCCAAGGAATACATCGATCGCGGCGACCTGGTGCCCGACGACATCACCATCCCCATGGTGCTGGAGACCCTGAAGACCAAGGGCAAGGACGGCTGGCTGCTGGACGGCTTCCCCCGCAACATGGTGCAGGCCCAGAAACTGTGGGAAGCCCTGCAGGCCGAAGGTCTGAAACTGGACTACGTCATTGAGATCCTGCTGCCCCGCGAGATCGCCAAGAACCGCATCATGGGCCGTCGCCTGTGCAAGGAAAACAACAACCATCCCAACAACATCTTCATCGACGCCATCAAGCCCAACGGTGACAAGTGCCGCGTCTGTGGCGGTGAGCTCTCCACCCGTTCCGACGACCAGGACGAAGCCGCCATCAACAAGCGTCACGACATCTACTACAACACCGAGAACGGCACCCTGGCCGCGGCCTACTTCTTCAAGAACCTGGCCGCCGAAGGCAAGACCAAGTACATCGAACTGAATGGCGAAGGCACCATCGACTCCATCAAGGAGACCCTGATCTCCCAGCTGAGCTAGCCTGAGCACGCCTTTTCAGGCCGGGGCCCTGCCCCGGCCTTTTTTTTGCCCGAAGATCCCGGAGCCCGGCAGGAAGCGGCCTTGCCTTTTGCCGCCGCGACCCCATCTTTATAGCGGGGGAAAAGGTCCGCCGGCCCGCAGCGAGCACGCGTTCCGAAACAGGGGCCCTACTGGACATGGCTGTCCAAGTTTGCCACTATGCCCCCAACTTCACAGCGAGGTATCAATATCATGCAAGTCTGCATCGCGATCATGCACGGCAATCCCGTCATGCTGGAACTGCGGGAAGGTGTCCCCTACATCAATGACGAACCCCAACCCATCAAGCACCTGACCGAAGATGACCTCGTGGCCTTCCACGAAGCCGTGAGCGCCATCCCCGATGACGGCGACCCCGGCAATGTCGCCCTTGTCAACGCCAAGCGCGCCGCATTCATCGTGGATCTGCTGAGCCATGCCGTGGGCGACGAATGCGTCTCCTACCTGACGCATGTGCTGGACCACGTGCACTACGACGTCATGGAATATCTGGGTGAAACCGAGCCCCAGGACTAGAAAGCCTGCCGGGCTCCCGCAAGGGAGAGGACTGCCGGCATAATTGAGGGAAACAATGCTTGAGATCCAAGACCTGCACGTTTCCGTCCACGGCACGCCGGTGCTCAAGGGCATCGACCTGAAGGTGGAAGCGGGCGAAACCTTTATCCTGTTCGGCCCCAACGGCTCCGGCAAGACCACCCTGCTCATGACGCTGATGGGCTTTTCCGGCTACGAAGTGACCCGGGGCAAGATCATCTTCAAGGGCCACGACATCACCTACGCCCCCATGTACGAGCGTGCCCGTCTGGGCATCGGCATGTCCTTCCAGCGCCCGCCCACCATCCACGGCCTGCCCACAGGCAAGATGGTGGAACTGTGCGGCCGCGGCCGCAAGATGGACATCCCCGCCATGGCCAAGCGCGTGCATTTCGATACCTTCCTGGACCGCGACGTCAACGCCGGTTTCTCCGGCGGCGAGATCAAGCGCTCCGAGCTGCTGCAGCTCATGGCCCAGCAGCCCAGCCTGCTGCTTTTCGACGAGCCGGAATCCGGCGTGGACCTAGAAAACATGGCCCTGGTGGGCAAGACCGTGCGCAAGCTGCTGGACGGCGTGCCCGACTGCTGTAGCGCCACCCTGCGCGAGCAGGGTCGCCAGCGTTCCACCAGCGGGCTCATCATCACCCACACCGGCCACATCCTTGAATATGTCAACGCCGACCGCGGACAGGTCATGTATCACGGCAAGCTCTGCTGTGAAGCGCGCCCGCGCGTCATCCTCGACCATATCGCCCAGCACGGCTACCAGGAATGCCTGCGCTGCCTGGCCGGCGACATGTACGGCAAAATCGCGGAGGCTCCCCTGGTATGAGCAGCATCGACCTTTCCCGTTTCAACTTCAGCGGCGGTGAGAACTCCGCCCCCATCGAAGATCTGACCCGTCTGCCCCAGGAAGACCAGCAGCGCCTGGTCCTGGCCGGCATCGACGTGCACGACACCAAGGTCAGCGGTGCCTTCATGCAGCTCAACCATGCCGACGTGCACTGCACCACCCGGCAGGAAGGCCTGGACCTCATGGACATCCGCGCGGCCCTCAAAAAGTTCGACGGCCTGCCGCAGTACTACTGGAAGCTGCTCGATCCCAACAAGGACGAGATCACCCGCATGGCCTACGAGCACCTCAACGGCGGCTACTTCGTGCGTGCCCGCAAAGGCGTGAAGATCAGCCAGCCCGTGCAGTCCTGCATGTTCATCAAGGGCAATGCCGCCGGACAGGCCGTGCACAACATCGTGGTGGTGGAAGAAGGCGCCGAGCTCAACATCCTGGGCGGCTGCGCCACCTCCCAGCACAGCAATGATGCCGCGCATCTGGGCATCACCGAATACTATGTGGAAAAGGGCGGCAAGCTGACCTTCACCATGATCCACAACTGGGGCGACTCCACCACCGTGCGGCCGCGCTCGGCGGGCGTGGTGGAAGCCGGGGGCGTGTTCCAGAACAACTACATCCTGCTCAAGAGCGTGGGCAGCCTGCAATCCTATCCCCGCATCGACCTCAACGGCGAGGGCGCCGTGGCCACCTTCAACTCGGTCATCGTGACGCCCACGGGCTCCTACGTGGACAGCGGCAGCGCCATCCACCTCAACGCGCCCCACACCCGCGGCGAGATCATCTCCCGCACCCTGACCACCGGCGGCACCATCATCAACCGCGGTTTCATCGGCGCTTCGGCCACCCCGGTCAAGGGCCATCTGGAATGCAAGGGCCTTATCGTGGGCGGCGGCCGCGTGCATGCCATCCCTGAACTGGACAGCTGCCGCGACGGCGTGGAACTCTCCCACGAAGCCGCCGTGGGCAAGATCGCCCAGGAAGAGATCGAATACCTCATGGCCCGCGGCCTGGACGAGGACGAAGCCACCTCCACCATCGTGCGCGGCTTCCTCAACGTGGACATCATGGGCCTGCCCGCGCCCCTGAAGAAAGCCATGGACGAGCAGATCAGCAAGCTCAACGCCGGCGGCGCCATGTAGCGCCCCGCTGCGATACCTGCCTGTTTGCGGGGCTGTCCGTGCATGCGGGCAGCCCCGTTCGTTTTTGCGGAACCGCCACAGGCCCGCCCGGCTGTCCCCGCCGGAGCCCGGCCCTCAAGCCCTGCCGGAAGGGCTTGACCGCCTAGTGTCCTTCCGGCTATAGTTCGCTTCCTTCGTGGGCCTATAGCTCAGTTGGTAGAGCCTCCGGCTCATAACCGGCAGGTCCCAGGTTCGAGTCCTGGTGGGCCCACCATATATTTTCAGCAGGTTACCTCATAGCAGAGGTAGCCTGCTGTTCTCTTTTGGTGACCATTTTGTCACCGAACCGCGTGTATGGGCACGCGGATCTTCATCCATTGCTTCCCTTTCCTGCCCTGTATCTCTATGGGGCACCAGCTGTGCTGGTGCGACCTCTTTGGCGCAACGCGCCCAGGAAGCCGCCGCCTGCCCTCCCCGCACCCCTCCTTATAAAAAAAGACAGAGCAAAAGCTCCTATCCGCATCTGCTGCCTTCATTCTGCAGCGGGTCCTTCCAGAGCCCCCCCCTCGAGGGGCCGAACCGGTCGCCCGAGAGGCCGGGGATTTTTCGGGATAGTTTTTCTGGGATTTTGGGACCATATCCGCGGAGATACCAATGACTGAGTCTGACCGTCAGCTCCAAGAAATGGCCAATCGCGTGGCCAAGCAGGTGGAGTCTGAAAAGGCGAAGGCTAAACCTGCCGACAAAAAAGACGCGATTACACCTGACTTCGTGGCCAAGTGCGCCACCTTTTCGGAAAAAGGTGATGGGCTCCTGCACTCCGCCCTGTTCCGGGGGAAGCTGACGTATGTCCCGGAGAGCAAGAGCTGGTACTGCTGGGAGGATCATCACTGGCGCAGCACCCATATTCATATGGTCGAGGCGTCGGTGGAACAGGTGGGAAATAAATACCGGGAAGTCGCTGCCCACTATGAGCAACTGGCCAAGGATGCCGGTGAGGGTGGTGACAACGAACGGGCCAACCATCTGAGAGCGAAAGCAGAGGCCCTGCAAAAAAGGGCCTCCTGGCTGAACAGCTCCAGGGGGGTCAATGCCTGCGTGAAGTTCACCCTGGCCAACAGCGACCCGCTGATATCCAAGCCGGATGTCTGGGATACGGACCCCTGGTTGCTGGGCGTGGCCAACGGCGTGGTGGATCTCAGGACAGGCGAGCATCGCCCGGGACGTCCTGAAGACTACATCCTGCGCTACTGTCCGGTGGAGTGGAAAGGCCTGCACGAACCTGCGCCGCTTTGGGAGGAGACCCTCCAGCAGATTATCGGTGCCTCGGAAGGGGTGTTGCCCTGGCTGCACAAAGTGTTGGGCTATGCCATCACCGGTCAGTCCACGGAGCCCCTGTTCCTCATGCTCTACGGGGAGCGGGGCCGTAACGGCAAAACGGTGGTGATGGAGACGCTCAAGAAGGTGCTCGGTCCCTACATGGGCCCTGTCCCAGCGGAGCTTCTTCTGGACCGCAAGATCCCCAAAGACCCCGATTCAGCCAGCCCGACCATCATGAACATGAAGGGCATGCGGATCATCTGGGCCTCTGAGACCAACGAGAACCGCCGGTTTTCGACAGCGCAGGTCAAGCTGCTTTCCGGCTCTGACTCTCTGACCGGGCGCTACCTCTGGGACAAGCAGAATACGGAATTCCGGCCGACGCATACCCTGTTCCTGCTGACCAACTTCCTGCCATCGGCCCCAGCGCATGACCTGCCTTTCTGGGAACGGCTCAAGCTCATCAATTTCCCCTTCCGTTTCGTGGACCAGCCCAAGGGGGAGTTCGAACTCCCTCGCAACCCGCACCTGGAGAGGGAGCTGGAGGATGAGTACCCCGGCATCCTAGCCTGGTTGGTCCGTGGCTGTCTGCTCTACCGGGCAGAAGGGCTGGTCGCCCCGGCGGCGATCACGAAGGCCACCGAGCAATACCGTGTGGATGAGGACGACATGCAGGTGTTCGTGGATCAGTGCCTGGTGGACAGCCAACTGCCGGAGGACCGCATCCAGGCCACAGAGCTCTATGAGGTGTTCAAGGAATGGTACAAGAAATATATCAATCCCAAATACATACCCAGCATGCACATCTTCGGGCGCCAGATTGGTGCCAAGCTGGAGAAGAGGAAAGTCGGGGGCCACACCTACTACTACGGCAAGCAGTTCTCCGATTTCGGTCACAAGTTCAAGAGCAAGACGGTATGACCTTTCCTTTTTGCCAGGACATTTTGAGGGGGCGAGGTCCTGAACGAAAGTTTTTTACTTTCGGTAGGATAGCTGCGTCAGGAGGATATGACGTCTTCATGGAGGGGCCAATGCGAAATGTTTTTTCATGGGGCGGGTATCTATTCTGTGCTCATGTCCTATTGTCCTGTTTCCTTTTTTTCTCTGAAAAAACAAAAGGATATGTCCAGGACATCTTGCAGGACATTTCAGGATGTTTTTCGGGGGCCCCTTATGCCTGCTGATATCATCGATCTGTTCCGTGAACAGGGCTTCGAGCCCAAGAAAAAAACTGCCGGCGAATGGTCTTCTACCTGCCCTGCCTGTGGCGGGACGAAGCGGTGCAGCATCTGGCCCGCCCGTGGAGAGGGGCGGGGCTACTACTGGTGCAGGGAATGCGGGGCCAAGGGGGACGGCATCCAGTTCCTGCGTGACTACGCCAAGATGTCCTATGCCGATGCCTGTGCGCGCATTGGCGTGGCTTCTGCTGCCTGGGCTGTGAAGACGCCCTCCCTGCCCCAGCGGGCGGAGAAAAATCGTTTTGAGTCTGTGGAGAATACGGGGCCCAAGGATGTGGACGTGGCCGCGTGGAGGACCTGTGCCGGCAATTTTGTGCGCTGGGCAGAGACCTGTTTGCAGCGCAGCCAGGAACATCTGGCCTGGTTGGCCGCCCGCGGCATCGATGCCGCAGCGGCCCGTCGGTACAGGCTGGGTTTCAATCCGGGGGAACGGGGGAAGAATTGCATTATCAGGCCCCGGTCGACCTGGGGGTTGCCGGATGTGCTCAAGGATGACGGCAAGCCCAAGCGCCTCTGGCTGCCGCGCGGGATCGTCATCCCTCAAATCGTCAATGATGAGGTCAGACGTTTGCGCATCAGGCGCCTGGATTCTGACCGGGCCGAATTCAATCCGGACCACAAATATCATGTGGTCGAGGGCTCCGAAATGCAGCCGCTGTGGCTGGAGAGCACCACCCCCCTGCGGGATGGGCAGGGAGCCGTCGTGGTAGTGGAGACAGAGCTGGATGCCCTGATGCTCAACGCGCAGGCCGGCGATCTGGTGCATTGTCTTGCCCTGGGGACCTGCAATGTGCGTAACCTGCCAGCCCAGCTCTACAAACGGCTGACGGATTCGCTGGTGATCCTGGTGGCACTGGACGCCGATGATGCGGGGGCGGAGGGCTGGCCACGCTGGCAGGAGACGTTTCCCGCGGCCAAAAGGTGGCCTGTCCCTGCGGGGAAGGACCCGGGGGATGCTTTTGCCAAGGGGGAGGACATGCGGCTCTGGCTGCTGTCCGGGCTCCCGGAGGGGCTGCGTCTGACTCTGGACAGGGCCACGCCAGCAGTTGTGGAACCGGAGATCCAGGAGGCCACCTTCGTGGATGAGGAAGAAGAGATCCTGGATTCCACTGCAGCCTATGCCGCAGATCCAGATCGTCCCACGGATGCCATCCTGGAATTCTGGGATATGTGGAAGCGCTATCCCATTAAGTACATCCGTGAGCGCAACGCGCAGGGGAACGTTTGCGGCTTTTCTTTCGTCTACCCTTATCCCTGGTCCCATGCGAATCCCGGCGTGATCCACCGTTTTTTTCAGTTCCGGGATGACCATCCAGAGATCATGGTCTGGCTGTCTCGCAACAAACACGACATCGTAACGGCTCGAAATTTCATGGATGTTGAAAAATACAATGATGAAGAGTTTTAGATATGGGTATATCAATTTCTTTGAAAGAGACTGTTCTGCTTTGTTCGGGAGCTTACTTGACAGGGGAGAGGTTTTGCTACACCCTGAAACTCCCAACACACGAGGCGCGTCTGCCGCCTGCCGCTGCTCCCAAGGCACGGCCATGCAGATACATGTTATTTTTGCAGCCAACTGCCCTTGGCAGATTTAGGCGGTATGACGTCCGGGTATCCGTGAGGTCCCGGCAGCTCGTGTGCTGGGGAGCGTCATGCCGCCTTTTTTATTCCCCAATCCCAACACACGAGGTTTTTATGTCCCAGTCCTTCTTTTCCACCCCTACTTCCCTGCTGGACATCGAAAGCAATCTCTCCCCTTTGCCTGACCGTTTGCGCCTGCTGGCCGAATGCGTGGAAGATGGGCGCACGCCCTATATCGATGCCGTGTCCGGGCTGCTGCTGGAAAGTGCGGCTCGCATCGAGAGCCAGCTGGAGCAGTTGCGCGCCCTTTGCCATTTGCTGCCTGCCCAGGACGAACGCGGGGTGCGCCATGCCTGAACGCCTGACGCCCTTTGCCTTTGAGGAACAGCTGGTGCGCTGCCACCTGGATGAACACGGCGAGCCCTGGTTCGTGGCCAAGGATGTGTGCCGGGTACTTGGCCTAGAAAACAACAGGGATGCGGTATCTTCACTTGATGAAGATGAAAAGATTACCGTCGGAAATCCCGACAGTAATCCCCGAGCCGGTATTCCCCACCAGTACACATTGATTTCTGAATCCGGCCTGTATGCTCTGATCTTCCGCAGCCGCAAGCCGCAGGCTAGGGCCTTCAGTAAGTGGGTACGGGCCGAAGTCCTACCCAGCCTGCGGCGCACGGGGCGCTATGCCCTGCCGGAAGCCGGAGAGGAAGCCCCGGACCTGCCCGTCATCCCCGAGATGTACGCCCTGCGCCCGACCATGCGGCAGCGCCTGTGGCAGGATGCCCTGCAAACGGCCCGCCTGGACAACGGCGGCTCCGCAGCGGCGGTGCGCTGGTTCGCCCGCCTGTGCCGCATGGTCACGGCCCGGCCCGTGGGAGAGGCCGAGCCCGGCCGGGAATGCGCCGCCCGCATCCTGCGCTTTGCCGACGAGGAATGCCGCCGGGACGCGGGCGGGCGCGTCAACGCCAGCCGCCTGTATGAAGCCTTCGCCCTCTGGTGGTGCGCCCGCTTCGCGGACAGCGTGCCCGCCATCCATGTGTTCGGCCGGGTCATGCCCGCGCGGTTCGCCAAGGTCAAACGCGGCGGCAAGACCTGGTATCTGGGCCTGAGCCTGACGCAATAGGAGGCCGCCATGAATACCCAGCCCGAAGACCGTCCCCTTGCTGATCTGGTCGCGGACCTGATGCAGCCGCTCATGGCCTATGCGGCCTTGCTGGAAAAAGCGGGCAACCCCAGCCAGAGCAAGCTGGTCTGGGCCCTGCTGGAAGACCACTACCGCAAGCTCACGGCCCTGCTGGAGCAAGTGCGGCAGCAGGCACCGGACGTGGCCCTGGAGACGCCCCGCTGGAAGATGTGATGCAAGAGCCCCCTCCCTGACATACAGGAAGGGGGCTCTTGGTATGTTTTAAAAAGGTGTATCAAACCGAGGAATTTCATACAACAAAATTTGCTGAGTAGCCTCTACTAGATCTACTTTTTCTTGTCTAGGTAATTTTAAAAATGGAATAATCTCAAGAAAAAGTGGCATCATCCATTTTAGATTACGCATCGTTAATTCATAGTCAGTATTGTTTTTAACAAAATCATCTACAGTTTTTATATATTGTTTAGATAGTTTTTGAAACATTCTCGACGTTTGCTCTGAAAATTGCAATCTATTATTATCATTCTTTACTTGCTGATTGTTTTTCTTGGATTCACGTACGATTGTCAAAATTTCTTCTAAGAGTTCTCTGTTACTGCGAGCAGGCTTTTCGGATGGAGCCATCTGCTGTTCTAAAATGGAATTAATTTGCTTATCAAGCTCGGGCCACCAGTGTAAGAACTGTCTTTCGAGCCGAGCCTCTGGCAAAGCCTGATCTCCAAGCCTGGCATTAATGGCCTTCATGAGCTTGAACATATCTTCTTCAGAAAAAACTGTTACCTGGAATTGCTGCAACGGCCCTGTAAGGTCAGTGGGGCGCAGGCCAAAGAGGATGGGACAGACCTGCGCATCATCCTTGCTTTTGGAAATGGCGCCAGCTTCGAAATGCATCCAGCCGCTATTAAGATTCTCGGGGGTTACACAAAAGATGCCGAACATGGATTCTTCCAGTTCTTTGGCGATTTCGCTGCTCCAACGGTCACCTTTTTGGATATCTTCAGGGGTAAAATAGCACTGCACTGCCTGCAGTACATCGGGTATCCATTCCTTGAGGGCATTGCCCAAATTCTGGCTCAACTTCCCGGACCAGCTGATAAAGATTTTCATATTTCCTCCCTGTCTTGCATGTGCAGCAGGCGTGTTCCCCCTGCCTACTGCATCACCATCAGATCATATTCGGCCTGGAACCACGGGCAGTCCCCGGCATGGAGGCAGCCGGGGCTTCTTTTTCCGCTTGCGCGGCGGCCTGCTGTTCCAGCAGGGCGATGATCTTGTCCTTGGCCTGGTGCAGCTCCCGCTGCAAACGCCGGTTTTCCTCCTGCAGGTCCAGCAAACGCTGGACGAGATCTTCGTTTGCCGGCGTCTCCCGGCTGGCGGCCAGCTCCTGCCTGGCCATGCCCGTGATGTGTTCCAGAAGCGTTGCCCAACTGCCGTCACAATCCCTGACCATCTGTTCTGCAGCCTCAACGATCCTGGCTGGCGGCACGGGCTGATCCGCAGGGGTTCCTAAACCGATGACGGCCGGCCCCTCCTCAAAATAGAGCCATTGGCGCGAGATGCGCGGAAATTCCTTCAGGATGGCAGGCAGCAGTGGCCAAAGATTGTGTTGCCTTTTTACGCTGAAATAGCCAGCCAAGGTGCTTTGCGGCAGACCGAGGGCCCGGGCGAAGGCTGTTTCTGAAAGATGCATGAGGGCGGCGCATTTTTTGACGCGCTCGTAGAGTTCCATCAATTTCTCACTTGTAAAAACGAGAGACTGGCTTGACTATCATCTTAAAATTCGATAGCCATTTCCTAGAACGCTTTTGTAAGCGTTTTCCAAACTACTTTTTCATTTGTTTTTAGCAGGAGGATTTTTCAATGGCAATGTCCAGAAAAAACATGCTCCGGCGCTGGATGTTCGAATGGGATCTGACCTACAGCGATTTTGCCGAGCGCCTGGGCATGTCTGTCTCCGGGGTGTTCCATCTGCTGAACCGGGAATCCATCCCCAAAGAACGTCATGCCGCCTTGCTGGCCCTGGGAGTTCCGGAAGCCCTTTTGCCTCCCGTCACGGAGAAAAAGGTAAGGAAGGGCATTTTCCCCTGTGATCTGCCTAACAGGGGTGAAGGAGCGAGTCACGCCATTCTCGCGGAAAATGTAGCATCATGACCAGGTATCCAAGTGTGACCGGCCTGGTGCGGCAGGTGGTCAAGGAAGCACGCAACGGCGTCCCTCCAAAGGCGGTGGCCCACATCCTGGGGATGGAATACGGGACGTTCATGGCGCAGCTGGGGCGGCGCAGTAATCACAAATTGGATGCGGACTTGCTGCTGCCGCTGATGGAGATCACAGACAGCTATGCACCGCTGCACCTGCTGGCGGAGGCGATGGGAGGATTTTTTGTTCCGATGCCCGATGTGATGCATCCCGGGCATACGGTCCAGAGACAGTGCATGGCATCTGTCAAGAAGTTCGGTGACCTGATGCAGCGGGTCGCCGGAGCCCTTGAAGATGGCACCATAGATGAAGATGAGCGGCGCGAGATAGTGCGCTGCGGCTATGAGGCCCAAACAGCTATCCTGGCCTTACTGCGCGTCGTGGAGGACGCGGCGGAACAGGGGGCCAAAAATAAAGGCCTCCGATCCGATGCAGCGGATCGAAGGCCCCAACTCCCAAAGGAGTTACGCGATGATGGAACGACCCTATGCCAGAGCCCCTCGGGCTGTCAACACCTACCTTGTCCGCCTCGGCGGTGAGGCGCGGCGCATCCGCTGCACCCATCAGGATTTGATTGCCTGGCTGCGTCTGATGATGACCTCCAGAAATGGGAGAAAGGAAGAGGTCCCCGCCGTATGATAGACGTCATGATTATCATCGGAGCGGTATTTTTGCTTTGGGCAGCCAGGCAGATTTTTTTCCTGTATCGGCACAGGCGCTATATCCGCAGGATGAAACAGCTGGAGGCGGAGATCGAGCATCTGCCGCCTACCCTGTCTGCCCATCTCATCCACCTGCATAAGGTCAACGCCCTCTGGGAGCAGAGGAAAAAGGAGTGGTGATGTCGCACCGATATTTTTCTGACGGCAGAAAAGCCGAGATCCGCACAGGTGTTGTGAAATTCCTGGACAGCCAATTTGCCAATGACAGGACCTGCGGCGTTTTTGGTCTGATCGTCACGCTGCGCGATGACGGCAAGCATCAGAAGATCACCTACATGTCCGGATGCATGAGTGACGGTACCGTGCAGGAGGCCGGGCAAGAGGCTCTGCAGGATATCCTCGAACGTCTGCGCACGTTCCCCTATCTGGGGGATAGCGGCAATGCCCATTAGGAGGCTCCATGAGACAGCAATTCGTCCCCCCGGATCTGGCTGCGCGGTCCCTCGAGACCTTCGGGCTTGAAGATCGTCTGCTCCTCCTGCAGGAAGAGGCCGGTGAGCTCGGTGTGGCCATCTCCCATTTCAGACGCGGCCGCTGCGGCGCATGGCAGGAGGTCATGGAGGAGCTGGCCGATGTGCTGGTGGTGGCGGAACAGGTCTGCGCCTGCCAGGGCGTGGCAGAGGATGTCACCAGTCAGGCAAGGGCTAAAGTGGCCAGGCTGGAAAGCCTGCTGGCGCAGGTGCAGTGATGGCCAGGCTTTCTCCTGAAGAGCGGGCCAAATTGCGGGCCGTAGCGGATATGATCCCAGACCTGCCGGAACTGCGCCAGGCCCAGAAGTGCAAAGTGGCCATCTCGGTGCTGTTCCACGTCCTGCGTGTCTGGAAACCTGTCTGGGAACATGCCGCTCCGGAGCAATACACCAAGATCTGCAAATGGCTGGCCGTCGTGGCCACGGCATTCGCCCGCCATGCCATCACGCGGCGGCGCGAGGTCGAGTATGCCCTGCAGAAGATGGAGGGGCGTCTTCGCCCCTACCTCAAAAAAACGGCCGGCCTGTCTCCGGAGCGTCGGGCTTTCCATGCAGGAGCTCTGCTGACCGCGGCTTTGGCCCTGATGGACGGGGCCAGAGCCACCTGCCCGCTTTATGCTCGCACGGCAGCCTGGCGCTACGTCTGTCAGACAACGGATACCCTGGTTACAGCGATGATGGCCGAATTCCCTGGCTGCGATGAGCTCGGGACGGAAATCTATCTGGACATTTCACGATAAGAGGTCGGTATGTCGGAAAAGATCGATTCAGAAAAAAAAGCGCAGATCAAGGCGAGCATAGCTTCTGATCTGGATTCATTGCTGGATGGCGACTGCTCTGCCTTCCTGTGCGTCATGATAGGCCGGTACCCCGGTGGGGCGACACGCATCCTGTCCTCAGTGACCGGCGGGGTACCGGCCGGGGACATCATAAACTACGGGGCCAATGGCATCGCAGCGTTGATGGCCCAGGCGGCCAGGATGCAAAAGGAAGATACCGCGTCGGTCAATGCCACCACGCATTAACGGAGAAAAAAATGACGATCAATCTAGGGCAAGAAGAAAAACAGCGCCTGCCCGGGCCTGTCCCCGGCGGCAGCATGGCTTTGGTGAAGATCACGTTGGCGGAAGCCAAGACGCCTGATTGTCCGGACACGCCGTATATCGGCGTCGGGGGCAGCACTGGTCTGCTGTTCCTGGCCTGCAAGATGGAGGTCCAGGGCGGCCCATATGAGGGGGTGACCTGGTGGGAGAACATCACGTTGCCCATTTCCAGCCAGACCATTGATGTGAGCCAGGATCCGAACTGGCAAAAAGCCTGCCGGATCGGTGGACGCCTGCTGCGGGCCATCCTGGAGTCCGCCCGGCGCGTCACCCCCTCCGATACGTCTTCAGGAGCCGAAAAAAAACGGCAGATCCAGTCCTGGAAGGAGATTGACGGCCTGATGTTCGCTGCGGAACTAGGGGTCTATGAGGACACCTATCAGCGGGATCGCTCCGGACGCACCTGGTACCGGAACAACATCCGGCGCGTGATCTGCCAGGGGCATCCCCGCTATGCCGCCATCATGCGCAGGCAGTTCTTCATCGGCCATGAGCTCCCCGAAAGACGCGAGGCATACCAGTCGCAGAATCAGCCTCCCTCCGGTGGCTGGGAAGATTTTCCCCCGGAGGGCTTCTAGGAGTATTCCCCCATGAGCCGTATCACCATCATTCAATGTAATGGGTGCGGCAAGCGTCTGCGTGGCCACCGGCACTGGCCACGCAGACGTGACCTGTACCGTCTGGGATGGAAAGTGCCTGGCGATGACACGCACTACTGCCCCGAATGTGCCGCTGCTCTTGCCATCAATGAGCGGTCGGCGGCGGAATCCAGAGAGCATTGCTCATGCCCCGCTGTTTGCTGAAGGAGCGCCTATGGCTGATACGGACCTTATCCTGGTGACTGAGGGACGGTTGCAACGTTTGCTGGCCCAGGCCGTCTATGACGGCATTCGCCGGGCCTTGGAAAAAGACCCGGCGGGAGGCAAGTCACGGCTGACCGAGGAAGAGGCGGCCGACTATATCGGAGTGAGCCCTGCGACCCTTCGTTCATGGCGATGCCGGGAGCGTGGTCCACGCTTTATCAAGGTGGGGCGTAGGGTCGGATACCTGCGCAAAGATCTGGATGCCTACCTGTCGGCTCATGTATCCTGCCCCGTGGCATCGCTGTCGGAGTGAAAAATCTGGCCTATTTTTTGGGCTGTTCCGCGCCGGGCAGCTTCCATGAGATGGCTGTAGCGCCGCGTCATGGCTGTCGTGCTATGACCCAGAAGGTCGGCCAGGGCAAGCTCACGCTCCCCTGCCATAGCCAACCACGATGCGTAGGTATGACGGAGGGTGTGGAAAACGACCCTCTCCCGGGCATCCTGTTTGCGCTCCGGCGCGGTTGTGCCATCGGGCAAGGCAATCTGGCGTCCTGTATCATTCAGGCCACATGCGTCGACAGCACGGGCAAAACAGTCCGAAGGGGATTTTTTGCGTCCTCCGGAGCGAGAAGGAAAAAGCAGTTCTGTAGAGGGGCGCAGAGGCAAATTATGCAAGGCCATCCTGACTTCATCTGTCATAACGGCGTGTCTGGCGCGGCCGTTTTTGCTTTCCCGGATGTAGAGAGTTCCGTCCACGAAATTTACATCCCCGTATGTCAGAGCGGCTATTTCGCCAAACCGGAGTCCACAATGCAAAGAGATCAACGCCATCATCCATGTCTGCTCGCTGCGGCGCTGCAGCTCCTGCAGCAACATACGGGCTTCCTCCGGCTCGAGATAGCGCATACGACGATTGTTTGGCCTGGGCATCTTGATGCTGACGAAGGGGTCTGGGCCATCGTACAGTCCCCATATCCTCATGCGTCGCATCACACGGCGGATCAGTCCTACAGCCAGCGAGATGCTCTGTGCGGCAAGCCCCTGGGCGTGCATATCTGCCATCAGGAGATCAATCCGATACGGAGTGATTTCAGAGAGCCTGAGCGTGGTGAATATTCGCAGATGGCCACGAATGAGGGCCAGATCGCTGCGTGCGTTCTTGTGCTGGGCCAGCATCCAGTCATGGTAGTAGCGTTCCCAGGCCGATCCGAATGTGGGGTCGCGTTGGACGCTCTCCTGCTGCCAGGGGGCCTGCTCCTTTCCACTGATGATCCGGATGCGAATCTGATGGGCTTTAGCGGCTGTCATCCCGCTACTGGCCCAGCCAATGGTCTTTCTTTGGCGCTTCCCTTCGCTGTCGCGATAATCTATACAGAAGGCGATATCCGGACGTCCGTTATGGCGTCTCAGGCTCGATTCGTAGGTGTATACGCCGGGATAGCGTGTGCTCTTTCTTTCTGCCATCTGGTGACCATTTGGTGCCCGAATGGAATGCTTGGTGACCATTTTGTGCCTCTGACGCGCAATCCTATGCATCTGAGGACAATAGTAACCCTTCGGAATCTCAACTCTAGCAATGTAGAGCTACACCAGACAACACAGGTAAACAATAGCCTCTTCCGGCTCATAACCGGCAGGTCCCAGGTTCGAGTCCTGGTGGGCCCACCAATATTTGAAAGGCAGGTTCCCTTCGCGGAAACCTGCCTTTTCATTTTTCATAGATATCCCGGCGTCCTGCCGGGCCTCCCCGTCTTCCCTATCCCAATGCCCGCGTCTCCGCGAACGGCAGATAGCCGGGCGGCACGTCGTCCTTGAGATCCACACCGGACAGGCGCCGGACAAGGGCATTCTCCACCAGATAGCAGAGTTTGCGCACGGCCTCCTCCACGGGCAGGCCCGCGGCGCGCACGTTGGAGATGCAGTTGCGGGCCTCGTCGGTCAGGCCGGGCGTGGGCGCGTGGGTCATGTAGACGCCCAGGGAATCAGGCGAGCTGAGGCCGGGGCGTTCGCCCACCAGCACGACCACCAGCCGCGCATTGAGCAGGGCCGCCACATCGTCGCCCACAGCCACGCGGCCGAACTTCACCAGAGCCACCGGCGCGGCACTGAGCCCGGCAGCGGCCGCTTCTTCCAGAAAACGGGACGCGAAGGGCACGGCGTTCTCGTGCACGGCCCGTGCGGACAGGCCGTCACAGATGACCACGCTCACGTCCGGCGCACTGCCGGGATGCGCGTCCATCCAGGCATCCAGCAGCTGCCGCGAAGCCATGGAAAGACGACGTCCCTTGTCCGGTCGTGTCAGATATTCGTTCCTGTCCGCCACCGCGCTGCTCAGGGAGAGGCATTCCAGACCGTGGGCGGCCAGACCGGCGCGCACCTGTTCTTCATCCAGCGGCGTCATGACGGCATCCCGGGCGCGGGCATGGGCCAGACGGAATTCCAGCCAGCGCTTCACGGGCAGGCTCACCCCGCAATGGCCCAGACCGATGCGCGCATCGGTGAAGCGGCGCAGTTCTTCCCAGGGGTCCGGCGTCACGATGGCGGGCGCGGCGCCCGCGAGCACATCCTGCCTAGTTGCCATGGCCGCCCTCCTCCAGTTCCCGGCCCAGAGCGGCCATGCCCCGGCGCCCACCGGGCGGCAGCAGCTCGCCCGCGGCGGACAGGATGCCCATGCGCTCCAGCCAGGCTTCGAATTCCGGTGCGGGCCGCTTGCCCAGCACCCGCCGCAGCCAGGCCACATCGTGGAAAGACGTGGACTGGTAGCCCAGCATGATGTCGTCGGCACCGGGGATGCCCATGACGAAATTGCAGCCCGCCACGCCCAGCAGGGTCAGGAGCATGTCCATGTCGTCCTGGTCGGCCTCGGCGTGGTTGGTGTAGCAGACGTCCTCGCCCATGGGCAGGCCCAGCAGCTTGCCGCAGCAATGGTCCTCCAGACCGGCACGGATGATCTGCTTGCCGTTGAACAGATATTCCGGCCCGATGAAGCCCACCACCGTATTGACCAGCAGGGGCCGGTAGCGCCGGGCCACGGCATAGGCACGGCATTCCAGGGTCTGCTGGTCCACGCCGAAGTGGGCCCCGGCGGAAAGCGCGCTGCCCTGCCCGGTCTCGAAATACATGACGTTGTCCCCCACCGTGCCGCGCTTCAGGGAGAGGGTGGCGTCCCAGGCCTCGTCCAGCAGGGACAGGGAGATGCCGAAACTGGCATTGGCCTTTTCCGTACCGGCGATGGACTGGAAGCAGAGGTCCACGGGCACGCCGCGCCGGATCATCTCCAGGGTGTTGGTGACGTGGGTCAGCACGCAGCTTTGGGTGGGGATGTCGTAACGGGCGATGACATCGTCCAGCAGGCGGAGCAGGCGCCCGATGGCGGGCAGGCTGTCCGAAGCCGGGTTGATGCCGATGACCGCGTCCCCGGAGCCGTATTGCAGGCCGTCGATGACGGAGGCCAGCACGCCGCGCGCGTCATCGGTGGGATGGTTGGGCTGCAGGCGCGAGGAAAAACGCCCCGGCAGGCCGATGGTATCGCGAAAGCGCGTCACCACGCTGCACTTGGAGGCCACCAGCACCAGATCCTGGATACGCATGAGCTTGCTGGCCGCGGCCACCATCTCCGGGGTCAGGCCCGGCGCCAGGGCCGTCAGGGTCGCCGTGTCCGCGGCAGGGGTCAGCAGCCAGTCGCGCAGCTGGCCCACCGTGAAGGAGCTGACCGGCGCAAAGGCCTGCGCATCGTGGCTGTCCATGATGAGCCGGGTGACCTCGTCCGTCTCGTACGGCACCACGCACTCCGACAGGAAACGCTTCAGGGGCACATCGGCCAGGGCCATCTGGGCCCGGATGCGCTCCTCCTCATTCTCGGCCGCGATGCCGGCCAGCACGTCCCCCGAACGCAAGGGAGAGGCTTTGGCCAGCAGTTCGCGCAAGGAACATTTTTCCACAGGATTTTCCAGAAGTTGAAGATTGCCCAACGTCACCGCCGCCTGCCGTGCCCGTACCGGGGCCCTGCGGCGGCACCTCAGCCTGATACCCCCTCTGTATAGCCGCAGCCGACGGTCCCGACAAGGCGGATAGGGCCGGAACGCAAAAGCGGAAGAACTGCCCGGAAAGAAGCGCGACCGGCACCGGCCCTCCCAAACGCAGGCACATGGCAAGGCACGGCCCCGCTCCTTCCCGGGATGGACGCGATGCCCGTATACCGCCTTGCCTGCCGGAACTGTGTATCAAACTGTACACTCCGGGCCCGGGGCATTGCCTTGCCCGGCCAACGGGCTATACTTCTTCCATGTTTTTATGACCGGCAGCATGCTGCCGGGTTTCCTTTCTGCCCCCGCGAGGGCGGGACTGCTCCCCCGCATCCCGTCCCATCAAGGACCGCCCTTTTCCGACGGTCCTTTTTTCATCCCTTATGGACACGAAAAGGGCGCTGCACATGCAGCGCCCTTTTTTCCTCAAACAGCACCTCTGGGAAGGCACAGACTGTCCCGGCTACTTTTCCTGCTCGGCCTCCCCGATCCAGGTCTGCAGGGCGTCCACGATCTTGCGGGCCTGATCGGCGCTGGAAATGGTGAACTTGCTCTGCTGCCGGTATTCGCCGCCCATCTTCTTGTAGCGGCGGATCACATACTTGTCGGGGCCGTAGGACGAGGTCTGCGGCTTCCACTCCTGATAGCGGAAGAGGATAGTGGTCCAGGCGCCCTTGCTCAGGACGATCTTGTCCAGTTCCTTGAGGATGATCTGTCCGTTCTCCTCATATTCCACTGTGAGATCATCGATGGATTCGCTCAAAACTGCCTTCCTTGCGAACGCGCACCCGGGACGTGCACGGTTGAAGTAAAGAGTCTGCACGGGCCGCCAGGGCCGTGCCATCCCTCTCATGGCGCACAATCTACGCATTTCGGGGCCAAACGGCAAGCCTGCCCCCCCTGGACGGGCATGGCTGCGGCCCGCACAGGCGCATGCGGCTTTCCCGGCTCCGCGCAGTATGGGCCCCTGCCCCCTGCCGTTTTCCCCAAAACGGATGGCCGTGCCGCCCTCTCGCCGCAGAAGATGGCAAAGGGCACGACCTGCCGCAACGGGCCTGCACCACATCAAGAAAATCACAGGAGAAGGACGAGCCTTCCGGCTCAGGGACGCCGCAGCAGCGACAGGGCAAAACGTTCCACCGGGGCGAAGTCGTCACGCAGGGGCTCCGTAACCGGCAGGGAAGGACGATAACGGCAGGCCAGCATGGCCGCCATCTCCGGCGAATGCCCCGGGCCGTCACGCAGGGCCGCGGCCGTGGCGGCGTCGCTGAACGCCAGCACCATCAGGTTCTGCAACTGGCCGGGATGCCCGGGATCGGTGACGCAAAAGACCTCCACCCGGGCGAAATGCCGTTGCAGCCCGGCATGGATGGCCCGCAGCAGGCGGCCATCTTCGCCTTCCACAGCAGCGATGACGTTCATGGCCAGCACGCCGCCGGGGCGCAGGGCACGGCGCATGGCGGCAAAGGCCTCCTGCGTGCCCAGATGGAAGGGGATGGAATAGCAGGAGTTGAACACGTCCACCAGCAGGATGTCATACTGTTCCCGCTGCCGGTTGAGGAAAGTCCGGGCATCGGCATGGATCAGACGCAGACGCGGGTCGTCCCCGGGCAGGAAGAACCAGCGCCGGGCCACGGCGCTCATGCCGGGATCCAGCTCCACCACGGTCAGACGCAGGTCTGCGGCGTCCAGCCCGCTCTTGCCGGACAGCAGCCACTTGGGCACGGAGCCGCCGCCCCCGCCCAGCATGAGGATGTCCCGGGCCTGCGGACGGGCCAGCACGGCCAGGGCATAAAAGCGGGTGTAGTCGAAATAGAGCTCGTCAGGATCGTCCAGATACATGCCCGACTGGCTGTAGTCGGGATCCGTGGAGAGGATGCGCACCGGCCTGCCCCTGTCGCGGCTCTCGTGGATCAACATGCAGTTGTAGGGACTCTCCACCATCAGGGGGCCTTCCGTCCGGCGGAACTGCCGGTCCCAGACGGCCAGCAGGAGCAGCAACAGCACAAGGCCCAGCCGCCCCCAGGAGCGGGAGGGCTCGGCCGGCAGCGAGAGCAGCAGCAGGCCCAGGGCCACGCCCCAGAGGATGGTGCCGCTGGCAAAGAAGGAGATGAGAACGAAGCCCCCCAGGAAGGTGCCCACGATGCTGCCCGCCGTGGACAGGGCGTACAGCCGCCCCACCGTGGCGCCGGACGTGGCCACGTCCCGGATGCGCAGCCGGATGATGTAGGGGCTGATCATGCCGCAGCACAGGGCGGGCAGGGCCAGGATGCCCAGGGCACAGGCAACGGCGGCCAGATGGATGTCCGTGATGGCGACGCTCAGCGCCTCCCCCACCAGGCGGTGCGTCCCGGCGGCCAGGGCGCTGCCCAGGGAAGCTCCCGTCAGGATGAAGGCCAGCCCCCGCCGGGAAAGGTGCCTGTCGGCCAGGCGGCCTCCCAGCCAGGCCCCCACGGCAAGACAGGCCAGCACCACGCCGATGAGGCTGGTCCAGACCACGGCCGAGGTGCCCACATGCGGGGCCAGCACGCGCGCGCCCACCATCTCCAGCACCATGACCAGGGCGCCGCAACAAAAAGCGATGATCTCCAGCATCGTCGTCCCGTACGCGGGCGTACCCGCAAAAAAAGCGGGGTCAGTCCCGCCGTCCGGCAAAGAAGTCCTGCAACAGGTCCACGCTTTCCCGGGCCAGCACGCCGCCCATATGCCAGACCCGATGATTGAAGAAAGGCTGGTCCAGCGTCTCGGTGCAGGAAGTCACGGCACCGGCCAGCCTGTCGGCCGCCCCGTAGACCACCCCGGCGAGCCGGGCATGGACCAGGGCCGCGGCGCACATGGCGCAGGGTTCCAGGGTCACCACCAGCACCCCGCCGCCCAGACGGTAATTGCCGCTGGCGGCCCCGGCGGCCCGCAGGGCCAGGATCTCGGCATGGGCCGTGGGATCGTGCAGGGCCACGGGCCGGTTGTGGGCGCGGGCCAGCAGACGGCCATCCGCCGCCACCAGCACCGCGCCCACAGGCACTTCGTCCTCGCGGGCGGCCTGCCGCGCCTCGTCCAGGGCCAGACGCATGAGGGACTCCCAGCTCCAGCCCGGCGGCGCGGAAGGCACGGGCCCGCCGCAGGGGCGTACCAGCGCCCCGTTGCTTACAGGATCACGATCTTGCACAGATGCTCCACCACCTGCTCGGGCGTGTCGCACACCGTGACGAGCTTGTCGATCTCTTCCCGGTTGATGAAACCGCCGTTGGCCATGCTCGTGCGCAGCCACTCCAGCAGGCCCGCCCAGTAGGAGGAATTATAAAGGATGATGGGGAAGGGCCGGATGCGTCCGGTCTGGGCCAGCACGAAGGCCTCGGACAGCTCGTCGATGGTCCCCATGCCGCCGGGCATGACCACATAGGCCATGGCGTACTTCACGAACATGAACTTGCGGGTGAAGAAGTAACGGAAATTGCAGCGCGTCTTCACATACTGGTTGCAGCCCTGTTCGTGGGGCAGCTCGATGTGCAGGCCCACGGAAACGCCGCCCGCCTCGGCAGCGCCCTTGTTGGCCGCTTCCATGACGCCGGGGCCGCCGCCGGTGATGACGCCGAAGCCCTTTTCCACCAGCATCCGGGCCAGACGCTCGGCATCCCGGTATTCGGGCGTGTCGGAGGTGGAGCGGGCCGAGCCGAAGATGGACACGCAGTTGGTGCCCAGCTTGTTCAGGGTATCCAGGGCCTGGACCATTTCGGCCATGATGCGGATGGTGCGCCAGGACTCCGTAGTCATGGCATTGAGATCGTCGATGACGTTCTGCCGGATCTCCATGAAAGCCTCCTTGTTGCGAGGATCGCAGAAAAGAAGAATGAATCTTCATCTTAAACCGCCCGGAACAGCCCGTCAAAGGTTTATGGGGCCTTGCGCTTCCGGGGCAGGAAGCGCATAGTGAAGAATCCCCCGCTTGCATCCGGCAAGCAGAACATCACCCCGGAGCATCCCATGAAAGTCCAGTTTCTCGGCGCTGCCCAGACCGTTACCGGCTCCTGTTATATGATAGAGGCCTGCGGCAAGCGTTTCTGTATCGACTGCGGCATGCACCAGGGCAACAAGGCCATCGAGGAGCGCAACCGCAATCCCCGTCCCTACGCCCCTGGCAATATCGACTTCATCCTCGTGACCCACGCGCACATCGACCATTCCGGTCTGCTGCCCCTCATGGTGCGCGAAGGTTTCAGCAAGCCCATCTACTGTACCAAGGCCACCAGCGAGCTGCTGGACATCATGCTGCTGGACAGCGCCCACATCCAGGAGATGGAAGCCCAGTGGGAAGCCAAAAAGTACAGCCGCCGCGGCCTCAAGAACCCGCCCGCAGCCCTGTACACCACCGAGGACGCCCTCAAGACCGCCGAGCTCCTGCACCCCGTGGCCTACCATGAGGATTTCGAGCCCGCCCCGGGCATCAAGGTCACCTACTATGATGCGGGCCACATCCTCGGCTCCGGCTCCCTGCGCCTGGAAGTGACCGAGGACGACAAGACCACCAGCATCATCTTCTCGGGCGACATCGGCCGTCCCCAGGCCCTCATCGTGCGCGACCCCGAAAGCCCGCCCAAGGCCGATTACATCTTCATGGAGTCCACCTACGGCGACCGCAACCACAAGGACGAGGACATCAGCGACCAGGAACTGGCCGACGCCATCGCCTACAGCTACAGCAAGGGCGAAAAGGTCATCATCCCCGCCTTTGCCGTGGAGCGCACGCAGGAGATCCTCTACTGTCTGCACATCCTCCAGAGCAAGGGCAAACTGCCCGCGGACATGCCCGTCTTCGTGGACAGCCCCCTGGCCATCCGCGCCACCGAGGTCTTCCGCCGCAACCGCGAGCTCTTCGACGAGGACGCCCAAAAGATGCTGCACCAGGGCGACGACCCCTTCGAGCTGCCCAACCTGCGCTACACCCTGTCTGCCGCGGAATCCCAGAGCATCAACGACTACAAGGGACCGGCCATCATCATCTCGGCCAGCGGCATGTGCAACGCGGGCCGTGTGCGCCATCACCTCAAGCACAACATCTGGAAGCCCGGGGCCAGCATCGTCTTCGTGGGCTATCAGGCCGTGGGCACCCCCGGCCGCAAGATCGTGGAAAAAGCCAGCAAGATCACCCTGTTCGGTGAAGATATGGACATCGCCGCCCGCATCTACACCATCAACGGCTTCTCCGCCCACGCCGGGCAGGACCAGCTGCTCTCCTGGCTGGAGCCCCTGGTCCACGACAAGGCCAACGTGGTCCTGGTCCACGGTGAAGAAAAGGCCCAGACCACCCTTTCCGGCCTGATCAAGGAAAAATTCGGTGTGACCCCGCTGGTGCCCGGCTATATGGAAGAGATGATCCTCGAAGGCCATCAGGTGGCCCAGACCGTCCAGCACGAGGCCCTGGCCCATCCCCGCATCAACTGGGACTTCCTCACCGGCGAAGTGGAACGCAAGTGGGGCATGTTCAAGGGCAAGCTGGCCGACGTGGAGCAGAGCCCCTGGGTCCAGCAGACCGAACTGCAGGACGCCCTGGCCAAGATGGATTACGCCCTGACCCGTCTTCTTTCCCGCATGTGACCGTCTTACGGGGCGCGGCCTTGGGGCCGCGCCCTTCCGCGCTTTACGGGATGCCCCGGCCGCCCATTGACGGAAGGGCCGCCCCGCAGGTAAAAGTCTTGTCCCTGCCCTGAGGGCACCCTTTGTACAGCCAACCGCCGTTCACCCACGGCACAGAAAATACAGGAAAAACCATGCGCATCATCTCCGGCAGACTGGGCGGCAGACGCATCAAGACCGTGGAGGGCGAAGGCTACCGCCCGGCCATGGGCAAAACGCGCGAATCCCTGTTCTCCATGCTCACCTCGCGGGGCGTGGTCTGGGAAGGGGCGCGCGTGCTCGACCTTTTCGCCGGCAGCGGCAGCCTGGCCTTCGAAGCCGTGAGCCGCGGCGCCGAGCTGGCCGTGCTGGTGGAGAACTCCGCCGTGGCCGCCCGCTGCCTGGCCGACAACATCCGCCAGCTGGGCGTGGAGGACTGCGTGCGCCTGATCCGCGACGACGTGCGCAAGACCCTGAACAATACGCCCATGGGCTGTTTCGACCTGGTCTTCCTGGACCCGCCCTACCGCAAGAACCTGCTCAACGCCACCCTGCAGGGCCTGCTCAAACGTAACTGGCTGGCGCCCGGCGCCCTCATCTGCGCCGAGATCGAAAAAGACGCCGTCGTGGCCGCTCCCGACAGTCTGGAACTGCTGGTGGAACGCCATTTTGGTCAAACCCGCATACTGATATGGACACTCGCATGAAACTGGCACTCTATCCCGGCACTTTCGACCCCCTGACCAACGGGCATCTGGCCCTCATCCGCCGCGGCCTGGCCGTCTTCGACCAGATCGTGGTGGCCGTGGCCGACAACACGCCCAAGTTCCCCCTCTTCTCCCAGGAAGAGCGCGTGGCCATGGCCCGCGAGGCCGTGGGCGACGACGACCGCATCCTGGTGGAACCCTTCACCGGCCTGACCGTGGAATATGCGGCCAAGCGCGGGGCCTGTGCCATCCTGCGCGGTCTGCGCGCCGTCTCGGACTTCGAATACGAATTCCAGCTGGCCCTCATGAACCGCCGCCTGCAGCGCGACATCCAGACCGTGTTCCTGATGACCGACTACCAGTGGCTGTTCATCAGCTCCACCATCGTCAAGGCCGCGGCCAGCCACGGCGCCGACATCGTGGGCCTGGTGCCCGAGAACGTGCGCCTGCGCCTGATGGAAAAGTACCAGCGCGGCGAAGTGCGTCAGGCCACCCCCTGCCTCTCCGCCCCCTACGGCGGCTTCCGCGTCAACAAATAAGATGGCCGCGCCCCTGCCCGTCATCTGTCTGGCCGGCCCCACGGGCTGCGGCAAGACCGCCGCGGCCCTGGCCCTGGCCGAAGCCCTGGGCGGCGAGGTCATCAACGCCGACTCCCGCCAGGTCTACAGCGATTTTCCGCTCATCACGGCCCAGCCCTCGCCCGAGGAACAGGCCTGCTGCCCGCATCATCTGTACGGCTTTTTGCCCACGGAGCAGAAGATCAACGCCGGCCGCTGGGCCGACCAGGCCGTGCCCGCAGCAAAGGCCGTGCTGGCCCGGGGCCATGTGCCCCTGCTGGTGGGCGGCACCGGCCTGTACTTCCAGGGCCTGCTGCACGGCATCGCCGAGATACCGGCCATCGACCCGGCCATCACCGCCGCCCTCACGGCCCGGCTGGCCGAGGAGGGCCCGGCGGCCCTCCATGCCGAACTGGCCGCCAAAGATCCCGCCTACGCGGCCCGCATCCATCCCAATGACCGCCAGCGCATCGTGCGTGCCCTGGAAGTGCTGGCCGGCACCGGCCATACCTTCAGCTGGTGGCACGAGCACGGCATGCCCGAACCGCCCTGCGCCGGGCCCTTGCTGGTGCTGGACATGGAGCTGGATGCCCTGACGCCCCGCCTGGCCCGCCGCATCGACCTGATGCTGGAACAGGGGGCCCTGGACGAGGCCCGCGCCGCCCGGCGGCGCTGTGACGATGCCGCGGCCCCCGGCTGGTCCGGCATCGGCTGCGCCGAAGTGCTGGCCCATCTGCGCGGCGAGCTTTCCCTGGAGGAATGCCGCCGCCTCTGGCTGCACAACACCCGCGCCTATGCCAAGCGCCAGCGCACCTGGTTCCGGGCCCGCAGCGAGGCCCGCTTCTTCGCCCCGCAGGATCTGGACGGCCTGCTGGCGGCCGCCCGGCAGGCCTGCTGAACCGGGGCGGGCGGACGCCCGCTCTCCCCTCCCCAGCCGGCAGACAGATCACGGCACCATGCCCGGCACGGCCGCGGTATGGTGCTTTTTTCATGCCCGTACGGAGGTCCTTCCCCGCGGGGAGCAGGGCCCGGCCTCTGGAGCCCCCTTTTTGACGCGTGTCACAAGAGATTTCTCAAAATATTTCTTGACATCCCGCCCGTTCTCCCCTCCCGCCCGCTCCCGCCTTCTTTGCCTGATCCGTTCCCGAAACAGGGCCAGCCGCAAGGATTTTTCCCGCCGCGGTCCCCTTTTTCTCCAGCCCGGATGCCCCAATACCAGCGTACAAGTAAGCTTTTCTGCTCGCGACCTCCCCTTGACGTGGCCTTGTGCCTGCGATAACTTGCCACACATTATTGGTGTGTTTGGCTCATGAGAGCCGGAGGACGCCCGCGGCTCCACGCTGCGGGAGAATGGGGAAAAGTCTGTTTCAAAAGGACGAGCACATGAGGAACGGTAAAGCACTGCTTTTGGCGGCGGTGATTGCCTTGGCCGGCGTGGCCTGTCTGATGCTTCCCGAAGCCAACCGCGCTGTGGCGGTGGGTCTGGAAGAATCCGACGCGGAAATGCCTAATGCCACGGTTCTCTTTCCGGTCAGCGAAAAGCCCAATCCCAAGGGCGCCAGCATGACGCCGGTGACATTCAACCATCAGGCTCACGTCGACAAAATCGACGATTGCACGGCCTGTCATCACACGGGCGACATGGTGGCCTGTAGCACCTGTCATACCGTGGAAGGCAAAGCCGAGGGCAACTTCATCAACCTTGAGCGCGCCATGCACGCCACCAAGATTGCCCCGCGCAAGGATGGCGTCACGCCCAAGAGCTGTGTGAGCTGCCACGAAGAGCAGTACAAGGAACGCCGCGAATGCGCCGGCTGCCACGAGATCGTCACTCCCAAGCGTGACGACCAGTGGTGCGGCGTCTGCCACGTGGTCACCTCCAAGATGACCCCCGAACAGTACCAGCTGGGCGTGGCCGGCAAGCTGTCCGCCGAGGACCGCGTCGCCCTGGCCGAAGCCACCATCGCCGAACGCAAGCCCGTGGACTACCTGGCCCCCGAAGCCTGCCCCTACAAGGTGGAGATCGGCAGCCTGTCCGACAAGTTCGAGCCCAACCTCTTCAACCATCGTCGTCACGTCTCTTCGCTCATGAAGCGCATTGAAGGCGACAATCTGGCCAAGGCGTTCCACAGCGAACCCGAGATCCTGTGCGCCACCTGCCACCATCGCAGCCCCCTGTCGGCCACTCCGCCCAAGTGCGGCAGCTGCCACTCCGCCAAGATCGATCCCCGCGTGCCCGAGCGTCCCACGCTGAAGGCCGCGTATCATCTGCAGTGCATGGGTTGCCATGACGGCATGGACGTTGCCCGTCCCCTCGATACGTCCTGCGCGTCCTGCCACAAGCCGCGTGCGACCGAGAACGCCAACTAGCTGGAGAGTACGATTATGGATCGTAGAAAATTTCTGACCATCCTGGGCAGCGCTGGCGTCGCTTCCGCATTGGGCACGGCACAAGTGGCCAAGGCCGGCGGCACCCATATGTTCCCTTACTATGAAGACAGCTACGGCGTCCTGCACGATACCACCCGCTGCATCGGCTGCCGCAGCTGCGAAGAGGCTTGCAACAAGGTCAACAACCTGCCCAAGCCCGAAAAGCCCTTCACCGACCTTTCCGTCTGTGACAAGCATCGTCGTACCTCCGCCGATGCCTGGACGGTGGTCAACAAGTACGAAGTGGGCGGCAAGCCCGTGTTCCGCAAGCTGCAGTGCTTCCACTGCAACGACCCGGCCTGTGCCTCCGCCTGTTTCGCCAAATGCTTCCAGAAGCAGCCTGACGGCAGCGTGACCTACGACGGTTCCCAGTGCGTGGGCTGCCGTTACTGCATGATCGCCTGCCCCTTCTATGTGCCCGGCTTCGAATACGACGAGGCCTGGGACCCGTTGGTCCAGAAGTGCACCTTCTGCGAACCCCGCCTGAAGGAAGGCAAGCTGCCCGGCTGTGTGGAAGCCTGCCCCATGGACGCCCTGACCTTCGGCCGCCGTTCCGACCTCATCAAGATCGCCCGCAAGCGTATCGCCGAGAACCCCGGCAAATACGTGGACTACATCTATGGTGAATGGGACGCCGGCGGTACCGCCTGGATGGTCCTGGCTCCCAAGCCGACCCCGTCGGCCGTCAAGGCCGCCGGTACGGCCGATGCCGGCCATACCTTCAAGGAACTGGGTCTGGACACCCACCTGGGCAACCGTCCCATGGGTGAACTGACCTACGGCGCCCTGGGTGCCGTGCCCATGATCATCGCCTTCTGGCCCATCCTCTTCGGTGGCGCCTACGGCATGACCAAGCGTCGTGAGGCCATGAGCAAGGCCGCCCAGGAAAAGACCGTCCAGACCGCCAAGGAAGATGTGACGGCCGCCATGGACGCCGCTGTGCGCAGCATCGAGCAGAATCAGGGTCCCGTGGCCGCCGATGAGGCCCGCAAGGCCATGATCCAGGCCCTCAAGGCCCGTGAAGCTCAAAACGTCTGCGACGGCTGCTGCGGCTGCAAGCACGGGGAGGATAAGTAAATGTCCCAGCACCAAATCGTGATCCCCACCAAGGACAAACTGTTCAACCTTGGTGAGTTTTCCCTGCGTCGCCCCGGCAACATGATCACCGCGGTCATCCTGGTCGTGGGCTTCGTACTGACCTTCATCCGCTTCACCCAGGGTATCGGCTCCATCACCAACCTGTCCGATACCATGCCCTGGGGCATGTGGATCGGCTTCGACCTGCTCTGCGGCGTGTGTCTGGCCGCCGGTGGTTACTTCACCACCGTGGCCTGCTACGTCATGGGCATGAAGCACTTCCATTCGGCCGTGCGCCCCGCTGTGACCACCGCCTTCCTGGGCTACGCCTTCGTGGTGTTCGCCCTGCTGTATGACCTTGGTCACCCGCTGCGTCTGCCCTACATGTTCTTCTTCCCCGGCACCACCTCCGTTCTGTTCGAAGTGGGTCTGTGCGTGGCTACCTACCTGACCGTGCTGTTCATCGAATTCTCGGTGGCTCCCATGGAATGGCTGTCCTGCAAGTTCCCCTTCCTCAAGAAGTGGCGCAAGGTCGTGGTGCGCTGCACCATCATCCTGACCATCTTCGGCGTGTGCCTGTCCACCCTGCACCAGTCCTCGCTGGGCGCCCTCTACCTGATCGCCCCCGGCAAGCTGCATCCGCTGTGGTACTCCCCCTTCATGCCCATGTTCTTCTTCGTCAGCTCCATGGCTGCCGGTTGCTCCATGGTCATCTTTGAAGGCATGTGGGCTCACAAGGGCGTGCATCACTACATGGACGAGACCCACCTGCGCGAAGCTGACGAAGTGGTCTTCAGCTTCTCCAAGGCCGGTGCCTTCATCCTCTTCGGCTACTTCATGCTGAAGCTCATCGACATGCTGGTCCAGGCCAACCTGCCTTACCTCTGCACCGGTTACGGTCTGTGGTGGCTGGTGGAAATGCTGTTCTTCGTGCTGACGCCCGCCCTGCTGTACGCCAAGGGCTCTCGCGACCGCAACATCAAGCTCTGCCGCTTCGCTTCCGCCAACGCCGTGCTGGGTATCGTCCTGAACCGTTTCAACGTGTCCATGATCGCCTTCAACTATGCCCTGCCCGCTGACGAGCGCTACTTCCCCAGCATCTGGGAAGTGTGCATCTCCATCTTCGTGGTGACCCTGATCGTGACCGTGTACCGCTTCATCGTCTATCACATGCCGGTGCTGTACGAACACCCCGACTTCAAGGACGCCCACTAGGACAGGAGGAAAATCATGGAATTCCATACCTTTTACGACTACTTCCTCTACACCAAGAACTGGGCCTACGTCATGATGTTCGTGACCCTGCCCGTCTACGTCCTCTACTGGAACACCGTGCTGTTCCCCAAGAAGGGCCCCTGGCTCTTCGGTGACGACGACGAGCATTAGGCCGTACGCAAACCACACAAACCGAAAGGGCGGGGGTGACCCCGCCCTTTTTTCGTGCCCGCGCTCCGGCGTTCGCCCGGGGAGCATTGCTTGCCCGGGAGCATGTTCCATCCGCCGGGCATCCCTCCCTTCCCCGCCATCCCCTTGCGGCTGCCCCGCCGGGCTGCTATGCTGTCGCCTGTCCGTGATCCGTCCCGTCCCTGCCGGGGCATCCGCGCCTGCACGGCCGGCGCCCATGCGACACCGGGCACGGCGGACACCACATCCCGCCCCCAGCGGGCGCAACTCCTGTACCGAGGATAGTATGGACAAAGTGCTTGTCATGGGTATCGGCAACCTGCTCCTCACCGACGACGGTGTCGGCGTCCACGCCGCCCAGACCCTGGCCGGGGAATCCTGGCCCGAAAACGTCACCATCATGGAAGCGGGCACCTTCACCCAGGATGTCTTCTATCTGTTCAAGGGCTTTGCCCATGTGCTCATCCTGGACATCGTCCATGGCCATGCCGGACCCGGCACGGTCTATCATCTGACCGAGAACCAGCTGGTGGACAACGAGAAGCAACGCCTCTCCATCCACGACATCGACCTGCTGGATTCCCTGCGCATGGCCGAGATGCTCCACGGCTCCCGCCCCAACCTCACCGTCATGGGCATGGAGCCCGCGGACTACACCTCCTGGAGCATGGAGCTTTCCCCCGTCGTGCAGGAACGCTTCCCCGCCTATCTGGACGAGGTCCGCAAGGAGATCCTGCGCCTGTCCCGCCAATACGCCGGGAACGATCCCGACAGTACCTGTTAACCATCGAGGAAGAGTCATGTGTCTTGCCATTCCGGCCCAGGTGGTCGAACTCCAGGAACAGGGCATGGCCCGCGTGCGTGTGGGCGAAAGCCAGACCTACCTTACCGCTTCCATGCTCCTGCTGCCCGAGCCGCCCAAGGTCGGTGATTACGTCATCGTCCACGCGGGCTTCGCCCTGCACAGCCTCACCCCTGAGCAGGCCCAGGAGAGCCTGGCGGCCCTGCGCGAGGTGGCCGAGGCCATCGAAGGGCAGAAACCCCTGTTCTGATCCGCAGCGACAGCAAAGGGCTTTCCCGTGGGAAAGCCCTTTTCATCATCCGGCAGCGGGGCCCGGCCGTTCACCAGCACGCGCCCGCCCCTCCCCTCTCTCGCCGTCCGCGGCCCTTTCCGCCAGCTTTCCCTGCCTCCGGCGGGGCCTTTGGCCCACCCGGAAAAGCCCGCATCCGCATGTGCCGGGCAGCGGCCGTGTCCCCGGCTGCGTTTTCCGGCGGAAAAGCGCGTCAGGGCGGCCTTTCCTGCTGCCCTTTCCTTGACTTTACAAACGTATTTGCCGAAACTTAGGCGCTTTTTACATTGCCTGAGGAGCCAGCATGAGCGACTATAAAAAAACCCTGAATTTGCCCAAGACCGCCTTCCCCATGAAGGCCAATCTTGCCCAGCGCGAGCCCCAGCAGCTCAAGCAGTGGGAAGAAACCAAAGCCTGTGAAGCCATGATCGAGAACTGCGCCGACAAGGGTGCGTTCGTCCTGCATGACGGCCCGCCGTATGCCAACGGTCATATCCACATGGGCACGGCCCTGAACAAGATCCTGAAGGATATCGTGGTCAAGTCGCGCAACATGCAGGGCTATCGCGCCCACTATGTGCCCGGCTGGGACTGCCACGGCCTGCCCATCGAATTGAAGGTTGAGCACGAGCTTGGCGAAAAGAAAAAGGAAATGCCGCCGTATGCGGTACGCCGCCGCTGCCGCCAGTACGCGGACAAGTTCATCGATATCCAGCGCAAGGAATTCAAGCGCCTTGGCGTGCTCGGCGACTGGGAGCATCCCTACAAGACCATGCTCCCCGAATACGAGTCCGCCACGGCTACCGAGTTGGCGAATTTCGTGGAGAAGGGCAATGTGGTCCGCAGCAAGAAGCCCATCTACTGGTGTTGCTCCTGCCAGACGGCGCTTGCCGAGGCCGAAGTGGAATATGCCGATCACAAGTCGCCGTCCATTTACGTCCGCTTCCCGTTGACCGACGGCAAGCTCAAGACGGTTTTCGAGAACGCCGACCCGTCCCGCGCCTATGTGATCATCTGGACCACGACCCCGTGGACCCTGCCGAGCAACATGGCCGTGGCGCTGCATCCCGAATTCGAATATTCGCTGGTCGAATATGAAGGCAGCCAGTACGTGCTCGCCACGGAACTCGTCGAAAGCGTCGCCAAGGCGTGCGGCTGGGACATGGACGGCGTGAAGGCCGTGGGGACCGCTACCGGGCAGCAGCTTGAACTCGTCAAGGCCCGCCATCCGTTCTACGACCGCGAGTCTCCGTTGATCCTCGGCGGCCATGTGACGCTCGATGCCGGTACCGGCTGTGTCCATACCGCTCCCGGACACGGCCGCGAGGACTACGAAGTGGGCCTGGCC
>OODJ01000061.1_pt1 | contig 118241 bp, 114 predicted proteins | sample 1671611 | NCBI WGS metagenome assembly OODJ01 (sample SAMN06348174, study PRJEB24527) | human gut metagenome | biome: human gut; feature: ankylosing spondylitis patient; material: feces | host: Homo sapiens | place: China | collected 2015-10 | reverse complement strand
TTTTTTTTTTTTTTTTTTTTTTTTTTTTTTCCTCTTTTAACCCATTGTCTTATTTTCTCTGGAGAAGCTAGTGCTATTTTTATCGACTCAAAATTGTTTAATTCAAACAAGGAGTTCTCTCCCTTCTATTTGATATTTATTTTATTATAAAACTATATTTAACGAATCTCAAATAGTAGAAATGAAATCAAAAAAAGCAATTTATACTCGTATTACTGTAACAGATAAAAAACAATTTTATAACAGTAGAAAAACATAAAAACGCTCTAAAATCCATATCGGATTTTTAAGGAATTATATTGAATAGCTTTATGCTGAGAACAATACAGAATTTACAAATAGCGTGCCAAGACAGGAGCCCGCCCGTAAATGAAACCGTTCATAGCATTACCTGATAACACTTAGCCCAAGAGAGCAAAGGAATTTGCTTGGCAATAAAGTGCTTATAAAAGTTTATCTTTTAATGAAAAGATGTAAAAACTTTACTGTAACATCGGACTTGCCGCCTCTCATATAGTGGTAGTATCCATATTTCAAGAAGGAGGCAAAATTGTGGAAAAAAATGATAAATCGAAAGAAGCACAATTATGTTCAAATGTTTTCAAAAGTGGTGCAAATACCACAACAAAAAAGGAATATACAAACAAATGGATTGAGCTTATCAATAAAATAGAGCGAGACAAAAGTGTAACCTTTTGTGAAAAACAATGATGAGCTGTAATTTCTATGACATAATGTCAGATAGAAAACAACTTGTTCTTGTCTTTAAGGAGATAAGAATATGAAGGTTGCAATCTATTGTCGCTTATCCGAAGAGGACAAAAACAAACAACTTGAAACTGACGACAGCAACAGCATACAAAATCAAAAAGCTATGTTGTTGCAATACGTCATAGAACAGGGGTGGGAGCTTTATAATATATACAGTGACGACGACTACACCGGCGCGGACAGACGCCGCCCGGAGTTTAACCGTCTACTGAAAGACGCGGAACAACACAAATTTGATATTGTCCTTTGCAAAACACAATCGCGATTTACCCGCGAATTGGAGCTTGTCGAAAAGTATATCCATGGACTGTTCCCTATTTGGGGAATTCGCTTTATCAGCATTGTGGATAATGCAGACACTGCCAACAAAGGCAATAAAAAATCCCGCCAGATTAACGGCCTTGTCAATGAATGGTATCTCGAAGACATGTCAGACAACATCCGCAGCGTTTTAACCAATCGGAGAAAAAATGGTTTCCATATCGGCGCATTTGCTCTTTACGGATATAAAAAAGATCCAAACCAAAAAGGTCATTTGATAATCGACGAGGAAGCTGCCGAGATTGTCCGAGAAGTCTTTACTCTCTTTGCTCAAGGTATCGGAAAAACCGCTATTGCCCGATTGCTTAATGACAGAGGCATACCAAATCCAACGGAATACAAACGTCTGAAAGGCTTACGCTATAAACAGCCAAAAATGAAAAACAGCATACTTTGGAAATACTCCGCTATCTCCAGCATGCTGACAAATGAAATCTATATCGGTAATATGGTACAAGGTAAATACGGTAGCATTTCCTACAAAACCAAGCAGAACAAACCACGCCCAAAAAGTGAATGGTATGTTGTTGAGGGAACACATGAACCGATTATTGATCGGGAATTATGGGCTCGAGTGCAAGCATTAGTCGCACAAAGAGCAAAGCCATTTGACGTTGGCACAGTCGGTTTGTTCACAAGAAAAGTCCGTTGCGCAAATTGCGGATACATCATGAGTTCGTCTAAAACCGCTCCCCAGCGCGGCGGAAAGCACTATCTGCAATGTTCCAACCGCCATGTTGCAAAAGACGCTTGTATCGGTTCTTTTATTTCCGTCGATAGATTGGAACAACTTGTTATCGATGAGTTAAACCACTTGTCGGCTGAATACCTTGACAAAGATGAGTTGGAGCGAAACATTGAGTTTTGCGGAAATCTGCAAGAACAAAAAGACCGTTTGAGTGCCTCCCTTGCTACCTACCGAAAAAAGGTTGAAGAATACTCCAAAGGTATTCAGAACTTATACATAGATAAGGTAAAAGGGTTGATTTCTGAAAGCGACTTTTCAGCTATGTCAAAGGGATTTTCTACCGAGCGTGACCGTTTAGAACGTGCTATTGCTGACGGAGAAAAACAATTATCCGCACTCGACAAAAAAATCACGGCAGGCAACAACCGCCACGAACTGATTAAACAATATACAAACTTGGAACACCTTAACCGTGAAATCGTGGAAACGCTGATTGATTATATATCCGTCGGCAAGCGTATTCCAGGAACAAGGAACGTTCCCATTGAAATTCATTGGAATTTCTAAAATTAGTAGTTATGTACAAACGCTATAAGGAATATTTATGCATTTCGACTTTAAAAGTTGTTCTTAGAGAATTGCAGCAGAACAAAAAGCTCGTGTTACTTATGATAACATTTTGCGCCTTGTGGATGATCCGGATGTACGGGATCCAATTAAATTTCTTCGTCAGCGTGAAGTTACGCATTACCAGCGTTTCGGAGATGCTATGCGTGTCGCGCAGGACAACATGAGCTCTAAAAACTACTATGCATATAATCCGGAATTCGATTGATTCCAGAGTTATCCCAGTAAAAAAACAGATTATAACCGTTTTTAAAAAGATGTACAAGGAAAAGAAATTTTATCGAAACCTTCTACCAAATATTTTAGCGTATCCAAAATGAAACATACCCCGGATATTCTTTCTCGATATCCGGGGGTTTTCTTTTTATTTTCACATAAATTCTCAATAGATATCATGAAAGAACAGATATATAGTGCCTCCACTTTTGCCGTTCCTCATTTTTCGTTCTTGACGATCGCATTGATTTCACATTTTATTACCAATTGATATTGCGAACCTGCCGGATAAGCGGCAATCCCGCACGGCGCGCCATATTTGCCGCCATATCAAAGCCAAAGCCGAGGGTATCGGCGCGATGGCTGTCACTTGACAGCACAGCGCACCCTCCATGCTTTGCCATATACTGCATAATATCTTCCGCCGGGTACGGTGCTGCGCGGTACCCGCGCGACATCGCGCCGGTGTTGATCTCAAACGGCACACAAAACGGAAGAAGCGCGCAAACTGCGGATTGCCATGCCGCCATATATCTCTTGGACGAAAGATGAAAAAATGACTGTTCCTCATTGAACTTGGTTATCAAATCGAAATGTCCGATAATATCGGCATGCACCTTGTTCAAAAGATTACTGATTAGTCTATAATAATCCTCAGCAAAAGCATAAGCATCACCGCAATAATGCTCCATTACCGCCGAAGCGAATGCTTCCTTTGTGTCATCCACGGCAAGATAGCATCCATTCTTTTTGACATAATGAACGGAGCCAATCACAAAATCGTATTCACTTACAGACGCCTCTGAAAAATAATCTTGCTCTATCCCGCAGTAAATACGAATCTTTCCCTTGTATTTTTCTTTCAGCCGCGTAACTTCCTCGCGATAACAAAGAGCGGATTCCTCTGTCATACACCAATCTGTTTCAAAAGGCATCGGAGCATGACCGGAAAAGCCGAGAACGGAAAAGCCCTTTTCAATTGCTGACAGAACCATTTCCTCCGCCGTGTTTTTTCCGTCACAGAAAGTCGTATGCACATGAAAGTCTGCCCTCCAAGGCATTTCGTATGAAAATTCTGTTGTCATTGCGTCATCTTCTCTTGCTTGACTTTATGATCAATGACATGACGGGAAGCCAGTTCACGGTAAATATCTTCCAGCGAAATTCCCATTTCGATCATCAACACCATAACATGATAGCACAAATCGGCAATTTCATAGACGGTTTCTTTTTTGTCTTCCGCTTTACCGGCAATGATTACTTCTGTCGATTCTTCTCCGACTTTTTTGAGGATTTTATCAAGACCTTTTTCAAACAGATATGTTGTATAAGAACCTTCCTGTTTATGAATTTTCCGATCCGCTATCAAATCCATCAGCATATCCAATGAAAACTCATGTCTTTCCTCGCTCTTGTATATCGGTTCTCCGAAACAGGAATCCGAACCGGTATGACAAGCGGGGCCATCTTTTTCCACGAGTATCGTCAGCGCATCACGGTCGCAATCTGCAGTAATACTGACAATATGCTGATAATTTCCACTGGTTTCACCCTTTATCCAAAGTTCATTCCGAGAGCGGCTCCAAAAACAGGTAAGTCCTTTTTCCATGGAAAGCGCAAGGCTTTCTTTGTTCATATAGGCAAGTGTCAGTACCTTTTTGCTGTAAGCATCGACAACAACAGCAGGAATCAGACCTTTCTCATCAAATTTCAATTCTTCAATATCCAGCATACAATCTCCTCCGACGGCAGTATCGCCTCTGTTTTTCATTTATAAATACAGAAATTTCGTCTAAAAACATAAAAATAAATCCAGTTTAAAGTCTTATCAAAACGGATCCGCAGGAAAAATGCGTTAGATTCTTCTGACACAAATTCCTCTTTTTTCCAAAGCCCATTTTAATTTTCCGATCTCAACCTCACCGAAATGAAAAATGGAGGCAGCAAGTCCGGCGTCCACACGTGGCAGCGTTTGAAACAATGTGATAAAATCCTCAATGCAGCCAGCACCGCCCGATGCGATAACCGGAACGTCAACTGCACGGGAAACAGCATCCAACATTTCGAGATCAAAACCACCTTTCACCCCATCCGTATCGATGGAATTGAGCACAACCTCTCCTGCGCCGCGTTCCACACATTCCCGAATCCATGAGACTGCCTCAAGATTTGTATTTTCCCTGCCGCCTTTGGCAAAAACACGGAACACACCGTCCACACGCTTGACATCAGCAGAAATCACAACACATTGACTCCCGTATTTTTTCGCTGCTTCATCAATCAAAGAAGGATTTCGGATAGCACCGGAATTGACGCTGACCTTATCTGCGCCGCATTTCAAAACACGGTCGAAATCTTCCACACAATGAATTCCTCCGCCAACTGTAAGCGGGATAAAAATCGTACGTGCAACCTCACAAAGGATATCCGTAAAAAGAGCACGTCCTTCTGCGGATGCGGTAATGTCGTAAAATACCAACTCATCCGCACCGGATTCACTGTAAAACTTTGCAAGCTTTACCGGCGAAGATACATCTGCAAGTCCTAAAAAATTCACGCCTTTGACAACACGCCCGTCCTTTACGTCAAGGCATGGAATAATCCGCTTTGTTATCATGATGCCACCTCCAACGCCTCTTCTAGATTGACAGCACCGGTATAATACGCTTTTCCGATAATAGCACCAAAAAGTCCCATATCGGCAAGCGCGCGCACATCCACCAGAGAGGATACCCCGCCCGACGCAATCACATGAAGCTGCGGATAGGTGTCCAAAAGCTCACGGTAAAGCGTCAAATTCGTTCCTTTCATGGCTCCGTCGCGGGAAATATCGGTGCATATAATGGTCCGGATGCCGTCACGGAGCAGGCGCTGTAAAAATTCAGTATAATGCAAGGCAGAATTTTCCGTCCATCCCCGAATCGCCACATATCCGTCACGGATATCAACACCAACAGCAACATGTTCCGCACCGTACCGCTCCACTGCCTGCAAAACAAAGCCGTCATCCGTTACCGCCGCCGTTCCTAAAATGACGCGGGAAACACCGGCAGAAAAATATGCTTCCATGGCGGAAAAATCACGGATACCGCCGCCCACTTCGGCGAAAAGCGCCGTTTTTTTCACAATCTCTCGAATGATCTCAAGATTTGGTGTTCCGCCATAACGCGCCCCCTCAAGATCCACAAGATGGATGTACTTCGCGCCGCACGCCGCCATCCGCCCAGCAACGGCAACGGGATCGGTATCATAAACCGTCATTTCATCATAATTGCCTTTATACAAACGGACGGCTTTGCCGCCGTAAAGATCAATAGCGGGAAATAGATTCATAAACTTCTCCATGCCGCAAATCCGCGGCTGTTTCTATCATTTCTTTTTCGGGAATCCCGAATATATTTCATCAGAAAAGCATTTTTCCTTTGCATTTCTGCACAAATTTATCTCCATATGATAAATTGTTTTCTCTGTTTGGATACCATACCGTTTTGATGGGATTCCTATTTAAAGTTCACAGAATGCACGTAAAATGGAAAGACCGACATTTCCGCTTTTTTCGGGATGAAATTGACATCCCAGTATATTGTCCTTGGCAACTGCCGCCGTAAGCGGTACGCCATATTCCGCTGTCGCTATGACAGCGTCCTCGCAATCCGTGGCATAATAGGAATGAACAAAATAAACAAAATCCCCGTTTCCGATATATTGAAACAAAGGATGACGGCGTTCTCCATGAAAGCGGAGTGCATTCCACCCGATATGAGGGATTTTCAGTTCCGCGGGAATCACCTCCGCAATCGGACGAACAGAGCCCGAAATCAAGGAAAGCCCCGTATGTTCTCCAAATTCATAGCTTTTCTCAAAAAGTAGTTGCATTCCAAGACAAATTCCGAGCAGATATTTTCCCTTTTTTGCTTCCTCACACACAACGCGGTCAAGACCGCTCGTGCGCAGTTTTTTTGCAGCATCCGCAAAAGCGCCGACACCCGGCAGAATGATTTTATCCGCCGCACGGATGACATCCGCTTCTCCCGTTACAATGACGGCAGAGGTGGCATCTGAACCGACTGCGGCGAGCGAGGAGGAAAGCGAAAATAAATTTCCAACCCCATAATCAACGACAGCAATCATATATACTCCTTCGCCGCTTTCCGCGGCTTGATTTGTTCAAGTCAGATAAGAAGCCCTTTGGTCGAAGGAATTTCCCCCTCTATATCCGGATCTATGCGTACCGCCGCACGTAAGGTACGTGCTGTACTTTTAAAAGCACCCTCAAGAATATGGTGAGAATTTCTTCCCGCAAGCTGTCTTACATGCAGCGTGATCCCAGCATGCCGGATAAATGCCTCAAAAAACTCCTCCGCAAGCTCTGTATCAAAGACGCCAACCTTTTCCGTCGGAATCTTCATTCGCCAAACAAGCTTTCCTCTTCCGGAAAGATCGGCAGCAGTCATAATAAGCGCTTCATCCATCGGCAAAATACAGTGTCCGTAACGCGTAACCCCTCGCATATCGCCAAGCGCTTCCCGAAAGGCGTCTCCGAGACAGATTCCGATATCCTCAGTTGTGTGGTGAAAATCCACATCGGTATCCCCCTTGCAGCGAATCCAAAGATCAAATCTGCCATGCTTTGCAAACAAGGTGAGCATATGATTCAGAAAACCGCATCCGGTTTCGATATCAGACGTTCCCTTACCGTCAAGGCAAAGCCGGAGCGTGATATCGGTCTCTCCCGTTTTACGCAGTATCTCACTTTGTCTCATCATAAACCTCCGCTTTTCTTTCAGCTAAAATTTCTTTTACCGCAGCAAGAAACGCAGCCATTTGCTCCGGTGTTCCAATTGTGATGCGGTTATAGTTCCGGATCCGTTCCCCATCAAAGTGACGGACAAGAATACCACGCTGTTTCAGTTCAAGGTACAGTTCTTCTCCGCCGATCCGGTCAGAGCCGGCAAACAGAAAATTGGCTTTGGAATTTGTCACATGAAACCCTAAAGACTCCAGCTCCTGTTTGGTTTTTTCACGGGTACGCTCAATTTTCCGGCAATTCTCCATATAATATCCGTCATCAAGCAAAGCCGCTTTCCCTGCCGCCGCCGTCATACGATTGACGTTATACGGATTGGTCGAATACTGCATAGTTTTCAAATCCCGAATAAGCGCGCGGTCTCCTATACCGAATCCAAGCCTTGCACCCGCCATACTGCGGGACTTGGAGAAAGTTCCCGTTACCAGCAAATTCGGATACTTCCGGATAAGCGGTACCGTGCTTTCCGCTCCGAAATCTACATACGCTTCATCAATCACCACGACATTCCCAGGATTTGAGGAAACAATCTTTTCAATATCGGAAACCGGAAGGGCAAGTCCGGTCGGTGCATTGGGATTGGCAATCACAATATTTCTCCCGATTCCCATATAATCGGATATCCGGATCGAAAAATCAGGCATTAGAGGAATTGTCTCATACGGAATTCCGGAAAGCTGCGCAAAAACCGGATAAAACCCATAGGTGATATCCGGAAATACCACGGGATGCGCCGCATCAGAAAATGCCATAAAAGCAAAATTCAGGATTTCATCTGAGCCATTGGACATCAGGATTTCGTCCGGTTCTACACCAAAACGGGCAGCGGCTGTCGCTATTAGATCCGTGCATTCCGGATCGGAATAGAGGGCAAGTCGACCGCTTTCTTCCGCGACTGCCGCCCGAACGCTCTCCGACGGCGGATACGGCGATTCATTGGTATTTAGCTTGATATACCGCATTCCGCGCGGTTGTTCACCGGGCGTATATGCCTTTAAATTTTGATATTTACTGCTAAAAAATCTGCTCATATCATCGACACTTTCCTATTTTTGTTAAGGCTTACGGAATCGGGACATAGCGCTTCTTGCGTGTCCGGACAATCCTTCTTTCTCTGCAAAGTATGCAATGTCCTCTGCCACACCGGCAAGCGCTTCCCGCGTAAAATACGTGTACTGTGATTTTTTTACAAAATCATCAACGGAAAGCGGACTGGAAAACCGCGCAGTTCCGCTCGTCGGCAGCGTATGATTCGGTCCTGCCAAATAATCCCCGAGCGCTTCAGGGCAGTTCTTTCCCATGAAGATGGAACCGGCATTGCGGATCTGATCCAGATAGTCAAAAGGATGATCCAGGCAAAGCTCTAAATGCTCCGGTGCAATTTCATTCGCAATGCCGATAGCCTCACAAATGGTTTCCGTTATGATAATTTTTCCGTTTTGATCAATGGATTCTCTTGCAATTTCTTTGCGCGGAAGGACTGCCAGCTGCCGCTCAAGTTCATCTGAAACCACCGCAGCAAGCGCACGGCTGTCCGTCACCAAAACAGCGGATGCAAGCCTGTCATGTTCTGCCTGCGAAAGCATGTCTGCCGCGACGATAGCAGGCTCACATGTTCCGTCAGCGACAATGAGGATTTCAGACGGACCGGCAATCATATCAATTGCCACCTTCCCGAATACCTGACGTTTCGCCTCCGCAACAAACGCATTTCCCGGACCTACAATTTTGTCAACAGACGGAACGCTTTCCGTTCCGTAAGCAAGCGCCGCTACCGCTTGCGCACCGCCAAGTTTGAAAATCCGGTCAACTCCCGCGATTCGTGCCGCCGCAAGAATCGCAGCGTTTACCTTTCCGTCTTTTCCGGGCGGTGTTACCATAATCAGTTCCGGGCATCCGGCAATTTTTGCGGGAATGCTGTCCATAAGAACGGTAGAAGGATATGCCGCCGTACCTCCGGGAACATAAAGCCCTACTTTCTCAATCGGAATCACCTTTTGTCCCATGATAACGCCGTTTTTTTCATTTATAAGGAAACCATCCCGCACCTGTCTGCGATGAAATGCGCGGATATTTTCCGCAGCTTCACTTAAAATCCGGATGAATTCCGGATCCACCGAGGATTCCGCCTCAAGCATTTCCTCCGCCGTCACCTCAAACGATGACAGCTTCACTTTATCGAAACGTTCTGAGTATTCCCTGAGTGCCGCGTCCCTGCGGGTACGAACCTGCGAAATAATATCTGTAACAATCCCGGTAACATCTACCGCAGGAACCGCGCGGGATAAAATCTGTTCTTTTGATACTTCCTTATAATCCAGAATCCGAATCATATTTTCTCCTTATCCTTTTCCGCATGACACAGCATTTTCCGCAATTACCGAAGAAAGTCCCTGCACCATTTGCTCGATTTTCTCATATTTAAATTTAAAATCTGCCTTGTTGGCAATGAGTCTTGCACTGATGGGAACCACGGTTTCAATCGTTTCCAAGTGATTTTCCGCCAGCGTTTTTCCTGTTTCCACAATATCGACAATAACATCGGAAAGTCCCAGAATCGGCGCAAGTTCAATGGAACCGTTCAAATGAATGATATCAATGTCACGGCATCGCTCCGCATAATACGCTTTTGTAATATTGGCAAACTTTGTCGCAACCCGCAGCGTTCTGCTCGTATCATCTCGGAAACCTTGTTTTGCAGCGACTGCCATACGGCATATTCCGACTCCAAGATCAAGAAGCTCGTATACATCCGGCAAATATTCAAGCAAAATATCCTTACCAGCCACTCCAATATCCGCCGCTCCTCGTTCCACGTAAATCGCCACATCCGACGGCTTTACCCAAAAAAAGCGAAGTCCCTTTTCCTGATTTTCAAAAATCAAGCGTCTGCCGGGTTCCCGTATAGCGGGACAATCAAACCCGGCACGCTCAAACATCGAATATACTGTCTCGCCAAGCCTGCCTTTGGGAAGCGCAATGTTAATCATGCTGTTCAACGCTGCCGCCCCCTTTCATTTCCAATCTCACAATTTGCCCGGCGCGGATATGTTCCGGCATAGTTTTTTCAGCAAGAACGCTTTTTCCGTCCTCGGTCAAACGGGTTACGGCTTTCATAAGCGCTCCCACATCTGTGTTCTCATCGTACAGCAAAACGGTATCGACATCAAACTCGTCTATCCGCCGGTCAAGTCTCTCAAGCATATCCAAATAGACAGCAAAGCCAATTGCTCCGGACTTCCGCCCCATCTTGCGCATCAGCTTGTCATATCGTCCGCCGGAAAGAATCCCCTCAGGGATACCGTCTACAAATCCGCGGAATACAACGCCGCTGTAATAATTCATGTCGTTTACAACGGAAAAATCGATGCGTACTCCCTGTGCGCAGCCAATTGATTCCAGCGACGCAACGATGGTTTCCAGCTCATTTAGCGCACAAGCAGAAGCGGAATCCATACAAACGGTACGTAATTTCGGAAATACTTCCTGTGGCTTTCCATAAATGCCAATCAACAAAGCAAGCTTTTCTGTAAGTTCATCCGATGCGCCGCATCCGGTACAGATTTCCCGCATTTCATGTACATTTTTTTCCCCGATACAACGGATAATACGCGCTTTCTCCTCTTCCGATGCCGGAATAGCATCGACCATCGCGGAAATGATTCCCATATGGGAAAGATCGAGGATATACGCGCTGCTGACAGCTGCAAGGCTTTTCACGGCAAGCATGACCACTTCGGCCATTGAATAAATGTCGATATCCCCTATGCATTCAAGTCCGGTTTGCACAATTTCCTTAAAGGTATGCGTATTTTTTGAAATCCGGTAAACGCTCTCATTATAATAAACCTTTTGCGTTATTCCGGGGATATCCTTGGAGTTTTTCATAATCGACAACGTCACGTCAGGTTTTAAAGCAAGAAGCTTGCCATCTGTGTCGGTAAACGTAATCACGCCGTCTCCCACAAGGAAGTCTTTGTTTCTGACATAAAGGTCATATTCCTCAAATTTACTCATCTTATATCGGACATATCCGTATTTTCTGTAAAGCGCACGCAGCTCAAATACCGCTTGCTCTTCGCTTTTCAGTACCGTTTCATCCAGTATCATATTCAATCGCTCCAATTTTTCAATCATATTAGCATTTTATCACACTATCACGATAAAGTCAAGAGAAAAGAACGGATTTTTCTGAATTTTTTCGTTTGCTCAAACCAAACAGAGCTGTCCGCGGGTCATTCCGCGGACAGCTCTGAATTTTTCTGAAAATTGCAAACTACAGCTTTTTTCTGTTTTTCTTTCAGGTATTGTTCCGGCATCATCCGTAAAATGGGAGTGGCACGCAAGTGTTATTTCATCTTTATACAAGCGCACCTTTTTCAGCTGCCGTTAAAAGCATATGTTCCATCCGATCCATACAAACATCAAAATCAAACTGTTCAGAATATCCAAGATACTGATCGCGCATTGCTCTTCTTCTTTCCGGATTTTCAATCCAAAAATCAATTTTCTCGGCAAGAGATGCGGAATCATTATAATGAAATAGGTTATCCTCTGTCAGTGCAAAATACCGAGTAGCACTGCGCGGAGAATCAGCAATGACAGGTACCATCGCCTCCAGACAGGAAATCGCTTCGATTTCAATTTCTGCCGGATGAACATATAAATCCGCCTGATTTAAAACACGAATCAGCTCTTCCCTTGAATAAAATTTGAATATGGGAAACAAAGTAAGCTTCTCTTTTGCGTATTCCCTCAATTTCTCCTCTAAAGGCCCTGCCCCCGCTAAAATCAGACGGATTTTATCCCGATACTTGGATTGTGCCACAGCGTCAATCAGTACTTTATGTGATTTCTCTCTGCTATAGCGTCCCGTAAACATAACAAAAAATTCGTCCTTCATCGATTCCGGCTTTTCCACCGGATGATACCGAAACATTTTATTTACCCCGTTGGAAATAATATAGTGAGGCGTAGGACCGACTTCGTTTTCAAATACGTCGCAAATAAATTTTGTCGGATAATGAATCGCTGAACACATGCGGTATACATGCTTATAGAAAAAACGGTAGACCGCGCGATTGGCAATATCGGAATTCATTAAAAAAATATGGTTTGTAAAATTTTCCGCTTGGCAATGGAAACTTGCTGTAACGGGAATTTTCATTTCAGTCGCAATTTCTGCCGCTGCATGTCCAAGCGCAAAAGGCACCAGAATATGCACAACATCGGCACCTGTAATGACCTCTCTTAAAATTTCTTCATCCGGTTTTGCAAGAGATACCCCGTTTTTCTCAACATAGTTGTTCAAAGGACCGAAATTATATTTAGAGACCACATAATAGCCATCTATTCCTCGTTTATCCTCATCCGGACATACCACTTTTACATCGTGTCCCTTTGCCTTGAGACTTCTGATAAGATTCATCGCCGCAATCGTTGTACCGTTGTTTTCTGCTCCCAGCACATCACATATAATTGATATTTTCATAAACCAATCATGTCCTTTCTGAGAAAGCGACTTCTCTTTCGCTTTCCGGTCACTTATCTTCTCTCCTTTTTCTTTTAAAAATGGTTAGGATGCAGGAAGCACCTCCACGATATCTCCGATATCACATTTGAGGAATCTGCATATTTTAACCAGAATTTCAAGCGATACCAGCTCTCCATGATTTAATTTGCTGATGGTACTGGAACTAAGCGGAATTTTTCGGATATCGCTCTTTTTCAAATCCTTATCGATCAAAAGCTTCCAAAGCTTCTTATAGCTTACCTCCAAAAAATCATCTCCTTTTGTTTATTTACAAATACATTATAGCACATAATATATGCTTTTACAAGTATTTTGTTCGAGAAGTCGAACATTTTATAAGCAAAAAGGACGGATCATACAATCCGTCCTTTTTGAATTGAATAAAGCACATGCTACCGATCCGAACTTTTATACCGTATCGCAGCATATTCTCTTAAAGTTCTTTCAAATGCCCTGTGGAAGTATCCGTTTTTTCAAATCCATCTCATGGAAGACATTTTTTCCTCAAACGGAATCGCACGCTTCAACACATCAACAGCTTTGACAAGCCCCTCGTTTTTACTGAGCAAGCTGTCCTCATGTTCAATGCTAAGCACGTAATCGTACCCTACCAATCGCAAAGTACTTACAAAATCCTTCCAGAAAAGCTCATCGTGTCCATATCCGATACTGCGGAAAATCCAAGAACGATGAATTTCATCCGCATAAGACTTCGAATCAAGAACACCGTTGACGGCAACATTGGCAACATCAAGCTTGGTATCTTTCGCATGAACATGGAAAATCGCCTCTCCGCCTAACTTGCGGATAACAGCAATCGGATCCATTCCTTGCCAGATAAGATGAGACGGGTCAAGATTAGCGCCGATCTCCGGTCCCACTGCTTCACGGAGTCGAAGCAGCGTTTCCGTATTATAGACGCAGAATGCCTGATGCATTTCCAATCCGATTTTCACAACACCATGTGCTTTTGCAAATGCAACGAAATCTTTCCAATACGGAATCAATACTTCGTTCCATTGGTATTCGAGAATTTTGGCGTTGTCATCCGGCCACGCGCAGACAACCCAGTTCGGATACATGGAATCCGGACAATCCCCGGGACAACCGGAGAACCCGTTGATCTGATGGATACCGAGCGCTTCCGCCATCAAAACGGCATTTCTCATATCACGGTCAAATTTTTCAGCGAGTTTATGATTCGGATGAACGGGATTTCCATGACAGCTGAGCGCGCTGATTTCCATTCCGGAATTGCGAATGGTCTCCCGAAAAGTCGCCAAAGCGCTCGGATCATTCAATAAAATATCAGGATCACAGTGCTGTTTTCCGGGATATCCTCCGCAGCCAATCTCCACCATCTGTATACCAAGTCTTTTAAAATAGGCGAGCGCATCAGCAAGCGGCGTTTCTCCAATTACATTGGTCAAAACTCCAAGTTTCATTTTTCTCTGTCTCCTTGTGATTCGTTTTATGCTCCGCCGGATACTCTGCGGCGGGTTACAGATTTGTTTTCAGTCGCATGATGTTTTTGATATCATCCAAAAATTCTTATCGGCGACAAACCGCTCTGTCACCTCTCCGGTATCAGCCCTGTCCAGATATCCTTGCGTACAGACGTCAATCAATCAAAATAAACCGGCTTGTTGGTTCTGGATGAGGTGTAGATTGCATCAAGAATCTTTGTCACAACATATGCCTGATCAGCCGTTACAAAGAGGTCACGTTTGCCGAGGACGGCTTCTATAAAAATCTGGTGTTCGAGTGAAACCGGAGGTTTTCCGTTTGTAAAGCCCGGAATATAAGCATCTACCTTCTTCCCGATTTCCGTTATGGCAAGCTGTCCTGCCACCACATGATTCAGTCTGACAATACCGGTATGTGTATCCAAGCCGCCTTTCATACCGCACAGCTTTACTTTTGCATCGCCAAAAGCACCGGCATCCGCAGCCATATTCAGCGCCCATGATGCCTTCAGATCGATGACCGCACCATTTTTCATTTTGATCTGTCCAACAGCAAAATCCTCGACATCAAAAGTCTCATTATTCCATGAATCCGGCGTCATATCACGGCGTGTCTGTCCCTGATGTTCAGGATCCAGCGCCCGTCCGAGTTTTTCAAACGAAGTGCCCACGACATACAGCGGATCATAATTATTCATAAGGAAAAGCGTGAGGTCAAGCGCATGTGTGCCGATATCGATCAGCGGTCCGCCGCCCTGTTTTGACTTATCCGTGAAAACGCCCCATGTCGGAACACCGCGGCGGCGCAGATAAGTAGATTCCGCATAATAAATATCACCAAGCCAGCCGTCATCGATCGTTTTCTTTGCAACCTGATTGACCGGAAAATGACGGTATTGATAACCAATGGTAAGTAGTTTCCCGCTCTTGTCCCGAGCCTCCAGCATCCGTCTCGCATCCGCCTCCGTCGCTGCCATCGGCTTCTCACAAAGCACGTGCTTGCCTGCTTCCAAAGCAGCGCATGTGATTTCCGCATGAGAATTGTTGGGTGTCAAAACAAACACCACATCGATACTTTTGTCTGCAAGAAGCTCACGGTAATCGGTGTAAACCTTGGCATCCGGCGTACCGTATTTTGCTGCGGCACGCTCCGCGCGTTCACGCACAATATCACAGAAAGCAACCATATCCGCATAATCTTTCTGTTGTTCCATACCCGGAAAATGTTTTCCGTTTGCGATACCTCCGCAGCCGACAAAACCTACTTTCAATTTTGCATTCATAATTGTATCCTCCATTTATAATGATTGATAATAGAAATTTAATAATGAGCAGGCAAGAAGCTTCTTTGCTCCCTATACATTTACCACGGATTGACAGTAAAATTTCCTCCGCGGCACCATTTTAGATAACGAAGTGCATGAAGCTGCCCTGTCATTTCCCATTCCTTGCCGAACTGACGGTCATGGAATCCTTCCACACAGATATCATCCGTATAACCGGCATCCCGCAAAATGGTAAAAATCTTTCGCCAATCCGTATCGCCCATACCGGGAATTCGTCCGCGTTCAAACGGGACAGCGCCAAATACCCCGTATTTTTTCACAACATCCCAGTCGACATTGGAATCTTTGCCGTGCATATGGACAACCTTATGCACCCAATCTTTCAAGTTGGCGATAGGATCGATGAGCTGTGCCATCATATGCGTCGGTTCCCATTCAAGACCGAAGCTGTCACTGGTCACCTCATTAAACATAAGCTCCCATGCTCTGGGATTAAAACCAATATTACAGGTCGCGGATCTCCAGCATCCTCCCATGGGACAGCATTCAATTCCAAGCTTTACACCCGCAGCCTCGGCGCGTGCGGCAAGCTCACGAAACACCTCTCCGAATCTCGGAATGGATTCCTCAACCGGACGTCCGGAATAGGCACCGGCAAACGTACTCACATGTGTAGCGCCGAACAGATGCGCGCTGTCAATGACGGTTTTGAGAAATGCAAAATGCTCCTCGTTTTCAATCGGATTCAGATAAAAGCCCAGTGTGGTAATCTCAAAATCCCGGCCGTCAATGATGCGGTTCAGTCTTTCCGCAAGCTCACCTAACAATTTTTCATCCAGTACTTTCATATGAAAATTCACAGAGCCGGTTTCAAACCCGGAATCTATCACACTGTCAAGCATTTTTTCCGCTACCCCGTAAGGCAGGCACGTACCGATTTTAATCATTTGATCCATAGACATGCATTTCACTCCGCTTTCTCTGTATTCTGTTTTTTATTCAAAACGAATGATTTCATGAGTATCCGCAGATTGCTTAACAGCTTCCATAAGCTTCATAACACGCATAACCTCGGGAAGCTTGACAGCCGGTTCTTCTGTCCCGTCGATTGCTGCCGCAACATTGCGGTAAAAATCATAAATGGAACTTTCCACCACGGGGATTTCCGTTTTATGAATATTCTCTTCCCGACGCGGCGCCATGGTTTTTGTAATTCCCGAAGCGGTGTGAACCGGAACGACGTCATACTCGTCGGTTCCGGAAGCACAAACAATTTCTGCTCCGGATTTCCAATCACGAATAAACGCGGTACCATTCTGACCGACGATATACCAGCGCGGAAGAGAAATAAAATTGCTCGTTCCCACTTCGACCAAGAATTCCATTCCATCCTCAAAGGTTAGTAGCGCCGTAAATCCATCGTCTACAAGCTGATTGGTAATATGAGATACCGACGCATACACATAACTTAATTTTGTCTGTCCTTTGAGCATCAGAATCTGATCCAGCAAATGCACGCCCCAATCGAGAATCATACCGCCGCCGTATTCGGGAAGCTGACGCCAGTCTCCAGGAATTCCGCGGGATCCGTGCACTCTGGATTCAACACGATAAACTTCCCCCAGCATATTTTCGTCCAGAATTTTTTTCGCAGTCAGAAAATCGCCGTCCCATCTGCGGTTCTGATACACGGTAAATAATTTTCCATATCTCTTTGAGGCTTCTGTCATCTGTGCCAACTCCTCGGAGGACATCGCCACCGGTTTTTCGCAGATGACATGTTTCCCTGCAGCCATCGCAGCAATCGCAAGCGATTTATGAGAATCGTTCGGCGTAGCAATGATGACAAGATCAATTTTTGGATCTGCGATCAGTGCCTCGTCCGACTCATAAAATTTTATGTTTTTTTCGGCGGCAAATTCCTTTCGTTTTTCGGAAATATCGGAAACTCCGACAAGTTCCAACACATCCGATTGTTCGGCATGACGCGCCTGCCAATATCCCTCGCCTCCGAATCCGATTACACCGACATAATGCTTCATAGCTTCCTCCTATATCAAACCAAGGAACTCCACCGGAAAACATACTTTACCGACCGAATTCCCGGCTATGATTTCATAACAACCGTCGTTTTTCAACAGATGTCCGATCTTCTTAGCCATTTTACACCATTGTACGGTCAATGTCAACATCAAACAAAGGAAAAACTCACTTTTTCTCCAGGAGATTTCAGCATGTTTTTTCATACCGAATCTTTACAAAATCCGGTAATAATCATACAGATGTCTTTCCCAATATTTTCTCAATATTTCTAAAACATTCTATTAATTTTCTTAAAAAAATCTTAATTCAGAATACTATTGGTTTTTAATCTTTTTTGATGTATAATAAGGTTCAAAAGGTTATTCTACTTCGCACAGGAATTTATAAAAGTATAAAGGGGTTTGTCCATGTATAATATTTTGATTTGTGATGATGAAAAAGATATTGTTTCCGCATTAAAAATTTATCTGTCCTCCGAAGGCTACCATACCTTTGAGGCATATAACGGACGAGAAGCTTTGGAAGTCATAAAAAATGAAGATATCCATTTGATTCTCATGGATATCATGATGCCGGAAATGGATGGGATCGCGGCAATGATCCGTCTTCGGGAAAATACCAACATACCGGTCATTCTGTTGACCGCTAAGGGAGAAGATGCTGATAAGATTCTCGGACTCAATGTCGGTGCGGATGATTATGTGACAAAACCTTTTAAACCGGCAGAGGTCATCGCCAGAGTACGTTCCCAGCTTCGAAGATATATGCAGCTCGGCGGAAATACCGTACAAAAATCAGAAAAATATGTAATCGGCGGAATCATTCTTGATGATAAATCCAAATCGGTAACGGTAGACGGAGACCCGATTTCTCTGACACCGACTGAATTTGAAATTCTGAAGCTTCTGATGCAGAATCCGGGCGAAGTATTTTCCCCCAAAGATTTGTATCGGAAAATCTGGAACGGAGATCCGTACGGCGCGGAAGGCACTGTTGCCGTTCATATTCGCCATCTTCGTGAAAAAATCGAGATCAACCCCGCAGATCCCCGCTATCTGAAAGCGGTTTGGGGACAAGGATACAAAATTGAAAAAAATCTGTCTGCATCAGAATAAAATTTTTTCAAATATCTGTCTGTTTCCCATAACAGGCGATACGATATGAAAGGTAGCCGTTATGAAACCACACCATTATAGCTTCACAAAAAAAGCAACCGCAGCCTTTTTATCAGCGATCATATTTGCCGTGATTCTTGCGGGAATGATCGGAATTTACTATATGGCGGAAAACGATTATTACAGTTCCACCTTTACTCAAGTGAAAAAATCCGTTCAATCGGAAATGATATTGGACGAAATCGATAAAGCCGCCGACATTTACATTTACGGAAGCGGTGATCCCGCTCAATATTTTGAAAATACCAATTTTGAATTTACCATTACGGATCAAAACGGAAATATTCTCTTATCCACATACAACGGTGCGGAGCCTGAATGCGAAGAAATACGTGAAATCCATTTAACTGCCGACGGTAGCGAGTTATCAACATATACGATTACTGGATATATTGTTCCTTCTGCCGGAGAAAATATCTTTGCCGATGCATTGTATATGGTTGAGCTCCTGTACTCTGCAAGGTACACATTGATTATTCTCGAGTTTCTTGCTATCTGCGCATTTGTAGTGCTTTTAATTTTTCTGTTCTGCTCCGCAGGATACCGAAAAGACGAAACAAAACCGAAAAACGGAACGCTGGAAAAAATTCCGTTTGATGTTTTCACTGTGTTATATGGTATCATCGGTGTCGTGCTATTTTTTATCATGAATGTTTTCGGATATACTTTTTCTTTTCGGCTTATCATTTTTTCATTTTTTTTGATTCTGTTTTATCTTTTGGTACTCTCCTACCTTATGAGTTTTACTGTAAGATTAAAAGCAGGCGGTCTTATCAAAAATATGCTGATATATCGCGGATTTTCATGGATATTCCGCAAGCTGGGGATTTTTTTTGAAAATCTGCCCCTGATTTGGAAAACCGTTATTTTGGTCGGAGGTGTTCTTTTCGCTGATCTTATCGCATTGGTCTCCAGCGCTTATTTATCACAATATATACGATATTGGCTTATTCAAAGTTTCATTTTGGCTTGTCTCGTTTTTTATATCGCCATCATGCTGCGCAAATTGGAGGTCGGAGGGAAAAAAATCGCTAAAGGTGATTTCACTTATCAAATTGACACAACTCATATGATAGGCGATTTTAAAACGTTTGGTCATAGTCTAAACAGTATCCGTGAAGGGATGTCCCATGCTGTTGAGGAACAAATTAAAAGCGAACGAATGAAAACCGAACTTATCACGAATGTTTCTCATGATATTAAAACGCCTTTGACATCTATCATCAACTATGTTGATTTGATAAAAAAAGAGTCTGTCGAAAATGAGACGCTGCGGGAATATATCACGGTTCTTGACCGTCAATCCGCCAGACTCAAAAAGCTGATTGAAGATTTGGTCGAAGCCTCTAAAGCATCCACGGGAAATTTAACTGTCAATATGACAGAATGTGACATCGGAGTACTGCTCCAACAAACTGTCGGAGAATATGATGAAAAGTTGAAAAAAGCATCGCTGGAAGCCATTGTTTCTTCTCCCGAGGAACCGGTTAAAATTATGGCGGACGGCAGATATATGTGGCGTGTTTTCGACAATCTTATGAATAACATCTGTAAATATTCACAGCCCGGAACCAGAATTTATCTGAATGTAATCAAAGAAAAAAAACAAGCGGTCATTACCTTTAAAAATATATCGCGGATATCTCTTAACATTTCGGCAGACGAACTAATGGAACGATTTGTTCGAGGTGACAGCTCCCGCAGTACGGAAGGCAGCGGACTGGGACTTTCCATTGCAAAAAGCCTTGCGGAACTTCAAAAAGGTACGCTCTCCCTTTCAATTGACGGTGATCTTTTTAAGGCAACGTTGAGATTTCCTACCATTTAAATTAAAAACAGTGCAGCATAGCTGCGCTGTTTTTTTATTTTTCCCTCACGTCAAAGGAAAGCCCATTGTTTTTGTCTTGACTTATCCACGTCGTTCAGCTATAATGATACAACAATCATTTTGAAAGGATATTCAACATATGAAAATCACAAAAGCATGCGGATTGATTCCGAATGATACAACGATAACAACCGGAGATCCGGTTTTTATGGATGTGACAAAGCCGCCCTTCCGTCTGTACGGATTATATGAGCCTTTCAGACGCGTTCCTGAGAAAATCGCAACCGCAACAAGTGCTGCTGTGGTCAATCTTGCGGCAATGACGGCAGGCGCAAGGCTACGTTTTTCTACGGATTCCGATTATGTCGTCATCCATGCGGAAATCGAAGGAGCAGAAAAAAATCCGCAAAGCTCTACTGTTACAACAATTGGCTTTGACTTATATCAGGTTGAGAACGGTATTTGCCGCTTTATCACCATTATGGCGCCATCCCAGGGCGAAGGAAAATCCTACGTAGAAAGCAGGGTCAGATTAAACTCCGGAATGAAAGATATCATTATCAATTTCCCGTTATTCGCAAAAATATCTTCTGTTTGCGTAGCGCTGCGGGAAGGATGCGAGGTAACTTTCGGAGGCGAATACCGTTATCAGAAGCCGATTGTTTTTTACGGCTCTTCTATCGTACATGGAGTAGGAGCCGGCAGACCGAGCAGCAATTATCCTTCTATTGTTGCCCGCAGACTGGACAGTGATTTTATCAACCTCGGCTTCTCCGGAGCAGCAAAAGCAGAACCGGCAATTCTAGATTATATCTGTGGACTTGACATGAGCGTATTTGTGTACGACTACGACCACAACGCTCCCGATGCAGAATATCTTGCAAAAACGCATTATGACGGATATCAAAGATTCCGGTCGGCTCAACCTGACACGCCCGTGATTATGGCGTCAAAAGTCGACTATTATGCAGACATCGTTTCCAATGAAAAAAGACGTGAAATCATTTTGGAAAGTTATCGACGCGGATTGGAAGCGGGTGACCGGCATCTGTATTTTGTCGACGGCAAAACCATCTATGACCCAGACTATCTCAATGAGTCCACAGCCGACGGCTGCCATCCCAATGACGCAGGATATCTTGCCATGGCGAAGACAATCGGAGAAACGGTAAAAAAAGCAATGTCGGAATCAAAGCATTCTCTTTAAGAAAAGCCGCTCTGCCTTTTTCCCGGAAAAACAGAGAGGCAATGCCACATTATTTCTTGCCGATTTGACAAATTGAAGATTCCCGCTCTTTTTCTTAAAAATATCCATTTAAAAATCTGGAGGCAATTCCATGTATGATGAACTGACAGCTGTCGATATTAAAAAAATGCAGGAAGAAATTGATTATCGAAAGCTTGTTTTGGCACCACAACTGAAAGAAGCTCTTCGCCATGCGCGTGAGCTTGGAGACCGAAGCGAAAATTTTGAATATCACGCCGCTAGACGTGACCTCAATAAAAACAACAGCAGAATCCGTTATTTACAGCAAATGATTGCCACTGCCGTCGTCATATCGCCCAAAAAAGAAGATTCGGGTACTGTCGGTTTATTTGATAAAGTCCGTCTTTATATGGAAGAAGACGATGAAGAAATGGAAATTATACTTGTCACAACACTACGACAGGATTCCATCAAAGGCTATATCAGTAAGGAATCTCCTCTCGGCAAAGCCATTTTAGGAAAAAAACTCGGAGACCGTGTCTCGGTCTCCGTAACGCCGGATTATGCCTACGATGTCATCATCCGCGGAATTGAAAAGGGAGAAGACGACGAATCGCTTGCAATCAGTCCATACTGAAAGTTTTAAACAATTCAGAACAAGATAAAACTTTGAAAGATTGATTAGACAAATACGCTTTCTATCACAGGAATTTATTATAATAAAAACCCCCGTTTCTTGGCAACTAATCGCCGAATGAATTGCCATGATACGGGAGTTTTTTTGCTCCTATGTTTTTTAGTACCGGCAAAATGCAGGATGCCTCACTTCCCATTTATTTTTCAAAAGAAAATCGGATTCTTCCGCTTTCTTCGGTTAAAAATAGAATTTTCGAGAGAATTTCATCCGTCTCTATATAAAAAGCAATATCTTCATCTGCAAAAACAACATATTCCGTATTTTCAAAACAAGAAGCATCAAAAATATTTTTAGTGACAGGTCCATGCGCACCGCAAACGATGACCGAAGTATCCAGAGACAACGCTGAAACCGCTTCTAACTCAAATGCGGATGAACCTGCATAGACAAAAGAAGTCCCTGCATAGCCTTCAATTTCAGCAGAAAAAACAATGACCGGATGAGCAGAACGCGATATCGTTTGATACTGCGGAAGATGGATTTTAAGCCCTTCATAAGCAAGATAAGAACTGCCGTCACGCGGATAAAATGAAATCTCGCAGGTGTCGGAAAGCGCAGAAAGAATGGAGTCAATCACCTCGCGTTCCTGATCGTTTTCCGCTTCCGGCAGAAGAAGTCCGTGAATCTTGATTTGGTCAGCAAGTTTTTTTAACGTTCCTGTATGGTAGGAGTGCAGATGCGTCAGAACAAGGAGATCAATTTCGCACTTATAATATTCCGAAAGCGTATCTGCCGCCAGCGATGGTACTGTATAGCCGCCGTTCCCGATATCAATTAAAATCGACTTTCCTTCGTATACAAACCCAATCACATCGTTTTTACCGTCGCTCTCGACATAAAGCTTCACATCCGAATCTGTCATCGTATGAAAAACGGCATAAGTGATTCCAAAAGCAGTCGAGCATACCAAAAACACAGCTAAAATCCAGCCGGGATTCAGTTTTTTGATAAAAAGCACCGCCAGTATTCCGATGACAAGCACGGCGATCACATATCCGGCAAACGGATATCGAATAGAAATATAAATTCCTTCCATATCCGAAATCCGATATGCAAGATCCACAGAAAAGGTGATAAGCGTGCGGCATATGCTTCCGAGAAGCAGCGGAACAAACGGGATAAAGGAAAATACGGTCATCAAAACAAGCAAATACAGAATCAACTCTGTCAGGGGTACAAAGATCAAGTTAGCAAGCGGTGAAATGAGTGATATTCCACCATACAGAAGATAAGTCACCGGCATCGTGAAAAAGGTTGCCGCAAATGTCATCATCAAAAGTCCGGCAAAAAAATGAAGAAACCGGAACAAAACCAATCGGAAGCCTCTCCTGTCTTTTTTCTCTGCAAAAAGGCTGTCAAGCACGGGACTCATTATAACAATCCCGAGTGTTGCGAGAAAAGAAAGCCAAAGTCCCGCATCATAGACAGAATACGGATATACCGATAGAATCAGAGCGACAGCAAAGGCAAGAGATGTGAAAGTATCGTTCTGCTCTCCGATAAGGTCCCCAATATAATAAATGGCAAGCATGATAGCGGCACGCATAACAGAGGCGGGAAAACCGCAAACCATCGCAAAGAAAAAGGTAAGAAGGATTAAGAAAATATCCTTTTTTCTCCGAGCAATCGTAAGCTTGCGCAAAAGGAAGTCCGCACCGCCCACAATAACCGATAAATGAAGTCCGGAAACCGCAAGAATATGTGAAATTCCAAGCCTTTGATAAGCAAGGCGGGTCTGTCCGTCCAGATGTTCCCTGTTTCCAGTAAGAAGCGCCGTCGCGAATCTCGCTTCATCACCGCCGATATACGCTTCAAAATTCCCGGCAATCCACGTTCCAATCCGGTCAGAAACATATGATATGTCGCGATGGTGTGTCCCTGTCACCTCAAAATCTTCGGCTTCCGCAGAAACAGGAACACCACGCGATTTCATATAGGAATCATATTGAACCTCATTTTCATAGAAAATGCAGAAAAAGGAAATTTCATCATAAACTTCAAGCTCTCCCGCAAACGGAATGGAAAGCGAGATTTTCGTGCTGTACTTCTTTCCGTCTACAGAAAGAAGTTTTATGTAATAAGCGGACCCGTAAGGCTTTTCATAAAGGATTTCACTCACATATCCTGTCGCCGTATGCGTTGTATCGTCCGCCAGCGCTTCTGCAGAATCGATTTGATTGGTCCGAAAGCTGCAGCTGTACAAAATGGAGAAACATGCCGCTGCCACCGCAAGCACCGCCAAAGCACATGCGCGTCTGCGCTCCGCACCACGGCATCGGTGAAACAGAAAGAATGTAAAAACGACAATCAAAAGCAAAGCGATAAGCCCAAGCTGCCACATATGAATACCGGGCAGCAAAAAGGAGAGCGAGAACAAAACGATATAAATCAGAAGAACAGCGGCAAACCGCTTTTTATCCGTAACTTTCATTCCATGCCTCCTTTCTAGTCAGTGCTCAGAAGAAAAATCTTTCTCCCGCCCGTGTATCTCAATCACTCATATCGCATATTGACAAAAATCGAGGAGTATGTAGTATGGCTTACCCCTCGATTTTGTTCTATATTGCATATATGCAGTTTTTGATAAGAAGCTTTCCTTTTTCCGTCACGACTCAATACTCAAAAGACGTGCTTCCAGTTCCTCACGGCGGTCAGAATATCCCGGTTTGTCAAGAAGTGCGAACATATTCTTTTTGTATGCCTCAACACCGGGCTGATTAAAGGGATTTACACCCAAAATATAACCGGAAACCGCACATGCTTTTTCAAAGAAATAAACAAGATATCCGAAATCATAGGCAGTACGGGAGGTAAGCGTAACAGAAAGGTTCGGTACGCCACCGTCGGTATGAGCGAGAACCGTACCGTCATGCGCTTTTTGATTCACGCAGTTCATTGTCTTTCCTGCAAGAAAATTCAGTCCGTCAGCATTTTCCGCATCTGCAGGAACAGCAAAGCCGTCATCCACATCTACATTGACGACGGTTTCAAACATCGTCCTCGTACCTTCTTGAATGAATTGTCCGATAGAATGAAGATCGGTCGAATAAACAGCACTTGACGGATACAAGCCTTTTCCGTCCTTGCCCTCGGATTCCCCAAAGAGCTGCTTCCACCATTCGCATGTCATCGTAAGTGCCGGATCGTTAACGGCAAGAATCTCGATACTTTTCCCTTTTCTGTAAAAAAGATTACGAAGCGCGGCATATCGCAGGCAGCCGTTGGTATACACATCTCCGCCAAGAAAATCATCATAAGCTTTGGAAGCGCCTGCCAGCATTTCTTCTACATCAATACCGGAAACAGCAATCGGAAGAAGTCCGACCGGCGTCAGCACAGAATATCTGCCGCCCACATCATCAGCAATCACAAAGCTCTCATAGCCGTATGTATCCGCTTGGGAACGAAGCGCACCGCGCGAACGGTCAGTCGTAGCAAAGATTCGTTCTGCCGCACCTTTTTTCCCGTATTTCTCAATCAGCAAATCACGGAAAATACGAAAAGCAATGGCAGGTTCCGTTGTTGTTCCGGATTTGGATATGACATTGACGCAGAGATCACGCCCCCGGCAAAGCTCAAGAATATCCTTCAAATGAGATGAACTAATATCATTTCCGACAAAATAAATATCGGGCGTATCTTTCTTCTTGTTGTTGTAGTAATTTCCATGAATAAATTCAATGGCGGCACGGGCACCGAGATAGGAACCGCCGATACCGATCACCACAAATACATCGCACATGCCGCGGATTTTTTCCGCGGCTTTCTTTACTGCCGCAACTTCTTCCCTGTCATAATTCTTTGGCAGATCAAGCCATCCTAGAAAATCATTTCCGGCACCAGTTCTTTCGAGCAGCGTACGATGCGCCGCATCTACTTCTTTGCCAAGTGCCTTGATTTCCTCATCGGAAACAAAGCCATGTACATATTTGTCAGAAAAAATAAAAGCCATATATACCTCAATTCCGCCGCATAAGCGGCATAATAACATTTGCTACATATGAAACTGCTGCGGATTTTCCATCGTGACATTGTTATCATGATCACAGGTTGCCCTGTCATCCGAATGGCAAAGATGGGAGGAAAGACAAGTACGTTTCTCAAAACCATTTTTATCACTCGACATCATGACAACCACATTGTCATCCAGTTTCGGACAATACCTCGATGTCATTTGACGAACCTCATTTTTCTTAGACAAACAAATCATCTCCAAATTGGTTTTTACCTATATTTTTCGTAAGATTTGTTTTTTTATTCATAAATCCGTCATTTATTCTTCATTTTTCGGATCAGAATATATCCGCATTCGCGTTTCCGTATATCCGTCAAGTCCCGCTTTCTGCATCGCGCCGAAAATTCTGTGACGCAAACCTTTATTATGATATTCCAAATCCATAAGAAGTTTTTTCATATTTTCCCGCTGCGTGTTTCCGTTTGCGGGACAGCCGCTGTCTATAACAGGCAGCGCCGCCTGCGACGCAAAATAACGGATATCCTTTTCCGGCGCATAAATAAACGGACGGATCACCGTCACATCCGTTCTGTCAAGATAAGTGACAGGTGAAAAACAGCCAAGCCGTCCCTCGTAAAAGAGATTCAGCATAAACGTTTCCACGACATCATCAAAATGATGACCGAGCGCTACCTTTCGGCATCCCAGCTTTTTAGCCGTATCATTTACCATACCGCGCCGCAGTTTCGCACACAGCGAGCACGGATTGCTTTCCTTCCGGATATCAAAAACAATCCTTGCAATGTTTGACGGCTCTACATGATATTCTATATCAAGCATACGACATAACGCCGCAATTTGAGAAAAATCAGAACGTTTGCCGTTTTCAAGTTCATCAAAACGCATATCCACCGTCAAAGCAACCAAATCAAAATGATATGGATAGAAGCGACGCAACTCAGCAAGCGCATACAGCAAAGACAAGGAATCCTTGCCGGCGGAAACACCGACTGCAATCCTGTCGCCGTCTGAGATCATATGATAATCATCCACAGCACGTCTCGCATAGCTGAGAAGTCTTCTCAATCCTTTCACCATGATATCGTTCCTTTTCGTTCTCATTCTTCTTGATTCGATTTATTATAGCAAAACTTCTCCGGTTTTTCAATAGATTCAGACAAAGTTTTCGGCAATTTTCTTGCTAAATTGGAAATATGTTGCAAACTTCCACTTGCATAAGAAACGACAGAATTCGGCAATACTGAACATAAAGACAATTCTGTTTTTAAAGGTGGTTTTGCTTATGTATTACAATAAGGTGGACTTATGCGGCGTGAATACTTCCAAGCTGAAAACGCTTACGAGCGAAGAAAAAAACGACCTTTTGAGCAAAGTAAAAAACGGAGACAGAGATGCCCGGACAAAGCTTATCGACGGTAATCTCCGTCTTGTGCTCAGTATCATTCAACGATTTGCAGGACGCAGCAGCGATGCAGATGATCTCTTTCAGGTAGGTTGTATCGGACTTATCAAAGCAATTGACAATTTTGATACGGAAATCGGCGTCAAATTCAGTACCTATGCCGTTCCGATGATCATCGGGGAAATCCGACGTTATCTGCGTGATAACAACATGCTTCGCGTCAGCCGCGGAACAAGAGATCTTGCTTACAGAGCACTGAACGCAAAAGAAAGTCTTTCCAAAACCATGCTTCGCGAACCAACCGTTGAGGATATCGCAAAAGAGCTGGGAGAAGACACACGTGCGGTAACGGAAGCACTGGAAGCGATTATGGAACCGGTTTCCCTTTATGATCCAGTTTACAGCGAAGGCGGCGATTCTATCTACATCATGGATCAAATCCGTGATGAAGAATGCACAGACGACAGCTGGCTCGAGAACATCGCAGTATCAGAAGCCATGAAAAAACTGACAAACCGAGAAAAATCCATTATTACCATGCGATTTTATAAGGGAAAAACCCAAATGGAAATCGCAGATGAAATCGGGATCTCCCAAGCACAGGTCTCCCGCATTGAAAAAAGTGCTCTTGAACGAATCCGAAAAGGTATGTAAAATTTGAAAAAGATGTCCCACACAAGGCAGTGTGACAAATAACCAAAACGAAAACAGCGACATATAGAAAAACAACAAAAACGTGTGAGAAGCAATTTTGTGCTTCTCACACGTTTTTGATACCCGGCATGATGCCCATAGATCCTTACAGTAACTGATTCTTCAAAATGTATTCCGCACTGAGCGCCACCTCATCCATTTTGACAGCGCTCGGATGGCTGACGCCGTCTTGCTCAACGATTACCCATTCGGTTCCTGCTTTTTTGCAGGCGGCCATAATTTTCGGGACATCCTGAAGACCATATCCGACGGGACGGTAAGAAAAGTTTCCTTCCTCTTCCTTTCTGTCATCTTTATCACACAACAATTTATACATATGATTCTGAGGTTTTCCCTTTAAATAAAAATCCTTGATATGCACGGTTGGCGCCCGTCCAGTATATTTGAGCACATACGAAGCCGGATCTACCCCGCCGACATTTGCCCAGCACGTATCAATTTGTGTTTTTAAGTATTCCTCTGAGATACGTTCATAAAGCAAGTCCAATGCCAATACACCGTTTATGGTCTTAAACTCAAAATCATGATTGTGATAAGAAACAATAAAACCAGCCTCAGTGTATCGTTTTGCCACCGCTTCGATACGGGAAATGGCCTCTTCAAAATTACCGGAAACCGGCTGAAGCGCATGGATAAGATAAGGAACTGCAAGATACGGACAGCCAATCTGCTTATATGATGCAGCCACCTCATCAAATTTTGTTTCCAATTCTTCAAGAGGCACATGCGCAGATACCGGAATCAATCCGTATTTATAAAGCATTTCCGCAACTTCGGCGGCATCATGCCCGTAAAGTCCGGCAAATTCCACGCCCTCATATCCCATTTCTTTTACTCGCCGAAGCGTTCCATCCAAATCCTTTTTAGCATCCTCCCCTACGGAATAAAGCTGCAAAGCAAGCCGCAACGCCATTTGATTACCTCCTCAGCACATAACATTTTTCCTAAATATGCTTTCGTATACGATTTATTTTAGCACGTTAAAAATATGAAGTCAAGCCAAACATCAAAAAGAATAGAAAAAGCCAAGCCTTTTCCCAGCTCAAAATACAGATTCGTCAAAAGAAAGGTTGACATTGCCATCATTTATGTGTATAGTAATATCCGAAAATATCGGTTGCCGGAAATCTCCGGTTATCCAATTCGGAAAGGCGGTATGACAGATGGCGTACAGACAGGCAGAACATGAGGTAAAAGGTCAGCATCATGTCATTCAAGTGGCAAATATTACGGAAAATAAAGGACTTTTCAATCCTGATCCGCGTGCAGCATGGTTCCCAGAAGCGGGACTCGGACTTTTTATTCATTGGGGAATCTCCACCGTCAAAGCGACTTTGGATCTTTCCTGGGGCATGATATGCGGATGGGAATTTGCCGGCCGCAAAGCAACGGAGGAAGAAATCCGTGAAATGAATCAACCGCTTTCTGAAAGAAAAATCGGCAAACATTTTACGCCAAATCAGTATTTTGATTTGGCAAAGGACTTCAAGGGCGAACATTTCCATGCAGAAGACATCATAAAAAAAGCAAAAGAAGTCGGATTCCGTTACGCTGTTTTCACGACACGGCACCACGACGGCTTTGCCATGTGGCCAAGCAAATACGGAAATTTCAGCACCAAAAATTATCTTGGCGGACGTGATTTTGTCCGTGAATTCGCTGAAGCATGCCGGAAATACGGATTGAAAGTCGGATTCTACTATTCCCCGCCGGACTGGTATTTTAACCGGAACTATATGTCTTTCCTTGTAAGCACCGCTAAAGAAAGGAATCCCGAACTGCCCTATCTTGATGCGGATTATAACCCTACTGTTTTACCGAATGATACGGAAATCCGGATACAAAATGAAAAATACGGCGCTTATGTCGCGGGCCAAATTGAAGAGCTTCTCACGGAATACGGAAAAGTTGACCTTCTTTGGTTTGACGGCGGCATGCCGGAGGGATATGTTTATCCGATGGAAAAAATCAGAGAACTTCAGCCCGGAATCGTTGTCAATCCCCGTCTGCATGGCACAGGCGATTTTGAGACATGTGAGGTAAAAGAAGCGCAGAGCCGTCCCCAAGGATGGTGGGAATATTGTACCATGTGGATGACACGCGGCTGGGCATATATGAAAGATGTTCCTTACCGTCCGATTTCTTCTATTACAGCAGAATATACAAGAACAATCGCATGGGGCGGCAATTATTTGCCTGATATCGGTCCGATGGCAGACGGTACGCTTCCCGAGGAAGCAATCAACACGCTGAATGCTTTTGCCGCTTGGCGCACTTCCAATCTTGATGCATTGGAAAACATACACCCGCTTGAAGACGAAGAATATTGTACCGTACCCGCCTCTTTGAAAGGTGACTATCGTTATCTTTATGTCACCCCGGATATAAAGGAGAAAATCCGTTTCCATTCTGAAAAGGAATTTTCACACGCGTTCATCCTTGATGATCACACGCCGGCTGCATTCCGAAAAGCTGACGGCGGGTATCTGTTTGAACCACCTGCTCCGCGCACGGACGGCGCTGTGCGTGTCATTGCGGTCAAATAAAGATATTTAACCTTATGGTTATGAGCAATTTTATTTTCTAACGAAATGTTTTTTTCTCTTCATCACAAAGATTTGATTTTGATGGATTTGCCGGAAAAACAAAAGGTCTGCTCTTCAAGTAGAAGAGCAGACCTTTTATTTCATCTTCACGTGTCCAAGCCAAGAGGCTTTCGGTACCGCCGGATAAGATAATACAGCATAACACCCAAAATACCGCATGTCACGATCTCTCCAATGCCAACCGTAAGCATGAGATATGGTATTGCTTCCTCGGCCGCATATGCGTATTTCAAAACAAGTGGAACAATCAGCATATTGGCCAAAATCGGCGGCAAAACCGCAAGATACGGATTCTGAGTCCGGCGTAAAAGCCATGTGCCGACAGCGCCAATCAGGGTGGCAACCGGGCCTAAAAGAATATCCCATAAAATAGAGCCCGTAAGAATATTGGCAAGCAGACATCCAACATATAGCCCGGGAATCGCTGCCGGCGTAAAGCACGCCAAAATGCAAAGCGCCTCGGAAAGTCGGAACTGAATCACTCCGCTTGCAAGTCCCATAAGCGAAGAAAGATAAGTAAAAAGGACATAAAGAGCGGCAATAGTCGCTCCTTGCGTTAAATAACGCAGGCTTTTGTGTTTCATTGTGATTTTTCTCCTTAGTTTTGTTTTAAGTGAGGATGGTTACGAACTCACTGCGAGATATTATATCACAAAAAAGAAAAAATGCAAGAGGACATGCACAACTATTTAAAAAACCGATGTATATCCCTTTTTTATTATTTTTCAGACCAACGCTCTGTCTTTTCCTTTTCTGTCTCAAAAATCACAAAAGACTCAATGTACTTTCTAGTTTTATTTTCATTTTTCTTTCCGCCCCCATTAAAGCCAGGAATACGTCGGATACGGTTCCGTACAATCCGTAAGTCCAACCAGATAATCCAAGGAAACCCGATAATAATGTGCTAGTTTGATGGCCGCCCAAAGCGGAATCTCCCGTTCCCCCCGTTCATAACGCTGATAAACCGTAACCTGCATATTGAGATACTGAGCAATCTCACGCTGTGTTTTATCATGATCTTCTCTTAAATCACGGATACGATGGTAAAAATACACAATTTTTCCTCCCGATTCTTCTGTTACAGAATTTACCATTTATTATAATAAATCTTCTTTTCTACCTTTTACAATAGCACTATATGGTGTTGAATCGTGGATGAAATTCATTGTATTTTCTAATTTTTTGTTATTTTTTATCATTTATTATTTCCAAAAAAGGAAAAGCCCTCCCATTTTTTGAAAGGAGGGCTTGATAAAAGCTACTTTATTTTCTTCCGCAACCGCAACCATCGTTATCTGTGCTTCCCTTAACATCACAAAGGGACGGCGGATAAAATTCATTGATCGGGAAAGCCATGTGCTTAAACATTTTACATGGATCATCCGTTGTCGGAGATACGCATTCCTTCTCAGGAACCGTATATTCCGTTCCATGAACAAGATACTGAGCCGGACGCTCAATTCTCACGACGGAGAAGAAACCGAGTGATACTGTAAGAATCTTCCCTGCCGGTTCACAGCAGATTCTTCCGTTGATGCAGCTGCATACAGATTCAGGAAGATCCGCAGCAGACAGACTCTGATGACAGCCGCGGCATTCACATGCCTCTACAATTTTGGTGTTGAGAACAATCGGATCAACTACCTCAAATACGGCAATCGGCAGATTGGTTCCGGGCTGCTCTGCGCAGGAACAACCACAGAAGTTCTGTGCTCCGGGTTCGCTCTTGAATATATTAACATTTCCTTCACTGCCGTAAAGAATGACTTTTTTCTCTACAACAGCAATACCCTCAACCTCCTGCGGTCTTCCGATGCAGGCACATACTTCGCATACAATTTTAATATACATCGTAATGCTGACCTGATAAAAGCCACGATTGAACGGTACGGTATCAACCTGTATGTTTGCACAAATTACTTTGGCACTTTTGGTACGCACACTTCCGCTTCTGTCAATCAGATCGCTTCCCACATCCGAAAGATAAACGACTACATCCTCATAGCAGTCCTTGTCACGGCAGCTATCGAGGATTCTATTGGTGTCTATATATACCGAATCACGGCCCGGTCCGCCGCAGATCGGCGAGGTATTTCTGATATCTGGCATAAAATTCTCCCTCCGAAATAATCAAATTGATTTGTTGGAGAAAAGCTTTCGTTTCAAACTTCCTCCTCGCTATATGGTATGTTACAAAAAAAGAAATGTGAAGTTTTTCTTTCTCCCTGTACAAATATATCTAATCACAATCAAAGCTCCACGGTATCCATATTCTTTCTGCTTTTCCATATAAAAATTATCTTGGAAAAAGACGGACGTAAATTCTTTTCTAAAAATTGTTATAGGATATGAAAATATTTACTTTTTTGTGAATAACGATTTAAAATGGAAAGATATAACTTTTACCCTTTCAAAATGATAACACCATATGGCATCCAAAAAGAGAATACAGCAAGGATTCTATTATAATTTATGGTAAATACTGTATTTACAGGAGTTGAAACATAATGATGTACAGTTCCTTACGTATTCGGGATTTAAGAGAAGATCATGATAAAACACAGCGTGAAATCGCGCAATACCTAAATATGCATCTCACGGTATATCAGCGTTATGAACACGGTGATAGAGAACTCCCACTGTGGGCTGCAATCAAGCTTGCAAAATATTATCATGTCTCTTTGGATTATCTTGTCGGCTTAAATGAGGAATCCGATATCAGCGCCCCTCCGGTACAAAAACCTTAAATATAAACAAAAAAAGACTTCCTCCTTAAAAGGAAATCTTTTTATTTCATTAAAATAAAAAAGCCGGTGCATCTCACCGGCTTTTTACAATTCTCACTTAAAGATATTTCTTGATATCATCAGGAAGCATATCCTCTGTCACAGACGAGGTCATGACAATATCAATGTTCCATTTTTCAGCAAAAGCTACCGTTTCCCGCACAAATGTTGAGAATGATTCCATATCTTTTTGACACATTTTAATTGCCGAATCAATAAAAATATGCGTAATATCGCTGTTGGACGCATAAATTCCGGCAATAAAACCGTACAGCGCCTGCGCATCGTCAACACCGTATTCGTCAACATCAATCAGACGTGCCTGATATTTGATATCGTAACGAAGTTTATCGCCCTTTTCAAGGCATACAACTGATCCATTGGAAGAATCAACCGAAGAATTGACCATACCGATAAGAGTTTTTGTTTTTCCTGTGCCCTTAAGACCGATAATGAGTTTAACCACAATAAAACCTCTTTCTTGACGGAATGATTTTGCCAAGTACCGCTACTCGTCATCACGGTACCGTTTGTTACTTATATGATACACTGTTTTCTCGAGATTTTCAAGCGTTTTCAAGGATAATTTACACTCTTTTTTTAATTTTATATAAATGTGCCAAATGGACATCTTCAAAATTGTGATTTTTGCCGTCAATGAACATCGGGAGGAAGAATCCGCCGGATATTTTTTTCAAGCTTTTCCCGCGGAACCGTGACATCACGTCCGCATCCGAGACATAGAATCCGGATATCCGAGCCGGTACGCAGAACCTTCATACGGTTGGAACCGCACGGATGTGCTTTTTTCATTTCCAAAATATCACCGACATCAAATTTTTTTATCACCATGGCGACATATTCCTCCCCCGTTTATACGGATGCAAACTGCGACCGATAAAGTTCCGCGTAAATGCCTCCGGCTTCAAGAAGTGCCGAGTGACTGCCCCGCTCCTGAATTCCCTCATCCGTCATCACAACAATCTCGTCCGCATTTTTGACAGTGGAAAGTCTGTGGGCAACAACAATCGTTGTACGACCTCGGCAAAGCAAATCCAAAGACTTTTGGATCAAAATCTCCGTCGCATTGTCGAGCGCGCTTGTCGCCTCATCAAGAATCAGAATGGCAGGATTTTTTAAAAACACACGCGCAATGGAAATACGTTGCTTCTGCCCGCCGGACAGCTTGACGCCGCGCTCTCCGACAAAGGTATCGTATCCATCAGGCAGTGAGACAATAAAGTCATGAATATTGGCAAGCTTTGCGGCATCTTCCACTTCCTCGCGGGTGGCTCCCTCTTTGCCATAAGCAATATTTTCATAAATTGTCCCGGTAAAAAGAAATACGTCCTGTGTTACAATTCCGATATTTCTTCGCAAAGAAGCATGCGTCACTGCCGAGATATCTTGTCCGTCAATCAAAATTTTTCCTCCCGTGATGTCATAAAACCGAGGCAGGATATGACACATCGTCGTCTTGCCGGCGCCTGATGGTCCAACAAGAGCCACCGTCTCGCCAGGTTCTATCACAAGGTCAATATCTGAGAGAATCTCTTTCTCTCCCTCAGCGTAGGAAAATCTGACGTGATCAAATACGATTTTTCCCTTCACATTTTCCAGTTCCCGTGCATCGTCCGCATCTTTTTCCACCGGCGTATCCATCAGCTCGCAAAAACGGACAAAACCGCTCATACCGTCCTGAAGCTGCTCAACAAAATTGATAAGATTCCGAATCGGGGTCATAAATATGTTGACAAAAATGATAAAAGAAGCAAAATCTGCGAAATCAATATAGCCGTTATATGTAAAAATTCCGCCTGCCACCAAAATCACAACATTTAAAAAATCGACAATAAAACCGTTTCCTCCGAAAAATTCCGCCATAGCACGATATGCTTTCGACTTTGCTCCGACAAACCGTTTATTGAACCGATTAAATTTTTCACTCTCATATGCCGCATTGTCAAATGCTTTGGATACACGAACGCCGGCAATGCTGTTTTCCAGCGTTGCGTTGACCTCCGCAACCTCGGCGCGCGACTCGGCGAAAGCGTGACTCATTTTCAGACGTTTTCTTGCCGCAAAAATAACCAAAATCGGAATACATGCAAAAATAATCAGCGTCAGAGGAAGATTGATCGTTGCCATCAGAATAAAGGAACCAATCAGCAAAAAGATGGAAACAATAAGATCCTCCGGTCCATGATGAGCAAGTTCCGCAATTTCCTGAAGATCATTGATAATACGCGACATAATCGAGCCCGTTTTATTGTTGTCAAAATAGGAAAACGGCAGCTTTTCAAGATGATCAAAAGCTTCTTTTCTCATATCTGCCTGCATACGGACACCGACAACATGCCCGTAATATTGAATAAAATACTTAAATCCCATTTTAATCAGGTAAATGACAAGAAGAATCACGCCCCACACAATTAAAACACGAAGCTTCTTATTCGGTATGTAGTCATTCAGCATGGATCTTGTGATCATCGGATAGAAAAGATCGCACGCGGAAAGCAGAAAAGAGCAAATCATATCCAGTGCAAAAAGTTTTCTATGAGGTTTATAATACTTAATAAATCGTTTCAGCATTATCTATTATATTTCCTTTTATTTGTTCATTTGATGAAAAAGAGCAAGCCTTTCACTTGCGCATTCATAAGCACTTTTATAATCGCCTTCTCGGCTCATACAAATCTCTAAATCACGCAAAGCACAATATTTCACGACTGCGTATTGGTCTTCTATGTCACCGGCTGTCAGTTCCCGCAGCTTTTTTGCCGCCCTCTGAAAATCTCCTCTTTCCATATTGGCGCGTGCATCAAGATGCTTGGCATACGGAGAATCATCCTCGCTGTATGCAAATGCCGTTTTCCCCGAAGATACCGCTTGGATATATGCAAGATCTGCAAGGACATTCCTTCTATCCGCATCGTTTTCTTCAAAAACTTCGATTTTCGTTTCCCCGTCCGAATAAATCCATGAAATGGCCTCAAGATACTGTACCGCCGTATTTTCAAGTTCCGAACTACTATACAGACTTTCTCCCGCATGAGACAGCACGCTCTGAAAATAGGAACGAGCACTTTCCAGACAACCCGCCCGATACATCTCAATTCCGCGTGCAAGACTTGCCTTGGTAAAAATGAACTCTGTTTCATCATCGTATACACCAAGCGATTTTATCTTTGAGAGACATTTTTCATATTCTTTTGACGCATACAGTTGTTTGATTTTACCTATCGCATCCATTTTCCGATAATCATCAAGCGTTCCGGAATCTGCAAAAAAATAAGCCAGCGGTGTATTCAGCCGTTTTGCAAGCTCGCATGCGGTCGAAACGGACGGAGACGCCACATCGTTTTCAATTTGGCTGAGCATATTCCGAGTAATAATTCCCTTTGCAAGCTCTGCCTGTGTCATCTTTTTTTCGAGACGAAGCTCTTTGATTTTTTTTCCAAACATGGTTTTCCGGCTGACCGCCGCTCCTTCCCCTTGTAAAGCTCATTTACTATCCGGATTATTATAACGCAGTTACCCCTGTTTGTCAAGAACTTTGACAGCATGTTCCAAAGAAAAAATCTCCCAGGCAAAAAAGCCTGAGAGATTTCCCACGGAATCAGACAAAGTGATACCCCATGTCAATCGCTTTCAGATTCAAATCAAAGAGATCCATATGTTTTGCGGAAACAACCTTTTTAAGCGCTGCCTCTGTATTTTCATAATCCATCCCAGGACATTCCCGCAGAAGCTTACCTACCATAATCATATTGGCAAGAGTCGGAACACCTGCGTCCTGCGCCATCTGCGTTGCGGGAATGTAAAACACACTGACATCATCCCGCGATGCTTTCCGCTCGATCAAAGTGCTGTCCACAAGAATAATTCCGTCTTTCACAACGTCATTCTCATATTTATCAAAGGACGGCAGATTCATCACCATCAAAACATTCGGAGTCGTAACAATCGGAGAGCCGACCGGCGTATCGCTGATAATCACACTGCAGTTTGCCGTTCCGCCGCGCATCTCGGGGCCATAAGACGGCAGCCAGCTGATCTGCTTTTCTTCCAGCATTCCTTTGTATGCGAGAAATTTTCCGGCAAACAAAATCCCTTGTCCGCCAAAGCCTGCAATCAAAATCTCTGTTGTGCTCATTTCGCGGCCCCCTCCTTTCCGTATACAATGCCTGCTGAACGATCCTTATAAATTCCAAGCGGATAATACGGAATCATTTTTTCTTCTACCCATTCAAGTGCTTTTTTCGGTGTCATTCCCCAGTTGGTCGGACACGAAGAAATCACTTCGATGAGAGAAAAGCCTTTTCCGTTTATCTGATTTTCAAATGCTTTTTTGATTGCCCGTCCTGCATTTTTGATATTTTTCACATTGTTGACGGCAACACGCTCAATATACTCTGCCCCATCCACCTGAGAAAGCATCTCGCAAACACGGACCGGAAACCCGCAAACCGAAGTATCGCGTCCATAAGGAGATGTCTGCGTAACCTGACCGGGCAGCGAAGTCGGAGCCATCTGTCCGCCTGTCATACCGTAAATCGCATTGTTGACGAAAATAATGGTGATATTTTCATTTCTTGCGGCGGCATGTACCGTTTCCGCCATTCCTATGGAAGCAAGGTCTCCGTCGCCCTGATAAGTAAAAATAATATTTTCCGGTTCCGCGCGCTTGAGTCCTGTTGCGACTGCCGGCGCACGTCCGTGGGCTGCTTCCACCATGTCGCAGGCAAAATAGTTATACGCAAATACTGCACAGCCTACCGGTGCCACGCCAACGGCAATCCCCTCGATTCCCAGTGAATCAATTGCCTCCGCAACCAATCGATGAATAATACCGTGTGTACAACCCGGGCAATAATGCAGAGGCGCGTCGGTTAAGGATTTCGGTTTATCAAACACAATCATTTTTTCTCTCCTCCGTTCGCTTCTTCGATTTTTGAGAGTACAAGCTCCGGAGACGGAATCATACCGCCCACACGATTGCAGAGCAAAACCGGCTTTTTACATCTCGTTGCAAGCTCTACATCCTCAATCATCTGTCCCATAGAGAGCTCGACAGAAACAAACGCTTTCACACGTTCAGCAGCCGCTTCAAGAGGCTTTTTGGGAAACGGCCAAAGCGTGATCGGGCGAATCATACCTGCACGGATACCTTTTTCGCGTGCCATACGGATAGCATTCTGCGATACACGTGCAGTAATACCAAATGCAACAATGCAGACTTCTGCATCTTCCATCATAAATTCTTCATACATCACTTCATTTTCTTCAATCAGGCGGTATCTCTCGTAACGATCAAAGTTCCATTTTTCAAGTTCCTTCGGAACAAGAGAAAGCGATGTAATAATGTTATGCTCCCGTTTTCCATGCGTGCCAGTCAATGCCCATGGCTTATCATATTTCTTCACCTCAATGCTTTCAAAGGAAACGGGCTCCATCATCTGACCCATCGTCCCGTCGGCAAGGATCATCGAAGTCATACGATATTTATCCGCAAGATCAAAGCCGCGCACCGTCAGGCTTGCCATTTCCTGTACAGAAGCAGGCGCCAGAACAATCATGTGATAGTCTCCGTGACCGCCTCCCTTAGTTGCCTGAAAATAATCGGACTGTGCCGGCTGAATGCTGCCGAGTCCAGGCCCGCCTCGCTGAACATTGACAACAAGAGACGGCAGATCACTTCCTGCAATATAGGAAAGCCCTTCTGATTTAAGCGAGATACCGGGGCTCGACGAAGAAGTCATCACACGATACCCCGCAGAAGCGGTTCCGTAAACCATATTGATAGCGGCAATTTCACTTTCCGCCTGAAGGAAAACGCCTCCTATCTTCGGCATTCGCTTTGCCATATAAGCTGCAATTTCGGTTTGAGGCGTGATCGGATAGCCGTAATAATGGCGGCAACCGGCGGCAATCGCCGCCTCAGCGATCGCCTCATTCCCTTTCATAAGTACTTTTTCTGCCATACTAACCCTCCATGTCATTCCGGCATTCGAGCCGGAACGCAGTCATTTTTATTTTTCTACCGTGATAATGCAGTCCGGACACATCGTTGCACAAAAAGCACAGCCGATACATGCGCTCTCGTCAATCACCTCAACGGGATTGTGTCCTTTTTTATTGATTTTTCCTTTTGCGAGTGCAAGGATTTTCTTTGGACAGGCATCTACGCACAGTCCGCATCCCTTACAAAGATCGGTTTTGAATGTAAGCTTTGCCATGAATTTTTCATCTCCTTTTTTATAGATTCACTGCCGCAAAGCAGTCGTAAAACAATCTAAAGGTGCAGTTTATTCATAATATTTTGTTTGAAGATCCAACGCAAATAAATGATGAATACTGTCAGAAAGTTCTGGAAGAAGTTTCCGGCAAACCGTCGTCATTTTGACAGGCAAGCCGCACATACCGGCAAGCCGCTCCGCTTCCGGAACAGATTCGAGCACTGTCTGTGCAGTCGTTTCTTCTCCCAGATTGGAATTGTTGACAAGCGCGGTAAACCGCATCCCGCAGGCGCATTCAATTTCCCTCATCACCTCAAGCGCCTCCCCTGCGTTTCTTGTCAAGGGACGGTAAAAATTTGCGACAAACAGCATCTCATACCGGTTTTCCTCCAAAATAGAAGGAGCATATCTTCCAAGGGCATAGGCACCCCGGTCGTCACCGCCGATATCCAGCACGGCAAGACGATCCGTATCCCGGACAACATCGTACATTTCTGCCGGAAGCGCAGGAAGATCAAGATTGGTATTTGCATAGACGGGACTGATCAGACGAATGCCGTGAGATGTAAGCAGATTTTCACTGTCCTTGGTACGAAAATATGGATTGACGATATCAAGATCGGCAATGGTGACGGAATAATTCAATGCCGCAAGATAAACGGCATAATTCACGGCAATATTGGTCTTGCCGCTGCCGTAATGTCCTGCAAACAGCGTAACACGGGAAATATTCAAGGCAGAACACCCCTTTCTCCTCATTACAGCTGATTGCGGATAATTTTCCCGCTGATCGTTTTGGGAAGCTCATCCCTGAATACGACAATACGGGGATATTTATACGGCGCCGTTTTTGCTTTCACATATTCCTGAATTTCTTTTTTGAGCGCCTCCGTAGGCTCTGTTCCTTTGGTCAAGACAACACTCGCCTTGACGACCTGTCCTCTCACTTCGTCCGGCGCCGCGGATACACCGCATTCCAATACATACGGAAGCTCCATAATGACGCTTTCGATTTCAAACGGACCGATCCGATAGCCGGAAGATTTGATAACATCGTCGCTCCGTCCGACATACCAGAAAAATCCGTCCTCATCGCGCCATGCGACATCTCTTGTATGATAATATCCGTCGTGCCAAACCTCCGCTGTCTTTTCAGGCTCGCCCCAATAGCCTTTGAAAAGTCCGCAAGGAACCTTTCCGTCCTCCGTTTTGATACAGATTTCTCCTGTTTCGCCGTCTGCAACTGGCTTTCCTTCCGGAGAAAGAAGCTCAATTTCATAAGGAGGAACCGGCTTACCCATCGCGCCGATCTTGTGTGCAACTCCTGTAAGGTTGGCAATCGTGAGCGTGGTTTCCGTCTGTCCGAAGCCCTCCATTAGCTGAAGTCCCGTAGCCTTTTCAAACTGCACAAACACCTCCGGATTCAGCGCTTCTCCGGCAGTTGTCGCGCGTTTAACAGAACTGAAATCATATTTGGAAATATCTTCTTTAATCATCATGCGGTACATCGTCGGCGGAGCACAGAACGTTGTAATATGATATTTTGCAAACAACGGCAGAATATCGGCGGCATGAAAACGGTCAAAATCATAAGTAAAGACGGCGCCCTCGCATAGCCATTGTCCATAAAGCTTGCCCCATAGAGCTTTCCCCCAGCCTGTATCGGAAATGGTAAAGTGCAGTCCGTCGGCATCTACCGAATGCCAATACTTTGCCGTAGCAAAATGGGCAAGCGGATAGGTATAGCTGTGAGCAGCTATTTTCGGATATCCCGTCGTACCGGAGGTAAAGAACATCAGCATGGTATCCGAACCGCACGGTGCGTCCTTTTCACGCGCAAATTTTCCGGAGAAAAGATTATAGCTGCTGTCAAAATCATACCATCCCTCACGCCTGCCGCCGACAAGGATTTTTGTTTTCAGCGTCGGAGACTGAGAAGTAGCAAGATCTACCTGTTCCGCAATATCCCCGTCTGCCGAGCAAATAATTGCACAAACACCGGCGGCGTTGAAACGGTAAACATAATCATGATCCTTTAACAGGTTGGTTGCGGGAATGGCAATCGCGCCGAGTTTATGAAGTCCGATAATAGCAAACCAGAACTCATAATGCCGTTTTAGCACCAGCATCACGCGGTCCCCTTTCCGAATTCCGAGCGACTTAAAATAATTTGCACATTGCGAAGAAGCGCGTTTGATATCGGCAAAAGTAAAAATTCTTTCGTTTTTATCACGGTCAAGATGTATCATAGCGGTTTTATTCGGATATTTTGCCGCAAGTTCATCGACAATATCAAAAGCAAAATTAAATTGTTCCGGATTTTTGTAACGGATTTCCTTCGGCGTTCCGTTTTCATCTTCTACTGTCTCAATAAACTTGCTGCACACAAGCTTTTCCACACTTCGTGCCGAAACCACGCTGTCGCGGATCTCCCTCTCCGATTTCGCTTCGCCGGGGATAACCACGGCACAGAAGCAACAATCCCGTCCGTCTACGGCGATCATTCCGTGCGGCGTGGAAGAATCGTAAAAAATACTGTCGCCTTCATTTAAAATTTCCGTATTGGCGCCGACCTGCACCTTCAGCCTACCGGAAAGCACAATATCAAATTCCTGTCCGGAATGCGTCGTCAAATGAATCGGGCGGCGCTGCAACTCCTCAGAATAATCATAACGTACCCAATACGGTTCAGCCAGCTTGCCGCGAAACAAAGGTGCAAGATTTTGAATACTGATACCGTCTTCCTTTGCCGTTTGTTGTCCTTCTCCCTTTCGTGTTACCATATAGGAGGACAGCTTTGGACTTTCTCCCTCTAACAAATCCGCAATCGCAATTCCAAATGCGATCGCGCATTTATGGATAAAGGTAAAAGGAAAATCAAGCTCTCCCAGCTCATAACGTCTGTATTCCTCCACACTGGTGTCTGTTTTTTCCGCCATTTCCGCCTCGGTAAAACCGGAGACCTGCCGCATTTCCCGAATACGCGCGGCAATCTCCAAAAGCTGTCCCGACATCGTTTGTGTTTGTGCATCCATATTCCGATTCCTACCTTTCCCTCCGTGCGCCGGTACACAGAAGCATTTTTATTTGAAGATTCGGACGAGCACCTTATAAAAAGGAACACCCGTCTCAATTTCTTTGAGACGGGTGTATAAATACATCCGCGGTACCACTCAAATTGCGATCAAAAGACCGCCTCTCTCGGACTCCGACAAGCCCCATGCCTTGACGCAGCAATCACGGGAAGCGCTACTTCATCATCACACGATTTTCACGATTCCAGCTCGGGAGCGATAGACCACTTGAATCGCCTGCCACCGGTTCTCACCTGCCACCGGCTCTCTGAAAGCATTAGATTCGGATCCTCTCCGTCACAGCTTTTTTATTATGATAATAAGAATATATCACAGTTCGAAACATTTGTCAAGAATTTTTTGAATAATTTTTTACGCTTCTTCACGGTGAATTTTCGACGGAATTTCTATAAAAAAAGAAATATCTGTTTCTTTATATATAACAAAGTAAAAAAACATGTAAAATCAAAATTTCAAAAAAACGGGAATTATATTTTTTCCTTTTCTCTTGCAAAAAAGAAAAAAAAGTGCTATAATTTTTTCTTCCAAACAATAAATCCAATTCTATTTCAAAAAAGGAACGGATTTTTTTGTCCAAAAATGCAAAAGGATGGTGAAAAACCATGAAAATCATAGATGCCCATACGCATATTTTCCCTGATAAAATATCGGAAAAGGTATCCAAATCCATCGGTGGATTCTATCAAATGAAATACTGCGCCCCTGCTTCCGTTGCCAATCTGTTAAAAGACGGAACTGCCGCCGGCGTTTCTCATTATCTTGTTTGTTCCGCCGCTGTTACACCGGATCAAACAGAAACGATCACCGATTTTATGGCACAAATGGCGAAAGACCACGATTGTTTCACAGCGCTTGCCTCCATTCATCCGTATTACAGGAATTTTGAAGAGGAAATTGACCGTGCGGTTTCCCTCGGACTTCGCGGAATCAAGCTGCATCCCGACTTTCAAAAATTTGACATTGACGATGAAAAGGTATTTCCTCTCTATCGCGCCATTGCGAAGCGCGGTCTTCCCCTTTTAATGCATATGGGAGACGACCGGTATGAATCCTCCTCGCCGGCAAAACTTGCGACAGTTATGAAAAAAATCCCCGATCTGACCGTGATCGCCGCACATTTCGGCGGATACAGAAGATGGCAGGAAGCACATGATTTGCTGGTTCCCTCCGACAGGCTTTGGTTTGATACTTCCAGTTCCACCATGTTCATTTCACGGGACTATGCCCTTTCTATGTTTGAAAAATTCGGGATTGACCGGTTCATGTTCGGCACGGATTTTCCTATTTGGGATGCCACAGGAGAGCTTGAGCGCGTTCGGACATTCGGGCTTTCCGAGGCAGAATACGAGATGTTCTTTTCCGGAAATTTTATGCGTCTCTTTCCAATGAACTAAGACTTCTCATATCACACCAGGCCTTTTCGGCGAAATAAATACATAAACCGGTATCGTCCAAGTCCGCACCTTTTCTTATAAATTGATTCTTTTCAAAGCAAGAAAAAACTTTTCGATTTTTCTTGACAAGCAAAAAATTTTCTGTTATAGTGATATGTAGTAATCAAAAAACAAACGCGATGATGGAATTATGTATGGCTTTACGGCGTTCAGAGAGTCTGCGGACGGTGCGAGCAGACAGCAACGGAAGCGTGTACAGTCTCATTCCGGAGCGGAGTCTTTGAAACGGAAACGGATTAGATGACTACGGAAGCGCCCGTTACAGCCGCACCGGTTTAAGCATTTTTGCCGAACCGGGAAAAGAGACCGTTCTCATGAACGGTAATCGGGGTGGTACCGCGGCCAAATGGATTGTCGTCCCTGTGAATTTTCACAGGAACGGCTTTTTTTATTCTAAAAAATTGCTAATCAGCGTGTCAGGCGCTGCGCAAGGAGGTTTACATGAAACAAATCAAGCTCACCGATATCACACTTACCGAATCTGGTGAATCACTTTCTTTTAAAGAAAAGGTTGAAGTAGCAAAGGTGCTCGACCGACTGGGCGTGGACACCATACGGCTTCCCATGATCCGCAATCCGAAGCCGGATACAATGGCGACAAGAACCATGGCCGCCGTTGTTTCAAACAGTACGCTGTCTATGCCGGCGGGGGGTTATACGATTCAATCCGTAGACGAAGCATGGAATGCCGTATGTACAGCGAAAAAATCAGAGCTTTTCATTTCCATTCCGATGTCCGCCGTAGGAATGGAATATAACTGCGGGAAAAAGCCGGCAGCAGTTCTCGAGCTCATCACCGAACTTGTTTCACATGCAAAAACGCATACGGAAAACGTCAATTTCGCCGCAGAAGATGCGACCAGAAGCGAAACTACTTACCTTGTGCAGGCAATCAGCGCCGCAATATCCGCCGGTGCCACAACCATCACCATATGTGACAGTGCCGGAAATATGATGCCAGATGAAATTTCAGCTTTTATCGAAAAACTCATACATGAGATTCCGGCTCTTTCTGATATTCCTCTTGAAATACAATGTGCAAACGGAATCTCTCTTGCCGCCGCCTGCACGGTATCTGCGCTCCGCGCAGGAGCCTCGGGTGCCGCAGTTACGGTAGGAAATGCTTCCTCAGCTCCCTCACTCAGCGAACTTTCTCAAATCATTCGTATCCGCGGAGAGGATATTGGTCTTCGCTGCGGCATCCGGATTACGGAAATGAAACGGTCGTTGCGTGCGCTCGGCCTTGTAACCGGAATTTCTTCCGTTTCAGCCGACAAAATTACCGTACCCGACAGTCGAAACGATATCGCAGCGCTGAGTGAAGGTGACGATATCGAAACGGTTACAGCCGCTGTGAAAAAACTCGGATATGATCTTTCCGACGAAGATCTCGCGAAGGTTTATGAGTCCGTCGTAAGCACAGCCGCCAAAAAAAGCGTCGGCGCCGTAGAACTCGAAGCCATTATCGCTACCGTTGCTCTCCAGGTACCGGATACGTATCGTCTCATTGGTTTTATGGTGACAAACGGAAGCGGAATCGCCTCCACTGCTTATATCAAAATGGAAAAAAATGGAGAGATCCTTGAGGGAGTCTGCGCCGGTCATGGTCCGATTGACGCGGCATTCCTTGCGGTCGATCAAATCATCGGCAAAAAATATGAACTGGACGATTTTCAGATTCAATCCGTCACAGAAGGAAAAGAAGCAATGGGATCGGCTCTCGTGAAACTCCGCCGCGACGGGAAACTTTATTCTGGGAACGGAATTTCTACGGATATTATCGGCTCGAGCATCCGTGCCTATGTGAATGCGATCAACAAGATCGCCTATGACGAAAATATCTAAAGGAAAAGTGAGGAGGACATATGAAATTTTCGTTTTCCACCAAGGGATGGCAAGTTCCGTCCTGGAAAGATTTTTGCGACAAGGCTGTCGAAATGGGATACGACGGCATTGAAATTCATGATATTCACAACCGTATTTTTACCGGAAAAAATGCGGTATTTGACAAAAATATGATCCGTGCGACATATCGGAATCTAATGGAAAGAGGCATTTCCGTACCGTGTGTCGATTCTGTACGTGATATTTCCGACATGTCGGATTTTGAAACGACAGTAGCGGAAATTGTCGATTGCATCGAAACGGCGGCAAGCCTGAAAATTCCCTATGTACGTGTCAGAGCATGTGCCGCGGATGCGGATAAAGCAGATGCGACAGTCTGCCGGTATCTGGAAGCGCTCGTGCCGGAAGCAGAAAAAGAAAATGTTACTCTGCTTCTTGAAACCGTCGGAATTTATGCGGATACCTCCAGACTTTGCGCCGTACTTGATCGCTTTGCCTGCGACAATCTCGGTGCGCTTTGGGATATGCACCACACCTACAGAAAAGCAGGTGAAAGCGCAGAAACCTCTCTTAAAAACCTCGGCGCTTATATCAAACATATTCATCTGAAGGATTCGGAAATGATAGACGGCAAACCGGAATATCGTCTGATTGGCGAAGGTACACTGCCTCTGGATGAAATGATGCTTGCTCTGCGTTCCATCAACTATGACGGCTTCATTTCTCTCGAGTGGGATCCGGCGTGGATGCCCGATATGACCGACATGGACATCATCCTTTTGCATTTCACAAGTTATATGTCGAAATACAAAAGTTTAGAGCGGGCGGAAAAAAAGCTCTATGAAAATAAACTTCATACAGGAAAATTTATTTGGCAGAAAGAAGCGCTCGTCGATCTGACTTTCTCTGAGGTACTGGATCGTCTCGTTGAGGAATTCCCCGACCAGTATGCTTTTAAATATACAACGCTTGATTATACACGTACCTATGCGGAATTCCGGGATGATGTCGATACCTTTGCCAGAGCGCTTGTCGATATGGGAGTGCGGGCAGGCTCTCATGTCGCCGTTTGGGCAACCAACCTGCCGCAATGGTATATTGCCTTTTGGGCAACCACCAAAATCGGCGCGGTACTTGTCACAGTCAATACCGCCTATAAAATTCATGAAGCAGAATATCTTCTTCGGCAATCAGACACCCATACTCTGATTATGATACACGGCTGGCGCGACTCCGATTATGCAGAAATCATCGCAGAACTTTGTCCGGAGCTTTCTCAAAAAGATCCGATGGAGCCGCTTCACGCGAGAAGACTTCCCTTTCTGCGCAATGTCATTACAGTCGGATTCCGTCAAAAAGGTTGTATGACATGGGAGGAAGCGGTTTCCCGCAGCATAGGAGTCTCTGAGGAAACCATAAAAGCAATGGCGGAAAAGGTCTCTCCTCAAGACGTCTGCAACATGCAGTATACCTCCGGTACAACAGGATTCCCGAAAGGTGTCATGCTCACCCACTACAATGTCGTCAATAACGGCAAATGCATCGGAGATCGTATGGATCTTTCCACAGCGGACCGTATGATGATTCAGGTTCCGATGTTCCACTGCTTCGGGATGGTTCTTGCCATGACCGCCGCTATGACGCATGGCGCAACCGTACTGCCGCTTCCCTACTTTTCACCCAAATCCTCTCTTGCGTGCGTAAATGACGAGCATATTACCTGTTTCCACGGAGTACCGACCATGTTCATTGCTATGATGAACCATGAAGATTATCGCAAAACGGATTTTTCCTATATGCGCACCGGCATTATGGCTGGATCCAACTGTCCGGCAGATCTGATGCGCCGGGCAGCGATGCCGGACGAAATGAATATGCGCGGTATTGTCAGCGTATACGGACAAACAGAATCCTCACCCGGCTGTACGATGACAGAACTCGATGATCCGCTTGATATCCGTTGCGAAACCGTCGGATATGCATTTCCGCATGTGGAATGCAAAATCATCGATCCTGAAACCGGACTTGACGCACCGGACGGCACAAACGGAGAATTTGTTGCACGCGGCTACAATGTAATGAAAGGATACTACAAAATGCCGTCCGCTACCGCCGCGGTCATCGATCATGACGGTTGGCTGCATACAGGAGATCTTGCCTGCCGCACACCGGACGGAAACTACCGAATTACCGGTCGTCTTAAGGATATGATTATCCGAGGCGGAGAAAATATTTATCCAAAGGAAATTGAGGAATTTCTCTATACACACCCGAAAGTCAAGGATGTTCAGGTCATCGGTGTACCCGACAAACGCTACGGAGAGGAAATCATGGCGTGCATCGTTCTTCGAGACGGAGAAACAGCGACGGAAGAAGAAATCAAATCGTTCGTCGCGGCAAGCATGGCACGGCATAAAGTTCCCCGCTATGTTGATTTCGTAGATAGCTTTCCGATGAATGCCGCAGGAAAAATTCTCAAATATAAAATGCGTGAGGAAGCCGCGAAAAAATTCGGACTTGCTTAAACAATATAGAATAAAAGGAAGCACAGTTATACCGTGCTTCCTTTTATTCTACTATTCCGAAAAAACCATTGCCTGCGGAACAAACGACGTAACAAAAGTCTCGTCTACAAGGACCGATTTTAAGACATCACCAGTTCCAGAATTCACAAGAGAAATCGTATCACCATCATCGATTACAATCGTAAAATTTTCATATCCGCTTCTGCCTGAAGTTTGAATATCCTCTTCCTCCGCCGCATAAACGGTCTGCAGAACCGAATAGGTTATCTCGTCCGCCTCATAATCCCAGCGCAAAAGCCTCATATATTCGCCGGACACCGCACCGATATAATCATATTGCGTATAGTGAATTCCGTTTTCGGTATAATGTATCTGGTTTTTGGTTTTCAACGCGTTTTCCTGAAGATAAAAATCATGTGCGGTCTCATAATCGATTCCCGTAGAAAAATAGTAGTAATAAGAATCGGTATCATAACGAATCGAATAGGAATCGCCGCCGTACCAGCGTATTGTACTTAAGACATCATCTCCCCGCGGGGAAAGTTCGGTGATCGTTTCAGGTTCCGGAACAAGGATCCGGTTATTTTCCGCGGTGACATACTGAGAGAGACTTCTCCTTTGTTCGGAAGTAAAAACCCCGGCTGTAACCGCATTGTAAAAATCACTTTTTGAACGGAAACCAACTCCGGCGACCTGTGTAATAAACGCAGAATCGTCCTCTGTTGCGGTACTTGAAACATCGGAAAATACAAGATAAGTCTTGTCGCCCTCAATCACCTTTTTTACAGAGTCAAGCCCTAAATCAATTTCGATAGGCTCCACCGGTTCAGGCTCTTTTTTTATAAGAGAACAGGAAATCATCGCAAGTAGCAGGGCGGCTGCCAGTAAAAACATGCATATTTTTTTCATCGCTCCGTTCCTCCTTTAATTGTTTCCGTTTATAGTAGTTGCGTATAAGGTTTTTTGCAATAAATTTTTGCAGGAATTGCATAAAAAACTGATTGCCGATTATAAAACAACAAATAATTCCGATTGACAAACCTTGTCTTTTCACAACATCTATTCGAAACCTTATTATAATTAGCATACCGCATTGTAAAGCAATTTTTTGTCAAAACATGTCGAATAAAAAAATAATTTTATTATTTCTATGGAAATAATATTCTGAAAAAATGCAACATGTCAAGTTCCGTCAAACAACAGACGGAATATTCTTTCTTTTCTATCATAGTGCCATCCTCACAAACGGCAATGCCGATAGCATATCGCAAATAAAAAAGGACTGCTTTCACAGTCCTCATTTTCTGTAAACCGGCTGCCATTTACCGAAGGGCAGCGCGTTTCTGATCATCCGGCGTCACACAGCATTTCTGCCGCTTCCGCCTAAATATTTATATCGTCTCGATTTTAATCAGGTTTGTTGTTCCGGATTTCCCGTTTGTCGTACCGCCGGTGATAACAATTTTATCGCCATGTTCCAAATGAAACAGTCTTTTAGCATAACTCGTCGCATGATAAAAAAGAACATCCGTCGAGTTAAACTCTTCTGCCATAACCGGCGTGACCCCCCATGAAAGAGAAAGCTTTCTCCAAACACTTTCATCCGTTGTCATGCCGATAATATCCGTCGGGGAACGGAAACGCGACACCATACGGGCCGTCATACCCGACATCGTGCATACGACAATGGCACGCGCCCGGATATCAATCGCCATTCCGCAGGTCGCGTGAGAAATGGCATCCGTTATGTTTTTGATGCGGAATTCATTGGTACGGAAACGTTCCTCATACCGAATGTTGCGTTCCGCTTCCTCCGCAATTTTAGACATTGTCTTAACCGTGAGTACAGGATATTTCCCCGCCGCCGTCTCTCCGGAAAGCATAATGGCGCTGGTTCCGTCATAGACGGCATTGGCAACATCGGAAATCTCCGCTCTGGTCGGACGCGGATTATGAATCATAGATTCAAGCATTTCTGTCGCGGTAATCACACGCTTTCCAAGAAGCCGGCACTTGGTAATGAGATATTTCTGAATGGCAGGAAGCTCCTCAAACGGGATCTCCACACCCATATCGCCGCGGCCGATCATAATACCGTCGCACTCCGCACAAATATCTTCTATATTGTCCACGCCCGCCCGATTTTCGATTTTGGCGATCACGTCAATGCCGTGACCGCCGTTTTCATGCAGGAATTTGTTCAAATCGACAAGGTTTTGCCGTACCGATACAAAAGAAGCCGCGATGAAATCAATTCCGTTGCGAATACCGAACAGAATATCGGATTTGTCCTGTTCGCTGAGGTAGGGACCGCTCATAAGCTTTCCCGGGAAGCTCATGCTTTTTCGATTGGATATCTCCCCGCCTGCGATAACACGGCAGACCGCTTCCGTTTTAGAAAGCTCCGTTACCTCAAAAATGACAAGTCCGTTATTGACAAGAATCCGATCCCCCGGCGCAAGATTTTCACAAAGCTCCTTATAATTGACAGAAACCCGATGCTCATCTCCCTCAACATCTTCCGTCGTAAAGGTGAACTTATCTCCGTCGGCAAGCGTAACCTTTCCCTCTTTAAACGTTCCGATTCGATACTCGGGTCCTTTGGTATCCAGCATAATGGCAATCGGAAGCGACAGCCGTTCTCTGACCCTTTTTATCGTATCAATTTTTTCCTGATGATCCGCATGCGTACCATGCGAGAAATTCAGTCTGGCAACATTCATACCGGCAAGCGCCATTTCCGTTATGATCTCCTCCGTAGAAGAGGCAGGACCGATGGTGCATACAATTTTCGTCTTTCTCATTCCATTCACTCCATTCCGCCGGCAACTTCCGGCGATATCGATAGATTTGAACTTCCGAGAGATGCTTTTCCCCGGAAATTTATATCAGTGATTTTTCTTTTTTTATCTCCAGCAAATCTGCCTTTTTTCTAAGCAATCCGTATACAATAACAAACACGACCGCTGAAGCAATAACACCCCAGAATACATCTACAATGGAATGCTGCTTGACAAGCACAGTCGATGCCGAAACCAAAATGGTAAGCAATACAGCCAGAATAGGAGCAACAACGGTTTTCCGCAGCCGTTTGCAGTCAAAAACCGCAAACATCGCCGCAAACGAACCGATAACATGCATGCTCGGACACACATTCGTATTGGTATCGGCGGCATAAATCATCTCAATCAGCCGAATGAACAGATTGTCTCTTCCAAGCGCAGAAAGATCAGGCCTCAAATCCTGCCCGTTGGGATATATTACATTGAATATTAGCGTAAATGAAAAAGCAATCATTAAAAACCACATATATCGCCGAAATGCGGGAGCATCCGCAAAAATCAGATAAAGTGCGGTTCCGCCGAGGAAAAGATACCAAATATAATAAAAAACAATAAAATATTCACAAAACGGAATTCTATCATCCAACGGATGATACATAACATGATATCCCTCTGTCGGCACAATCCTTTCCACAAGAAAAAATCCGGCAAGATAAACAACAAAATATAACGCCCACAGAATATGCCGATGTGTTTTGAAAAAATGCTTCATTGGAGCTCCTCAATGGGAAACGTACGCAACGATCACTTTGTCGCCGCCATAATAACGAAGACTCGAGAGCAACTTTGACGCCGCTGTAAAATACACCGCAATCTGATCCTCTCCGCGCGAAAATACCCCGACATATAAATCCTGCGTATCTTTTCCGTCCGAATAGTCCAAAGTAACCGTACATGCCTTCAAGGTATCCGCATGCTCTTCGTCACCGGCAGGGAAAACGCCGCCGTTCTCACTGATTTTAACATCCAATACTTCTTTTGCACGATTAAAGCCGTTTACCTGATAGATATGAAATTGTCCCTGACAGACAATATACGTATATTCAATTTTTGTCAACTTCCATGTAAAATAGCATAAAATCAGAAGCAGCAGCGGTAAAATAGCGATAAGCGGTGCCATTTTCCATATTACAAGAAACAGCGTGCAGTAAAGCGCCGCAAAAATAATATACAAAAGAACCAATAAAAGCCGGCGCAATTTGATTGTATGATCCGGCTTGCGGGAAACGGAAAATTCCGCATAGTTAGAGCTTGCATATTCTTCAGAAAAAGGGATCCCTTTCGGTCTTGCCATTCCAATACCTCCATCGCGGTCTTTGCCGCTTATCTTATTTTTTCAAGAAGCTCTGCGCAGTCCTGCATAATAAATTCCGGTTTCACATCACTTGTTTCCACATCGGAAAGCGTAGATTCCCCGCTGAGCACAAGCAAAGAATGGATACCCGCGGCGACGCCGCACGCAATATCCGTATAAAGCCGATCTCCGATAACGAGCGTAGTATCCCGACAAACCGACGCGTCTTTTTTTGAGATTCGCTCTATCGCCGCAAGCGGCATTTCCGGACGCGGTTTTCCGATATAATGCGGATTTTTTCCCGTTGCATTATAAATCATACCGCAGACAGAACCACAGTCCGGCACATATCCGTATTCCGTCGGACACACAAAATCAGGATTTGCCGCAATATATGGAATATCATAAAGTGTCAAAAGTTTGGAAACATCATCCAATTTCTGATAGGTTAACTCCGTATCATACCCCATGACAACTCCGCCGATCGTATCCGAATAAGTATCCTGTACATCAACGCCTGCACAAGAAAGTTCTTTTTTGAAAGAATTGGTACCGCAGACATAGAATTTCACTCCGGGATAATGTGTCATCAGATAATCCGCCGTTGCTTGTGAAGACGTAATAAAGTCATCATATACCGCAGGAATTCCGAGATGCTCCAGCTTTTTAACGTAATCATATACGCTTTTGGAGGAGTTATTTGTCATAAAAAGATAAGTTTTTCCCTCTTCCCTAATAGTCTGAAGAAGCGCTTTGGTAAACGGAAAAAGCTGATTGCCAAGGTACAGCGTACCATCCATATCAAATAAAAACAACCTGATTTTCGTAAAATCCATCATTCATTCCCTACACAACTTTACACAAAATTTAAAATATAGAAAGATGAGCACGATATATGCTCGGCGGACAGCCAAAATTTGCATGAAACAACGAGCTGAAAGAAAACGGGCTTTCATAACCGCAAAGATGAGCAATTTCCCCGACAGACAGAGAACCGTTTGTCAACAGCAAAAGACGTGCCCGTCTCAGCCGTTCTGAGATCAGATATTCTTTCGGAGATATCCCGACGGTCTCCTTGAACAAGCGATAGAAAGCATCCCCGGACATATCTGTGAGCTCTGCAAGCTTCTCAACAGAAATGCTGCCGTCAAGACGCTTTTCGATATAAGCAAACACGGGGGATAGCCGTTCAAGGCGGTCGAGAATCCTGCCTTCTCCCGCCCAAGGACTGGGAGATGCATGACACAGAACCTTTTCGGCAAGCTGATATAAAGCCGCATTGACAGAAACAGCATTTTCAAGCCGTGAATTGGTGAACTCACTGTCAAGCACGGTTTGACGAATCAAAAAGCAATGTTTCCCTATCGCATCGGAATCGCTCATGAGTATCGGAAGATAAAACAAGGAGAAAATCCTAAAACTTGTATAAATCCGATAATCGGCGCCGATAAAAATCAGTTCACAGCCGTCGTCGGTTTCAAGCCGGAAAACGGTATCGCACGGAATCAGAACCGTCCCGAGGGGAGGACAAATCACGGTTTCACTGTTGATAAAAAGACGGAATTGCCCCTTTTCGGCATATAAAAAAAGCTCAAACGGCAGCTTTTCGCCATTCAGCACCTGACCACCTTGAAGAATACGACAGCCGGCGCACCGGAATTTCGTTTTCATTTGATTTTCCACCGAAAAAGAATTGACGAACATCGACATTCCCTCCTCACAGATTCCGAAATTTTTCTTCCGAGTCTGGCATTTTTAGGGCATGCTTTTTTATATCAAATCAAGATTATTATAACAATGGATTTCTTCTTTGTCAACTTAAAAGCATGAAAAGAACTATTGTTTTTTTACAAACGCTATGATAACGCAGCCATTCTGAAATAAAAAAAGGATCCGCCTTTGCCTCTGCAAAAGCGGATCCTTTTTTGTAAACACCGAGACGAATATCCATAACATGCTTTTCAAAGTAATTTATGAGAACGCTTTCATGCTTTTGATTTTATAATCTCCGTCATGGTCAAGAATTTCAAGTTTAAAACGCGGAGCACGAATGGCAGGAAGCGTACAAATATGCTTATGTCCGATTCCATGTCCTTCACACAGGCAAACTTCCCAATCGGTATACGGATATTTTGACGGAATCGTAGCGATCAGTCTCCACTCCTTAACCGACTCGCCTTCTGAGATATCTTCTTCTATCACTACTCGTCTTACAAGAGGTAGATTCACCGTATCCGATATCATTCCATAGGTTTCTTTGGAATAAGAAATCTCATATTTTCCGTCTTTGTTGATGGTAACCGGATCAAACGGCAAAGGAATCAAATACCGCTTTCTAATTTCGGCAGCGAGTTCATGCAACCGTGCCACATCCTCCTCTGCCAGAAGCCCTTTTTCATTTGGTCCGATATTCAGAAGGAAATTTGCACCGCGCCCTACTGTAGATTCATACATACCGATCAGTTCATCAACAGATTTGATAGACTGAGGATTTAGATCATAAAACCAGCTGTCACGAAGTCTGCAATCTCCTTCTGCTGCCAGAAACGATGTTTTTTCTTTTCCAAACCGACAAATGGTCTTGGTATAAAAATTGCGGGTATCCACATAGCCGTCTTCATTTCCGACTCCATAAACATCAGGATCATCCAGACCAAAAATCAGAATATCCGGTTGGAGCTTGCGAATGACGCCGACGATTCGGTCTGTATCATAACGGTGTTCACCGGAAAATGCCCCATCCAACCATAAATAATCAATGGTTCCGTACCTGCCGTCAAGCAGCTCTGTCATCTGTCCGATAAAATATTCATCATATGCTTTTTCATCAGAAAAGTTAATTTCTCCTCCCCATTGTGCCGGAGAGTAATAAAGACCGCAGCCGAGGCCCGCTCTGCGACATGCATCTGTAAATTCCCGTACAACATCGCCTTTTCCGCCGCGCCATCCGGAGCTCGCCACCGAATATTTGGTATAAGCAGACGGCCAAAGAGCAAAGCCATCATGATGCTTTGTAGTAAGAATGGCATATCTCGCACCTGCAAGCTTAATTTCGCGCATCCACTGATCACAGTCGAGTTCCGTCGGATTGAACAACGCCGCGTCCATTGCTCTTTCATCCCAATCATGATGTCCGTGACAATAGGTACGAATGCCAAAATGCAGAAAAATACCAAATTCCCAGCTTAAATATTTCAGTTGATTTTCCTTCGGTTTCAGTTTCATAACAATCCTTTCCTGTGCTTTTCCGGTGAATATTGACGGGAATCCCCGTTTTTGCCGGAAAACACGAGTTTATATCAATACTTTTTCCCGCGGCTATTGTATCATTACATCCATCAAAAGTCAATGACTTCTTTCAAAAAAGACAGTCTTTTTCTTCCTATCGTTTCTCTGATTTTTCAGGCATATTTTAATCATACATACCATGGAGGTTACAGCGCAGGCTGATATTATCCGCGGATAAATGACGGCTATTTGAATCTCATCAGGAAATGTCAAACAAGAAACATGAAGGATAAATAGCTATCCAAGTATGCTAATAAAAAATATCGGAACCAACAAGTCCCGATATTTTTTATTCATGATTTATTGGCATACCAGCGAAAGAAGATCATTTACATCCGCCGTTGCCAGGCATTCCACCGTATCCGACGCACCATAATAAATCTTTACCTCGCCGTCATCCTCCAGAATCATTCCGCCCGGGAAAATAACATTCGTCCGCATTCCCTCTTCTGTTTCCCAAATCGTTTCCGGTGCAATAAGCGGGACGTCTGATTTTCCGATGATTTTTGACGGATCCTCAAGATCAAGAAGCATAATACCGGCATTATAGCATTTTGTCCATTTTTCCTCCCAGCCATGCTTGCCGCGTTCTGGATCGCGGTGAACCGCATGAAACAAGGTCAGCCAACCTTTTTCTGTTTTAATGGGCGGTGCACCGGGACCAATCTTATCGTTGGCAAAAGGAACGTCCTCTACCCCCATAACCAATCTGGAATTTCCCCAGAAACGTAAATCAGGCGATTCCGAAAGCCAGATGTCGAAACGATCTTTTCCATTCCGAGAATAAATCGGCATTGGGCGCTCCAAACGCACATACCGACCGCCGATTTTTTCCGGAAACAGTACCATATTGCGGTTATCCGGAACCGTCAGAGAAAGAATTTCTACCTTTTCAAAATCGTCTGTCACAGCAATTCCGCCGCGCAGACCATGCTTAGTATCCACAGCAAAGCAAACATAGCAGCGCCCGTCGATTACAGTCAGTCTCGGATCATAAACCCGAAGCACATCGGGATCATTTAGGGTTTCCGGCGTCATAAACGGCGTTTCCCTAACATCCCAATTTTTCCCGTCATCACTAAAAGCGACACCGACCACGATATGACGGCATCCACCCCATGGCGCACGTTCAAAATCATCACGGAATACCATCACATATTTTCCGCCGAATTTGGCAACACCGGCATTATAAATACAATCAGCGGCATAAGGAATATTTTCCTTTGAAAGCACCGGCGTGCCGCCGTTGTAACGGTGAATCACCGGACTTGAAAAAATTTCCGGTTGCATTTTTGGCATATCAGTTACCTCCGATTCCGTATATTACGGATTATTTTTTATTTTGTTTAAGATGTTCTTTGTATATCCATTCCATATCATTCTGATTTCTTCCCAGTCTCGCTTCTCAAACCGGCACTCACCGGTATCCGATAGGCGATATAAATCCGGTACACCAAGAGAAGGAGCAATCCGCAGATATTTCATGGAGTCATGATATCCGGCAAAGGCAGGAAAGTCTGTATCAATCAGAGCATCCGGCAGCATAATCCGATAGAGCTTTGCACGAAAAGACATACATCGTTCTACACTGCGCAAACGTAAGTCATAATCATGCAGCCTTGCCATATCGGTTACATCTGCAAAATACGGATGGCACCCGCTGCAACTGATCAAAGCATCTGATTTTACTTCTTTTGCCGCATGATAAATCAAAGCAATCAGCCGTTTGACCAGTTCTATTCCATATACACCGGATTCCCATGTCACGAGATTTTCCCCTGTCGGCACCTGATCCGCAAAATCAATTTTAAAACCGTCACAGCCAAAGCATCCGGATTCTTCTGAAAGCAATGTATGAACCGTATGCTTCACCCGCTCGATATACCGCGGATTCGTCGGATCTCCGGCAAGAGGCTTACCATCCTGCAAAATACATTCATCCAAAGGCAACCCTTCCGCAGACCAGCAGCGATACCAGAGCAGCACATGCCGACCTTTCGCATGTTCTCGGTCTGTAAATCCGCGCAAATTCGGCCATTTCACCAGATCCGGTAAAAAAGTGCCGTACTTCTCCTGCCATTTATCATCAATGATCATGGCCGTCGGATGCAAACCAAGCGCGTCGAGATGCTCCGACATTTCCGTATATGCCGCCTCAGAAGCCGCACCGTAAATGTCCGTATGATATTTCCATTTCAGAATTGCCTGCTCACCCCAGCCGCAGAAAAAAGGTCCGTACCACCACGGTGCAGGAAACACTTCCGTCTTATGGCAGCCGCTCCGGAAATGCCATGCCGCATATTCCCTCAGCACTTCCCACTCATCTTTCCCGGGACAACCGAAAATACCCGGAGCTGTCCATTCTCCATCCACTTTTTGCGCACCGTATAAATCTACGGAAAAATGAGCCCGGTTCTGGATGTTTCGGTAAGAAAATCCATCAAAGTGATAACAGCCTGCATCTGCGACAAGTCCGATGCCGAACCATGCTTGACTATTTTCCGTTCGGAACGGAAAGCAAAGAGGAGGCGGAACCATAAGCTGCATGGAAATTTTATTATCTTCCGCCATAGAAAAATAATGGTTTTCTATTCCGATATGCGGCTGTGTCAGCATATATTCTGAGGTTTCATAAACAGCTCCCTGTTTTCCCCCAACAACCGTACCCGAAAAATAATGGATATCACGCGGTGATCCGGTGCCGAAAACGCGAACAGAATAATGAAAGCCTTCCGGCTCAATCTTCAGTATATATTCTTTTCGCCTCCAAAGATTGCTGCTCGTCATCCAAACAGCGACCGTATTTTCCTCTTTTTCCGAAATCTGAAAAGACATCGATTCCGCATCGTCGATATCCTCCATATTTCCGCACGGAACTGCGCTGATCGGAGAAAAAGTGAAAAAATACGTGCCATATGCCTCAACCGAAAAATGGGTTCTGCCCAGTGTGACGGCATAATTCTTCCGGACAACCCGAAACTCTTTGTCTATCATACAAAGGATTTCCTTTTTCAACAAAATGTTTTTCCTTTTCCCAATTATATCGTAACCATCCGGTAAAGTCAAGATAAAGACATGAAAATCCGGGATTCTCGCAAAAAGACCTGGCGATATCACGCCAGGTCTTTTTGATTTGAATTATTTTTTATGACACATACCATGAGAAGGACAATTTTCACAACCGCATCCGCAAGAGGATTTTCCCTGTTTTTTATCTCGCCGTAGTTTGATCATAACACCTATGATCAAAGCGGCAAGAATGGTGCCGACAAGAATACTTCCCCAGTTATTCATCAAGAATGTGACCATCATATTTCCTTCTTTCCATTAGACTTTCACTTTGACATTCAAAGTTTCTTTCGCCTTGTAAGGACGAACAAGAAGATAAACAAAGAGAGCAACCAGCAGAAAAGCAGCAATAGAGCCGATAACATTGCCTGAACCCGTAAAGAGCATTCCCAGCTGATAAACCACAAGAGATACCACATAAGCAAATATGCACTGATATCCGATAGCGAATGCAGTCCATTTGGCATTGTTCATCTCCCGTTTAATGGCACCCATCGCCGCAAAGCACGGTGCGCAAAGAAGATTGAAAGTAAGAAATGTAAAGCCGCTGAGCATGGTAAATGCACCCGCAATATTAGCATATACCGAACCGGTACCACCGAAGAGAATTCCAAGTGTACCGACAATATTTTCCTTTGCCACAAGTCCTGTAATGGAAGCCACTGCTGCCTGCCAGGTACCGAAGCCAAGCGGAATAAAAATCCATGCAATCGCATTTCCGATTACCGCAAGAATGCTATGGTCGATTTCATCTTCGGCAAGCATCCGGAATGTTCCGTCCACAACGCCGAAATACGTAGCAAACCAAATAACAACCGTGGAAAGCAGAATGATGGTTCCTGCTTTTTTAATAAATGACCACCCGCGCTCCCACATGCTGCGGAATACATTTCCGGCCGTAGGCCAGTGATAAGCCGGAAGTTCCATGACAAACGGCGCAGGGTCGCCGGAAAACATTTTTGTCTTTTTCAGAATAATACCGGAACAAATAATGGCTGCCATGCCGATAAAGTAAGCAGCCGGCGCCACCCAAGCAGCCCCGCCGAATATCGCGCCTGCAATCATTGCGATAAAAGGCAATTTTGCTCCGCACGGGATAAATGTCGTCGTCATGATCGTCATTCGGCGATCCCGTTCATTCTCAATGGTGCGTGAAGCCATAATTCCGGGGATACCGCAGCCGGTTCCAATCAAAATCGGAATAAAGGATTTGCCGGATAAACCGAATTTGCGGAAAATACGATCCATCACAAATGCGATACGCGCCATATAGCCGCATGATTCCAAAAATGCCAGCAGAATAAACAGAACAAGAATCTGAGGAACAAAGCCAAGTACCGCACCGAGTCCTGCAACAATGCCGTCAAGGATGAGTCCCTCCAGCCAATCCGCGCATCCGATCGCATCAAGCCCGTTGCCGATCAGAACCGGAATCCCGGGCACCCATATGCCATAGTCGGCAGGATCCGGCGCCTCAAAACCCTTTTCTTCAAAATAAGCGACCGCTTCCAGATATGTTGTCGGAACAACCGATTCGCTTTCTTTCTCCGCTTCGGGAATAGACGAATAATAAACCGTCATATCTGTTTCAGCAAGCGTTTCTTCATCCTCGACAGTGACCGTACCGACAGCATTTTCAGAGTCCGGCCGGAATGCTTTTAATTCTTCGAGCGCTGCAGTGGCGTCAAAATCATCCGCTTCCGTATCCCCTAAATCCACAAAAGCATTCACGGCATTCATGGCACTCATATATTCGTCAGAGGCATCCGCTGAGGCGGAATCGCCGATACCAAGCAAATGCCAGCCATCACCGAACACACCGTCGTTTGCCCAGTCTGTTGCATAAGTTCCAACTGTAGTAACGGAAATAAAATACACGATAAACATAATAGCCGCAAAAATCGGAAGCGCAGCAAATCGGTTCGTAACCACACGGTCAATTTTATCGGAAGTCGAAAGCTTTGACTTACTCTTTTTCTTGTAGCAGCTCTTTATCACGGAAGCAATATAAATATATCTCTCATTGGTAATAATGCTTTCCGCATCGTCGTCCATCTCTTTTTCAGCCGCTTTGATATCCGCCTCGATATGATCTGCAATCTCCCTCGGCAAATTTATCGTATGCATAATTTTATCATCGCGTTCAAAAATTTTAATGGCATACCACCGCTGCTGTTCCTCAGGCATATTATGTACAGCCGCCTCTTCAATATGAGCAAGCGCATGTTCGACCACACCGGAAAAACTATGCTGAGGAACGGTTTTTCCGTTTTTCGCCGCCATAATAGCCTCTTCTGCTGCTTCCGCAATACCGGTTCCCTTTAAAGCGGATATTTCGACAACCTTACAGCCAAGCTGACGGGAAAGCTCCGCGATGTCAATTTTATCGCCGTTTTTCCTTACCACATCCATCATATTGATGGCAACAACAACTGGAATTCCAAGCTCTGTAAGCTGTGTTGTAAGATATAAATTGCGTTCGAGATTGGTACCGTCTACAATATTCAAAATCGCATCCGGGCGCTCGGTAATCAGGTAATTTCTCGCCACAACCTCTTCCAGCGTATACGGAGACAGCGAGTAAATACCCGGAAGGTCCATAATGATAACACCGTCATGCTTTTTCAGCTTTCCTTCTTTCTTCTCGACTGTAACGCCGGGCCAGTTCCCTACAAATTGGTTGGAACCTGTCAGCGCATTAAACAATGTTGTTTTACCGCTGTTTGGATTGCCCGCAAGAGCAATCTTAATTTGCTTTGTATCCATAGCCGTTCTCCTTTTTAAGGTTAGTTTTTTCTAACCAATGTTCATAAATAAAAATCTTTGCATTTTTCATTCATTTACTCGACTTCAATCATGTCAGCGTCTGCTTTTCGTATCGACAGTTCATAGCCCCTGACGGTCACCTCAATCGGATCCCCAAGCGGCGCTACTTTGCGTACATACACATCAACACCTTTGGTAATTCCCATGTCCATGATTCGTCTTTTGACGGCGCCTTCGCCGTGGAGCTTTAACACTTTCACAGTTTCGCCGATTTTTGCCTGCTTCAAGGTTTTCATCGCTGTTTTCCTCCTTATCTTCTATTTCAACGGCTTTCGCCTGATTTACGGTTGAATAGCAAGAGTCCACATGACCCATGTTTTCCTGCTTATCAAAAAGAACGGCGTGTCTGCCCTCAAACCATAATTTTTGCAGCCATTTCCTTACTGATTGCCACACGCGATTCCTTTATATTTACAATTAAATTGCCGCCTACGGTCGTCACAACGGTGACCGTTCCGCCCGGAACAAAGCCGAGGTCTTCCAAATGCTTTTTTACTTCTGGAGTTCCTCCTACTTTTTTTATCATGTTTTCTTCCCCGTTCCCAGCTAATACCAAAGGCATCATCCTTATCTCCTTTTCCATTTTAGCAATGATATTTATTTTTGAGTTAGTTTCATCTAACCACTTCATATGATATCACATATCAGTCGGATTGTCAACACTTTTTTTCTATGACTAATTTACAAAAAGTTTATTGAACATTTTTTGCTATTATGATATAATTCATAAAAATCAATTTTTTCCTTAACCGAGGAAGCAGGTGAAAAAAATGAAAATCATGGAATCCGCTGAAAATTATTTGGAAACCATTTTAATTCTGCAAAAACGAAACGGTTCTGTGCGTTCCATTGATATTGTGAATGAACTCGACTTTACAAAAGCAAGTGTCAGTATCGCAATGAAAAATCTTCGTGAAAACGGCTATATTGAAATGGATTCCGGCGGTTTTATTAAATTATTGGATACAGGAAGAGAAATCGCCGAGCGAATGTATGAACGCCACACGTTAATTTCTGATTGGCTGATTGCGCTTGGTGTCACGCCGGCAGTCGCCGTTGATGACGCCTGCCGCATGGAACATGTTATCAGTGCGGAAAGCTTTGAAGCCATTAAAAAACATGTATATATGCAAAAGGATAACGCAAAGAAATCATAGCTATCGGTTTTACCGACGGCTTTTTCATCCCCTAATTCTGACAAAAATGTTACCAGAAGAACTGAAAAAGCACTGTATTGTTTATCAGCAAGCTGAGATTATACAAAAAGGACACATTGAAAAAATGCGTCCTTTTTTGTTATTTATTCCAAAAAAATTTCAAAAACATGCCTGACAGATGCCAATACGGTCCGCCGTCTTTCCGTTTATTACGATATGTTTAAAACGCCAATAGCATCCTTGATGGTTTTTTCATGTGCTTCCATCCCGTATTTGTCAACTTCTGCTTTGTTCTTTTCCCCATGTGTCAAGCAGCCGGCGCCGCCGATACAACCGCCGGTACAAGCCATACCTTCAATAAAATTACCGTCCAAAACACGTTTGGAAGCTTTCAGAAGTGCCATACGGCATGCCTCAATTCCGTCACAGGAAACCGCCTTTAAATCAAAATTATCAATGCCCTGCTCCTTAAGTGCCTCCGCTACAGCGTCGGAAAGACCGCCGCAGCGAGCAAAAATTCTGCCGAAATAAGAAGCGTTGTCGAGCACATCCTCACCAAGAGATGTAATATCGATATCTCTGCTGTCAAACAGCGCCTGAAGTTCCTCAAAGGTGATGACCGTATCGATATAAGGAGCTACCTCCGGTTTCTGAAATTCCATTTTCTTTGCTGTACAAGGCCCGATAAAGACAATTTTCGCTCCGGGCGTCGTATCCTTGATATATTTGGAAATCGTACCGACGGGTGAAAGATTATGAGACACATAAGGAGCAAGATCCGGAAATGCTTTTTGTACATACGATACAAATGCCGGACAGCAGGAGCTGGTCAAAAAGCCTTTCTCAGCAAGCTCGGCAGCTTCGTTGTATGCTACCATATCCGCCCCCAGCGCCGCCTCCACAACCGTATGGAATCCAAGTGCCTTGATGCCGCTGATCACCTGACCGAGCTTTGCATAAGTAAACTGGCTCGATATCGAAGGCGCCACAACAGCATACACCTTATAATTCTGGTTATTGTCGCTCTTTTTGATGATGTCAATCACGTCAAGGATATAGGATTTGTCCGAGATTGCACCAAACGGGCATTGATATACACATGCACCGCAGGATATACATTTGTCGTTGTTGATGGACGCCGCCATATCCTCGCGCATCGAGATCGCCCCTACCTTGCAGGAACGCTCGCACGGGCGCTTGAAATCCATAATTGCTCCGTACGGGCATACCTTGGCGCATTGTCCGCATTCTACACATTTTGATTTATCAATATGTGCAACATGCGCGGCATCAAAGGTAATGGCACCGCGGCGGCAAACATCTTCACATCGATGAGCAAGACAGCCGCGGCAAGCATCTGTAACCTTATATCCACCGACCGGACACTCATCACATGCAATATCAATAACTTCAATCACATTGGGATTTGACCGGTTTCCTCCCATGGCAAGCTTCACACGCTCGGACAAAATAGCCCTTTCTTTGTAGATGCAGCAGCGCATGGTCGCTTCATTCCCGGGAACAATCGTTTTGGGAATATCCGTGATATGTTCAAGCAATTCATCTCTCCATGCCAAACGTGCCACTTCACGGAGCACTTTATATTTTAAATGCTGTATCTTTGTATCGAATTTTCTCACAGCCGATACCTTCCTTCCTTTGGATATCACCTTAGAAATAACTGACTTTGATTCGCTTCCCCATCTTCTTCAAGCATTCCGAAAGCTCACTTACAAGCTGCATTTTGATATTGAAATTGATCGGAAGATCAGGATTTTGATGCGCCGGATTCATCGCACGACCGACATAAAAGTTGATGTCCGTCGCTTCTTCAAATAAGAGCCGGCAGATCATGGAGGCTCCATCCTGCTTATAGCTCCATTCCTTATAGGATTCATTGTCTTTGAGATAATCCTTGGCATATTCAAGAACCTTGTTAATCGTGATTACGCCTTCCGTTACAAGATCCACACCATCGATATGAGCAATCGGCGGAATTTCCGGATCGACGAAATTCAGATCCGTCTGAACGGTTTTACCAAGATAGCGCGCGGCAATTGACGAAGTCGTTCCGCCGCAGACAATATGCTTGCCCTCCTTGGAAAAAAACAAGGACATCATTTTATCGCAGTCGTCACGGTTTGACGGGGGACCAAATAAAAGATTCATCGGTTCTCTTTTGCGAATCCGAACCGTACATACGGTCGCATCGTCACCCGGTTTTCCGTCATACAGACGATTACACTCATCCAGCAAAATCGTAGAAAGTGTTTTTGCCGTAAAGCCAACATCATAAAACGTCTCCATGTAGGAAACGATATCTTTCCTGTCCCATCCGAAATTCAAAGCAAGCCCGACGCCCGCATGAATACAACCGTCGCTCATAGCGATAAAGATATCATTTTCCTGAAGTTTGATCCGGGAACGATATATCATCTTCCCACCGATCACAGATTCCGTTTTCGGTATTTCCACCCCGTGACCGTCACGCAGCAGAATGACGGCGGGATTGTCATACTGAATGATTTCCGCATATTCGTTTTCAACCAACCGAATGATAGTAAAGGTAGAATACGCAACCCCGCGTACGGAGCACACCGGAAGAGTCGCAGCCATTGTGGACACGCAATCCTCCAGAGAAAGCCCCTCGGACATCATCGTTGAAATAATTTTTGCCGTCAAAGTCGACAGAATACTGGCTTTCACGCCGCTGCCAAGTCCGTCCGCCAGAACAATCACCGTCGAGCCATCGCCTTGATCAATCACATCAATATGATCCCCGCAGAGCTCTTCGCCATAATGATTGACGCTCCGGTATCCGATATCCGCACAAAGATTATTCATTGGTAATCGACTCCTTCAGCTTCGTCAGGGCGATTTTTGTTTCCGCCGCCGTTTCGCCGAGCAAAGATGCAATCTCCTGTACGATACGCATTTGTTTATCCACAACATGATCGGCAATTTCAATGGTTTGACGGCTCATTTCCTCTTTTTTCTCGCGCTCGTTTTCTTCCTCGGTTACATCTCTCATGATACAGATCAAAATGCGGTAGTCCTTATCAAAAATGATGGTTTGTTCCACATATCGGTCATATTCGGCAAGATAAACATGCTGTTCTGAAATCCTGCGTCCTGAATTTTTAGCCTCCAAAAAGGCTTTCGGATCCAAAATACGAACAACAGGCTCGCCCATCACATCCGACGCACGGGAAATATTCATCAAACTGAGGGCTGCACGGTTGATTTGCTGAACCTCAAGATTCTCATTCAATACGACAATGCCGTTCGGTGTATTGTTGATAATATTGTCCGAGAAGTTTTCCGCGCGATCCTTCAGATACGGAAGACACATGGAAATTTCCGCCTTCCCCTGATAAATGGCAATCGCTTTCGCACGGCATGAATCATATCCGCAGGAACCGCAGTTCAATTCATCAGACGGCTTTGTTTTTCCCATTTGGCGAAGAATTTCCGTAATTTCTTCCTCTGTCGGCATTTTCAGTTTACGTTCTATGTATTCAAAATGCTTTTCTGTATCCGCTGAATCAGGCTGGCGCACATCAAAATCTTCTTTTCCCGCATATTCGGAAACCGCAATATAACTCCGTACCGGAGAACGGTGATATTTTTCCATGACAGGACCGCCGATACAGCTGCCGACACATGCCGACATCTCAATAAAACATTTATGAAGCTTGCCGGCTTCAATATCCCGCAGCGCGGAAATACAATTTTCCACGCCGTCTATCGCAAGATAGGTATATCCCGCCGCCGTACAATCCATTGTTTTCAGAATACCGCCCGTCGTCGGGAAAAATCTGGCACGGCTTTCCTGATTGCTGTCCTGATTCTGCTCCAGCGTGACATGTTCGCGCGTAAACCATTCCGTCAGCTCTTCAAAGGTCAGAACGGCATCAACACCTTTATAATAATCTGCTTCATCCTTTTTGGCGACACACGGACCGATGAATACCGTTTTTGCGTTGGGTTTTCTTCGTTTGATATCCGCCGAATGTGCCTGCATCGGACTCATGACATCTGCTAAATACGGAAGCTCTGCGGGAAAATATTTTTGAATCAAAAGATTGACGGAATGGCAGCAGGAAGAAATCAAAATGTCTTGTCTTCCTTCCGCCAAAATACGTTCGTATTCCCGCTTGACAATGGTAGCGCCAATCGCCGTTTCTTCCGCGTCGGCAAACCCGATTTTCTGTAAAGTCGTCCGCATACTGTCAATGCCGACACCCTCATAATTGGCAATAAAAGAAGGAGCAAGGCTCGCGATGACAGGTTCTCCGCTGTCCAAAAGGGTACGCACGAGTTCCGTGCTGTCCGCTATCTGCTTTGCGTTCTGCGGACATACTACAAAGCATTGACCGCAAAGAATACACTCATTTCCGACAATATTCGCCTGGTTACCGGAAAACCGAATAGATTTGACCGGGCAATGACGAATGCATTTATAGCAATTTTTACAGTTGGATTTTTTCAGCTTCAGAAATTCGCCCACAAAGCATCCCTCCTTACGATTTCAGCTTTCCCAGTATATGATTCCGGAAAAATTCATCAAAACCTGCCGGTGTCACACCGGTATAAACCTCATCATCCACCTGAATCGTTACACCAACCCGATTGCATTTTCCAATGCAAAAGCTTCCGGCAAGCGTAATTTCATCTTCAAGCGAATGCTCCGACACCGCCTGCTTCATCCGTTCCACAATTTCATGCGAACCCTTCAGATGGCAGGAACTGCCGACACAAATCTGAACGATCATGGAAAAACTCCTTTCCGTCCTTCAAAATACCTTGCAAAGGTTTCAATCCTATTTTGAAACAATTCAAATCCTTGATAAAATTTCCGTCTTGAAAAACGTCTCTGCCGTCTCAGGAGTCACGGAAAAAATAGTGTCTCCAATGGTAACACAGACGCCCTTCTGACATTGTCCCAGACAAAAGGTTCCTGCAATTTCAACTTTGTCTTCCAAATGATTTTCCTCAATCAAGTGGCGTAAATCCTCCACAACCTGACGTGAACCTTTGAGATGGCAGGAACTGCCGATGCATACCGTAACTTTCATGAAATCATTCCTCCGTTTTTATATTCCACAGTATTTGCCAGAGAAAGCAGATTTTTTTTGCGTTCTCCCTCTGTTTTAATTGATTTTGAGGCTGCCGCGACCGGAACCCATTTTAAAACAGAATCCCTATCAAATCCTGATTTTTCGCAGAACAAAGTCAAATATTTTTCCGCAGACTGCGTGTTTCCGGACAACAAAAATAAAATATAGGTAATTGCCGCATCCACACACGGATAGCCTTGTGTCGCATGTGACCAATCGATGATAAACGGCACGCCGTCCTCTCTTATCAAAATATTTGAGGGACTAAAATCACAATGGCAAAGATGGCTTGGTCCCGGCATTTCCCGAAGTTTCATTTGTAGATCATAGCGCACCGTTGCCACAAGTTCCGAATAAGAAATCTTGCGTATCATTTTATCCTTGAGCGTCGTCAAAAGCGGAACCTTCTTGCTGTGTACCTGTTCCTGCAGGGATACGAAAAGATCCCAATATTCATCCAGCCGCTCCGGGTGCTCCTCCATAAGAGAAGCAAGCGTTTTTCCTTCTATGTATTCCAGTGCAAGCGCCCATTTTCCGTCTACGGTTCCTACCTCAAGAATTTTCGGAATCGCAAGTCCCGTTTCCTCAATTCTTGCCTGATTCAGCGCTTCATTCAAAATATCAGCTTTGGAATAACTCTCGTCATAAACCTTTATCGCAACATCACCGTCTCGATATACGGTTTTTCCCTTTCTGACCGCAAGAATCTTGTCAAGTTTCATAGAAAGTCCTCCTCATAACATCAACCATCCTCTTTTCGATGCTGTTTCATTATGATTTTATCATAAAAATTAAAAATAGTAAAATGTAAATATAGCATATCGATATATTTTTATCGATATGCCGCCGTATTTCAATCTTCCCATCAAGGAAAATCCCTCTGTCAAATAGACAGAGCAAGCTATAAAACACCGTATCAGACTCAGAATATACGGGAAGCGGCTCATTCTGAAATGATATATGCCTTTACTTTTGCTTCAAACCGATGACAGTATACCATTTACGGAACAAAATTTCAAGTGGATATCTAAGGTTTTTCTATGCAAATGCATTTCGATTGTCGTCCTTGGCAATCACCGTCCGGAACAGGTCGTATATTTGCCTCTGAAGGGGACTGAATTTTTTGTTTTTATGAGAAATCATATAATATTCTCTGTCAAAATTGATTCCTGCGATTTCAATCCTTCTTAATTGTCCCGAAGCAAGATAGGAAGAAATCAAGCCTTCGGGCAAAATCGCAATGCCGAGTCCAGCGGCAGCGGCAGCAAGAATCGCTTCATTGCTGACAGATTCCATCATAGGCGATACCGAAAGATGATGAAGGGAAAAAACATTGTCAAGCAGTTCCCGTGAAGCGCTTCCTTTCTCTCGGAACAGAAGATTATGGGCCTGCAGATCGGAAAGCTCCGTCTTATCTGGAATTTCATAATTCACCGCACACACAGCAGCAAGCCTGTCAGCCCCGAAAGCAACCGCCCGAATACGAGAAGACATAACCTGCCCCTCCACCATTCCGAAATCAAGGTTTCCCTGTTCCAACTCTCTCTCAATGATTCCTGTATTGTTAATGATAACAGATAGTTTGACATCCGGATAGAAAAACTTGATTTTTTTTATGTATTCCGGAATCATCGTCTTTCCGACAGTCAGAGAAGAACCGATTCGGATGGTAGGCTGCTTGCTGCCCTGTCTTGCGACATTCTCGAAATCGTCAAAGCTTGCCAGCACTTCCCTTGCTTTGAGCAGCAAATTTTTACCGGCATCGGTAATCACAAGCCTTTGATTGATACGATCAAATAAAATTACCTTATAATATTTTTCAATTTCCGAAATCGTAAAACTCACCGCCGGCTGTGCGATATGAAGTATTTCCGCAGCTTTTGTGATACTTCCGTTTTCACAAACGGCAATAAATATTTTTAAATGGCGTATCGTCATAGCAACCTCCGGAAATTTATTATAACAAAAATATTATTAACTCTATAAGATTATAATACTTTACAAATAGGCTGTCAAGGTATATAATAAAAGAATCATGATGCGGTCATACAGGGCAATCGGTTTTACAAATCGTCATCAAGACATAGGCTCTGCATCTGATTTCTGAATCTTTGGCAGCGATTTTTCTCCATCATTCGGGAGCGTGTATGCTCCATCTTCACACGAAATCATGCTCTGCGAGCGTATGATAAATAAAAGGAGGCAAAACCCATGATTACGAACTATTCTGAAATTACCCCCTACATCAAAGAGCTTGCCGCCCTGTCGGACAACAGCAATCATATTGTTCCTCAAATGTATTTGGAACACGATGTCAAAAGAGGACTGCGCGACCTCAACGGCAACGGCGTTGTCGCGGGACTCACAGAGGTTTCCTGCATCAAAGCGAAAGAGCGGGACGAAACGGGAAAAGAGATTCCCTGTGAAGGACAGCTCTATTACAGAGGCATCAACATCCGGGATATCGTAAAAGGTTTTATGAAAGATAACCGCCCCGGATTTGAGGAAACCGTCTATCTTCTTTTGTTTTCGGCACTTCCGAAAAAAGATGATCTGGACCGCTTTTCCAATCAGCTTTCCCTCTATCGTTCTCTGCCGCCGTCATTTGTACGGGATATGATTCTGAAAGCGCCCGGCAAGGACATGATGAATATTCTTTCCCGCAGTGTTCTTGCGCTTTATGCCTATGATGAAAATCCGGATGATATTTCAACGCCGAATGTTTTGCGGCAATGCCTTCAGCTGATTGCGGAATTTCCTCTGCTTGCCGTATACAGCTATCAATCCTATCAGCATTATCACAACGGAAAAAGTCTGTTCATCCATTTCCCAAAGCCGGAACTCGGAACGGCAGAAAATTTGCTCTATATTCTCAGAGAAAACGGCGAATACAGTCCGCTCGAAGCAAAGCTTTTGGATCTTGCTCTGGTTCTGCACGCCGAACACGGCGGCGGCAATAATTCGACATTTACCACTCATGTTGTCACTTCTTCAGGAACCGATACGTATTCCGCGGTTTCCGCTGCTCTTGGCTCTCTGAAAGGTCCTCGTCACGGCGGAGCCAATATCAAAGTCATGCAGATGTTTGACGACATGAGACGTTCTATCAACACCTCCGACAAAGCGCAAGTTACAGATTATCTTGTCCGTCTTTTGGATAAGAACGCCTTTGACCGGGCAGGCTTAATCTATGGCATGGGACATGCCGTTTACTCCATTTCCGACCCGAGAGCCGATATCCTGAAGGAATCCGCCAAACGGCTTTCTGTGGAAAAAGGAATGGAAGAAGAATTTGCACTTTACGAAACCGTAGCTGAGGTCGCACCCGAAATCATATCGGAAAAAAGAAAGATGTATAAAGGCGTCAGCGCCAATGTGGATTTCTATTCCGGCATGGTATACAAAATGCTGGGACTTCCCTACGAACTCTTTACTCCGATTTTCGCCGTCTCCCGAATCGCAGGCTGGAGCGCCCATAGACTTGAGGAAATTCAAAATTCCGGAAAAATCATTCGCCCCTCTTATATCAGCGTAAAGGATGAAATGCCGTATATCAAGCTTTCAGACCGATAAATCTCCCTACATAACTTATCAATCAAAGGCAACAAAATGAAACACACAAAACGATTGTTTTCCCTTTTTCTTTCCATGCTGAAAATCGGACTCTTCACCTTCGGCGGCGGATATGCCATGATTGCTTTAATCGAAAATGAGTTCGTTTCCAAAAAGAAATGGATTGACAAAGAAGAATTTCTCGACATGGTGGCAATTTCCGAATCAACACCCGGTCCTCTCGCTATCAACAGTGCCACCTATATCGGCTACAAAACCGCAGGTGTTGCAGGCGCGTTTTCCGCAACCATTGCGGTTTGTATTCCGTCTTTTGTCATCATTTATATCATATCCTTATTTTTCGACCAATTTCTATCCCTAGAATATGCGCAATATGCTTTCCGGGGGATACAGGTATGCGTTATCTATTTGATTTTGTCAGCGGGACTAAAAATGCTGAAAGAACTGAAAAAAACGACTTTTAATTTAATCGTTTTTTTCCTTACCTTTTTTTTCATGGTTCTGTTTTCTCTTTTCGCTGTAGATTTTTCTTCCGTTTTCTACATTTTCATCAGTGCATTTGCCGGATTAACTGTATATCTGATTGCCTTTCTTCGTGAGAAACGGAGGCAAAACCCGAAATGATATATCTCAAACTGTTCCTCACTTTTTTTAAGATCGGCGCCGTATCTTTCGGCGGCGGATACGGTATGATTTCTCTCATTCGTGAAGAAGCGCTTTCAAACGGATGGTTCACGGAGGATGAATTCTTAAATCTCATTGCTGTTTCCGAATCCACACCGGGACCGATTGCAGTCAACATTGCAACATTCGTCGGTTCCTCGGAAGCTGGAATATTAGGCGCGTTCCTTGCAACACTGGGCGTTGTTCTTCCCTCTTTTATTATCATACTGATTATCGCCGCTTTGATTCAAAATCTTTTGAAGTATGCAGGTGTCAACGCAGCACTCAGTGCCGTCCGTCCCTGTATCACAGGCTTGATTCTTGCGACCGCTCTTACTATGCTGATGAGCACCCTATTTAGCTATACAACCATAGCGGATAGTTTGTCTGTCGACTACAACGGTATGATTATTTTTATCATTCTGATCCTTATCGGTATTTTATTTCATAAGCTCAAAAAGAAAAAGCCGTCTCCGATTTTCATGATTCTGATCTCAGCCGGTCTCGGTATTTTACTGTATTCCGTTTTTTGATCTTTCAAATTATGATTTCGTATGGCAAAGGAGTTTTGTTCTATGAGCAAAAAACAAAAATATATCAGTTTTACCGTCTTCTTTCTGATCATCGTCATTCTTCTTGTCGGAATCTTCTTAACCGGAAATTCTTCTGAAACAGAGTCGATCCAAGAAGTCATGCAGAACGAGGTACTGCACGATACGCATAAAATCAGCCTGTTTGGCATTATGGATGTCAATCCGGGACTGATTTCGGCATTTGTCGTTACAGTCATTTTGTTTGTATTTGCTTTGGTTGTCCGAATTTTTGTCATCCCCCGCTTTCGGAATGTGCCGGGAAAATTTCAGATGATTCTCGAAGAAGCTGTCGGCCTTTTCGATAGACTGGCAAAGACCAACAGTCCGCACCGCAACCGCTTTCTCGGTGCCTATGTATTCACGGCCGGTTCCTATATTTTTATTGGCACTATATTTGAGCTGTTTGGATTTCAGGCAATTTCGACGCATGGCTCTTCCGTCGTGCTCCCTGCGCCCTTGTCGGATATCAACGGCGCAATTGCACTCGGATTTCTCTCTTACGGCGTGATTCTTGTCGGAGGTCTCACTGCAAATGGGATACGCGGAATCGGGAGAGGGCTTAAGGAGTTTTCGCTGCCGATTTCCATGAGCTTCCGATTGTTCGGCGCACTACTCAGCGGAGCGCTGGTAACCGAACTTGTATACTATTATATGGGGTTAAGCTTTGTTCTTCCCGTCATCGTCGGCGTACTTTTCACGTTGCTTCATGCTTTTATTCAGGCATATGTACTTACCATGCTGACCGCGCTCTTCTATGGTGAGGTCACGGAACCGAAACCCAACACAAAAAAAACGAAACTGCCCGCTGTCAACGCCGGATACGACATGACTGCGGATAAAAATGGAGGTATCAAACAATGAAACCCTTAACAAAAAGACTTCTATCGGTACTTGTAGCTGTACTTTTGTTTTCAGCAATCGCTTTTTCCGCATATGCAGCGGAAGAAAATCTGTCGGATACAACGACAGCTGTCACACAAAATGAACAAACCGCAGAAAACAATAGCGAAGTACAAGATGACACCACATCCTCTAAAGCATGGGCTGCGGCTCTCGTTGTCGGACTCGCCGCTGTCGCCGGCGCAATCTCTATGGGAATTGCCATCGGCAAAACGGCAGAAAGCATTTCCCGCCAGCCTGAAGCGGAAGGAAAAATACGATCCGCTATGATGCTTGGACTTGTTTTTATTGAAACCGTTGTAATCTATGCTTTGATCGTAGCAATTCTCTTAATCTTTGTATTATAAAGGAAGGTGTCGTTCATGCCACTGAATATTGACTGGCAGCAAATTTTGTTGCATCTTCTGAATTTTACAATTCTGTTTGCCATTCTCTATTTTCTTCTATACAAGCCGGTCAAAGCTTTTATGGAGAAACGCAGGCTGGAATATGAAAACCGCGAAAAGGAATCTCAAAACCAACTGACGGAAGCAGAAAATATAAAAGCGCAATATCAAAAGAAGCTGGAAAAAGCTGATGAAGAAATTCAGGCACAAAAGCAGGCGGCTGAAACACAATCGCTTGAGCTTGCCGAGTCAAAGCTCAAGGACGCACGCGCTGAAGCGGAAAAACTTCTCAGTCAAGCGAAAGTACAGGCACAGAAAGAACATGATGAAATTGTCGCTTCCGCTCAACAGGAAATTGCAGATTCAGCAGTAAAGGCAGCGGAAAAAATGATTGCGGAAAGCACCTCGCAAACATTCGATCAATTTTTAGCCTCTGTTGAGAGGAGTAAATCTCATGACAACAACAACCACCATTGATAAAGAAGCCGTATTGTATGCTGCAGCAGCCCCGAGTGCCGAGCAAAAAGCAAAATTTGAAGCATTTCTTGCACAACGGTATGGTCAGAATATCCGACTGGTATTTTGTGAAGATAAAACCATACAAGGCTTTCGTCTCGAAGTAGGCTCCGATATATACGATTTCAGCGTAAGGGGACGTTTCGAGCAATTCAAGCATGCTCTTGAAGCTGCCGCATCAAAAGAAGGAGAAATCATTCCTCTTCTGCGCGAAACTATCCGAAGCTGGACACCGGAAGCTTTGGCAGAAGAAATTGGCGTTGTATGCGCTGTCGGAGACGGTATTGCAACTGTAAAAGGGTTAAAGAATGCTTTCTATGGAGAGATTCTTCTCTTTTCATCCGGAGTTCGCGGCATGGTACAGAATCTCAGCGAGTCTGAGATATCCTGCATCTTATTTGATGATGACGAAAATGTCACAGAAGGAAGTCCCGTAAAACGGACCGGAAAGGTCGCAGGGATTCCGGTGGGGGATGCTATGATAGGCAGAGTGGTCGGCGCACTTGGGAATCCCATTGACGGCAAAGGAAAAATTGAAACAAAAACTTATCGCAAAATCGAAAATCCCGCGCCTGCCATTATTGACAGAAGTCCGGTAAAAAGACCGCTTGAAACAGGGATTCTTGCCATTGACTCGATGTTTCCAATCGGACGAGGACAAAGAGAGCTGATTATCGGTGACCGTCAGACCGGAAAAACTGCTATCGCAGTCGATACCATTTTGAATCAAAAAGGCAAGCATGTCATCTGTATTTATGTTGCCATCGGGCAAAAGGCCAGCTCCATTGCGCAGCTTTCGGCAAGCTTAGAGCGTCATGGTGCTATGGACTACACCATCATTGTCAGTTCCACCGCCTCAGATCCCGCTCCGCTTCAATACATCGCTCCTTATGCAGGCTGTGCTCTCGGCGAATATTTTATGGAAAAAGGACAGGATGTGCTTATCGTATATGATGATCTCTCCAAACATGCCGTAGCATATCGTTCCTTGAGTCTTCTGCTTGGAAGGGCTCCGGGACGTGAAGCCTATCCCGGAGATGTCTTTTATCTTCACTCCAGACTTTTGGAGCGTTCCGCTCAGCTTTCCGTGCAAAAAGGCGGCGGCAGTATGACTGCGCTTCCTATTGTAGAAACACAAGCGGGCGACGTTTCCGCTTATATCCCCACGAACATCATTTCCATCACAGACGGTCAGATTTTCTTAGAAAGTGAGCTCTTTTTCTCCGGTCAGCGTCCGGCAGTCAACATCGGAATTTCTGTTTCCCGTGTCGGCGGTGATGCCCAAACAAAAGCAATGAAAAAAGCGACTGGGACGATTCGTCTTGATCTTGCTCAATACAGGGAAATGAAGATTTTTACACAATTCTCAAGCGATCTCGACGAATCAACAAAAAAACAGCTTATATATGGTCAGTCACTCATGCGGCTTCTCAGGCAGGAACAATATCACCCTTACAGTCAGCATGAACAAATCATTCTTTTAACAGCCGCTCTTGAGCATCTTTTTACCGCAGTCTCACCGGACAATATTCCGTCCGCGGCAAATAAGCTGCTTGCCTATTTCACGCAAGCCATGCCGGAATTATGCTACAGATTAGATGAGTCCGGCACACTCTCCGATGAGGAGAAAAAACAGATTGTCGAAACAGCAAAAGCCTTTTTTGACAAACAAGAAATACGGTGATCTTATGGCAACGCTCAAAGAAATCCGAAATCACATTGAAAGCATCAGGGAAACACAAAAAATTACAAACGCGATGTATCTGATTGCCTCCGCAAAGCTGCGTCGCGCCAAAAGCGAATTGGATCAGACAAAACCTTATTTTGCCGCATTGAGAAGTGAAATCAAGCGCATTTTCCGTACGGATGAAAAGGTAAACAGTCGATATTTTTATCCACTTGATATCGAGCCCAAACTGAACGGCACATATGCCTATCTTGTCATTACTGCTGATAAAGGGCTTGCAGGCGCTTATAATCAAAATGTAATTGAAGAAACTACCCGAATGCTGAAAGAACACGGCGATGCCAAACTCTTTGTCGTCGGTGAATATGGAAGACAATATTTTTTATCTCACAATATCCCCATTGAACAAAGCTTCCATTATACGGCACAGAATCCTATTTTTGAACGGGCAAGAGAAATCGGCTCCGTACTTTTGGATTTTTTTGATCGAGGTGAAATCCAAAAGCTGTTCGTTGTATACACCGATTTTGAAAACGGTCTCAGTATCAAAGCAAAAGCTACCCGTCTTCTTCCCTTTCACCGTGCGGACTTCGCTTATCATGAAGGAGAAAAAGCGGTATCCGTCCCATTTGAGTTTCAGCCATCCATTGTAGCGGTACTTGAAAATATGATTCCAAGCTACGTTGCCGGTTTCGTTTACAGTGCTCTTGTGGACAGTTTTTGCTGTGAGCAAAACGCGCGAATGACTGCGATGGACAGTGCTAACCGCAATGCGGAAGAGCTACTTGATGCACTTTCACGGGAATATCATCAAACCAGACAAAAAATAATTACACAGGAAATTACGGAAATTGCATCCGGAGCAAAATATCAAACAATCCAAAAACAAAAAAAGGAGAGCCAAGGCAATGGACTCGCAGGAACCAATGAAAGGTAAAATCATACAAATTACAGGATCCGTGGTTGACGTCCGTTTTGAAGCATCCGGGCTACCGAAAATCAAGGAAGCTTTAACCATTACGCCGGTCGACGGAAAGGTTCGCTTTATGGAAGTCGAACAGCATCTCGGAGATCACGCTGTCCGATGTGTTATGCTCTCCGAAACAGAAGGGCTGTCTTGTGGAATGGAGGTCACAGCGACAGGAGACGGTATCCGTGTTCCGGTCGGCACCTGCACGCTCGGCAGACTGTTCAACGTATTTGGTGAAACCATCGACGCAGGCGATCCGATTAAGGAGGACGCTGAACGGTGGAACATTCACAGAAAAGCGCCTGCTTTTACGGAACAAAACCCATCCGTTGAAATTTTGGAAACCGGAATTAAAGTTATCGACTTGCTGGAACCTTATCCGAAAGGTGGTAAAATCGGGCTTTTCGGCGGGGCCGGCGTCGGAAAAACCGTCCTGATTCAAGAGCTTATCCATAACGTTGCAATGGAGCATGGCGGCTATTCGGTCTTTGCCGGCGTCGGAGAGCGCTCACGGGAAGGTAATGATTTATGGAATGAAATGAAAGAAAGCGGTGTCTTTGACAAAACAGCGCTTGTTTTCGGACAAATGAACGAACCCCCCGGCGTGCGAATGCGCGTAGCGCTTTCCGGACTTACCATGGCAGAATATTTCCGTGATCACGATCATAAAGACGTTTTGCTTTTTATTGATAATATCTTCCGCTTTGTACAAGCCGGCAGCGAAGTCTCTACCCTGCTTGGCAGAATGCCGTCGGCAGTCGGTTATCAGCCTACGCTTGCCGAAGAAATGGGAGAACTGCAAGAACGGATTACTTCCACAAAAAACGGTTCCGTAACCTCGGTTCAGGCCGTTTATGTTCCAGCCGATGACCTGACGGATCCGGCTCCCGCCACGACGTTTTCCCATTTGGATGCGATTACCGTTCTCAGTCGTAAAATTGCCGAACAAGGTATTTATCCTGCCGTCGATCCTCTGGGATCTTCTTCCCGTATTCTCGAAGCTGATATCGTCGGATCTGAGCATTACCGTGTTGCGCGCAGCGTGCAGGAAATCCTGCAAAAATACAAGGAGCTTCAGGATATTATCGCCATTCTTGGTATGGAAGAACTTGATGACGGAGATAAATTGATTGTCGCACGTGCGAGAAAAATCCAACGTTTTCTTGCTCAGCCTACTCATATCGCGGAAAAATTCACAGGGATCCCCGGCATCTATGTGCCACTGTCCGAAACGCTTCGCGGATTCGATGCTATTATCAGCGGAAATGCAGATGATTATCCGGAAGCAGCCTTTTATAATGTCGGAACCATCGATGACGTCGTCAAGAAAGCCGAAAAGCTGCAGGAAACTGAGGGGTCTCTATGAACACTTTTAAACTGAATATTCTGGCGGCGGATAAAACCTTCTATATTGGAGATGCGATATCTCTCATCATTCCTACAACCGAAGGACAATACGGAATTTTAGCGCATCATCGAAATATGATTGCTGCCACCGTACCCGGAAAGCTGAAATACGTCACACCAGACGGACATGAACAGATAGCCGCTATTTCAAGCGGACTTGTCAAAGTAGAGGACAACGAGGTTTTGGTACTGGCAGAAAGCGCAGAGCGTCCCGAGGAAATTGATATTAACCGGGCAAAGCGAGATGCAGCATATGCGAAAGAAATGCTGTTGCACAAACAAAGCATCCGTGATTTTCATTCCGCACAGTCGCAGATTGCAAGAGCGCTCAATCGCATTCGTATCAAAGAAGAGCATGACATTCATTAAAGACCTTCCTTATGGCTTTCCTATTTCCCTGCACATGCTTTGCTGTGAGAGAAAGCGGAAAGGCAGAGACTAACACACAAATTCAGAGTTCAAAATAGCAATCAGGCGGCATCGGATTCCGATGCCGCCTGATTGCATGATATAGATATATGAAAACCAGTCAGAACGATGATGGTTTCAGCGATACCAAAGAACGAAGCGTTCCATCTTCACCATAAATTCCGACTGTATGCGTGTCGTCCTCCAGTACATATTTGCAGACAATGGTTTCATTCGGTTTGATCTCTTTCCGATAAGTAATACGCAACTGGCAGAAGCTTTCCTCACGATAAACTTTCTCCGGCAATGCTTCATACGCGAAATCAAGATAACAGAGATTGTGTACATGCCCGTTTAAATCAATATCCCGCCGCCCGACAGAAATCGGAATTTCCATGCTATATCCACGCGGCTCGCGCAGCCGCTCAAGTTCCGGATCATCAAACACATGCCTTGATTCCGTCTTATATTTTGCCATCATCTGCTCGTCAATCACCATAGGCTTTTTTGTACTGAAATTGACCAGCGCCCATTTGGAAGAAGCCATAACACAGCAGCTTCCATCTTCTCCGTAAATTTCAAAATCACGATATGAAGTAAAAAGAGACGCCTTGCCGCGGCTCCATGTCGTGACACGTAACCATTCACCGTATTTCGGCAAACGCAGAATGTCCACTTTCCATTCCAAAAGAATCCAGCTTACCATTGTTTGATCCATGGTTCCGACACCATATCCAAGTGTATCTGAATGATAAGCAGCAACATTTTCCAGCATCCTCAAAACCGCTTTTTCCGTAATTCTTCCGTCTTTCCCGAAATCCTCAAGCGTAGGTTTCATTTGTTCTTCATATATCATTTTATTCCTCCGCGTATACCATATTTCAAGATTAAAGTCAATATACCACAAACTTATGAACAAACAATGAATATGTGATAAATCATTCGGTTTTCTTCCATTTTTATGTTGACTTTGATGGATTTCACCGCTATAATGAAGCCGTGGAGAAATTCCGCAAATTTATACAAACATGTGAGGTTAACATGATGCTTTATCCAAAAAACGATACGGAAAAGCTGGACATGAATTTATTTCAAAATCCTACAGCGGAATACCGAGCCGCTCCTTTCTGGGCATGGAACTGCGAACTGGATCCCGAACTTCTGAAAAAAGAAATTGATTACATGAACACAATGGGCTTTGGCGGATATATGATGCATCCCCGCGTGGGAATGGCGACTCCGTATCTTTCCGAAGAATATATGGAGCTTGTCCGCACTTGTATCGAAAAAGGCAAGAAAAACAAAATGCTCGCCTGGCTTTATGACGAAGATAAGTGGCCGTCAGGCTTTGCCGGAGGACTGAACACCAAGAATGAGGAAAACCGGCAAAAGGCTCTTTTTATCACATCTCAGCCTTATAATGACGGGACCCTCATTACGGAATATGATAAAGCACACTCGACCGATAAACTACCGGAAACCAAATACTATTTTGTTGCCTGCTTTGATGTTCTGTTAAATGCAGATTCCAAGCTTGTTTCCTATAAACGAATCGATATTGCCGATGAAATTCCGGAAGGTCATGAAAAATGGTTTTCTTATGTGGAATACGCAGTTACCGTTCCATATTATAACAATCAGGCTTATTGCGACACTCTACAGAAACGTGTCATAGACAATTTCATTCAAATCACACATGATGCGTATAAAAAACATTTTTCAAAAGAATTCGGCACGGTTATCCCGGCTATTTTTACCGATGAACCGAATTTCCGCACAAAAACGACGCTAAAATTTGCCACAGATAAACATGGTATCGTTCTTCCCTATACAACGGATTTTGATAACACGTTCCGGAAAGCTTATGGGATCAGTATTGAAGATCATCTTCCGGTACTTGTATGGGAACCTGCAAACGGAATTCCCTCTCAAATCCGCTATTGGTATCACGATCATGTAACCGAACGCTTCGTCGAGGCATTTTCCGACAATGTGGGAAAATGGTGCGAGGAAAGCGGTATCTTGATGACAGGACATGTCCTTGCTGAGCAATCACTTGGCTCGCAGACAGCCAGTGTCGGAGATGCTATGCGGTGTTACCGCGGCTTTACGCTGCCGGGTATCGATATGCTTTGCGATGCTCGTGAGCTGAATACAGCAAAACAGGCGCAAAGTATAACTCGCCAATACGGACGACCCGGCGTTACAAGCGAGCTGTATGGTGTTACCAACTGGAATTTCGACTTCCGCGGGCATAAACTTCAGGGCGACTGGCAGGCAGCTCTCGGCGTGACATGCCGTGTTCCCCATCTTTTCTGGGTATCGATGGGAGGCGAATCAAAACGCGACTATCCCGCCTCGATTGGCTACCAATCTCCATGGTATACAGAATATAAGCGGATTGAAGATCATTTTGCACGCGTCAATACCGTTATGACAAGAGGAACTCCCGACGTCAAAATCGGAGTCCTTCATCCTATCGAATCCTATTGGCTCCATTTCGGACCAAATGACCAGACCATACGGCACCGTAATGATCTTGATAACCGTTTTGCTGAATTTACGGAATGGATGCTTTACGGACTGTTGGATTTTGACTTTATCTGCGAGGCCTTGCTTCCCTCTCAGTATCAGAAAACCGAAACAGGCTTCGCTGTCGGCAAGATGCGCTACAACACCATTGTGGTTCCGGCTTTGGAAACCATCCGAAGCACAACGCTTGCCGCGCTGAAACAATTTCACGCCGCAGGCGGAGAGGTTATTTTCGTCGGTGAGGCTCCCATTTATGTTGACGCTTTACCTTCCGAGGAAGCACGGAATTTTGCCGCGGAATGCAAAAACATCCCATGGATAAGAGGAGAACTTTACCAAGCCTTGTCCTCTCAAAAATTCCTTGATATTCGGGAACTAAACGGAAATGCTTCCGGCAACCTTATTTATCAACTCCGTGATGACGGAAATCAAAAGCACCTTTTCATCAGTCATGTTATGAAATGCCGCAATTATGACATTACGCCGATCGAATCCTATTATATCAATTTGACCGGTGAATGGCAGGTCTCGGAATACGATACTCTCACAGGAGAAAAACGCAAACTGAAAGTATCGTATAAAAACGGAAAAACCGTTTTCCCATGGGTTTGCAGCCGTGATTCTTCACTTCTGCTTGAATTGACTCCCGGAAAAGACCTCTCTGAAGACGGTTTCGTCTATACTGATAAGGATTATATCAAGGCTGAATACCCTGCGCACAGCGCAAAATTCGAACTTTCCGAACCAAATGTGCTTTTGCTTGACCGGCCGGAATACAGCATAAACGGCGGCGAATTACAGCCAGCACTCAATATTCTGAAAGCCGATGATATTATCCGTCGTGAACTCGGCATCCATATCCGCGGGAATCAAATGGCGCAGCCTTGGATCGAGCCACTGGACAAAAACCCACAGGATAAGGTAAGACTTCGCTATACCTTCGATTCCGATATCGAATACGAAGGCGCACATCTTGCGCTCGAAGCACCCGAATATACGGAAATCACTTTTAACGGCGAACCCGTGCCGATGAAAATTGACGGTTACTATATTGACGAAGCTTCCGTCAAAACCGTTCCCATGCCGAAAATCAAAAAAGGAACCAACGAACTGATTCTCGACATCAGAGTAGGAGACATTACTCCTTTAGAAGCATATTATTTGCTCGGAAATTTCGGAGTGGAACATCACGGCATCTATTCCAAAATTACAAAGCTTCCCGATGTGCTGTATTTTGACGATATTACCTCCCAGAAGCTCCCCTTCTACGGCGCCAATATCAAATACAGCATGAAATTCACTGGAGGCGGCAAAAAAACCGTGGAAATTTCAAAATACCGCGGTGCTGTCATTAAAGTGTATGTTGACGGCAACTGTAAAGGATATATAGATTTTCCGCCGCACAGATGCTATCTCGGCGAACTTGCGGACGGCGAGCATACGCTCGAACTTGAATTTTTCGGAAACCGCATGAATACACTGGGTCAGCTTCATAACACCGATGACAATATTCCTTGGGCAGGAAACGGCTCTTGGCGTACAAAAGGAAGATTTTGGACAGACGAGTATATGCTCTATCCGACCGGTATCATGACCGCACCTCGAATTTTGACAGAAGAATCTTCGTCACACTGATATTTTAAAACCACCGGCAATGCCGGTGGTTTTTATGATATAAAAAAATGAGGAGTAAGCATACCAGCATACTCCTCGTTTTTTATACAATATACAGAGATACTTCGGTTTCAGTAATCAATGACCACCATTTGATGACATTCAAAACGATCTACCGTATAAGTCAAAACACCGTCATCATAATCAAAGTCAATATCCTGCATCTGAGGTGCAAGATATACTCTTTTCGGTTTTGCATACAGCTTTAACGATATCTCCGTATGATAAATCGGAATCAAGTCTTCAATGATTTCCGTGCGTTCTCCGCGTTTGACCGGCGCCGCATACAAAAGATGATTCACGTACCGGTGTTCTTTTTCCTGCCTCATCAATGTTACAACGCCCTGTGCAGGAAGGTTTGTCGTCAGTGTTTTATCCTCGCCGAGCAAAAGATCCAGCACATGCGTAACGGTTTCCCGGGCAATCAAAGAACCCATTTTTGCGTATTCAGTAAAGATATTATACGAAATATAGGCGCCGTCCCGACCTATCGTGATGGCCGGATATACGTTCGATATATCGTTCGGCGTTTGAGCATGGCTTGAAAAATGCTCAACCGTTCTCGCAAAATATGGATTCTCCCGATATCCGATGACCTCACCCGTAGCACGGATCTCACAGGACGGCTCATAAATGGCATACGCGGCATTCCAAAGACCATTCATTTCGAATTTCGGACGAAGATAGCTTGGCACAAACTCCGTCTCTCCCATGTACTCAGCACCGAGATCAACCACAAAACCGCGCCCATTCGCATCAAGTGCGGACTTCCCTGATGCAAGAATTTTGCCACCGTTTTGAACAAAAGCACGCAGTTTTTCCGCAAGCATATCATCTACAAGGCTGTCATCGGTCATGATAAGCACCTTGTATTTATTGAAATCCTCTTCCGTATCTACTACATCAAAGAGATATTTACCCTCAAGAAGTATTCTTGACGCGCCGGTGCTTCCTTTCCATGAATTGCGTCCGGGCGGGCATTCCGAAGGGTGCATATGATGAAATACCGCCTCCTGTGCAAGGACAGCCACATCCGTAACTGCCTCCACATGATCACACCAAGGCTCTTTTGCTTCTACTTCCGCATAAGCCGCACCAATGAGTTTATAAGTTGCTTCCTCCATGAAGCCAAGCGGATGCATTTGATCTCCGATGGAACATTTTGCACCGTTCGCAAGAGAAAGCGCCGTTTCATAACGAAGAGCGTTCGGATGCTTGAACCCGCCGAACTCGCCCCAGCTTCGATGGAATTTTCCCGTCATTCCAAGATATTCCATACCGAGCGTTCTGGCATATGCCGCAGACAAAGGAAAATGATCATATCCCCAGCCGCCGGTCGGGAGGCTTTCCAGTTCCAAATGGGTATCGACATGTGCAAAATCACGGTTTCCGATCTCCAAATGACCCGCATTCTGAAATACAGGCAACCCCGGACGATATCTGTCCACTGTTTCACGAACACGTTTGGCATAATTCAAATAGGTTTCCACCGCAAAACGATATGCATTCTCGGGATTATACGGATCCCAGCCGCGTTCGCGCATTGCACGCACACACGTTTGGCAATAACACGGAATGACAGCGACAATATCGAGGAAAATCCCGTCCGCGTCATAATTCTCGCATACTTCGGCAATCTGATCGAGCAAATAATCAAGATATGGGGTACGGAAGCACAGGCGGTGATACCCGGGACGAGTAAAATCAGGCGTCCATGCGAGAGATTCATCCGGATTGCGGATGAGCCATTCCGGATGCCGTCTGGCCGTTTTTTCATCCAGCCCGGCGGAAAGATATACCGGCGTTTTCACACCGATTTCATGTGCCGCTTCTATTTCCGCCCCGAGCAAATCAAAGTCTAAACCCGGATGCATTTCATTTGCTTCAGAGGGGTGATATGCCCAGCCGTGATGGCATTTGGAAAATACCGTAATCGAGTCTACATGCCCGATTTTCAGCGCGCGCTGGAACTGCTCCTTTGAAAATTTGCTTCCGATGCCTTCGAGGCACTCGCTTGTGTGAAAATCAAGGTGAACCTGTCTGAATCTCATAAAAATTCTCCTTATCGTTCGATTTGCTCCATTATATAAGCTTCCAGAACATCTTTTTCTTTGATATCATTGAATTTATCAAGTCCGATACCGCATTCATAACCGGATGCAACTTCCTTCACATCATCTTTGAAACGGCGCAGCGAAGCGATTTTATCTTCAAAAATGATAACCCCGTCACGAACCACACGAATTTGTGAGGAACGCGTGACTTTTCCGTCTGTCACATAAGAGCCGGCAATCATGCCGACATTCGGCACATGAATGGTTTGTCTGACTTCAGCATGCCCGAGCACCACCTCACGGTAAATCGGCTTCAGCATACCCTTGATCGCTGCCGTAATCTCCTCAATACATTCATAAATAATGCGGTAAGTGCGAATATCTACGCCCTGAGATGCTGCGGAATCCAGCGCTGCCTTATCCGGACGCACGTTGAAGCCGACGATAAGCGCATTGGAAGCAGAAGCCAGCATGACGTCGCCCTCAATAATTCCGCCGACACCGGTATGAATCACATTAACCTTGACTTCTTCATTGGTGAGTTTTTCAAGCGATGCCTTGACCGCCTCAGCAGATCCCTTTACATCTGCCTTGACAATAATATTAAGATCTTTTACACCCTCGCTCATCTGGGCAAAGAGATCATCGAGATTGACCTTTGCATTTGCCTTGAAAACTTCTTCCTTTTCTTTTTGACGACGCTGCTCGGCAAGTTCTTTTGCCATGCGCTCATCTTCTACTGCGGCAAGTTCGTCACCTGCCGACGGAACGGAATCAAGACCGATAATCTCTACCGGAACGGACGGACCTGCAGATTTGATCTGTTTTCCTTTATCATCACTCATGGCGCGAATACGTCCGACTGCCGTACCGACAATAACGGTATCTCCCGCATGAAGCGTACCATTCTGGACAAGAATCGTTGCCACAGGTCCGCGACCGCGGTCAAGCTTCGCCTCAATGACGATCCCTTTCGCTCTGCGGTTTGGATTGGCCTTAAATTCCTTGACTTCTGCGACAAGAAGAATCATCTCAAGCAGTTCCGGAATGCCCTTTTTGGTAAGCGCCGAAACCGGAACGCAGATGGTGTCTCCGCCCCATTCCTCAGGGACAAGATCATACTTTGTCAATTCCTGCTTTACGTTTTCCGGATTTGCAGCGGGTTTGTCAATTTTATTGATCGCCACGATAATGGGAATTCCCGCCGCCTTTGCATGGTTGATTGCTTCCACAGTCTGCGGCATGATACCGTCGTCCGCGGCAACAACAAGAATAGCGATATCTGTAGATTTTGCACCGCGTGCACGCATCGCTGTAAATGCCTCATGCCCCGGCGTATCGAGGAATGTAATATCTTCCCCGTTCACATTGACACGATACGCGCCAATATGCTGCGTGATGCCTCCCGCTTCTCCTGCTGTCACATGAGTATTGCGGATGGCATCCAAAAGCGATGTTTTACCATGATCGACATGCCCCATAACGCAGACAACAGGCGGACGTGTCACAAGCGATTTCGGATCATCCTCACCCTCACTGAAAAGCTTTTCTTCAATGGTAACAACGACCTCCTTGGTCACCTTGGCGCCAAGTTCATCCGCCACAAGATAAGCGGTGTCATAGTCGATCACTTGATTCACTGTTGCCATGACTCCCATCATCATCAATTTTTTGACGACCTCACTGGCTGTTACCTTAAGCTTTGCCGCAAGCTCTGAAACTACAATTTCATCCGGAACAGATATGGAAAGCTGTGTCTTTTTGATTTCTGCTTTTTTGAATCTGTTATTTAGGATCTTTGCATTTTTATCCTTGGTACCTTTAGCATACGGGTTATAGGATTGCTGTTTTTTCAACTTCTGTCTGTCAGGTGCCGCATTGTTCCTACGTGTATTTTCCGGAACGAAAGTTTCAAGACGTTCATCATACTTGGAAAGATCTACTGTCGTTGTTCTTGTATCGACGATTCGGGTGGTCTTTGGCGCCATAGGTTTCTGTTCCTTTTTCTCTTTCGGTTTCTGCGGCTGCATTTGAATGGGACGCGGCACAGGCTGAGCAGGTTGTTTATGCATGCTTTCCTCATGTGGTTTTTGAGGATGTTCCGCTTGAATTTTCACTTCATTTCCTGTATTTTCAGTGGATTTTCTTTCTGTTTTTGTTTCGGCAACAGGCGGAACTACCACAGCTTCCGGCTGTTTTTCCTCTGTTTCTATTTCTTTTTCTTTCGGCAAATCGACCGGAGGCGCAGACGGAATTTCATGCTCTACGGCTTTTTCCGTATGCGTTTCAGATACTTCTTTCTCTTCCACATTCGGAGCTTCCGCTGTTTTTTCTGCTTCCGTCGCCTTCGGACGTTCAATATCCGCTTTCCCGGCAAGATAATCCGACATATTTGTAATCTGATTTTCTACAGTAAGCCGGTCAAAAAACAGAGAAAACTCATCCGGTCCCACTGTTCCGGAAGTTTTTCTGTCAATTCCGCAAGCCGCAAGAATATCAACGATATCCTTACTTTTTATATTGAAATCCTTGGCAAGAACGCTGATTTTTATTTGGTTTTGATTAATCGCCATGTTCTCATTCCTTTCACTCGGTATGTTATAAATTGCAGCAGATAAGCTCTGACAAATTCCGGTCGGTAATTCCGACACAGGCGGTAAACGATTTTCCGATCGCTCGCCCCAGCTCTTCTTTTGATACCTGACAAATAACCAGCCGGACGCCGTAATAGCGGCAGCGGTCAGAAAGCCGTTTTGCAGTATTTTCCGAAAGATCCGCGGATGTAATCACAGTAAAAATTTTTCCTTCCCGTAGCCCGTCACATACCATATCAGCGCCTGCAATCAGTTTGCCCGCTTTCTTGGCAAGTCCGATCCTGGAAAGTATTTGCTTTTTGTTTTCTTCATCCCTCATATGCGCTCACTCTCGATCTCAAGCTCGAGCTTTTCAAAAATTTCATCAGGAATCGTACATTCCAGACTTGCTTCCAAACGCTTTCTCGCCTTTTTCAGACAGGACTTCGAACGGCAGATATAGGCGCCGCGTCCCGATTTTTTGCCTGTGCGGTCGATTTCAATACCACCCGAATCCGGCAGTCTCACAACACGGATAAGCTCGCTTTTCGCTTTTTTTTCGGAGCATCCGATACATTTGCGCTCCGGAATTTTTTTTCGGACTGAATTTGACAAAGCGCATTCCTCCTTCGCTTATACGGTCTTGATATCAATTTTATATCCGGTAAGCTTTGCCGCAAGTCTGGCGTTCTGTCCTTCCTTCCCAATTGCAAGAGACAATTGATCAGGAGCGACAAGCACCCGACAGCTTCTCTCTCCATCCACAGTCACGCTTTTGACGGCAGCGGGCAAAAGCGCGGCGGATATATATTTTTCAGGAACATCGCTGAATGGAATAATATCGATTTTTTCTCCGTGAAGCTCCCCTAAAATACTCGATATTCTGCTACCCCGGTTTCCAATGCATGCACCTACCGGATCCACATTCTCATCCCGGCTTTCCACTGCAATTTTGGTTCGGGAGCCCGCTTCCCTTGAAATTCCCTTGATAATAACGGTTCCATCCTGAATTTCCGGCACCTCAAGCTCAAACAGTCTCTTAACCAGTCCAAAATGCGTGCGGGAAAGCGTTACAATCGGTCCTTTCAATTCATTTTTGACTTCCATAACAAACACTTTGATATGCTCGCCGACCTCAAATGTCTCACCCGGAATCTGCTCGCCCTTGAGAAGCACGGCTTCACTCGTTCCGGTGTCTACAATAACATTTCCATTCTGAGGATCGATTTTGACAACCGTCGCCGTAATGACTTCTTCTTTTTTACTTTCATATTCCTTGATCATCATGGAACGCTCGGCTTCACGGATCCCCTGAATAATGACCTGTTTTGCCGTCTGTGCGCTGATTCTTCCGAAATTTTTCGTTTTGACTTCAAATTCCGCAACACCGCCAAGCACATACCGACGATTCAGTTTTTTTGCTTCCTCAAGGGAAATTTCCGTTTCCGGATCCTCTACGGTTTCTACAATATTTTTGACCTGATAAACTTTGACATCCTTTTTTACCGGATCCAAAACGATTCTGACATTGCTGTTGCCGCCGCTGTCTTTTTTATAAGCGCTGATAAGAGCAGCCTCCACTCTCTCAAGCATATATTCCTTTGGAATTCCGCGCTCCTTTTCCAGTGCATCGAGCGCATTAAAAAATTCGGTGTTCATGTTTCCGAGTTCCCTTCTTCATTGATATTTTTACTGAAATCATATATGGTTTGTATTTTAGATATTTTCTCAATCGGAAAAACGATCTCCTCCCCGTCGCAGCTGGCGGTAATGGTTTTTCCATCATATGCGATGAGTGTTCCTGTATAGGTCTTACGCTTCTTCTCGTCGGGCGCGTAAAGTTTTATCTCAACGTCACAGCCAATGGATGCAGTAAAATGTGCCGGACGCCGCAGTACTCTTTCAATTCCCGGAGAAGAAACCTCCAAGTAATAGAAATCTTCAATCGGATCTGCGTCATCGATAACCGGCGCAATCGCACGGGATACACTCTCACAGTCATCGATACCGATACCATCGTCGGAATCAATCGTAATACGCAGATACCATTCCGCGCCCTCTTTTACATACTCTACATCCCAAATACGGTAGCCGAGCGCCGAAACGCTTGGGGCAATTAAATCTTCTACCCGTTCCGCAATATTTGCTCCTTTTGCCATAAACCCTCCCTTGACGATTTTTGCCGTTTACAAACAATTAAGAGTGGGCGTCAACCCACTCTCAACATGCTGCATCTTAATCTTCTTTTAGGATTATATCATATAATATCGATAAATGCAATACTTTTGAAAAACTTTTTTCTTTTTTTCACCAAGCTTTCATTTCTCCATATAATACAGTAGAAAAACAGAATCCAATCCGAAAGGAATGAGCATTTTTGAAAATTGTTGTGATTCGGTCACCTAAATTTCTGTCTCCTCTGCTGCGGAAAATATTCCGGATGAAAAAATAGTCTCATAAAGGAAAAATTCCCTGTTTTACAGGGAATTTTTAATTTGATTTTTTAAAAAACAGGAACTACGGCATCACCGTATGTTTCGATGATATAGTCGCGAACCTTATCACTTTTCAGTGCCTCCACAAGCGCTTTGATCTTGGGAAGATCTTCATTTCCTTCTTTGACAACCAAAACATTGATATAGGTTTCAGCGGCATCGGAATCTTCGCTTTCATAAACCAAAGCTTTGTCAGAAAGTCCGTTTGTCAGTGCATAGTTGCCGTTGATGACAGCGATATCAACATCAGGCAAAGCCAGCGGAATCTGTTCCGCTACAAGCTCCTCAATTTTATAATTATGAGGATTGCTCTCAATGTCAAGCACAGTTGCGTTCAGTCCAGCGCCATCTTTCAGCGTAATCAGTCCGTTTGCTTCCAGAAGCAAAAGAGCTCTTGCTTCATTTGATGTATCATTTGGAATGGCGATGGTTGCGCCGTCAGCAAGCGAATCAAGAGACGTTGTTTTACCGGCGTAAATGGCAAGCGGCTCATAGTGGACATTCAGAACGGAAACAAGATGAGTTCCTCTTTCCTCATTGAAACTCTCAAGATAGGGGATATGCTGAAAATAATTGGCATCCAGCTCTCCGCTTTCGGTTGAGGTATTCGGAATGATATAGTCGTTGAATTCCTTAATCTCCAGCGTATAACCCTGCTCAGCAAGAACTTCCTTAGCAACTTTAAGGATTTCAGCATGCGGCGCAGGCGAGGCCCCGACTACGATGGTTTTGTCGTCTGTTTTGCCACAGGAAGTCAGCGTCAGTGCAGAAAAGGCAAACACCAGAACGAGCAGAAGTGAAAGAACTTTTTTCATTGATAGAATCTCCTTTGTATATAAAATTTTTATTTGACTCTTTTATCGGTCTTTTTTGCAATACGCATTCCGACCTCTTGGAAAATCTGGACAATAATCACCAAAAGAACAACAGATATCAGCAGAACATCCTCCGCTCTGCGGATATATCCGTAATTATAGGCGATACTGCCAAGCCCACCACCACCGACAGTCCCCGCCAAAGCGGAATAACCGAGAATCGTGGTAATGGCAATCGCGCCTCCCACAAGCAAAGACGGCTTTGCTTCCGGAATTAGCACCTTATAAATCAGCTGAAAGGAAGAGGTTCCCATAGATTCAGCCGCTTCGATGACACCTTGATCCACCTCTTTGAGAGAGGATTCCACCATTCGTGCAATAAAGGGTGCCGCCGCAATCACAAGAGGGACAATCATTGCCTTAGAGCCGATTGAGGTCCCGACAATCGCCCTTGTTACCGGAATAACCCATACCAAAAGGATAATAAACGGTACACTGCGGAGAAAATTCACCACGAATCCTAAAACGCGGTTCAGCCATGGAATCGGACGTATGCCGGTCTTATCCGTTACATAAAGGATAACGCCGAGCGGCAATCCGATGATATAGGCGAAAACGGTTGACCCCACTGTCATAAAAAGCGTCTCAAGGATACCGGGGAGAACTTCCAATTTAATCATTTCCCATGTCAGCATGAAATTCTTCCTCCTTGAAAAACAAATTTCGTTCGTTTAAGTATGCCATAATTCTCTGTACAGATGTTTCGTCCGCAGGAAGCTGTATCACCATTTGTCCGTAAATTTTACCGTCAACATTCTTGGTATTTGCTGCAAGAATATTGACTGCGACATGGCACTCAAGCGTCATTTGGGAAATAATCGGCTCAAGTGCGGAGGTCCCGTCAAAAACAATTCGCAGCGAGCGGTTGCTGCCCTGCGTATCGACAAGAGCGGCATCCCCCTGCGGGAAGATCAGCTGCTTTGCGATTTTTGACTTCGGACGCAAAAATACTTCGCGTACTTCTCCCATTTCCACGATATGGCTCTCGTCGATCACTGCGACCCTATTGCATATGGTTTCAATCACTTTCATTTCATGCGTGATGACAACAATCGTAATTCCAAGCTTTTCATTGATATCTTTTAACAGATCCAAAATTTGTCTTGTCGTATTGGGATCAAGCGCGCTTGTCGCTTCATCACACAAAAGTACGCTCGGATTGGTAGAAAGAGCGCGCGCAATTGCAATTCTCTGCTTCTGACCGCCTGACATCTGAGAGGGATACGCTTTTGCCCTGTCGGAAAGTCCGACTAGCTGCAAAAGCTCCGCCGCTCTTTTTTTCGCTTCGGCTTTCGGAACTCCTGCAATTTCCATCGGGAAACATATATTCTGAAGCGCATTTCTCTGAGACAACAAATTAAAACTTTGGAAAATCATTCCCATCGATTGTCTGGCAAGCAAAAGCTCGCGCGTCTTTAATTTGGAAAGATCGTTCCCTTCAAAAATCACTCGTCCCGACGTCGGCTTTTCCAAAAAATTGATACATCGTACCAGTGTACTCTTCCCGGCTCCGGAAAGCCCGATAATTCCGAAGATCTCACCGCGTTTTATGGATAGATTGACGCCGTCAAGCGCAACAACTGTTCCGTTTGCTCCGGTGAACGTTTTGTTCAGATCTTCGATCCGGATAATTTCATCGCTCAAACAAGGATACCCCCCTTACTCGTTTTCTGACAAAAGTTAAGGCAGGACACCAAAATGGTTTCCTGCCTCATAGAATCCTTAGATTCGGCACTCAGTAACGTTATACCGTTTCCGAGCCGGAAAACAAATTGGAGTTTTCTGCATGACAAAGACTGCACATGACCATACGGCGCATGCACATCATCATATCCATCATCATGGTGAATACGTTTGCCATCGTGTTTCTCCAATCTTTCAAACTTCCCGTTCGGGAATGGTAGTATTATAGCATTCCGTCACGATATTGTCAATATTTTTTCAAAGTTTTTTCAAATTTTATCACGTTATTCAAACGAGGGACTGAATCTTATTTGTATTTTTATGCAAATTATACAATTTTATTTTTCCTGAAACATCCTCGAGGAAAGATACCGTTCTCCGGAATCCGGAAGCAAAGCAACAATCAATTTTCCTGCGTTCTCCGGTCTTTTTGCCAGTTCAACCGCGGCAAAGACTGCCGCTCCGGAAGAAATTCCAACAAGGATTCCCTCTTTTCTCGCGATTTCACGTCCTGTACGCAACGCGTCATCATTTTCTACACGGATAATCTCATCATAAATTTCCGTATCGAGGATCTCCGGTATAAAATTCGCTCCGATTCCCTGGATCTCATGGGCTCCGGCATATCCTTTCGACAGAAGCGGTGACGATGCCGGTTCCACAGCTACAATTTTCACATTCGGCTTTTGAGATTTCAGATAGTGTCCAACCCCCGTAATCGTGCCACCCGTTCCAACACCCGCAACAAAAATATCGACTTTGCCGTCTGTGTCCTCGTAAATTTCCGGTCCTGTGGTTTTTTCATGCGCCGCAGGATTGGCGGGATTTACAAACTGTCCGGCAATAAATCCTCCCGGAATCGTGCGGGCGAGCTCCTCGGCGCGGTCCACCGCTCCTTGCATTCCAAGATTTCCGGGTGTCAGCACAACCTCGGCGCCATATGCACGCATGAGCGCAATGCGTTCCGGGCTCATACTGTCCGGCATCACAATGACAGCGCGCATCCCGAGAGATGCCGCCATCGCAGCAAGACCGATTCCGGTATTGCCGCTTGTCGGTTCGATGATAACGGAATCCTTTGTCGCAGTTCCGTCGGCAAAGGCGCTATCCAGCATTTCATGCGCTACACGATCCTTGGCGCTTCCCGCCGGATTGAAGCATTCTAACTTGCCGACAAGCTTTGCCCGAAGCTGATATTCTCTTTCTATGCCGGTAAGTTCCAGAAGCGGCGTATGCCCGATCAAATCGGATATCGATGGATAAATTTTCATGGGATCTCCCTCTTTTCTTTTATATCATTCTAAGACAGAACATGTTTTTTTACACCGTTCTCAAGTTTCTTCCACTCAGGAGACAGTTTTCTCAGATGAGAGACTGCATAAGATACGGATTTTATCATATGGTCGATTTCCTCCTCCGTATTAAACTCATCAATAGAAAGACGGAGGGAGGCGCGCGCAATTTCATGAGGCAGCCCTAACGCAAGCAAAACATGGCTCGGAGCAAGAGAATCAGCTGTACAGGCAGAACCCGAAGATGCACAGATTCCGTCTGCGTCAAGCATCAAAAGAAGTGTCTCTCCCTCAATCCCTTCAAAACATAAATTAACGATTCCCGGTAAGCGGTGCACCTGGTCTCCGTTTAAAATGCTGTGAGGCACCGAGATAAGTCCTTCTGTCAGCTTATCGCGAAGCGCGGAAACATACCGCGCATTTTTCTCCATCTTTTGGCATGCTTCCTCAAATGCCGCCGCCATTCCGACAATTCCGGGAAGATTTTCTGTTCCTGCGCGGTGCCCACATTCTTGGGCGCCGCCTTCAATAAGAGAAACAATTGGTATGCCGTGCTTTACATACAGCGCACCCACGCCCTTCGGCCCGTGGAATTTATGGGCCGACAAAGACAGCATATCAATATTCTCTGCATGAACATCAATTTTGAGATGCCCGCACGCCTGAACGGCATCGGTATGAAACAGCACGCCTGCCGCACGACAGACAGCGCCGATTTCTTCAATCGGCATGACTGTGCCAATCTCATTGTTGGCATACATAACCGAAACTGCCGCTGTCTCCGGACGGATTGCCGCCTTTACTTCTTCCGCAGTCACAAGCCCATGATGATCAACAGGAAGCAACGTCACCTCAAATCCGTTTTCTCTTAACCGATTCAACGTATTCAAAACGGCATGATGCTCCACTGCCGTTGAAATCAGATGTCTTTTTCCGCATTTTTTTCCGTATTCGGCAGCAGTAATCAGCGCCTGATTGTCCGATTCGCTCCCGCCCGAAGTAAAAAAAATCTCTGAAGGCTCTGCACCAAGGCAGGCAGCAATTCTGTGACGCGCAGACTCCAGTGCCTGCTTTGCCTGCCGTCCCGCCGTATGAAGGCTTGACGGATTTCCATAAACCTCGTCAAAATACGGCAGCATAGCTGCTTTTGCCGTATCAGAGAGCCTTGTCGTCGCGGCATTATCTGCATAAATCATCGGTTATCCTCTGCTTCTATCTAAAAATAATTTCTGCTTTTTCTTTTAAAAAACAACTTTTATCATCTTTTTCTATCGTATCATGAATAAAATCGCTTTCATCGCGTCGCTTCTATATCATGGATGACAATCTTCAAAAGCTCTTTTCTGTGAGCCGATCGGTTCCGACACTCTATGCTCTCCGGATTCTGTCGGCATTTTCCCTATCAAACGTTCATATGACTTTTCTTCCCGACGTATAGAACATCAGTCATATCCTTCTGCTGATATCCGGTCAAACGCCATCATAGCATATTTCCGAAAACTTACCGCACAACTATCGTCTGCCGATATTGTTATATGTTTTCTCATTTTCTTTCATTATATTTTATTATATCACAGCACGGACTCGAAATCAATTTTGGAACCGAAAAAATTTTTTCAAAAAACTCTTGACAAATCTTCATCCTGTGTTTATAATAGAAAAAAACCAACGAGAAAGAAGAGTAACGTTCTTTACTCCTCCTATCCAGAGAGCCGCAGGCGGTGTGATTGCGGCAGGTGGCAGAACGTGAATGGGCTTTCGAGGGCGAACCGAACACCGGTATGGCAAGTAGGCTTCGACGGGGTGCGCTTCCGTTATCACCGGCGCCGCATATCATGGGTATGCGAACAGAGCGAACGCCATGTTCATTTGGGTGGTACCGCGGATTTATTTTTGAAATTCGTCCCAAGCATTGAGAAAATCAATGCTTGGGATGTTTTTTTATATTCTAAAAAAACAAATACAAATGAAAGAAGGTTATCTCACATGAAAAAAATTGTTTCTCTGCTGCTTGCTGCAGCTCTGATGCTCGTCTCTCTCTTTGCTTTTTCGGCATGTGCCGAAGAAAAACCCGTTATTGGCATCATTCAATTTGGTTCACATGCTTCCTTAAATAACTGCTATGACGGCGTTATGGCAGGTCTTACAGAAAGCGGCATCGATCTTGAAAAATACACCATTGAATATGTCAACAGCAACTTTGACGCCTCCGTTTCGCAAACACAGGCAAACACCTTTGTGAATAAAAAAGCTGCGGTTATTATCGCGATTGCAACACCTTCCGCTGTGGCAGCTGCTACAGCGGCAGACGGTGAAATTCCCATGGTATACTGCGCCGTTACCGACAGCACCGTCATGGAAAATTACGAAAATGTGACGGGTTCTTCTGACATCCCGAATTTTGAAAAACAGCTTGAGGTCGTAACCGCTTTTATGGGAAGAACAGACCTTTCCATCGGTGTGCTTTCCAGCACGGAGGAATCCAGCTCACCTTTCCAGGTTGAGCAGCTGAAAAAAGCTGCCGAAGCCTATGAGGGCATGCAGATTTTGGACAGCGTCGTTTCGGATATCACCACCATTGACGCTAAGACAAACGAGCTGATTGAGCGCGGCGCCGACTGCTTTATCAACCTTCTCGACAATACCATTGTCGGCAAACTGGAAACCAACATTCTTCCTATCACCAATGAGAAAAAAATTCCCGTTTTCGGCTCTGAGATTGAACAGGTAAAAGTAGGCTGTGCTGCCAGTGCTTCCATCGACTATATTGACGTCGGAAAATCCGCAGGCAAAGCTGCCGCAGAAATCCTCGGAGGAAAAAATGCCGATGATATTCCGGTTGCAGTCATTACAGAACCTACAAACTATTACAACAGCAAAGTATGCGAGCTGCTTGGCTTGACGATTCCCGATTCCATTACGGCAACGGATGTCGCAAAATAACCACACTTCTCAGTAAAACACATTTGCTCACAAATATAATCTGAAAGGATTTTTATCATGCTTTTTTTCGGAACTACGATCGACGGATTGCAGATGGGACTTTGCTATGCGGTCATCGCCCTCGGTGTTTACATCTCCTATTCAATCCTCGATTTTCCCGATCTTTCCGTCGACGGAACCTTTCCGCTCGGAGGCGTATGCTGCACCATTTTTATGCTGAGACTTAACATTCCTCCGCTGCTCGCCGTTTTTCTCACCTTTGCCGTCGGAATGCTTGCCGGAACGATAACCGGTCTGCTTCACGTAAAATTCAAAATTTCAAAGCTGCTTTCAGGAATTATTGTCATGACAGCACTGCTCTCCGTCAATCTTGCACTTACGAAGCTTTTGACAGACAATGGTTATACTACGACAATTTTTTCTTACCGAAGTAAAAATCTGACCGGCATTTTTGATGGGAAACTGGTTGAAATGTTCGGGAAACAGGCAAAGGATTATGTCATTCTTGCCATTCTCGTTTTGATTGTTATCCTACTGAAAATCATAATCGATTTGTTTTTAAAAACCAAAACAGGGTATCTTCTCCGTGCGACCGGTGACAACGAAAAGCTCGTCATTTCACTTGGACGTGACGCCGGAACCTATAAAATTTTAGGGCTTGCACTTGCCAACGGCTTTGTTGCGGTTTCCGGCGCTCTTTATTCCCAGCTTTATATGCAGTATGATAACACCTCCGGAAGCGGAAAAGTCGTTTTGGCCTTGGCATCTGTCATTATTGGAATTGCAATATTCTCAGGATTCCGATTTCTAAAAAACACAACCGCTGTTATTTTAGGCGCGATTATCTATTCTTTGTGTCTAAATTATCTGGTTCTTGTAGATACCGACGGAATCTATTTGAAGCTGCTCAACGCCGTCATGTTCACTCTGATTTTGATTTTCAACGAGAAGATTTCCGGCTTTCTCTCACGGAAAAGCCGCGCCGGAAAGAACGGAGGCGGTCATCATGCTTGAACTGCGCGGGATAACCAAGATTTATAACCCCGGTGAAGTCACAGAAATGACACTTTTTGAAAATTTCAATCTCACCGTCGGAGACGGAGAATTTGTTTCTATCGTCGGCTCCAATGGAAGCGGTAAAACTTCTATGCTCAATATCATCTGTGGATCCATTCCTGTCGAACGGGGACAAATTCTCATCAGTGGGAAAGATGTAACCAAAGTTCCGGAATACAAGCGATATGCAAATGTCGGAAGAGTTTATCAGAATCCCGCGATGGGGACCTGCCCCAGCCTCACCATTCTTGAAAATATGTCTCTTGCCGATAATAAAGGAAAACGATATGGGCTCTCTATGGGGATCAACAAAACAAGAATCAATGCCTATCGTGAGCAACTGTCAGCACTTGGACTTGGTTTGGAAGACAAACTCCATGTACGGGCGGGTGCTCTGTCTGGTGGGCAGCGGCAGGCAGTCGCGCTGCTCATGTCCACCATGACGCCGATTGATTTCTTGATTTTGGATGAACACACAGCGGCACTGGATCCGAAAACAGCGGAAATTATCATGGAACTTACCGATAAAATTGTCCGTGAAAAAAAAGTGACCGCCATGATGGTCACACACAATCTTCGTTATGCTGTCGAATATGGAAATCGAATTCTCATGATGCATAAGGGTCAGATTGTGCTGGATCGCGCCGGTGAACAAAAGAAAGAGACATCTGTTTCCGATCTGCTTGGGTTATTCAATGAAATCAGCATTGAATGCGGTAACTAAAATCAAGTCAAACGCCGGATGATAACATCCGGCGTTTTGATTGGATTGATATGGTTTTTATTCATTTTCGCCGATATTATATTCATTCAAATCTGTTATTTTTTATTCTCAGGATGTTGACTTATGCGTACGGTTATGATAGGATGAGATGAGATTTCCTATCTATATTTAAAATTCAGATGCAAGAAAGGAAAATGTCATGAATAAGATTTATGAAGCCCGGTGGATCAAGCCGGATTTTGAAGCGGGAGAATCGGCGTGTGAATTTTTCCGGTCATTCCATTCTGAAAAAACGGTAAAGCGTGCCGTGCTCACAGTTTCTGCACTCGGTGTCTATGCGGCAAGAATCAATGGCGAAAAAATCAGTTATGTACTCGCTCCCGGATGGACCTCCTATCATCACCGCGTACAATATCAGGAATACGACGTGACCTCCCTGCTCCGAGACGGAGAAAATCTCTTATCGATAACGGCAGCGCCGGGATGGCGAATGCATTACGCGGCACTGAAAGGCGCTGTTTGCTCCGATTGGGCAACAGACGAGCTTGCCGCGGATGAATATGCCGTCATCGCCGCTTTGACCATCGTTTACAACGACGGTACAGAAAATGTTATTCTTACCGGAGACAGCTTTTCCGCGCGGGAAACCAAATGGCGTACCTGCAATATCTATAACGGCGACATTTATGACGCTTCCTATGATACGGAAGGGCGGATTCATAAAGTCAAGGTTCTGTCTCATACAAGAAGTATCCTTGTTCCGCAGGAAGGGGAAACCATCGGTGAGCATGAACGTCTCAAGCCCGTACAGATTCTTCACACGCCAAAAGGCGAAACTGTGATTGATTTCGGTCAAAACATGACCGGATACGTTGAACTGTCCCTTTGTGTTCCTGAGGGAGAAAAAGCAGTAATCGATCATGCGGAAGTTCTCGATTCAAACGGGAATTTCTATACGGAAAATCTCAGATCTGCAAAAGAACAGATTGTATTCATAGGCGACGGTAAGCAGCATATTTGGAAACCGGAATTCACTTTCTACGGATTCCGCTATATTCGTCTTACAGAATGGCACGGAGAGGTAACCCTTCAAAACTTTACGGCAATCGTTGTCCATTCCGATCTTGAACGTACCGGCTATTTTGAATGCTCGGATAAACGAATCAACCAGCTTTATCATAACATCATCTGGGGCCAGAAAAGCAACTTCCTCGACGTTCCGACCGATTGTCCGCAGCGCGATGAACGTTTGGGCTGGACAGGAGACGCTCAGGTTTTCGCCCGTTGTGCCGGATATAATTACCAAGTGGATAAATTTTTCCGCAAATGGCTCTCCGATGTTTCGCTCGATCAGCGCAGTACAGGTGCAATTCCGCCGTACATACCCAACCTCGGCATGGCAAATCCGTCCGCCGGATGGGCAGATGCCTGCGTGATTGTGCCGTGGCAGATGTACCTGCTCTACGGAGATATCGAGCTTTTAAGACGCCAATATGTCACGATAAAACGCTGGATCGATTATCAGTATGAACTCGGTGACGATTATGTCCGCAGCGGAAAACATTTTGGAGACTGGCTTGCACATGATGCCGATCTGACACAATGCAACGGCGCCACCAGCAAATGGTATCTTGCCTATGCTTTTCGTGCATATTCCACCAAGTTGTTTCTTAAAATTTCAAAAGTTCTCGGAGTAAAAAACGAAGATCTTGCAGATTATGAAGCAAAAATAAACGAAACCAAAGAACGGATATACAAAGATTATTACGAAGACGGCATGCTGGCTATCAAACCCTTAACGCAGACAGGGCTCGTGATTGCGCTTTACTTCGGACTCTGCCCGGAAGGCACCGAAAAAGCGCACGCAGAAAAGCTCGTACAGATGATTCATGACAATGACGACAAGCTGACAACAGGATTTCTCGGTACCCCTTATCTTCTTCACGTTCTGACGGACTACGGATATTCGGACCTTGCATACACATTGCTTTTCCAAACCAAAATGCCCTCATGGCTTTTCTCCGTGGAACACGGTGCCACGACCATGTGGGAACATTGGGATGGCGTGCGTGACGACGGAACGCTGTGGAGTCCATCCATGAATTCCTACAATCACTATGCTTATGGAGCAGTCGGTGACTGGCTTTACGGCGTCGCAGCCGGAATCGATACAGACGAGGAGCGCCCCGGATTTGAACATATTCGTTTCCGTCCTACGGTGACAGACAGACTGGATTATCTGAAAGCATCGCTGAAAACCAAATATGGGATTGTCGCGTCCGAATGGCGCCATACAGACAAAGGAATTGAATATACCTTTACTGTTCCCTCCGGAATTTCCGCTACCGCCACAATAAACGGACAGCAGTATGATTTTTCTGAAGGAATCCACACTCTTATTTTATCATAAAATCAAAAATTCCTTCTGAGATATCATCGATCTTAAAAAGCCAGCGCCTGAAAGACGCTGGCTTTTATTGTTCTGTGAAAATTCAAAGTTTTTGATCATCAAGCTTTGCGGGTCATATTTTCTACTGTGGCAATAAATTGCAGCACATCTTCCGGAGCATTGAGACTATACAATATGCCATAAGGAATACTGTAATCCCAATGAACGGGAATGGAAACCAACCCGGGATGAACATCCTGCCAGCATTCAATTGTAAGCAGAATATTGCCTGTTTCCGCACATCGATTGAACACAGACAAATCATAAAAACGAGGTGTATCTTCTATATGAATTTGCGGGTGATTTTTCTCCAGGTCATTGCGTATAAAGTCATTTACACCAGAATCTCCCCGACATACCATCATAAGGGTTTCTCCGTATAAATCCTCTATATTCACACAAGTTTTAGATGCAAGAGGATGTTCTCTTGAGACGGCTACCATCTTCTTATACCTGCCAAGCGGTAAGAATCGACACAATGAAAGCCATGCCTTGGAATCGCATACACCGACCAAAAAGTCAAATTTCTCTCCCAGCTTTTCAATTTCCGACAAAATTCCTTCATGATTGTCTTCAAAAGGAACAAGATGCAGCTTATAGTCTGGGAATTTTTGATTTACACGATACCACAAATCCATAAAAGGCTTGGCAGGATTTAATAGAGATGTTCCAATGCAAAATGTAGTGTCATAGGTAAGCGTGGCAGCATTTGCGCTTGCAATTGATTTTTTTGAATAATCTATCATAAACTTAGCGTCCCGATAAATGATCTTCCCTGCCGGTGTCAAACGTACACCCGATGAAGTTCGTTCTATCAGCTTTAAGTTCAGATGGCTTTCAAGCGTATTCATTTGTTTCATAACAGCAGTCGGTGAAATATACAAATGCTCTGCCGCTTTGGTAAAACTTCCATAGTCTATAACGGATATAAATGTGTCCAGCATAGGATTATACATATTGTACCTCCAAGCGCACGCATAAACTTTAAGTTAATGCCATAATAACATATTGGAGATTCCATGTCAAGATACCATATGTTATACTGTAAACAGAAAAGAACAAGATGGAGGGATTAAAATGTCAAAAAAACTCATTGCTTTTTATTCGAGAGCAGATGAAAACTATGTAAACGGATTGATCAAAACGCTGAAAGTTGGCAACACAGAAGTCGCAGCAGGTATGATCCAAGAGTTGACAGGAAGCGATTGGTTTAAGATCGAACAGATAAAACCTTATGCAAAAGATTACAATGAATGCATTGCACAGGCACAAATGGATCAACGACAGCATATCCGTCCCGAACTGAAAAGTTACCCTGAATCTATCGATGAATATGATGTCATATATCTCGGTTATCCGAATTACTGGAGTACGATGCCCATGGCTGTGTTTACGTTTCTTGAGCATTTTGATTTCAGCGGAAAAACAATCAAGCCTTTCTGCACTCACGAAGGTAGCGGAATGGGCAGCAGCGTCAGCGATATTAAAAAGCTCTGCCCTACGGCAAAAGTTGAGAGTGGACTTGCCATTCGCGGTGGCAATGTAGAACAAGCAAAAAAAGATATTGAAAAATGGATCTAGGAGGATTTTATGATGAATGGGAAAGAAATGAGCGTATTCCCTGCAGGAGACATCAATAAATCTTTTGCGCCGTATTTTACCGGACGGAGTTATCTGAATATGCTCTCCACTGAGCAGATCGTGATCGGCAATGTGACATTTGAACCCCAATGCCGCAATAACTGGCATATCCATCACGCAGATAAAGGCGGCGGACAAATGCTCCTTATTACCAAAGGAGAAGGCTGGTATCAGGAATGGGGCAAGCCGGCAAAAAAGCTGAAAGCCGGAGATGTTGTACATATCCCTGCCGAAGTAAAGCATTGGCACGGCGCAGCGGAAAACTCGTGGTTTCAGCATTTAGCGATTGAAGTTCCAGGCGAAAATTGTAAAACGGAATGGTGTGAGCCTGTTTCTGATGAAGAATACAAAAAATTATAAGTAAGAGGAGGAATAAAAATGCCAAAAGTAACAGCGGGAAGAGATGAACTCGGAGAATTTGCACCAAAATTTGCTGAGTTAAATGACGATGTACTCTTCGGAGAAGTTTGGTCAAGAGAAGAAAAGCTGTCCGCAAGAGACAGATGCATTGTTACGGTAACGGCATTGATGGCAAGCGGAATTTTGGATAATTCCTTAAAATTTCACCTGTCCAATGCAAAAAAACATGGAATAACAAAAGATGAGATCGCAGAAATTCTCACACATGCAGCTTTTTATGCGGGATGGCCAAAAGCTTGGGCGGCATTCCGTATGGCAAAAGAAATCTGGGAGGAAAAATAAAATGAAAAATGTATTGATTATCTCGGCAAGTCCAAGAAAAAACGGTAATTCTGATATTTTATGTGACAGATTTGCTCAAGGCGCATTGGAAAACGGTCACCAAGTAGAAAAAATATTTCTGGCATCCATGAATATAGGCTATTGTCGCGGTTGCGGTGTATGCAACACAACACATAAATGCGTTCAAAAGGACGATATGGCTGAAATTCTTGAAAAAATGGTGGCTGCAGATGTGATTGTGCTGGCAACACCTGTGTACTTCTACACAATGGACGGACAGATGAAAACTTTTATTGACCGCACTGTTCCGAGATACACAGAAATAACCAATAAAGATTTCTACTTTATTATGACAGCGGCAGATACAGAAAAGAAAAACCTCACCCGTACAATCGAGGCCTTCCGCGGTTTTACGGAAGATTGTCTTCCTGGAGCAAAAGAAGCTGGCATCATTTATGGAGTAGGTGCTTGGAATATCGGCGATATAAAAGCTACCCCTGCTTATCATGAAGCTTATGAAATGGGAAAAAACGTATGAATTTGTATCGTCTGATGAGGATATGGCTGTGATTGCTACGCTTGATAAGAAAGGAAACTCTTTCTTTTGATATCAAGATCCGGCAATGGTGGTAGAATAAAGCAAAAATGGAGGTAACCAACAATAATGAAATTACAGTTAGTACAAGAATGGGACAAAACTTTTCCGAAAAGCAATCAAGTGGATCACCGCAAAATAACCTTTCATAATCGTTACGGAATTACACTAGCGGCAGACCTATACACACCGAAACATGCAGAGGGTAAACTTCCGGCAATCGCTGTAAGCGGACCATTCGGCGCAGTTAAGGAACAAGCTTCCGGATTGTATGCACAAACATTGGCTGAACGAGGCTTTCTCACAATTGCCTTTGATCCGTCATTCACGGGAGAAAGCGGCGGAGAACCAAGATATATGGCTTCTCCCGATATTAATACGGAAGACTTTCAGGCAGCGGTTGATTTTTTGTCTGTTCAGGATAATGTAGATCCCGAAAAAATCGGTATTATCGGCATCTGCGGATGGGGTGGCCTCGCACTAAACGCAGCGGCTCTTGATACACGAATCAAAGTAACGATAACCTCTACTATGTATGATATGAGCCGTGTAAATGCAAAAGGTTACTTTGATTCCGAAGACAGCGAGACAGCTCGCCATGAGAAACGAAAAGCATTAAATATCCAACGGACAAAGGAATACCGCTCCGGAATTTATATCCGCGGCGGCGGTGTGGTAGATCCACTGCCCGAAGATGCACCGTTTTTTGTAAAAGACTATTATGATTACTATAAGACTGTGCGCGGTTATCATAAGCGCTCTCTTAACTCCAATGAGGGCTGGAATATTACAGGCTGTATGTCTTTTATGAATATGCCGATTCTGCAATACAGTAATGAAATTCGCAGCGCAGTTCTGATGATTCACGGAGAAAAAGCCCATTCCTATTACTTCAGCAAGGATGCTTTTGCCGACATGATGAAAAATAACGCTTATCCAGAAAACAAAGAATTCCTGACAATTCCCGATGCTGTGCATACGGATCTGTATGACGGCGGCCAAAAAAGCGCAATTCCTTTTGACAAAATGGTGCAGTTTCTTGAGACAAACATGAAATCACAAGAAAAAAACAGCAAAGAAAACTGATAACCAAAAAACTTCTCATATGATATAAAATGTAATGAAAGAAATATTGAAAATCCGCAGAATCTCAAATGCGCAGCCGAAAAAAGGAAACGGTACAACCTTGTAAAAAGGTTGTACCGTTTCTTTCATAACAAACATCCTTTCAGGATGTATCCACTTGTCTTCCCTCTTTGTAATGACTGGTTTTTTTCGTTATCTAAAACAAATTTTCCGCTTCAAATTTGATAGATTATGCGTTCAATTCATCTGCAATCATTTCTCGAATCATCTCAAAGGTTTCCGTATTATTGGAAAGCTCTCCGCTTTCCAGCATTGTAGTCATACCATAAAGAATCGCCTTTATCTTATAAAGTTTCTGCTGTGTGGCAAATGTATGGATTCCCCGCATCTCAGAAAAATTTCGAATCAGCTTTTCCAAGTCTTCTGAATTTTTCGTCTTTTCATTTGCCCGTTCCTTTCCCAAGGCCTTCTCTGACGCCGTCAGCACAGAACGATAATTGGGATTTGCAACCCAAAATCGGATATAAGCAAGACAAATCTCTATGATTTGTCTTTCAACATCTCCCTCAAAAAGAGAGAGAATCTGATTGCGCAGCAGCTCCCATTGCCGATTGATATATTGTATGATCTCAACGATAAATTCTTCCTTATTTTTAAAATGCTTATAAGGTGCCGCACAAGACATGCCGCAGGCTGCGGCAACGCGGCGAAGCGAAAAGTCTGCAACTCCGTGCTGCCCGATTTCATTGGTACCGGCAATCAAAAGCCTGTCATATAACGTGTCTGTATTTTCATAGTTTTCCGTCATTGATAAATCCCTCACTTATTCACTTGTAGTATCGCATAATTTGTGTAAAAATTCAATAAAATTCAAAAAAATTTCTAAAATAAAAAATAATCCATGATAGAAAACAGCTAAAAAACACACACCTGTCCTAAAACATCATAACAGAAACAAAAAAGGAAACCGCACCGTAAGGAACAGCACACGGAAGTTTTTGATATCCGCCAATATCCAGATATTAATTTTCACGACAATAAAAACAACATGAATAGAGCCATAGACTTGACAAACATAAAAAAGGACGGTATGATGATAAACAAGCTTATATTAGAGAAAATACAATATCCGGAGATATTTATGGAGCAAAAAAAATTTACAAAAAACGATCATTCTTTTATTTGCAAGAATTGCGGCTTTGAAGTGATGCCTCTCGGTTACAGTTCGCGCAATCATTGTCCAAAATGTCTATGCTCTCTCCATGTAGATATCAATCCCGGAGACCGAGCCAATCCCTGCGGAGGCATTATGCGCCCCATCGGCGTCGAACTTGATCCGAAAAAAGGATATGTCATCGTTCATCGCTGTGAAAAATGCGGAGAAATCAAACGCAATCGTGCCGCAAACGAAGCTACTGTTCAGCCTGACAACATCGAGCTTTTAATTCGTCTGACCGTAAAAAATTCATAAACATAAAAAAATCACGCATTTAGGAAAATGCGTGATTTTTTTATGTAGTTCCGAATAAAATATTACGAATCCACTTCGTCGCATTCCGTCTTTTTCAGTTCGGAAAGACATTTATCGCAGATAATCTTTCCTCTAAACAAGGATGCATTATCCATGCTTCCGCAAAAGATGCATGCCGGTTCATATTTTTTCAGAACAATCGTATCTTCGTTTACGAAGATCTCCACCGCATCGCGGCTACCAAGGTTGAGGTTCTTACGAATTTCGATAGGAAGTACAATTCTTCCTAACTCATCGATCCTCCTGACAATTCCCGTCGACTTCATGATAATCGAGCCTCCTGTAAAATAGAATTTTCTTTGGGACGGTCTTAGTATACCATGCGGTGTTATTTTTGTCAATAATTGTAAATGAATTTCCGAAAATTCGTCGAATTCGACAAAAGAATGAAAGGAGTGAGTCTTATTTTAGGGAAAATATTCTCAATAATCGGTATGATTTCCTTTATTTTTGCAATTTTCACAGGAAATCTGTCACAGCTTGCGGGCGCAATTTTAGACGGAGCGTCGAAAGCCGTCACATTAACCATCGCTCTTGTCGGCGTCATGGGACTTTGGAGCGGCGTTATGCGCGTTCTCGAAGATATTGGAGTATGCCGTGCAGTCGCCAAAATCATTGCTCCTCTTTTAAAATTTATTTTTCCTGATAGTTACAAAAAAGGAATCGCAACAGAAGAAATCGCAGCAAATATCAGCGCAAATATGCTGGGACTCGGCAATGCTGCCACTCCGATGGGAATCAAAGCAATGGAGGCCATGAGCCGTGCGGAAGGCGGAAGCGATACCGCTTCGAATGATATGGTGACATTTGTCGTCATGAATACCTGCGCCGTTTCCCTGATGCCCACAACCTTAATTGCGTTAAGACGCGCGGCAGGCTCGGCAAATCCGTTTGAAATTCTCATTCCTGTATGGATTTGCTCGATTGTATGTACTGCAGTTGCCGTTTTTTTCGCAAAATCCTTTGCCGTCTTTACACGTTCCGGCAAAAAAGCGCAAAAGCCGCATGACTCTCTGAAAGCAGCCAAAACAAACCCTAAAACCGGAACGGAGGGATAAAATTGGAGCTTATCGCCTCCGCCGTCATTTGCGGAATCATTGTCATAACAGGCGCAGCATTGCTTTTTTCAAAGAAAACTTCCTTCGACAATTTTCTTGACGGAACACGGAACGGCATCAAAATCTGCACAAATCTATTGCCGACTCTTATTATTTTGATGGTTTCGGTATCTATGCTTTCCGCATCCGGCATTGTTGATTTGCTGGCAGAAAAAATTTCGCCTTTCTGCGAAAAAATCGGAATTCCGTCTGAAATTCTGCCACTTGTCATTATGCGCCCAATTTCCGGCAGCGCTTCCAACGCAATGATTTCGGAACTTTTTGAAAAATACGGCGCCGACAGCTTTGCCGGAAAGACAGCATCCGTTTTGTTGGGATCTTCTGATACCATCATTTATGTCTGTGCCGTATATTTTGCGTCTGTCAAAGTAAAAAAAACAAGACACGCGCTGCCTGCTGCGTTTGCGGCAATGCTTTTTTGCGTATTCTTCTCTTCTCTGATATGCCGTCTGCTTCTTACATAAATTATACGTCACGCCTGCCGTCAAGCGCGCGGAACAGCGTTACCTCATCTGCGTATTCCAAATCCGCGCCTACAGGTACTCCGTAAGCCAGTCTTGTAACCCTGACGCCAAGCGGAGAGATCAGTTTGGAAAGATACATCGCTGTCGTTTCTCCTTCAATATTGGGATTGGTAGCAAGTATTACCTCTTTCACACCGCCTGTCCGAATCCTGTCAAGAAGCTCACGGATTCTAAGCTGATCCGGTCCGACCCCATCCATCGGAGAAATCGCCCCCCCCAACACGTGATAGGTTCCGTTGTATTCCTTGACTTTTTCAAGCGCCATGATTGTCTTGGCATCTTCAACCACACAGATAACAGACTGGTCCCGCCGTTCATCCGAACAAATCCCACAAATCGGCTTATCGCTGAGATTACCACAAATCTCACATTTTACGATATCGTGTTTTGCAGCAAGAATGGCATCGGCAAATGCCGATGCCTCTTCCTCACTCATATCCAGTACCGAAAACGCATACCGAACTGCCGTTTTTTGTCCGACCCCGGCAAGACGGCAGAATTGCTCGATTAACTTCTGAAGCGGAAGAATATAATCCACTGCCTATGCCGCCTTTCTCAGTCAAAAAAGACCTGGTATTCCGGACATGCCCGGCATGCCGGATGTAATTTTTTCCATTTCTTTTTGCGAGGTTTCCTCCACTCGCTTGATTGCTTCATTGATTCCTGCCGTCAAAATATCGGAAAGGGTCTCTACATCGTCCGGATCCACAATTTCCGGAGAAATGTCAAGTGACAGAATCTCTTTTTTTCCGTTGATTTTGATTTTCACGGCGCCGCCGCCCGCGGAGATTTCATATTCTCTCTCCTCCAGTTCGGTCTGCAGCGCAGCCATATCCTCCTGCATTTTCTGGGCTTGCTTCAGCATGGCATTCATAGAAGGTCCCTGTGGTACTCTTGCTTTCATAATTTTCTATCTCCTTCACAATGCTTTTTATCAAGATTCGGAAATGAAAGACTCATTCATTTCCGTAAGTTCGTCAATCGGCTCGCGAAGTCCGCCTGCATCTTCCCTCACGGATCCGATAATCTGAGACGGCTGATACGTCCCACCGCCCGAAGCGCCAATTGCGGAACAAATGGAAAGCTTCCGTTCATCGGTAAGTAGAGAAACCGCAAAAGCGTTCTCAAAAAAAATATAAAATCTTCCGTCCGAGCCCTCATAAGCATAAGCTGCTTGCAAAAACGGAACCATCAAGCCTTCTGTCGCAGAAAGCTTTCTGATTACCTCCGGCCATTTTCGGAATCCGCGCAAACTCCGCTTTTCTTTCGGGATTTCCTTTCGTACTACTCCGGTGGGCGGCAACGCAGATTCAGAAACCGATGCGGGTATCTGCTTTTCCGTTTTGTATGGCTTTTCCGGGACAGACGCTGAGGTTGCCGCAGTTTTTTGCGCAGGAGGTGACAAAATGGTAACAGAACCACCCGCGAGCTTATTCTCCAAAGCAGAAATCCGTTCAATGAGTGCAGAAGAATCGGTGGAAAGCGAACTGTCACATGCCCGAATAATCGCCATTTCCGCATACAGTCTTGCGCCGGACGGATTCTTCTGCATATCCGTCTCCGCCGAAATACAGACATCCATAACATACAGTAGTCTTGACAGCGTATAGCGGCCTGCTGCATGTTTTATTGTTTCATCATCACATCGGTCTGCCGTTTTGGTTCCTACAGCAATTAAAATATCGCGGTAAAATGAAATGAGTTCCCGCCAGAAAACAGCGATATCGCGCGATGACTCATATACCTTGTCGATAACAGCCAGCGCCGGCACAGCGTCGCATGCGGCAACGGCATCTGTCAAAGAAGCAAGAATCGTTCTGGAAGAAACCCCAAGCAAAGCTTCCGCACGTTCTGCGGTGATGACACCGCCTTCTCCTGCGCAGTACTCAAGCATATTGAGTGCGTCTCTCAATCCGCCCTGAGAAAGGGTGGCAATCAGCTTCAATGCCCGAGATTCCGCTTCGAGTTTTTCACCGGAGCAAACCGTTTCAAGACGGCTGACAATCGCTTCGCTCCCCACACGGTGAAAATCAAATCTTTGACAGCGTGAAAGTACTGTCGCCGGTATTTTATGAAGCTCTGTTGTGGCGAGAATAAAAATCACGTGTTCGGGCGGCTCTTCCAATGTTTTCAGCAATGCATTGAAAGCAGAAATGGAAAGCATGTGCACTTCATCGATAATATAAACACGATACTTTAAATCCGCAGGTGTATACATGACGCCGTCACGTAAATCCCTGATATTGTCAACGCCGTTGTTGCTTGCAGCATCCATTTCAATCACATCCGTTGCCGTTCCGCTATCAATCGAGAGACAAGCAGAACAGATTCCGCACGGATTTCCGTTTTTGGGATGCTCGCAGTTCACCGCCTTGGCGATGATTTTTGCACAGGTAGTTTTTCCGGTACCGCGCGGTCCGCAGAAGAGATAAGCATGCGAAATTTTTCCGTTTTCGACTTCGCTTTTCAGAATAGACGTGATATGCTCCTGTCCCACAACATCATCGAATACGGTCGGTCTCCATTTGCGGTAAAGCGCCTGATACATAAAAAAACACCTCCCCGGAACAATAAAAGCGAGATACAAAATCAGGTCATACACCCAAAAATCGAAAGGATTTTACATGCGTAAACCGTATTCCCCGTTCGGGGCAGGCAGCCTCGTGGCACATCGGTTAAACTGCTTAATGCTGCTCGGTTCCCCGCCTGACATGATTCACAGCCACCGATTGCACGAGACCCACCCGTCATCACGGGGGCGATACGGCGCAGACCACACAAAATCATCCCTCAAAATGGGAAACCACCCCTGCTGTAGCGGATTGCAGGTACAGGGCACCGCTGACTCCCCGGCCGGTATGACCTGATTTCATATCTCGCTCTGTTTATTATATCAGGTTTTTTCTTCAAATGCAATACCTATTTTTGATTTCAAACAGAAGATTTCTCGGAATGATATTCACAGTTTTTTCACGGCTTCTGCATTGACATGGAAGAAAAAAATGTGTTATAATGATTTGTAAATATAAAATTTATTATTTCTATATACTGCTCCATCATCGGAACTTCAAAAAATCGGGAAGAGGAAAACAGAATGATCACATTCAAAAAAATTACAGCAGCCGTTCTTATTTTGGCTATGATATCGCTTCTTTTATGCTCCTGTGGAAATGATAATTCAGACATACCTGACGGAATGATTCTTGTAGAAAGCGAATATGTTCCATGCAAGCTTTACGTCCCGACGGACTGGATTCCGCAAACCTTTGCGAATCCCGAAACCGGCACTAGCATCATCGGAGCTAAGGCAAGCGACAACAGCAATGTCTCTATCGTTCCTATGACGCCGAGCGGAAGCTATCAAAGCGCAGACGAATATTTCCGGACTGATTATTACGCTAAGGTCCAATCCACTTTTAAAAATACGGTCCTGCTTGAAGATGAGTGCAGCACAGAAAATCAAAAATTCGGAGTTCAGCAGGTCGGCTGCGTAAAATATGTGTATACCGTGGAAAGCGACGGCACAACTTACAAAATTATGCAGTATTTCATGGTAAATGCAGGCTATCTCTATATCTTTACCTACACGGCAGAGCAATCCGTTTTTGCATCTCATCTCGAAGACATTTCCGCTATGGTAGAAAACTTTCAATTTTAATTTTGGAAAATATGATGAACGTACACTATCTTGACAACAGCGCGACAACCCCACTTTGCGATGCCGCGCGCAAAAAAATGATCTCCGTAATGGAAAATATATATGGGAATCCCTCATCGCTCCACACGCTTGGCGTAGAAGCGGAAACGGTGGTGGCACAAGCGCGGCTGAATATTTTAGCCGCGCTTTGCCCACCCAAATCCGGCATCCGGACAAAACCGGAAAATCTGATTTTTACCGCAAGCGGTACGGAAGCAAATAATTTAGCTTTGATCGGCGCCGCGACGGCAAAGCAGCGCAATCGGGGGAAACGGATCATCATCGGAGAAACGGAACATCCTTCCGTCACGGAAGCGGCGCGCCATCTGGAAACGCTCGGTTATCAGGTCGTCCGGATTCCTTCCCCGCGCGGCGTATGGGATATGGATTCTTATCGGAACGCACTTTCGCCGGATACCATTCTCGTATCCGCTATGCTGGTCAACAACGAAACCGGAGCCGTAAATAATATTTCGGAAATTGCCCGTGCGGCAAAAGCGGAAAATCCCGACGTTATCATACATTGCGATGCCGTGCAAGGCTTTTTAAAAACAGAAATCTGTCCGGCCGCTTACGCAGATATGGTTACGCTCAGCGCACATAAAATAGGAGGTCCCAAGGGAGTCGGAGCACTGTATGTCAATGAAAAGATTCTGAAGACCCGGGCACTTTCTCCGGTTATTTTCGGCGGCGGTCAGGAGCGGGGATTCCGTTCGGGAACAGAGAACGTGATCGGTATTGCCGGATTCGGAGCTGCCGCATCCTATGCCTTGGAAACGCTTTCCATGTTTCTTTGCCGTGCGGCAGCGCTGCGCCGTACCCTGGAAGCCGGAATCGCCCCCTTCTCTTCGTTCGGTGTGCGGATCAATCATCCGGAAACCGATCAAGCAGCGGCGCATATCGTTAGCCTTACTGTGCCCGGCATCCGCAGTGAAACCCTGCTTCACAGTCTGTCGGAAGCAAACGTTTTTGTATCCAGCGGCTCAGCCTGCTCTTCTCATACCGGACATGCAAGCTATGTGCTGCATTCTTTCGGACTCTCCGATGCCGATGCCGACTGTACCATACGGATTTCCTTCGGCATACAAAATACGGAAGAAGACATCGATGCTTTTTGCACAGCGCTAAAAGAAAGTCTAAAAAAACTTGTGAGAATCAAATCATGAAATCTTGGGATTTTAATATGACAGCTGAAACTTTTATCAGTAAAAACACGGAGGAAACCGAAGCCATAGGCTTTGCTTTGGCAAAAACACTCCGTCCCGGCGATTTTGTTGCCATGTTCGGCGGTCTTGGCGCCGGAAAAACAGCATTCGTCCGAGGTGCCGCAAAATTTCTTGCACCGAACGCCCGGGTGCAAAGTCCTACCTATACCATCGTAAATGAGTATCCCGGAAGCATTCCGATGTATCATTTTGATATGTACCGTATAGATGACAGTGATTCTCTTTACACAACCGGATATTACGATTATCTGGAAAGCGGAGGCATTTGCTTCGCGGAATGGAGCGAAAATATCCTCCCGTGGCTTCCGAAAAGCTACATTTCCGTGATGATAGAAAAAGACGAAACGGCACCGGAAAAACGCCGCATCATCATCCAAAAAAATGACGGCGCCGTCAGAAAGGACAGCAAATGAAGATACTTGCTATCGATACTTCCGCATTGACAGCGTCGGCAGCACTTTGCGAGGATGACACACCCATCGCCGTTTATTCGCAGAAATCCGGACTTACTCACAGCCAAACCATGCTGCCAATGATACGGGATCTGCTAGACAACACAAAAAACAATATTGACGGAATTGATCTCATGGCGGTTTCCCACGGTCCCGGTTCGTTTACAGGCGTGCGCATCGGTATCTCGATCATCAAAGGACTCGCCTTTGGGAAAGGAAAAATCTGCATCGGAGTTTCTACCCTTGAGGCAATGGCGAGAAATTTTCTGACACTTTGTTCGGGCGCTCTGATTTGTCCCGTTATGGATGCCCGGCGCGGACAGCTCTATACAGCAACTTTTGAAGCACACGGAAATACACTGATTCGTTTGACGCCGGACAGACTCTTCTGTGCCGATCAGCTCGCCGCCGAACTTGAATCGTTTGAAAAACCCGTCTTTTTTACAGGGGATGGATATGAAATTATGGCTCATCTTTCTCCTGCTTGCATGCAGACAACACCACAACACTTGAGATGGCAGAACGGATACGGTGTTGCTCTCGCGGCTTTGGATGCTTATCGGAAAGCGCCGGATCCGTCCGTTTTTACGGATGCCGCATTGAAGCCGCAATATCTCCGTCCTTCCCAAGCAGAACGAGAACTAAAATAACTGCTTTTAAAAAAATTTTCCGATCATGGTATCGGATGGCATAAAGAAAGGAACTTTCCTATGGCAATCAAAATTGCAATTGCATCGGATCACGCCGGTGTGGACTACAAAAAAAGGCTGATCGAGCATCTGACGTCGCATGGTTATGCATGCGTCAATCTTGGAACGGATACGGAAGAATCCGTGGATTATCCGGTATATGCTGAGCGTGTATGCGACAAAATAACACATGGCGAATGCGATCTTGGCATTTTAATCTGCGGCACCGGCATCGGTATGAGCATGGCGGCAAACCGACATCGCGGAATCCGTGCGGCACTTTGCATGAATACGGAATCCGCAGTTCTTACCCGTCAGCACAACAATGCAAACATTTTGTGCCTTGGCGCCAGAATGCTTCCCTATGAGAAAGCTGTCGAAATCACGGATGCATTTCTCGGTGCTTCTTTTCTCGGCGGCAGACATCAAAAAAGAATCGATATGTTGGATAACATTTAATCTCTTCTCCGATTTATATAATTCACAAGATTGCATATTGACTTTTCTCCTATAAAATGGTATAATCTTTTCGTAAAAACTTTTAGAAAGGAATTTTACTTATGAAAAAAACTTTAGCGATATTGTTATCTGTGCTGTTCATTATGAGCTCAGTGTCAATGTTCGTTTCAGCTGGTCCTATCATCAAGGATTCTGAAAATATTGACTGTATGAGTTTCTTGGACTTTTCGGCAGACACAACGGCTCTTTGGGCCAGATACAATGAGGAAACCGGCGAATGGGAACAGAATGAGGGCCCCGACGACTATGGTGATGTCATGATCATTGACGGTTCCAACTACAATCAGCCTGTCAATGAGGATGGGAAGCCTATTGCTCCTGCGCTGAAAATTTACAGCTCCTACAGTGCAAACACCTCTTGGTCTTTGACAGAAAATGGCGAAGTACTGCATTTCGAGGTAACCGGCAACACTTCTTATCCTGGCTTGTCGTTTGTTGTCGATGAATATCATGAGCAAAATATCGTTGTTGGTTCAGAAAGTGCCTCTACAAAGCTTGCTGAATATGTAAAAATTCGTGTCAGAAACTATAGTTCTGCTACCAGATTTACTTTTGGATGGGCCAATAACTCTACCAACAGTGGTAAATTCATCAGTGCAACAATTTCAGATCTGTTCACAGATGCAAACGGTAAAAATTACAAAAGCGGTTCCGGTGAATGGGAAACTTATATTTTCAGCATGAGAGACATTAACTCTGCCACCAACTATTTGGAACAGCTGACTGTCAATCCAGATATCAACAACGGTTTACCGCAGTCCCGCTGGGGCGGCAACCTTTATGAACTGCTTCTCTTCCCCTTTGGTTACGACGTTACTAATGGTACAGGTGCATATCCCGGCGCTGCCATTGATATTGACTATATCGTTATCGGTAGCAAAGAATATGTTACCAATTACAAGAGTGAGCTCGAGAAAAAAGAAGAAAGCATTACAAGCCTCGAACTTGTTTCCACGCCTACAAAGACTTCCTATTATGTCGGTGAAACACTGGATTTGGAAGGACTTCAACTAAAAGCGACCTATGCAGACGGTACAACAGAAATGCTTGACAGCGCAAGTACAACCGTCAATTTGGAAACCGCGGCTGAAAGCACTCCTGTAACACTGAAGTTCGGTTCTCAGTCTGTTTCCTATGATATATCGGTAACGGGAATTCAAAGCATTGAAGTTGTTGAAACCCCGGATTCTACCGTATATGAACTCGCATCTCTTACAGATGGATTTACACCGGAAGGCTTTAAATTCAAGGTTACCTATGTAGACGGAACTTCTAATTCGGAAATTACAGAATCCATGTGTAACTATATCGGAGATATCTCCAGTGTCGGAAAGAAAACCATTACTGCGAACTATTACGGTTTTACAACGACATTTGATATTGAAATCATCAACCCAGTTGATTTGGAAATTACGGTTAACGAAACAGCGAAATTCCGTTACAATGACCCGCCCACAACAAGTGATCTTACGATTAACTTGGTATACAATGACGGAACCAAGAAGCTTCACGGCGATGGCGGTACGCTCACTTCCCTCGATTTCACGATCACATGTGATACAAAAACACCTGGCGAAGTCACAGCTACCATAGTCGGCACTTCGGATGAAATTGATCTTACTCTTACAAAAGACATTACTGTCTCCATTGAAGCGCCTACAGGAATGAAAGTTACCGCATTGCCGACAAAAACGACATATGGTGTTGATGAATCACTTGATAAAACGGGAATGATTATTTCTCTCACCTATGAAGACGGAACATCCGTTGAGATGAATCCGGACGACTACAGAGAGAGATATGATTTCGGTTCTCCCGGAGAAAAAGAGGTTCGTATCATTTCCAAGATTGAAGGCTTGGATTTGGAAACCACTTTCACAGTCACCGTAGACGGAAGCATTATCCCCACACAACCAACATCTACAACCAGCTCGACAACTCCTGCAGGTGATGGCCCTTCCACAGGACTGATTATCGGTATCGTCGCAGCGGTAGTTGTGGTAGTTGCTGTTATTGTAGTAGTCATCATTGTCACAAAGAAAAAGAAAAAAGCATAAATTTGTAATCTTGCGTAAACACGCAAAACAGATAAAATAAAAATCCG